>Ga0207668_10000363_pt1 | contig 28976 bp, 40 predicted proteins | sample KBSS43metaG_FD_184323 | JGI IMG/M metagenome (GOLD analysis project Ga0207668, IMG submission 184323) | Switchgrass rhizosphere microbial communities from Kellogg Biological Station, Michigan, USA - KBS S4-3 metaG (SPAdes) (version 2) | ecosystem: Host-associated > Plants > Roots > Rhizosphere...
CCGCCGCGCTTGAAGTTCTTGTAGCGCTCCTCGACCGGGAGGTTCGCTTCCATGTCGCGAAGCTGGCTCTTGAACACCTCGAGCCTGGCGCTCTCCTTCGGATCCTTCACCGTGACGAAGGCCTCGAAGGCGGTCTTCTGGCCGTATAGCTCGTCGGTGTAGGTTTCGTAGGGGCCGATGGCGACCTCGATGGGCGTGCCGCTCACGTCCATCCAGGCCATCTCTGAAGGATAGTAGTCGTTGCTGCGGAAGGCCTGGGCGCGCAGCGCCAGGAACTGCTTGAGGCTCGCATTGCCGGTGGCGGCCGACGCCTGCTCCAGCAGGGCCGCGGCCTTCGCCAGTTCCGGCTTGTATGCGCTGGAATAGGGAACGGTGACCAGATTCGCCCTCTGCCGTCGAACGACGGTGTAGCCGTCCAGCAGCGCTGCGCGCTCCTCGGGATGGCCGGCGATGTAGCCGTCCAGCTCGGCCTTGGTCAGGTCCGCGGGGTAGAAGCCATGCCCCGGCGACTTCCCGGCGCTTTGCTTGTCGTAGATCGCGCTCATCACGTCGCCGGCCTGGATCAGCAGGTTCACGACCTTCCTCTCCTCCGCCGACAGAAAGGCGGTGTCTGGCTTCATCACGACAGGAGCGTAGCCTTGCCGCGCCGCCCCCGCCGGCGCGGCGAGGGCCGCGGGCGCGCCGGCGATCAAGGCGATCGCAAAGGTCAGAGCGAGAAGCAGGCGCATGCGGCCTCCGGGATCAAGAGCGCTCCTCGATAAACTGTTACATCGAATGTGACGAGGGGCTGCCTCGGCGCTGGCGCCAGTGGAACACGCCAACCCCGGTCAGGGTTGTTTTCGCACAGGCTGGAGGGGCTGCGATGCCCATCCCTATCTTCGACGGCGCGGTCTTTGGCGACACGAGCGGCGTGCTGCGCCACGGCGGTCAGGGCGCGGATCAGACGATCGCCGTTCCCACCCAAGGCGCCTCGCTGACGCTCATCGGGGACGCCCTCGAGCTTCAGGTCGACGCGGCCGGCGGCGACGACACGCTCACCGGCTTCAGCTTCAACTCGACGTCCATGTTTGGCGACGCCGTCGCACTTGGCGGACACGCCGTGGGCGGAAACGATGTGATCGCAGCATCCGCCCGGCTGGACGTCACGGTCGCCGGCGACGGTGAGACGATGGATGGGCACGCGGCTGGCGGCGACGATCAGCTCATGCTCGAGGGCCGCGCGGTCACGGCCTTCGGCGACGCCGAGACGCTAAGCGGTCATGCCCGGGGCGGAAACGACCAGATCGTCGTGATGGCTTCCCAGAGCAGCGAGATCTATGGCGACGGGCGCGAGTTGCTGGGCCACGCCGTCGGCGGGAACGACACCTTGACCGCCTCGACAGGCGCCGACCGGCTCTGGGGCGATGCCGCCGTGATCGATCCGCACGCGACGACCGGGGCGGACCTTTTCATCATCGGCGTCGGCGGACACGACGAGATCATGGACTTCCAACCGGGCCAGGATCGGATCGAACTGGTCGGCTTCGGCGCCGCCACGTTCCAGGATCTAGCGGCGCGCTTCCAGGCGACAGACGGCGGGGTGCTGATCCCAGTCGACGGCAACAACGACCTGCTGGTTCGCGGCGTCGCAACGGCGCAGCTCTCCGCCACGGATTTCATTCTCGCCTGAGCCGAGCAGCCCGCGATGCAGCGGCAGAAACACCGCCGAGGCGCGCAGCGCCGCAAGCCGCCGTCTGATGCGCGCACGCCCATTGAGGCGCCGGTGCAGATCACGCGCAGCGGTCGCGACCGCCCCAACCGCGATCGCGCCGCCGCTGAGAACCAGAACGCCCATCAAGCCCCACCTCCCCAAGCCGCATCCCCTCATACGGATCGGCGGGCGCAAGATACTCACCGCGCTCCAAACAGAAATAACGCAGATATTATAAGGTGAATACAATGCCACTTGCGGTAGAGATCGGATAAACCTCCATCTACATTGCGCGCCTCCGCCCTCACGACACTTCTATACATAGCATCGCTGCAGATCATTATCCTGCTCTGCAACTTTGCGGCCTCACGCCGTCCGAGGCTATTGCAACGGCGACGGATCGGCGAGAACGCCCGGCATGGCCCTCGGTGTGCTAGACTGAGCATAATCCTGGAGACGGGCGATGCCGGACGCAGCCTTCGTGGGAGCCATTCCCGAGATCTACGAGCGTTGCCTGGGACCGATGCTGTTCGAGCCTTATGCCCGCGACATCGGGCGTCGGTTCCAAGGGTTCGACGGCGAACTGCTGGAAACCGCAGCGGGGACCGGGCGCGTGACCCGGGCGCTGGCGGAGGCCTCGCCAAACGCCGCCATCGTCGCCACGGACCTGAACGCCCCGATGCTGGCGGAAGCTGAGCGCCGCGTTCGCGCGCCGAACGTGCGATACCAGACCGCCGACGCCCAGGCCCTGCCCTTTCCGGACGCCCGGTTCGACGCCGTCGTCTGTCAGTTCGGGGTGATGTTCTTCCCTGACAAGCCGGCCGGGTTTTCAGAAGCCTCTCGCGTGCTGCGGCCCGGCGGGCGCTACGTCTTCAACGTCTGGGGCGAGTTGGCGCGCAACGCGCTTGCGCAAGTCGTCCACGACACCGTCGCCGGATTGTTTCCGCACGACCCGCCGGCGTTTCTCGGCCGCACGCCTTATGGTTGGAACGACCGCGACGCCATCGAGTCCGCGCTGAAGGCCGCTGGCTTCGGCGAGGTCGCGATCGAAACGGTCGCCCTGCCGACCGCGACGACGTCGGCAACGCTCGCCGCCGAAGGGCTGTGTCTGGGAACCCCGTTGCGCGGCGAGATCGAAGCCCGCGGTGAAGACCAGCTTGATGCGGCGATGCAGGCGGTGACCCGAGCGCTCGAGGCGAAGTTCGGCCAGGGCCAGATCTCGGCGCCCGGGGAGGCCCTGGTGGTCACGGCGCTGCGCTGAACGGCGAGGCCGCCACATGGAAAAGGCTCCGAACGTCGCCGCCCGGAGCCTTCCATGACATCAGCCTGGAGAGCTGAATCCTAGTCTTCGGCGAAGGTCGCCTCGGCGGTCGGGCCGGAGTCCTTGCCCTTCTCGGCCGGGTCGCGGTCGACGAATTCAATCACCGCGAGCGGGGCGTTGTCGCCATAGCGGTAGCCGGCCTTGAGCACGCGGATATAGCCGCCCTGGCGGTCCTTGTAGCGCGGGCCGAGCACCGAGAAGAGCTTGCCGACCTGGGCGACGTCGCGAACCTGGCTGATCGCCTGGCGGCGGGCGTGCAGGTCGCCGCGCTTGGCCAGCGTGACCAGCTTCTCGACGATCGGCCGCAATTCCTTGGCCTTCGGCAGGGTGGTGACGATCTGCTCGTGCTTGATCAGGCTCGCCGACATGTTGGCGAACATTGCCGTGCGGTGGCTGGTGGTGCGGCCAAGTTTGCGGTGAGCTTTGCCGTGACGCATTTTGTATCTCCTGGGCCACCCGGCCCGTTGGACGCGCCCTATTTCCTGGAGCTCGCGTCCTGCCTAACCAAGTCCCAGCCCGCTCCCGCCTGGGTCAACACGAAGCGCCGGGGTCCTCCACCGCTGTTGCGGCTTCACCGGACCCGACCGCCGAGGCGATCCGGAGTTGGCGCGATCCTCTGATTTCCCGGGCTCGCAAGCGGTCCGGGGCTGCGTCCTACATCTGATCTTCGAACTTCTTGGCGAGCTCTTCGATGTTCTCCGGCGGCCAGTTCGGCACGTCCATGCCGAGGTGCAGACCCATGCCGGCGAGCACTTCCTTGATCTCATTCAGCGACTTGCGGCCGAAGTTCGGGGTGCGCAGCATCTCCGCTTCGGTCTTCTGGATCAGGTCGCCGATGTAGACGATGTTGTCGTTCTTCAGGCAGTTGGCCGAACGCACCGACAGCTCCAACTCGTCGACCTTCTTCAGAAGCGCCGGGTTGAACGGTAGTTCCGGCTTGGCCTCGCCTTCGACCTTCTTCTTCGGCTCTTCGAAGGTGATGAAGATCTGCAGCTGGTCCTGAAGGATGCGGGCGGCGTAGGCCACCGCGTCCACCGGGCTCACCGCGCCATTGGTTTCGACTTCCATGACCAGCTTGTCGTAGTCGAGGCTCTGGCCCTGACGGGTCGGCTCGACGCGATAGGCGACGCGCTTCACCGGCGAGTAGAGAGCGTCGACGGCGATCAGGCCGATCGGCGCGTCTTCCGGCCGGTTCATCTCGGCGGCGACGTAGCCCTTGCCGGTCTGGACGGTGAATTCCATGCGCACGCTGGCGCCCTCGTCGAGGGTGCAGAGCACGTGGTCGGCGTTGAGGATCTCGATGTCGGCCGGGGCCTCGATCTGGCCGGCGGTCACCGCGCCCGGGCCCGTGGCGCGAAGCGTCATCCGCTTCGGCCCCTCGGAGTGCATGCGCACCGCGAGTTGCTTGATGTTCAGGACGATGTCGACGACGTCTTCACGCACGCCTTCCAGCGAGGAAAACTCGTGGACCACGCCGTCGATCTGGACGGCGGTGACGGCGGCGCCTTGCAGAGAAGAGAGCAGGACGCGGCGCAGGCTGTTGCCCAGCGTCACGCCGAAACCGCGTTCGAGCGGCTCGGCCACCAGACGCGCCTTGCGGCTGGCGTCGGCGCCGGTCTCGATTTGCGGCTTCTCGGGACGGATGAGCTCGTTCCAGTTTCTTTCGATCACGGATGGTGTCCCTCGAACGCAGGATCGCCGGCCGCAATCGCGGTCCGGCGCCTCGGAATTTTCGTACTTCTCGGACTCAGACGCGCCGGCGCTTCGGCGGCCGGCAACCGTTATGCGGAATGGGAGTCACGTCACGAATGGTGGTGATCGTCATGCCGACGGACTGCAGGGCCCGAAGCGCCGACTCACGGCCCGAGCCCGGGCCGGAAACGTTGACTTCGAGGGTCCGCACGCCGTGCTCGGCCGCCTTGCGGCCCGCGTCTTCGGCGGCCATCTGGGCGGCGTAGGGAGTCGATTTCCGCGACCCTTTGAAGCCCATCATGCCGGCGGACGACCAGGAGATCGTGTTCCCCTGCGCGTCGGTGATGGTGATCATGGTGTTGTTGAACGAGGCGTTCACGTGCGCCACGCCCGAGGTGATGTTCTTACGCTCGCGACGTTTGACGCGCGCCGGTTCCTTGGCCATCGGAGATCAGCTCTCTTACTTCTTCTTGCCGGCGATCGGCTTGGCGGGACCCTTGCGGGTCCGGGCGTTGGTGTGCGTGCGCTGGCCGCGAACCGGCAGGCCCTTGCGGTGGCGCAGGCCGCGGTAACAGGCCAGGTCCATCAGCCGCTTGATGTTGACGGCGGTCTCGCGGCGCAGGTCGCCCTCGACCGTGTAGTCGCGGTCGATCGCTTCGCGGATCTGCAGCACTTCCTGGTCGGTCAGCTGATTGACGCGGCGGGCGTCCTCGATGCCGACCTTGCTGACGATCTCCTGGGCTTTCGCCCGGCCGATGCCATGGATGTACTGCAGCGCGATCACGACGCGCTTGTTCGTTGGGATGTTTACGCCAGCGATACGGGCCACGTGGGAATCTCTCCTAGCACGCAAGAGAAGCGCGAACGGCGCCCCGGCCCCCGTTGGTCAGGCCGGCGCGTCCTTCGCGCTCTTTCGCGGAAGCGCCTCGTTATATGGATCGGCGCGTGCGCGTCAATGCGTAAACGCGCAAATATGAACGCACCGCCCGCGCGGCAAGGGTGCTGCGCGCAGGCCTGGTGAGGGCCGATTATCGCCCGAAGCTTGCCTCGGGTCGGTTAACGAAACATCCGCGCGCGATCCGGCGCAATGATGACGCCGCGCCAATCCCGCGACCGCTTGACGCTGCCCGCGCCGCGAACACACTCGGCGCATGGCGAGCCTTCCCGAGTTCATCCGCGGCCTGCCCAAGGCGGAACTGCATCTGCACATCGAGGGAAGCCTCGAGCCAGAGCAGATGTTCGAGTTCGCCAGGCGCAACCGGATCGCCCTTCCCTTCCCCACGGTCGCGGCGCTCCGGGCCGCCTACGCCTTCGCCAACCTGCAGGACTTCCTGGACATCTACTACCAGGGGGCTGGCGTGCTGCAGACCGAGGAGGACTTCCGCGACCTGGCGCTCGCTTACTTTCGCCGCGTGGCGGCCGACGGCGCCCGCCACGTCGAGCTGTTCTTCGACCCGCAGACTCACACCAACCGGGGGCTTCCCTTCAAGGTCGCGGCGGATGGGCTGCTGGCGGGCATGGCCGAGGCGGAACGAGAGCTGAGCGTGACGTCCAGGCTGATTCTCTGCTTCCTGCGACACCTGGACGAGGACGCCGCCTTCGCCACCCTGCGACAGGCCGAGCCCTATCTCGACCGCCTGGTCGGCGTCGGACTCGATTCGTCGGAAGTCGGCCATCCGCCCGCGAAGTTCGCCAAGGTGTTCGCCGCCTCCCGTGAACGCGGCCTCAAGCTCTGCGCCCACGCCGGCGAGGAAGGCCCTCCCGCCTACGTCTACGAGGCGCTCGACCTGCTGCACGTCGACCGCATCGACCACGGCAACCGCGCACTGGAGGACGCCGCCCTGGTCCGCCGGCTTGCGGCGGGGCGGATGACGCTGACGGTTTGTCCGCTCTCCAACCTCAAGCTCTGCGTCGTCGCGGACCTGAAGGCGCATCCGCTGAAACGCATGCTGGAGCACGGCCTCAGGCCGACGATCAACTCCGACGATCCGGCCTATTTCGGCGGCTATCTGGCGGAGAACTGGATCGCGGTCGCGCAAGCGGTGTCCCTGACCCGCGAGGATCTCGTCGCGCTCGCCAGGAACAGCTTCACCGGGTCGTTCCTCTCGCCAGTCGAGATCCAGCGCCACCTGGCGACGATCGACGCCTACGCGGCTGCGTAGGTCCGCTCAGGCGCGCTTCTTCAGCACCACGTAGCCGACGTCGGAAGGCAGGAAGATGCTCGTCAAAGCCAAGCCGGCGGCGGCGGCGTAGAGCACGACGGCCTTCGCCAGCGAGACGCTGCGGTCGTAGCGCACCCGGGGCCAGAGACCGCGCAGAGTCATTGACGCCAGCCGCCCCTGCGCGACCGGCACGAAGCCGTGGCCGCTCATCAGCCGAACGAGCGCCGGGCGGGTATAATAAGCCAAATGGGGCGACGGCAGGCCTTCCTGCCACATGCGCGCGAGCGGTCCGCGCACGCCCAGCCGCGCCGCCAGACGCGCAAGCTGAAACACCACGCCCTCGGCCAGCGGCAGATTGAGCAGCAACACCCCGCCCGGCATCAGCCGGTCGCGCACCGCCAGCGCCATGGCCTGCGGGTCCGGCAGATGCTCGTAGACGTCGTTGAAGCTGATCGCTTGGAAGATCGCCCGCCGGGGCAGCGCATCGGGGAAATAGCCTTCGATCACCGGCAGGCCGGCGGCGATCGCAGCGGCGGCGATCTCATGGTCAGGCTCGACGCCGGTGACTCGCAAGCCGCGGGCGGCGGCGGCTTGGATGAACCATCCATGCGCCGAGCCGACATCGAGCAGAGCCGCTTCGGGCGCAAGATGCGGCCCGGCCGCATCGAGCAGGCGCGCGAAGTTGGCGACGCGCAGGGGCTTCAGCGCCTGTTCGCGCAATCCCTCGTCGAGGCGAGCCTCGCCTGCGCGGTTGATCTCCACCGGGAAGTCGCTGCGATAGAGGCCGCAGGGGGCGCAACGGAAGGTCCGCGCCAGCGCGTCAGGGCGCATGGGCGCGCCGCAGAGGAAGCAGTCTATCGCGCCGGATTCACCGGGGCGCGATGCGACCTTCACCTCAGGCGCTGACCCGGCCGAGCGCCGCGTCGATCTCGCGGGTTACGGCCTCGATCGAGCCCATTCCATCCACCTCGGCCAGCTTGCCCTGGCCCTGGTAGTACGGCAGCAGCGGCGCGGTCTGCTCGTTGTAGGCGCCGAGCCGGACCTTGAAGGTCTCGGGGTTGTCGTCAGGGCGACCGCTCTCGGCGAAGCGTCCGGCGATCCGATCGAGGAGCGCGGCGTCGTCGACCTTCAGGCGCACCACCTTGTCGATCTGGCTGCCACGGCTCTTAAGCATCTGGTCCAGCGCCTGGGCCTGGGCGAGCGTCCGCGGAAAGCCGTCGAAAATGGCGCCGCCGGCGGCTTCCGCCTCGGGCAACCGCTCTTCGATCAGGGCGATGACAATGTCATCGCTGACCAGTTCGCCACGCTTGATGATGCCGTCGACCCGCTGGCCGAGCTCGGTGCCCGCGGCGATCGCGGCGCGCAGCATATCGCCGGTGGAGAGCTGCACCATTCCACGCTGCTCAACCAGGCGCTTGGCCTGCGTGCCTTTGCCGGCGGCCGGCGGTCCGAACAGGATCAGATTCATCGTCTACTCGCCCTCCCGTCGTTCCCCGTTTCCGGGCCGACGTGTCTGGCCGCCGCTCAGCGGCCGCGCATGCCCCTGAGTTTGGATTTCTTGATCAGCCCTTCGTACTGGTGCTGCAGCAGGTAGGACTGAATCTGCGTGACGGTGTCCATCGTGACGCTCACCACGATCAGCACCGAGGTGCCGCCCATATAGAAGGGCGCGTTGTAGAAGCCGATCAGCGCCTCCGGCAGCAGACAGACCAGGGTGATGTAGGCCGCCCCGATCACCGTCAGACGGCTCAGCACGAAGTCGAGATACTCGGCCGTGCGCTTGCCCGGCCGGATGCCCGGCATGAAGCCGCCGTACTTGCGGAGGTTCTCCGCGGTGTCGTCCGGATTGAACACCACCGAGGTGTAGAAGAAGCAGAAGAAGATGATCAGCGCGCCGTAAAGCACCATGAACAGCGGCCGGCCATGCTGCAGCTGGCCTGTCAGCGTCGGCAGCCACTGCAGCCAGGCCGGAAGGTTCGAGCCCGCGCCGCTGACGGCGAAGCCCATCACCGTGGTCGGCAGCAGCAAGAGGCTGGAAGCGAAGATCGGCGGGATGACGCCCGAGGTGTTGATCTTCAGCGGCAGGAACGAGGTGTCGCCGCCGAACATGCGATTGCCCACCTGCCGCTTCGGATACTGGACCAGCAGGCGCCGCTGCGAGCGCTCCATGAAGACGATGGCCACGGTCACCGCGATGATCAGCACCGCGATCAGTAACAGGACGCCGCCGCTCATCGCGCCGGTCCGCGCTAGCGAGAACGCCTGGGCGATGTAGCGCGGGAAGACCGCCACGATGCCGGCGAAGATGATCAGGCTGATGCCGTTGCCGACGCCGCGGCTGGTGATCTGCTCGCCCAGCCACATCAGGAACATCGTGCCGCCGGTTAGCGTCACGACCGTCGAGACGACGAAGAACGCTCCGGGGTTCTCGACCAGCCCCTCGCTGGCCTGCAGGCCCATGGCGATGCCGAACGACTGGAACAGCGCCAGCGCCACCGTCAGGTAGCGGGTGTATTGGTTGAGCGTCTTGCGACCCGCTTCGCCGCCTTCCTTCCGCAGCTTCTCCCACGGCGGATAGACCGTGCCCAGCAGTTGTACGATGATCGAGGCCGAGATGTAGGGCATCACGTTCAACGAGAAGATCGCCATGCGCTGCACGGCGCCGCCCGAGAACATGTTGAACATGCCCAGGATGCCCTTTGCCTGGCCTTCGAAGGCGCGGGCGAACTCCGCGGGATCGATCCCGGGAATCGGAATGTAGGTCCCCAGGCGATAGACGACCATCGCGATGAGGGTGAACCAGATGCGCTTGTGGAGCTCGGTCGCCTTGGCGAAGGCGCCGAAGTTCATATTCGCGGCGAGCTGTTCAGCGGCCGAAGCCATTCAGCATGTCCCCTGACTCGATGTCCCGATCAGATATGACGCGCCGGCCTGCCTAGCAAACATCCGCTTGCTTCGGCTTTGCGGCCCCTTGCCCCAGGCTGGGGGCCAAAGGCCGGGCGTCGGAGCGGGATCAGGCGTCCGCAGCCGCTTCCGGCTTGGTGGTCGTCAGAGCGCCGCCGGCCTTTTCGACCGCCGCGCGAGCGCTGGCCGTCGCCGAATAGACGGTGATGGTGATCTTGGACTTCAGTTCGCCCTTGCCGAGCAGCTTCACGCCATCCTTGGCGCGACGCAGCACCCCCGCCTTGATCAGGGCGTCGGCGTCGATGGTCTGCTTGGCGTCCAGCTTGCCGGCGGCGATCGCCTGCTCGATCCGCCACAGGTTCACTTCCGCGAACTCCTTGGCGAACGGATTGTTGAAGCCGCGCTTGGGCATGCGCATGTGCAGCGGCATCTGGCCGCCTTCAAAGCCGGCGATGGCGACGCCCGAGCGCGCCTTCTGGCCCTTCACGCCGCGACCGGCGGTCTTGCCCTTGCCCGAGCCCGGGCCGCGGCCGACCCGCATGCGGCCCTTCGTGGAGCCGGGACGCGGCGCAAGTTCGTTGAGCTTGGTCATCTTGCCTCTCCTGAAGAGATCTGGCGCCGGAGCGGATGCCCCGACTCGGCTTGTGAACTTCCCCCCCTTTACGGGAGGGACAGGCCGGCTACGCCGGCCTGGGTGGGCAATACATGATCGGGATCGGAGTTTGAACCCTACTCCCCCGCCCCGATCGGGCTGCGCCCGATCACCCCTCCCCACAAGGGGAGGGAAAACAGGTATTACTCGACGATTTCCACCATGTGGGCGACCTTGGCGATCATCCCGCGGACGGAAGGCGTGTCCTCGAGGGTCGCGGTGCGGCCGAGCTTGTTGAGGCCGAGACCCGCGAGCGTGGCGCGCTGATCCTTCTTGCGACGGATCGGGCTGCCGGTCTGACGAACGGTGACGGTGGCCATGTCGCTTATCCTTCCGCGTCGGCGGCGGCGGCCGTCGTGGCGGAGGCGCCGTCAGCGCGGCGGCCGATCACGTCGGAGACCTTCTTGCCGCGCTTGGCGGCGACCTGGCGGGGCGAAGACTGAGCCTTCAGCGCCTCGAACGTCGCGCGCACCATGTTGTAGGGGTTGGACGAACCGACGGACTTTCCGACGACGTCCTGGACACCCAGGGTTTCCAGCACTGCGCGCATCGGGCCGCCGGCGATGACGCCGGTGCCGGGAGGCGCCGCGCGGACCATCACCTTGCCCGCGCCCCAACGGCCGTTGCCGTCGTGGTGCAGAGTGCGGCTCTCGCGTAGCGGCACGCGGATCATCGACTTCTTGGCTTCTTCGGTCGCCTTGCGGATGGCCTCCGGCACTTCGCGCGCCTTGCCATGACCGAAGCCCACGCGGCCCTTCTGGTCGCCCACCACCATCAGGGCGGCGAACGAGAACCGGCGACCACCCTTCACGGTGGCGGCGACGCGGTTGATGTGGACCAGCTTCTCGACGATGTCGCTGTCGCGTTCTTCCTCGCGATTGCGGCGATCGCCACGCTGTTCGTCTCTGCGAGCCATCGATCTTTCCTTAGAAATTCAGGCCGGCTTCGCGCGCGGCGTCCGCCAGGGCCTTGACCCGGCCGTGATAGATGTAGCCGCCACGGTCGAAGACCACGTCCTTAACGCCCTTCTCGATGGCGCGTTGGGCGATCAGCGCGCCGATGCGAGCCGCGGCGTCCTTGTCCGCGCCCTTCTTGCCCTTTTCGCCGCCTTCCAGCGTCGAGGCGGCGGCGACGGTCACGCCGCGTTCGTCGTCGATGATCTGGGCGTAGATGTTCTTCGAAGAGCGGAACACGGACAGCCGCGGGCGGCCGCCGGCCACGCTCCGCAGGCGGATGCGGACGCGCTGAGCGCGGCGCTTGGTGGATTCGCGAGCAGAGAGGGCCATCTTACTTCTTCTTCCCTTCCTTGCGGCGGACCTTCTCGCCGGCGTAGCGCACGCCCTTGCCCTTATAGGGCTCGGGCGGACGGATCCGACGGATGCGGGCCGCGATCTCGCCGACCACCTGCTTGTCGATGCCGGAGATCTTGATCTCGGTCTGCTTCGGCGTGGCGAAGGTCACGCCGGCCGGCGGGGCGATGTCGACGTCGTGGCTGAAGCCGAGCTGCATGGAGAGCGCCTGGCCCTTCATCGCCGCGCGGTAGCCGACGCCGACCAGCTCGAGCGACTGCTCGAAGCCCTGGGTCACGCCCACGACCATGTTGTTCACCAGCGTGCGCGACAGGCCCCACATGGCTTGCGCCCGCGTGGTCTCGACGCGCTTGGACAGGAGCAGCTCCTGGCCTTCCTGGCGCACTTCGATCTCGTCGGCCACGGTCCAGGCGAGTTGGCCCTTAGGCCCCTTCACCGTGACGGTCTGGCCGTCGATGGTCACCGTCACCCCGCTGGGGACAGCGACCGCCTTCTTTCCGATCCGCGACATCTTAGTAGACCCGGCAGAGGACTTCGCCGCCCACGTTCGCGTCACGCGCGGCCGTGTCGGACATGACGCCCTTCGGCGTCGACAGGATCGAGATCCCGAGGCCGTTCTTCACCGGCTTCAGGTCCTTGATCGACGAATAGACGCGGCGGCCTGGCTTCGACACCCGGCTGATCTCCACGATCACCGGCTGGCCGTCGAAGTACTTGAGCTCGATCTCGAACTCGGGGAAGGCGCCGGGCTTTTCCACCAGGTGGTAGCCGCGGATGTAGCCCTCCTCCAGCAGCACGTCGAGGAGGCGCGCACGCATCTTCGAGGCCGGGGTGGTGAGCTTGCTGCGATTGCGCATCGCCGCGTTCTTGATGCGGGCGATCAGATCGCCGATGGGGTCGTTGACCATCTGAAGGACCCTCCTACCAGCTCGACTTGACGAGGCCGGGGATCAGCCCCTGCGAACCCAGTTCGCGGAGCGAGACACGGCTCATCTTGAGCTTGCGGTAATATGCGCGCGGACGGCCGGTGACCTCGCAGCGGTTGCGGATGCGGGTCTTGGACGAATTCCGCGGCAGCTCGGCAAGCTTCAGCCGGGCTTCGAAACGATCCTCGAGCGGCAGGCTCTCGTCGTTCGCAATCGCCTTCAGCGCCTCGCGCTTGGCGGCGTATTGCTTGACGAGCTTCTTGACCTGCTCGTTGCGGTTGACGGCGCTTTTCTTGGCCATGGTGCTCTTTCCTTCCCGCTACGCTTGCACGAACGGGAACTGGAATTCCTTCAGAAGCGCGCGCGCTTCGTCGTCGGTCTTCGCAGTCGTGGCGACGATGATGTCCATGCCCCACATCTGGTCGATCTGGTCGTAATTGATCTCCGGGAACACGATGTGCTCCTTGAGACCCATGGCGTAGTTGCCACGACCGTCGAACGAGGTGGGCTTAAGGCCCCGGAAGTCCTTCACGCGCGGCAGCGCGATCGTGATCAGCCGGTCCAAGAACTCGTACATGCGATCCTGGCGCAGCGTGACCTTGGCGCCGATCGTCATGCCCTCGCGCAGCTTGAAGCCGGCGATGGAGGTGCGCGCCTTGGTCGGCACCGGCTTCTGACCCGCGATGCGGGTCAGGTCGGCGATCGCCGCCTGCACCTTCTTGGAGTCGCCCACCGCTTCGCCGATGCCCATGTTCAGGACGATCTTGTCCAGCTTGGGGATCTGCATCTCGTTCGAGTAGGCGAACTGATCCTTCAGCGCCTTACGGATGCGAGCGCGGTACTCGGTCTTCAGCCGCGGTTCGTAAGCTTGATCAGCCATTGATCACCTCGCCGGTCGTCTTGGCGACGCGGACCTTCTTGTCGCCATCCACGCGGAAGCCGACGCGGGTCGCCTTGCCGTTGGAGTCGACGATGGCCACGTTCGACACGTGAATCGGCGCTTCCTTGTTCTTGATCCCGCCTTGCGGGTCGAACTGCGTCGGGCGGGTGTGGCGCTGAACGATGTTCAGCCCCTGCACCACCACGCGAGATTCCTTCGGGAGCACCCGGAGCACTTCGCCCTGGCGACCCTTGTCCTTGCCGGTGAGGACCACGACGCGGTCCCCCTTCTTGATCTTCGCCGCCATCACAGCACCTCGGGCGCGAGCGAAATGACCTTCATGTGGTTCTTCGCGCGCAGTTCACGGGGAACCGGGCCAAAGATCCGCGTGCCGATCGGCTCACCTTGCTTGTTAACGATCACCGCCGCGTTCTTGTCGAAGCGGATGACCGAACCGTCCTTGCGCTTGATGCTCTGGCTGGTGCGCACGACGATCGCCTGCAGCACATCGCCCTTCTTCACGCGACCGCGCGGAATGGCTTCCTTCACGGAGACCACGATGCGGTCGCCGACGCCGGCGTAGCGACGCTTGGCGCCGCCGAGCACCTTGATGCACATGACCCGGCGGGCGCCGGAGTTGTCGGCGACGTCCAGGTTAGTTTGCATCTGGATCATGGGATCAGATCCTTAGGCTTGGGCCGCGCCGCCCTTAGGCAGCACTTCCCAGGTTTTCAGTTTCGACTTGGGCGCGCACTCGACGATGCGAGCGATCTCGCCGGTCTTGTACGAGTTGGCCTCGTCATGGGCGTGGTACTTCTTCGACCGGCGGACGGTCTTCTTCAGCACCGGGTGCAGGAAGGTCCGTTCGACCTTCACCACCACCGTCTTGTCGCCCTTGTCGGAGACGACGACGCCTTCGAGAATTCGTTTCGGCATATCCCTCGTCTCCTAGGCCTGGGCCTGCTTGGCCTTCAGCACGGTCTTGATGCGCGCGATATCACGGCGCACCTCGCCCACGCGGTGGGTCTTTTCCACCTGACCGGTCGCCTGTTGGAAGCGCAGGTTGAACTGCTCCTTCTTCAGCGACAGCAGCTGTTCGGCGAGCTGGTCGGGCGTCATGCCCCGGACGTCTTCGATCTTCATCACGCGTGCTCCGGCGCGGCGGCGTCGATGCGGGTGACGATGCGGGTCTTCACCGGAAGCTTAGCCGCGCCGAGGCGCAGGGCTTCACGGGCGACATCGTCCGGCACGCCGTCGATTTCGAACATGATGCGGCCTGGGTGAACGCGCGCGGCCCAGTACTCGACCGCACCCTTGCCCTTACCCATCCGCACTTCGGCCGGCTTGTCGGTCACCGGCAGGTCCGGGAAGATCCGGATCCACACCCGGCCCTGACGCTTCATCTGACGGGTGATCGCGCGGCGGGCCGCCTCGATCTGACGCGCCGTGATGCGCTCGGGTTCGACCGACTTCAGGCCATAGGAACCGAAGTTCAGCGTGAAGCCGCCCTTCGCAGTTCCATGGATCTTGCCCTTGAACTGCTTGCGGTACTTGGTCTTTTTCGGAGAAAGCATGACGTCAGATCCCTAGGCGTTCGCCTGCTCGCGGCGATCACGCCGCGGCCCGCGGTCACGATCACGATCGCGGCCACCGCCCTCGCCCGCCGGGCCGCTTTCGCCAGCCAGACGCTTGTCGAGGGCCATCGGGTCGTGCTCGAGCACTTCGCCCTTGAAGACCCACACCTTCACGCCGATGACGCCGTAGGTCGTCTTGGCCTCGGTGAAGCCGTAGTCGACGTCGGCGCGCAGGGTGTGCAGCGGCACGCGGCCTTCGCGGTACCACTCCATCCGGGCGATTTCCGCGCCGCCCAGGCGGCCGGAGACGTTGATGCGGACACCCTTGGCGCCCAGGCGCATGGCCGACTGCATCGAACGCTTCATCGCGCGGCGGAAGGCCACGCGGCGCTCGAGCTGCTGGGCGATGTTCTCGGCGATCAGCTGGGCGTCGGTCTCGGGCTTGCGGATTTCGACGATGTTCAGGTGAACCTCGCCGTCCGTCATCGCCGCGATGTCCTTGCGCAGCTTGTCGATGTCCGCGCCCTTCTTGCCGATGATCACGCCAGGGCGCGCGGCATAGATGGTGATGCGGCACTTCTTGTGCGGACGCTCGATGACGATCCGCGACACGCCGGCCTGGTACAGGCGCTTCTTCAGCGTGCGACGGACCTTGATGTCCTCGTGCAGCAGCCGGCCGTACTCGCTGCCGTCGGCGAACCAACGGCTGTCCCAGGTACGGTTGATGCCGAGGCGAAGCCCGACCGGATTGACTTTCTGACCCATCAGGCGGCCTCACCCAGCTCGCGGACCACGATGGTGATCTCGCTGAACGGCTTTTCGATGCGCGAAGCACGACCGCGCGCACGGGCGGCGAAGCGCTTCATCACCAGGTTCTTGCCCACGAAGGCCTCGGCGACGACCAGGTTGTCGATGTCGAGGTTGTGGTTGTTCTCGGCGTTGGAGATCGCCGAGTAGAGCGCCTTGCGCACATCCTTGGCGATACGCTTGGGGCTGAACTCGAGCTCGTTGAGGGCGCGCTGCACCTTCAGGCCGCGGATCGACTGGGCCACGAGATTGAGCTTGCGCGGGCTGGTGCGCAGGGTGCGCACCTTGCACATCGCTTCGACGCCCTTCAGCCGGCGAGCTTTAGCTTGCTTGGACATGGGCTACTTCCTCTTGGCCTTCTTGTCGGCCGCGTGGCCCGGGAAGTAGCGGGTCGGCGCGAACTCGCCGAGCTTCATGCCCACCATGTCTTCCGAGACCAGCACGGGGACGTGCTTCTGGCCGTTGTGCACGCCGAACGTGAGGCCCACGAACTGCGGCATGATGGTGGAGCGGCGCGACCAGGTCTTGATCACGTCCTTGCGGCCGGAGCCCTGCAGGGCCTCGGCCTTCTTGAGCAGGTATCCGTCGACGAACGGACCTTTCCAGACAGAGCGGGTCATGGCTTAGCGAGCCTTCCGAGCGTGGCGCGAGCGGATGATGAACTTGTCCGTCGCCTTGTTCGTGCGGGTCTTGCGGCCCTTCGTCGGCTTGCCCCACGGGGTGACCGGGTGGCGGCCGCCGGAGGTGCGGCCTTCGCCGCCGCCGTGCGGGTGGTCGATCGGGTTCATCGCGACGCCGCGAACGTGCGGGCGACGGCCCTTGTGACGGGCGCGGCCGGCCTTGCCCAGAACCTCGTTCATATGGTCCGGGTTGGAAACCGCGCCGACGGTGGCCATGCAGCTGTCCGGCACCATCCGCAGTTCGCCCGAGTTCAGGCGGATCTGGGCGTAGCCGGCGTCACGGCCGACGAGCTGAGCGTAAGCGCCGGCGGCGCGGGCGATCTGCCCGCCCTTCAGCGGCTTCAGCTCGACGTTGTGGATGATCGTGCCGATCGGCATGCCGCGCAGGGGCATGGCGTTGCCGGGCTTCACGTCGGCCTTCTCGGCCGCCACCACCTGGTCGCCGGCCTTCAGGCGTTGCGGGGCCAGGATGTATGCCAGCTCGCCGTCGGCGTACTTCACCAGGGCGATGAAGGCCGAACGGTTGGGGTCGTACTCCAGTCGCTCGACCACGCCGACGACATCCAACTTACGGCGCTTGAAGTCGACCTTGCGGTACAGGCGCTTGGCGCCGCCGCCACGGAAACGCACCGCGATACGGCCGCCGCCGCCCCGACCGCCCGATTTGGTCAGGCCTTCGACGAGCGACTTCTCCGGCCGGCCCTTGTGGAGCTCGGATTTGTCGACCAGGACCAGCTGGCGCCGGCCCGGCGACGTCGGATTGAACTGCTTCAGAGCCATCGGATCAGAGCCCCGTGGTGATGTCGATCGACTGGCCTTCGGCCAGGGTCACGATCGCTTTCTTGACGTCCGAACGACGCCCGACGATGGCGCGGAAGCGCTTGGTCTTGCCCTTCACGTTGAGGGTGTTGACCTTGGTCACGTTGACCTTGAACAGCGCCTCGACCGCAGCGGCGATCTCGTCCTTCGAGGCGTCGGCCGCGACCTGGAAGACGACCTTGTTCTGCTCGGACAGCAGCGTCGCCTTTTCGGTGATGATCGGCGCCAGGACGGTGTCGTAATGGCGGACGGTGGGATCAGCGGCCATCACGCGGCCTCCTTAGCCTGGAAGCGCTGCTGGATCGCTTCGACCGCGTCCTTGGTCAGGACCAGGGTGCGGCGGCGCAGCACGTCGTACACGTTGAGGCCGGCGTTCGGCAGCACGTCGACGTTCGGGATGTTGCGTGCGGCGAGCTTCAGGTTCTCGTTCACCTCGACCCCGGCGATGACCAGGGCGTTGGTCACGCCGATCTTCTCGAAGCTGGCGCGGAGCGCGGCGGTCTTCGCCTCGGCCGGCGCGGCGCTGTCGAGAACGATCAGCGCGCCGGATTTGGCCTTGGACGACAGCGCGTGGCGCAGAGCCAGCGCGCGGACCTTCTTCGGCAGGTCGAAGGCGTGGCTGCGGACGACCGGCCCGTGGGCCTTGGCGCCGCCGACGAACTGGGCCGCCCGGCGCGAGCCGTGACGGGCGCCGCCGGTGCCCTTCTGCTTGTACATCTTCTTGCTCGTCCGAGAGACCTCGTTACGAACCTGAATCTTGTGGGTGCCGGCGCGGCGCTTGGCGAGTTGCCAGGTGACGCAGCGCTGAAGGATGTCGGCGCGGATCTCTTCGATGCCGAAGATGTCGTCCGGGAGCTCGATCGAGCCGCCCTTCCCGCCGTCGAGCTTGATGACGTCGAGTTTCATTAGGCTTGGTCCCCAGCTTCCGGAGCCTGAGCTTCAGCTTCAGCCTCGGCCGGCGCGGCGTCCGCGGCGGCCGGCTGAGCGGCGTTGCGCAGGCCCGCGGGCTTCGGCGCCTCGGCCGGCAGCGCCGACTTCACGGCGTCGCGGATCTTGACGAAGGTGCCCTCGGTCCCGGGCACTGCGCCCTTGACCAGGATCAGGCCGCGCTCGGCGTCGACGCGCCAGACGGTGACGTTGAGGGTGGTGACGGTTTCCTGGCCGTAGTGGCCGGCCATCTTCTTGCCCGGGAAGGTGCGGCCCGGGTCCTGGCGGTTGCCGGTGGAACCGTGCGAGCGGTGCGAGAGCGAAACACCGTGCGTCGCGCGCAGGCCGCCGAAGTTCCAGCGCTTCATGGCGCCGGTGAAGCCCTTACCGACGGTGACGCCGGTGATGTCGACCTTCTGGCCGGCGACGAAGTGGTCGGCGGAGAACTCCGCGCCCACGTCGACGAGGTTGTCCTCGGAGACCTTGAACTCCGCCAGCGTGCGCTTGGGCTCGACCTCGCCCTTCGCGAAGTGGCCGCGCATGGCTTTGGAGGTGTTCTTCGCCTTCTTGGCGCCTGCGCCGAGCTGGAGCGCGACGTAGCCGTCCTTCTCCTTGGTGCGGTGCGCCACGACCTGGCAGCCTTCGAGGCTGAGCACGGTCACAGGCACGTGGGAGCCGGCTTCATCGAAGAAGCGGGCCATTCCCAGCTTTTTGGCGATCACGCCGGTACGCATCGACCGATCCCCCTAGAGCTTGATTTCGACGTCCACGCCGGCGGACAGGTCGAGCTTCATCAGCGCGTCCACGGTCTGCGGGGTGGGATCGACGATGTCGAGCACGCGCTTGTGCGTGCGGATTTCGAACTGCTCGCGCGACTTCTTGTCGATGTGCGGCGAACGGTTGACGGTGAATTTCTCGATGCGCGTCGGCAGCGGGATCGGCCCGCGCACGGTGGCGCCCGTCCTCTTGGCCGTGTTCACGATCTCGCGGGTGGAATGGTCCAGCACGCGGTGATCGAAGGCCTTGAGCCGGATGCGGATGTTCTGACGATCCATATCGCTCTTCAGTTTCCCTACAGGCGGCACGCCCGCGTGATCTCGACCATTTCAAAGACCAGCCCGAACACCCCTTGCGAGGAGCTCGTACGCGATAGTCCGCACAAACGACTTGGGCCCGCGCGCCAAAGTGCGAGGGCCATCCCGGTACGCTAGCTTGTAAGCACTGTCCCAGGTCGTTCTGCGGGCCGCGTCTGCGTTTCGGATCGCTCCGAAGCGCACAGCCGGTCCAACAGGAGGCGCGGTAATACCGACCCGACTCGGCTGCGTCAAGGCCGCGTCACGCCGGCGCGGCGTCGCATCGGGTGCTCGCTAGCCCGGGGGCCGGCGCATCCTGGCGATCACCCCGGCAGGCCACGGTGGCGACGCAGAACGCTGTCGATTTCTTGCCGCAGGTTGCGCCAGTGGCTGAGCTGCGCCCAGTAGAAGGTCTTGAGCTGCTGCACGGTCGCCGGCGTCCGCGCCGTGCGCTCCAGAGCGCTCTGGATCTCTCCCGAGATGTTGAACCGCGCGAAGTCCACCTTCGGCAGGGTCTGCGGCTCGTACCAGAGATTGCCGTAGAGCTGCGTCCGCTGCGTCTGCAGGTGGTCGTAGTTCGCCTTCACGGCATGGATGGTGTCGTTGGCCGGCGAGAAAATGACGATGCTGTTGTTCCTGCGCTGCTGCTTGATCGTCTCGCACCAGGCCCAGGGCAGCCAGTCGCGCTCGAAAGTGGGGTTGCCCCGCCAGAACTCGCCGATGAAGGCCCATTCCTTCTTGAGCCTGAGGTAGTGAGTATGGATCTCAAGGTCTTCGCTGTGGTCGCCCGGGTTCAGGTTCAGCATCCAGGTCAACGCCTTCTGGCGAATGTCCGGGTGGGGGCTTATCTCGTAGCCGTGCAGATACTTCTGCACGCCGTAGTCGATGGTCACGGGCCGATCGAGCTGGAATTTCTCGACGAGCGCTTCCTTCGCCTCGTACGAATTCATAAAGTCGCTGAGTTCGGTGAGGAGCGAGCCGCGGTAATCGGCCAGGCGATAGACGATCCCGAAGCTCTCGGTCGCGCCGTGGACCTTATGGCCCCATCCGCTGTTGAACCACCTGAGGTATTCATCGGCCGAGGTCACGCACCCCGGGAACGGGATCAGCTTGTAGCCGGCCTCGCCGAGTTGTTCGATGAGATCCTCTGTCCGCTCGGCGACGGGCAGGTGAATCTGAGGGTCGCCACACAGCTCGCTGAAGTGTTCGGGCGACAGGAAATCCTGGATTTCGACGTGCCGAAAAGGCTCTGCCGAGAAGGGCGCATCCCTGATCTTGTCCAGAAGGTACGTAAAGGTCGCACCCATCGCGTCTCGCCTCCACCTAAGATAACCCAGTTATCTCTCGAACGAGCGAATATAGAATTTATTACAAATCTCTAATGCACGACACCTCGGCCTCACGTCGTGGCCCATGACGCGACGTCATGAATTCTCACATGATCCGAGAATTCGCCATGCTCAATAGAAAACACCTGTTGGGCGAGAGTTCAAAGCCCCAAGACCGCCGGGACCGACGATTGCCGCATGCGAAGGCACGCAAGAGATTAGAGGATGGCCTTTATGACACTCTGATGAGGCGGCCTCTGGGCTCATCCACCGAGGCCGCAGATCAAGTCACCCGATACGGACTGCGCCGGAGCCGACGACGGACTGTTTGACCTGGCCCCGAACGGCCTTCACCCGCACGTCGCCGGATCCCGTGACCCGCGCATTGAGGGTGTCGGCGACGCCGCCGAAGATGACGTTGCCGGAACCGGCGACCGCGACCGTGGCGGAGGTCGCCCGGCCTCGCGCCACGACCACGTCGCCCGATCCCGCCATGTGAACGTCCAGCGGCCCCGAGAGCGAAGCCACCTTTACGTCGCCCGAGCCCGCGAGGTCGATGTCCACGCCGCCACGCACGGCGGCGGTGGCGATGTCGCCCTCGCCTGCAACACGCAGCTTGGCCCCGCCGGAGGATCCCGCCCGCACGTCCCCGGACCCGGCCAAGCTGATCTTCAGCTGGCGCTCGACGTTGGCGATGGTCCAATCGCCGCAGCCGGCGTTGCCGAGCGTCAGATCGCGCGAGCGGCCGACGTCGCCGAACACCGCCCCGCCTGCATAGACGTCGGCGCTGCGCGGCGCGCGAATGACCACGTGCGGCATGGCCTTGAGCGCGATCTCGCCAAGGCCGGTGACCCGGGCTGTCGCGGCCGCGCCCGTCCCATTGCAGCCCCGGATCCGGTTCCCCTGCAATCCGCCATCGATGACCGTGCGGCTCCGCGCTTGGCGGATCTTGAGCGGCAGCTTCGGATTGGCGGCGACGACCTCGACGCGGATGTCCGCTCGGTCCTCGGGGATCACGGTGACGCGCGCGACCGCGTCCTTGATCTCGACCGCGGGGCGCGGCTGGGCTGTGGCGGCCAAGCTTGCGGCCGCGCCCGCGAACAGCGCGATCATACGCATCCTGGTGTCGTCCCCTTCCCAGTTGCGCCGACCCTAGCCGGCCCTTGGGTGCAGCGGTAGCCCCTCCCCGCGCGGTGCGGGCGGCGCCCGCAACGCAAAAGGCCGCCGGATCGCCGGCGGCCTTTAGATCCTCCCCCTCAGGGGGAGGGGGCCGAAGGTCGGAGGGGGCTTCCACTCAAATGTCTGAGCGGAAGCCCCCTCACCCGCTTCGCGGGAGCCCCCCTGAGGGGGAGCACCTTGTTACTTGGTGATCTTCGAGACGACGCCAGAGCCGACGGTGCGGCCGCCTTCGCGGATCGCGAAGCGCAGGCCCTGGTCCATCGCGATCGGGGTGATCAGCTCGATGTTCAGCTCGACGTTGTCGCCGGGCATCACCATCTCCACGCCTTCCTTCAGCTTCACGATCCCGGTCACGTCGGTGGTCCGGAAGTAGAACTGCGGGCGGTAGTTGGTGAAGAACGGCGTGTGACGCCCGCCCTCTTCCTTGGTCAGGATGTAGACCTCGGCGGTGAACTCGGTGTGCGGCGTGATCGAGCCCGGCTTGCACAGCACCTGGCCGCGCTCGACGTCCTCACGCTTGGTGCCGCGCAGCAGCACGCCCACGTTGTCGCCCGCCTGGCCCTGGTCCAGCAGCTTGCGGAACATCTCGACGCCCGTGCAGGTCGTCTTCTGCACGTCGCGGATGCCGACGATCTCGACTTCCTCGCCAACCTTGACGATCCCCTTCTCGATCCGGCCGGTCACCACCGTGCCGCGGCCCGAGATCGAGAACACGTCTTCCACCGGCATCAGGAACGGCTGGTCGATCGGACGCTCCGGCTGCGGGATGTAGGCGTCGACCTGGGTCATCAGCTCCAGGATCCGGTCTTCGCCGATCGCCGGGTCACGGCCTTCGACCGCCGCCAGCGCCGAGCCCTTCACGATCGGGATGTCGTCGCCCGGGAACTCGTAAGAGCTCAGCAGCTCGCGGACTTCCATCTCGACCAGGTCGAGCAGTTCGGCGTCGTCGACCATGTCGACCTTGTTCATGAACACCACCAGCGCCGGAACGCCAACCTGACGCGCCAGCAGGATGTGCTCGCGGGTCTGCGGCATCGGGCCGTCGGCGGCCGAAACCACCAGAATCGCGCCGTCCATCTGCGCAGCGCCCGTGATCATGTTCTTCACGTAGTCGGCGTGGCCAGGGCAGTCGACGTGGGCGTAGTGACGGTTCTGCGTCTCGTACTCCACGTGCGCCGTGTTGATCGTGATCCCCCGCGCCTTCTCTTCCGGCGCCGCGTCGATGTCGGCGTAATTCTTCGCCGTCGCACCGCCAGACTTCGCCAGAACGATCGTGATCGCCGCCGTCAGCGTCGTCTTGCCGTGGTCAACGTGGCCGATCGTGCCGATGTTGCAGTGCGGCTTATTGCGTTCGAACTTTTCCTTGGCCATTTCAAGCTCCAGCCCTGTCCGGGCCTGTCCTCTAAACTAGGGTTGGATTTAGGCGTACTTCTTGATCACTTCTTCGGCGACTGCTTGCGGCACCGCCTCGTAGTGGTCGAACTGCATCGTGAACTGAGCGCGGCCCTGCGAGAACGAACGCAGGGTGTTGATGTAACCGAACATGTTGGCGAGCGGCACGAACGCCGTCACCACCTGGGCGTTGCCACGGGTCTCGGTGCCCTGGATCTGGCCACGCCGCGAGTTCAGGTCGCCAATGACGTCGCCCATGTACTCGTCGGGCGTCAGCACTTCGACCTTCATGATCGGTTCGAGCAGCTTGGGAGCGCCCTTTTCGCGCAGCTCCTTGAACGCCGCGCGAGAGGCGATTTCGAAGGCGAGCACGGAGGAGTCCACGTCGTGGAAGCCGCCGTCGTACAGCGTCGCCTTGAAGTCGATCACCGGGAAGCCGGCCAGCAGACCGTTTTCCTTCGCCGAAGTCAGGCCCTTCTCAACGCCGGGAATGTATTCCTTCGGCACGGAGCCGCCGACCACGGTGTTCTCGAAGATGAAGCCGGAGCCGGCTTCACCGGGCTCGAACTTGATCTTCACGCGGGCGAACTGGCCGGTGCCGCCGGTCTGCTTCTTGTGCGTGTAGTCGATGTCCGTGACCTTGCCGAGGCTTTCACGGTAGGCCACCTGCGGCGCGCCGATGTTGGCCTCGACCTTGTAGGTGCGCTTCAGGATGTCGACCTTGATGTCGAGGTGAAGCTCGCCCATCCCCTTCATGATCGTCTGGCCCGACTCCTGGTCGGTGAAGACGGTGAAGGACGGGTCTTCCGCGACCATCTTGGCCAGCGCCACGCCGAGCTTTTCCTGGTCGGCCTTGGACTTCGGCTCGATGGCGATCTCGATGACCGGCTCGGGGAAGTTCATCTTCTCCAGGATCACCGGCGACTTGTTGGGGTCGCACAGCGTGTCGCCGGTGCGGGTGTCCTTCAGGCCGGCCAGGGCGACGATGTCGCCGGCGTAGGCTTCCTTGATGTCCTCGCGATTGTTCGAGTGCATCAGCAGCATCCGACCCACTCGCTCGCGCTTGTCGCGCGTCGAGTTAAGGAGGCCCATGCCGGTTTCGAGCTTGCCCGAGTAGATGCGGCAGAAGGTCAGCGAGCCCACGAAGGGGTCGTCCATGATCTTGAACGCCAAGACCGACAGCGGCTCGTCGTCGGACGCGCGGCGCTCGACCTCGGCCTCAGTCTTGTAGTCGATGCCCTTGGTCGGCGGGATGTCCACCGGCGACGGCAGATAGTCGACGACCGCGTCGAGCAGCGGCTGGACGCCTTTGTTCTTGAACGCCGACCCAGCGAGGATCGGATAGAAGGCGCCGGTCAGCACCGCCTTGCGGAGGCACTTCTTGATCACCTCTTCGCTCGGCTCTTCACCGGAGAGGTAGGATTCCATTGCCTCGTCATCGAGCTCGACGGCGTTCTCGATCATGTAGTTGCGGGCCTCTTCGGCCTCCGCCTTCATGTCCGCCGGGATCTCTTCGTCGTGGTAGTTGGCGCCGAGGCCCTCGGACTCCCAGACCACCGCCTTCATGCGGACGAGGTCGACGATGCCCTTGAGGCTGGCTTCAGAGCCGATCGGCAGCTGGATCGGCACGGCCTTGACGCCCAGGCGCTCGCGGATCGTGCGCAGGCACATTTGGAAATCGGCGCCGATCTTGTCCATCTTGTTGACGAACACGATGCGCGGAACGTTGTAGCGGTCGGCCTGACGCCAGACCGTCTCGGTCTGCGGCTCGACGCCTTGGTTGCCGTCCAGCACCGCCACGGCGCCGTCGAGCACGCGCAGCGAACGCTCCACCTCGATGGTGAAGTCGACGTGGCCTGGGGTGTCGATGATGTTCAGGCGCTTGCCGTTCCAGAACGCAGTCGTCGCAGCCGAGGTGATGGTGATCCCCCGCTCCTGCTCCTGCTCCATCCAGTCCATGGTGGCCGCGCCGTCATGGACTTCACCGATCTTATGGCTCTTGCCGGTGTAGTAGAGGATCCGCTCCGTGGTGGTCGTCTTGCCCGCGTCGATGTGGGCCATGATCCCAAAGTTGCGGTAATCTTCGATTTTATGCGTGCGGGGCATAGCGGAGGGCTCTGCGAAAAAGGCTGTTCGGGGTGTGGCTGAACGAACGGCGCGGGCGGTTTAGCTCAAACCGCCCGCGCCGCAAACAGCCGATGTAAGACGTTACCAGCGGTAGTGCGAGAAGGCCCGGTTGGCCTCGGCCATCTTGTGGGTGTCTTCGCGCTTCTTCACCGCGGAACCGCGGTTGGACGAAGCGTCGAGCAGCTCGCCGGCCAGTTTCTCGGTCATGGTGTTCTCGCCGCGATTGCGCGCGGCGTTGACCAGCCAGCGGATGGCGAGCGCGCGGCGGCGATCCGGACGAACTTCGACCGGCACCTGATAGGTTGCGCCGCCAACCCGGCGGGAGCGCACTTCGATGGCGGGCGCGACGTTGTCGAGGGCGGCGTGGAAGGTCTCCAGCGGGCCCAGGTCCTTGCGCTTGGCTTCGAGGATATCGAAAGCGCCGTAGAGGATGTTCTCGGCGACGGCCTTCTTACCTTCGTACATCACGTAGTTCATGAACTTGGTGACGACGATGTCCCCGAACTTCGGATCGGGAAGGACTTGGCGTTTTTCTGCGCGACGGCGGCGGGACATATCTTCTGATCCTTACTTCGGACGCTTCGCGCCATAGAGCGAACGGCGCTGCTTGCGGTCCTTGACCCCTTGGGTGTCGAGCACGCCGCGCAGGATATGGTAACGGACGCCCGGAAGGTCCTTCACACGGCCGCCGCGGATCAGCACCACCGAGTGCTCCTGCAGGTTATGGCCTTCGCCGGGGATGTAGCACACCGCTTCGATGCCGGTGGTCAGGCGCACCTTGGCGACCTTCCGAAGCGCCGAGTTGGGCTTCTTCGGCGTCGTCGTGTAGACGCGCGTGCAGACGCCGCGGCGCTGCGGGCAGCCCTTCAGGGCCGGGACCTTGTTCCGCGAGGGCTTGTCCTGGCGCGGCTTGCGGATGAGCTGATTGACTGTAGGCATCTAGTCTCGCTTGCGTGGAGGCGTGTGCCGTTGGGCCGGGGCGCCTCAGTTAGGGTTCGGTGTCGTAGTCCTTCCAGGGCCGCCCGCTTGAACGCAAAAACTCGCCGCGACGCTATCTCTCTGCGTGCGGCGGGACGTTCACTCGGGCTGGAGAAAGAATCCCCGCCTAGGAAGAGGCGCGCTACATAGTCGGGATGCGCCCGCCCGTCAATGTTCAGGGGCCGGTAACCCACCAAGCGCCGAGCGGTGCTAGGATCGCCACGAAATCGCCCTGCGGCGCAGATCTGAAACCGAAGCTTGAGCATGACGGATCACTGATGGCGAGGGCGAGACGGCGCCTCAACGCGGCCGCGATGGCCCTGTCCATCGTCGTCCACGTCGCCGTGCTCGGCGTCGTCGCATTGCATGCGCCAAAACTCATCCAGCCTTACGAACAGGCGGGCCCGCCTGAACCGGTGATTCCGGTGCTGATCGTGCCGCACACGCCGCCCGCCCCGCCCGGCGCGACGGAGAAGCCGCAGCCGATCCGGCTGCATCGGCGCCAGCTGCGCCCCGACATCCCGCCGCCCGACATCGCGCCGCTGATCGTGCCGCCGAAACTCTCGGTGCCGCCGCCAGCGCCGGCGCGCGCGCCGCGGCCGCCGCGGGTGAGCGTCCAGCCGTCCCCCGCCCAGAGGGTCACCGCGGCGCTGCGCAACAGCTCCGTGGGCTGTGCGACCCCCGAGATGCTGAGTCCCTCAGAGCGAGAACGGTGCAACGAGCGGCTCGGCGGCGGCGCGAAGACATCGCCAAGCTACGGGCCGACCGTGGATCCGAGCATCGCTCGCGCCGGCGCAGCGCGGGACGCCTACCGCGCCTATCGCGACGCTCCCGTGCCCGCGGGTCCCGGCGGGGCCGGCGGCGGTTCAGGCGACGGATATCGCGTGAGGCCCTGAGCCCCTCCCGTCCGGGCGTGGGCGCCCCGGGCGAACCCGGCGCTCAATCGAAGATGTCGAAGCGCTTCTTCTTCCGGTAGTTGTAGTCGTCGTCAGAGCGATGGCGACCGTGCTCGCCGTCGTAGGGATGCCTGGCCCCAGGTCTCCGGGTCTTTGTGGAAGTCCTTCACCTCGCGCTCGAAGCGTTCGCGGTCTTGCTGCTGGCCGCCTTGCTCCTGACCCGCGCCGCTCAACGGTTTCTCCAGCTCGCCGCGATCGAGCCATACGCCGCGGCAGCTAGAGCACATGTCGAGCTCGGCGTCGGAGCGCTTCACGTTCTGCATCGAGACGTTGCAATTCGGGCAAAGCAACGCGCCGGCATGCTCCTCGGGCGTGAGCCATCGATGTAGGGGGACGGTGCAGATTGAGGCCCCCGCTCGCGCCAGTAAGTGCGCGCGAAATGAAAACGGCCCGGGTTTCCCCGGGCCGTTCGCAGTCTCAGTTAGGCGATGAGCCGCTTACGGCAGCTGTTCGGCGGTGGCCGCGTCGGCGATGACTTCCGGCAGCGGCTCCATGGCCTCCTCGCGGCTCTGCGCCAAGGCCTCGTCGCGCTTGGCGGCGATGCGCTGCAGGTTGCGCAGGTAGGAGCCCGTGCCCGCCGGGATGAGGCGGCCGACGATGACGTTCTCCTTGAGCCCTTCGAGGGTGTCGATCTTGCCCTGCACCGATGCCTCGGTGAGCACCCGCGTCGTCTCCTGGAACGAGGCCGCCGAGATGAAGCTGCGGGTTTGCAGCGACGCCTTGGTGATGCCGAGCAGCACCGGCTGGACGATCGCGGGGCGGCCGCCGCGGGCTTCCGCCTTGGCGATCTCCTCGTCCACTTCGAGCTTGTCGAGGTGGTCGCCCCTCAGCAGGCCGGTGTCGCCAGCTTCGAGGATCTCCACCTTCTGCAGCATCTGGCGAACGATCGTCTCGATGTGCTTGTCGTTGATCGGCACGCCCTGAAGTCGGTAGACCTCCTGGATCTCATCCACCAGGAAGTTGGCCAGGGCCTCGACGCCCAGGATCCGCAGGATGTCGTGCGGGTCTGGGTTGCCGTCGATCAGGTACTCGCCTTTGCGGATGACGTCCCCGTCGTGGACGGCGATGTGCTTGCCCTTCGGGATCAGGAACTCCACCGCCTCACCACCGTCTTCCGGGGTGATCTTGATGCGGCGCTTGTTCTTGTAATCCCGGCCGAACTCGACGCGACCGTCCATCTCGGCGATGACCGCGCAGTCCTTCGGCCGTCGCGCTTCGAACAGCTCCGCCACCCGCGGCAGACCGCCGGTGATGTCGCGCGTCTTGGCGCTTTCGGTCGGGATCCGCGCCATCACTTCGCCGGGCTTAACCTCGTCGGCGTCGCCGATCGAGAGAATGGCCCCGACCGGCAGCAGATAACGCGCTTCGCCGCCGTTCGAGAGACGCTTGTAGGCGCCGTTCTCGTCCAGCACCGCCATGGCCGGACGCAGGTCCGAGCCCTTGGTGGAGGCGCGCCAGTCGACAACCACGCGATTGGAGATGCCGGTCGCTTCGTCGGCTTCCTCGCGGAACGAGAAATTCTCCACCAGGTCTTCGAAGCGCACGCGCCCGCCGACTTCGGTGATGATCGGGGTGGTGTACGGGTCCCATTCCGCCAGG
>Ga0207668_10000367_pt1 | contig 28871 bp, 27 predicted proteins | sample KBSS43metaG_FD_184323 | JGI IMG/M metagenome (GOLD analysis project Ga0207668, IMG submission 184323) | Switchgrass rhizosphere microbial communities from Kellogg Biological Station, Michigan, USA - KBS S4-3 metaG (SPAdes) (version 2) | ecosystem: Host-associated > Plants > Roots > Rhizosphere...
GCTGCTGCCGCCGTGGCCACCGTTGCCGCCGATCGCCGTCACCGCGATCGAATTGTCGACCCGCTCGCCGTTGACGATCGTTATCGTGCCGGCGTCACCCCCGTTACCGCCATCCCCGCCATCGCCTCTGTATGCGCGGCCGCCGTCACCGCCGTTGCCTGCGACACCGGTCAAGGGGTCCGCGTCCCCGCCGTCTCCGCCGTGACCGCCGTTGCCGAGGAAGAGGCCTCCGGCCCCGCCGTGGCCGCCGTCCTGGCCGATCCCGCCGTTGGCGCCGTTGCCGCCTGCGCCGACGAGGATGCCGCCATATCCGCCGTTGGTGCCGGGTATGCGGGCACTGGCGCCATTGCCGATGAGTAAGCCGCCGTTGGCGCCCGGTGTGACGGCGTCACCGATGAGCCAGCCGCCCGGCCCGATCACGTTGAGCGGGTTGGCCAGGATCTGGGCCGGTGCGCCCAACAGGCGAGCCAGGATCGGGTCGATGGGAGCGGCGGGCTGGGCCGCGCGGACCGCCGCCGGGACGAACACCGGTGGGGCGGACGCGCCATCGACAACCCGCCCAGATCCCAGGGCGCACACCAGGTCGGTCGGGGCACACGACGCCGCGAGCAGATCGTTCGGAATGGGTACCGAGCTATCGACCAGGACGACCGGCATGCTGACGATGCGCGGCGGAGCTGGGGAGCTGAGCGGCCCACCTATTAGAGCGGCCCCGGCCGCAGCCAGCGCGCCGACAGCCACCGTCGACGCAAGAATCCGCTTTTGTCCCCGCGATTGCTTCGCGTGCTCGCCGGCCATGGGAACGGTCCTTTCGCCCAAACACTCACTGCGGGTTCGCAGCTGGTTGCCAGAAACCTAAGTCCGCTGCGGTGGACCGACTGGGGTAGTCGACTACCCCAGTTCCGCCACCATTGGGGTAGTGGAATACCCCAGCCCGACGGTGGAGCGGCGTCCATCATCGAATCCATGGCCACTGATGCGCGCCGGGCCGAGTCCCTGAACCGGTTGCCGTTGCCGTATGCGGTCGCGCTCCGGTTGCGCGATGCGGGGGTGGCCGACGACAAGATCGCCGAGCGTGTCGGGGTGGACCGGGCTGCGCTCCCGACGTTCATGCGAGTCGCTGAAGCCAAGCTCGCCACCGCGTCCGACGAGCCACCGACTTAGCTTCGCGCTTGCTCGATCCCCGCTGTGGAACGCCTGTGCCGGTTAGACTCTGGCGATGATACGCCAGTGGCCGCTGATCGGGCGGTCGGAGGAGCTGGCGGTGATAGCCGAGGCCACGCGGGCCACCGCCGACCACGCTGGCGGGATCGTGCTGTCCGGCTCCGCGGGTGTCGGCAAGACGCGGGTGGCGCGGGAAGCGGTCGCGGGCTGTGGTCCGCGTACCGCGCGCCGAAATTGGATCGTCGGCACGGCGTCGGCGCGCAACGTCCCACTAGGCGCATTCGCCGACATCGCCAGCGATTTCGGCCCGGATCCGTTGCGCCGGGTGCGTGAGGTGATCGACGGACTCATTGGCGACGCGCGCGATGGTGAGGTCGTCGTCGGTGTTGACGACGCTCATCTACTGGATGACCTATCGGCGTTCACCGTGCACCAGCTCGTCACCCGCGGACTGGCCACCGTGATCCTGACGATTCGTTCGGGGGAATCGCCGCCGGACGCCATCACCGCGATCTGGAAGGATCAGCATCTGGAACGCCTTGAACTGCAACCGCTATCGCTGCCAGAAATCGCGGGCCTAGTCGAGCATGTGCTCGGTGGTGCGGTGGACTCCTTTAGCGCACAACGACTTTGGCGGTACACTCAGGGCAATGCGCTATATCTGCGCCACCTCCTCGACAACGAAATAAGCGCCGGCCGAATGACGCAGCGCTCGGAAGTGTGGCTCTGGGATGGTCAACCGGAGCTATCCCCGACACTGGCAGAGTTGCTCGAAGAGCGGATCGCTCAAGTGCCGAGATCCGTGCGCGACGTGCTCGACGTCCTCGCGGTGGCCGAACCGATGGAAACTCAGGTCCTGGAGGCGATCACCGATCCCGACGCCGTGGCCGAGGCCGAATCACTTGGCCTGATCAGCGTCGACCCCCACGTGCAACCCGCGTCCGTGCGGCTCGCTCACCCGCTCCTCGGCGAGGTGCGCCGCAGCGGGTCCCTACGGCTGCGGCGGCTGCGCGGGCGCATCGCGGGAGAATTCGCCCGAACGGGCTCGACGGATCCGCGGGGGCTGGTGCGACAAGCAGTCCTCACCTTGGAATCCGACCTCGCACCCGATCCGGAGCTCCTACTCGCCGCCACGTCGTCGGCGATGCAACTCGGCGATCTTCGACTTGCCGAGATGCTGGCTGAGCGGGCCGTAGCCGCGGGAGGCGGGCTGCCGCCGAAGATCGTTCTAGCCATGGCGATCACGTGGCAGGAGCGCGGCGCCGACGCGGAGGTCCTCCTCGCCGCACTCGCCCGCGAAACGAGCGGCCCCACCCGTGCTCAGATCGCCATCCTGCGCGCGATGAATTTCGCCATCAGTCTCGGTGATCCGGCCAGTGCCGAAAGAGAACTCGACGAGGCGATACCCGCCGACGACGAAGCGGCACAAGCCATCGCCAATGCATTGCGCGCCATGATCAGCCTGATGCGCGGCGACTCTTCAGCCGTCGATCGAGCCGGCATCATCCTCGCCGGAACGCCGTCCAACGACATCGCGCACATGATGTCGATCTGGGTGTTGGTCACCGGGCTGGGCGATCTTGGCTGCATCGACGAGATCGAATCGGCGGCCGACGCCGGCTACCAACTTGCCGAAAAGTCTGCCGAAGCCTCGCATCTGCGCCTGCCGCTGGCCGCAGTGCAAGTCATCGCATACCGGCTCGCGGGTGCACTGACGTCGCTGGACGCGATGATCGCCCGCATCGGGCGCGACACGATCGATGTTCCGTTTCAGCAGGCGTGGCACAGCCTTTTCGCTGGTTTGTCAGCAATGAGCCGAGGCGAGCTCCCCGCGGCGCAACGTTCCCTGCAAGAAGCGGTCGCGCATCTGGAAAACGACGGCGGCGGACGCATGACGAAGACCTTCGCGCGGTCATGGTTGGCGGCCGTGAACGCCATGGCCGGCAGAGCAGTCGACGCGCGCCGCGAGCTTGCGACCATCGAGCGGTCGGCCCAAGACGGCGAAGCGGGCGCGTGGGACCTTGAGCGATTCATCGCCGAGGCATGGACGAGCGCCGCCGAAGGTGCCACCTCGCAAGCGATCTCGATCCTCCGTGACGCAGCGGCCAACGAATCCGAGCGCGGCCGAACCGCCTGGGAAGTGGTGCTTCTCCAGACGGCGACACAGTTTGGCGACCACACCACCGCCGCGCGGCTGGCCGAACTGGAGGCCCAGGTTCAAGGACCACGTGCAGCCGCCGCCGCGGCTCATGCCGGAGCACTCGCGGCGGGCAGCGGAGATGCACTCGTCGACGCGTCACGCCAATACGAGGCCTTCGGTGATCGCATCGCCGCCGCCGACGCCGCGGCCCAAGCAGTCGTCGCCTATCAAGACTCCGGGTTGCGCGGCGCGGCGATGAGTGCGTCCACGATCGCCCAGCGACTGGCAGCCGAATGCCAAGGGGCCCAGACTCCCGCGTTGCGATCCGCGACGACGTCGCAACCGTTCACGGCCCGTCAGCGCGAAATCATTTCGCTTGCCGCACAAGGGCTATCGAACAAGGACATCGCCGACCGGCTCACCATGTCGACCCGCTCCATCGAAGGGCACCTGTTCCGCGCCTCCCAACGCGTCGGAGCCAACAGCCGCGAGCAGCTGATCTCCATCCTGCGAGGGTCCTGAGCCATACCGCCCGACTAGGTGCCGTTAGCGCCGGGGCTTCCTGCGCTACCGGTGTCGCCGGTGGCACCAGTGCCGCCGGCAGCACCGCTTGCACCTGAACCGCTGGCTCCGCCGCCGCCAGTCCCGCCGGTGCCACCCGCACCGCCGGTGCCGCCGGTCCCGCCGGCCCCGGCGTTGCCGCCGGTTCCGGGATTACCGGCCACCGGGTCGATGCCCGAGAGGGTCGAACCCTTGCCGTGGTTGCCACCAGTGCCGCCGTTGCCGCCAGTCGCGCCGGTGCCGCCGGTGCCACCAGTGCCACCGGTTCCGCCGTCGCCGCCGATGCCGAGCAGCGAGCCGCCTTGACCGCCGTTGCCACCAGGGGCACCAGCACCACCGGTGCCGCCGGAAGCACCTTGGCCGCCGTCGCCTCCCTTGCCGCCGTCGCCACCGGTTCCAAGGCCGGGTCCGCTGAATCCTTGCCCTCCGGTACCACCGGTCCCGCCGGCGGCCCCGGTTCCGCCAGTTCCACCGGCACCGCCCGTGCCGCCGGTGATGTCTCCGTCGAAGGTGCCGGCGTTGACGCCGCCGGTGCCGCCGTTGCCACCTGGCGCGCCCGCGCCGCCGTCGCCGCCCGCTCCGCCGGTGGCCCCGACCGAGCCCGTGGTCGCGACGATGGTCTTTCCACCGTCGCCGCCGGTACCGCCTGCGGTGCCGGGTCCGCCGGGTGAGCCGGGCTGGCCGTCGGTGGGGAGGACCGTGACGGTGCCGTCGGCGCCGTTCCCGCCTGCTGCGGCTGTCGTGCCGTTCGAGGTCGGGTTCACGCCAGCCGGGCCGGTCGCGCCGTTGCCGCCGGTCCCGCCAGCGCCGCCATTGCCAATCAATCCGGCGTTGCCGCCGTTGCCGCCCTTTGCGCCCGCACCGCCGGCGCCGCCCACTCCGCCGTTGCCGAAGAAGAAGCCGCCGCTGCCACCCTTGCCGCCGGCTTGCCCGGAGAAACCATCGCCGCCCTTACCCCCGTTGCCGAACAGCAAGCCCCCGGGGCCGCCGTCCTCACCGGGTCCACCGTCGAGACCATCGCCGATCAAGAAGCCACCGGGTCCGATCAGCCCGAACAGGGCGCCGCCGGAGGGGCCGACGAGGCTCACCACCGCAAAGGTCGTTCCGGTGCTCACCGCAGACCCCACTCCGGTGCCGACCCCGACCAAGGTGCACAACACCGGGTCGGCGCACGCGGGGGCAGCGGCGGCCGACGGTGCTCCGGCCCCAGCTGCGGTAAACAACCCGGCCGCGATGGCCGTGGTCACCGCCGCTGCTGCCGCCGCGCGGGTTGCCCGCTGCGACACAGTGCTCGAACTCAGTGCATGTTTCGCCATGTCGTGGCCCCCCATTTGGACGAACGCTCCGTCGCGCGTTCGCGGTGTGCCAGAAACCTAAGTCCGCGGGGGCCAGCAAGCTGGGGTAGTCAGCTACCCCAGTTCCGTTGGGTGGGCGACGCCAGCATGAGGTATCGCAGCGTGTGCTCGCGCAGGGAACTAGGGGGACTTAGCCGCCCTTGAGCCGGATCTTCCAGCGCACGAAGCTCAGGTAGCCGACGCAGATCAGGCCTTGGAAGGCCATGTTCAACCACCACGTGCCTGCGGTGTGCTTCCAATGTTCGTCTTGCGGCGTCAACGGACCGGGCACGAGCCTGAGCAGATCGATCGTCGACGCCGTCGAGGCGAAGCCCCAGCGGGCCGGCGTGACCCACGACATCTGGTCGAGCACGATGCGACCGGTCACCGGGATCATGCCGCCCTGGAACACCAGCTGGCTCATGATCGCGACTACCAGCAGCGGCATGATCTGCTCGTTCGACTTGGCCAGCGCCGAAAGGGCCAGCCCGACCATCGCCGCGCCGACACAACAGGCCGCGACGTCGACGTACAACTCGATGGACCGGTTGGGTATCACCGCGCCGCTGGTGACGGCCCCTTCGCCCCAACCCTTTCCGATGATGTTGATGAAGACGACGACTGCGGACTGCAGCAGTGCGAATCCCGCGAAGACGAAGACCTTGGCGAGTATGTACGCGGTCGTGGACAAACCGACCGCCTGCTCGCGCAGGAAGATCGCCCGCTCGCCGATGAGCGCCCGGATGGTCAGCGCGGTACCCATGAAGATGGCACCGACGTTGAGCAGCACCAGAATTTGGCCCGGTTCGTTCGGCGCTTCGCCGCCCTTGATCGCGGGAACGGGCACGCCGAAGCCGACGTCTCCTGGCACCGACAGCGACAGTGCACCCATGATGAACGGCAAGAACGCCAAGAAGATGAAGTAACCGCGATCCGAAATGATCAGTCGCATCTGGCGTCTTGCGATGGTGGAGAACTGTTTTGGCACGCTGGTGCGCGTCGGCGAGCCGAGGTCGGCCGGTTTCTGCGTGGCCGGCGGCGGTGGCGGCGGGCCGTGCCGCTCGAGGTAGCGCCGCTTGGCCGACTCGGGATCGCTTGCCACACCGCTGAAGATGTCGGCCCAGTTGGTGGTGCCGAGTTCGGGGCCGATCATGTTCGGCACTCCGCAGAACGCCGTCTTGCCGCCGGGCGCCAGCAACAGCACCTGGTCACACACGTCGAGATAGGTCAGGGAGTGCGTCACCACCAGCACGACGCGGCCGGCGTCCGCGAGCTGGCGCAGCATCGTCATGACCTGCCGGTCCAGGGCGGGGTCGAGGCCCGACGTCGGCTCGTCGAGGATCAGCAGCGACGGGCCGGTCAGCAGCTCCAGCGCGACGGAGGCACGCTTGCGCTGCCCGCCGGAGAGCTTGTCGACACGGGTGTCGAGGTGCTTGGTCATCTCGAGTTCCTCGAGCACCTCGTTGACGACCTGTTCGCGGTCGGCCTTGTTCGTGTCGGGCGGCAGCCGGAGTTCGGCGGCGTACATCAGGGCTTGGCGGACGGTGAGCTCGCCGTGGACTACGTCGTCCTGCGGGACCATTCCGATTCTGGAGCGCAGCGACGCGTAGTCGGCGTGGACGTCGTGGCCCTCGAAGGCCACCTGGCCCGTCGTCGGATGCGTGTACCCGGCGACCAACCGTGCGAACGTCGACTTGCCCGCGCCGGACGGCCCGATGATCGCCGTCAGAGTGCCGGGGCGCGCGCTGAGCGAGATGTTGTCCAGCAGCGTCTTGTTGCCTTCGATGGTCCACGTGACGCCGTAGACGTCGAGCCCGCCGGTGCGGGTGGCGGCCTCGGTCTCGGTGCGCCGGGCCAGCGTGCCGCCCGCGAAGACGAGGTCGACGTTGCCGATAGTGACCACGTCGCCGTCGCGCAGCATCGCGGAGTCGACCCGCTGGCCGTTCACGAAGGTGCCGTTGATGCTCTTGTGGTCGCGGATCTCGGTGCCACTGGGCGACGGGATCAGCGTGGCGTGATGCCGCGACGCCAGCACGTCGGGGATGACGATGTCGTTGTCGGTGGCCCGGCCGATCTTGATGGACCCGGCGGGTGCGTCCGCCGCCCGGCCCGGCCGCAAGATCTTGAGCATGCTGGTCGCGAGGTTGCCCTCTTGTTGGCGGGGCACCGCGGATGGCCCGAGCGCGGTGGCCGGGTAGGCGCCCGACGTGGGCGGCTGCACCGGTGCGCTGGGCTGCGCGTATGCGTGCGGCGCGCTCGTATGGGGCGGCGGTGCGCTCGGCTGCCGGTGGCCTCCGCTCGTCGGGGCGGGTGCCGGGCCAGACGGATACCGGGGCTGCTGAGCCGACGGGTACATCGGCTGCTGCGATCGCGACGGCGGAGGTGGCGTCTGCGGGTAGGCCGACGGCGGCGGCGTCTGCGAGTACGCCTGCGGCGGTGGAGCGGTTGGCCAGGACGCGCTTGGCCGCGGGGCGATCGGCACCGAGGAGGTCGGGGGCGGCGTGCCCACCGAACCCTGGTGCCGGCCGACCTCGAACTGCAGCCGTGGGCCGTCGGGGTTTCCGATGTTCACGTTGAGGCCATCGGTGATGTCGACGACCGGCACGCGCTGGTTGTTGACGTACATCCCGTTGAGGCTGCCGTTGTCGATGGCAAGCCATCGGCCTTGGTCGAAGCGCAGGATCACGTGCGCCCGAGAGATCAGTTGGTCGGCCACACGGATGTCGGCGCGCAGGTCGCGGCCGACGACTACGTCGTTGCCTGCGGCGACGGTGCGGGCCGACCCGTCGTACTTGACCGTCAGCACGGGCGGGGCGGGTCGCGTCATCGCGTCTGACTCTATCGGTTCCAGCGCCGCGCGCGACGTGGGTACCGGCGGTTACCTCGGCTGTTCGAAACCCCAGCGGGCCGTGTCGGTGATCTGCTGCAGTGCGGCCATCTGCTCGCCTCTGGTGGTGATGACGTGCGCGAACACGGCGTCGACGACGGCGTCGCCGTCGCGTGCGGCGCCCCGATAGGTGCCGACGACGACGACGCGGTCGTCGGAGACCGCCAGAAATTCACTTGGCTCGACGGCCACGTCGTAGAGCGCGCCGATGGTGCCCCACACACCGAGCATGTCTTCGCGTCCGTGGTGGGGGCCGCCGACACCGTGCGGCATGCCGGTGCTGACGAGGCCTTCGAAGTCGTCGGTGAGCAGGCCGAGCAGCGCGGTGGCGTCGGCGCCGGAGAGTGCGTCGTAGAACTGGTGCGCGACGGCGATGGGTGTCGGCATGTCGTTGACTCCTTTTAGAGACTACTCTCTATTATTACCTCGTGCCACGCCCTGCGCGCTACACCGTCGACGAACTTCTCGATGCCGCCGCGGCACTGCTGGCAGCCGACGGTCTCGCGGCCGTCACCATGAGTGCCGTTGCACGGCGGGTCGGCGCCCCGAGTGGGTCGGTGTACCACCGATTTCCGACCCACGCCGCGCTGTGCGGGGAACTCTGGATGCGCACCGAGGAACGGTTCCAACGCGGGTTCGTCGACGCGCTCGGCTCGCCAGGTGACCAGCAGGCGCGATGCGTGGCCGCGGCCCGGTTCACCGTCCGGTGGTGCCGCGACCACCCCGACGAGGCCCAGGTGCTGCTCAGCGGCGCCGAGGCGCTGAGGCTTCCCGAATGGCCAGCGTCGGTCACCGCCAGGCGCGACGAGCTTCACCGCGCCTTGAACGCAGCGCTCGACGGGCTGCGCGGTGACCCCGACCGGCTGCGCGCTGCACTGATGGACGTGCCGTATGCCGTCGTGCGTCGTCACCTCGTTGCGGGGCAAACGATCCCCGCCTCGGCCGACGGAATCGTCGCCGATTGCGCGCGGGCGTTAATTTCAGTGGGTTAACGATTCGGTGATCGATTGGGTGAGGTTCGCCAAATCTTGCGTAAAACGTGGTCTCGTTGGTACATGCAGACGAACGACGTGCGCGCTGGACGCCGCCGCGCGCCGCTGCGTGCGGCGGTTGCGGCACTGATTTTGGGCTCCGCCAGCTTCGCTTTGCTGGCTACAGATGGTGCTTTGCCCATGGCCACTGCGAAGCCACCTGCCACGCCCACCGACAGCCATGGCTACGTCAACTCGCCCGCGCGCTGCGACGGGCCCCAGACAGCCGTGCTCATCGGACGCACTGCCTTGTCGCTCATCGCGATCTGCACGGACAACCGCGGGCACTACGAGTACCGCGGCATGCGCCTGCGGGACGGGGCCCTGCTGAAGCTGCCCGCGGCGGCCATGGCCAACGGATGCTTCGGGGCGCGCACCGAGCAGGTCGCCTACACGGTGTCCGAGCAGAAGCTGCTCCTGACGGCGGGGCTCCGCGTGATCCGGGACGAGCCGATGCTGGAGTTCAGGGATTACCGGGTGCCAGTTGCGCCGGCGGCTGCGCCACTGAGCAAGGCGTCCGGCAGTACTGGCTAGCGCCGGCGGGCAGGAGCGAAGCGACCGGGGAGTTCAGTTGGGCGCGCCGGTCACCACGCAGTGGGTGTGGCTGTAGATCGTCGGCATGCACTTGTTGCAGTGCGTGCACGCCGATAGCACGGTGTGCGCATCGCCATCGTCCTTGATGCGATTGATCAGGTCCGGTTCGGCGAGCAGGGCCCGCCCCATCGCGACGAAGTCGAAGCCCTCGGCCATCGCCAGGTCCATGGTCTCGCGATTCGTGATGCCGCCCAACAGGATTAGCGGCAACGTCAGTTCGGCGCGGAACTGCTTGGCCTGGTCTAGCAGGAACGCCTCCCGGTAGGGGTATTCGCGCAGGAACTTCTTGCCGGTCATGCGGATGCCCCAGCGCAGTGGCGGCTTGAACGCGCCGGCGAACTCCTTGACCGGGGCGTCGCCGCGGAACAGGTACATCGGGTTGACCAACGAACTGCCCGCGGTGAGTTCGATGGCGTCGAGCCCGCCGTCCTCCTCGAGCCACTTCGCCGTCTGCAGCGATTCCTCAAGTGAGATGCCGCCGCGCACGCCGTCGGCCATGGTCAGCTTCGCGGTCACGGCGATCTGATCCTTCACGGCCTCCCGCACCGCGAGCACCGTGCGGCGCGCGACCTTGGCGCGGTTCTCCAGGGAGCCGCCGAACTCGTCGGTGCGGCGGTTGATCAGCGGGCTGAGGAACGCGCTCGCGAGGTAGTTGTGGCCCAGGTGGACCTCGACGGCGTCGAACCCCGCCTCGATGGCGAAGCGCGCCGCGTTGGCGTGCGCCGTGACGACGTCATCGATGTCGTCACGGGTCGCCTTCTTGGCGAACCGCATGCTCAACGGGTTGAAGAACCGCACCGGCGCCAGCGCCTTGGCCTTGTTCGACCGGGCGTTCGCGACGGGGCCGGCATGGCCGATCTGCGCGCTGATCGCGGCGCCTTCGGCGTGGATGGCGTCGGTCAGCGTGCGCAGTCCGGGGATGGCCTCGGGGCGCCAGTAGATCTGCTTGCCCTCGGTGCGCCCGCCCGGCGAGACCGCAAGGTAGGCGACGGTCGTCATGCCGACGCCACCCGCGGCGGGCAGCCGGTGATAGGTGATCAGGTCGTCGGTGACCAGCGCGTCCGGGGTGGCCGCCTCGAACGTCGCCGCCTTGATGATTCGGTTGCGCAATGTCACCGGGCCGAGCTTGGCCGCGCCAAACACATCGGTGAACACCTTGGGCTCGGTGCTCTGCTCTTCGCCCGAGGGGCTCATCGCCGTGTCCATAGAGCGGAGCCTGCCACAATGACTGTCGTGGGAGCGATCACTCTGGACGGCAAGGCCACGCGCGACGAGATCTTCACCGACCTGAGCGAACGGGTCGCGAAGCTGACGGCCGCGGGCCGGACCCCCGGACTCGGCACGATCCTGGTCGGTGACGACCCCGGTTCGCACGCCTACGTGCGCGGCAAGCACGCGGACTGCGCGAAGGTGGGCATCACGTCGATCCGGCGTGACCTGCCCGCCGACGTCAGCCAGGCCACGCTCGACGCGACCATCGACGAGCTCAACGCCAACCCCGAGTGCACGGGGTACATCGTGCAGCTGCCGTTGCCCAAGCATCTCGACGAGAACGCCGCGCTGGAGCGCGTCGACCCCGGCAAGGACGCCGACGGGCTGCATCCCACCAACCTCGGCCGGCTGGTGCTCAACGAGCCCGCGCCACTGCCGTGTACCCCGCGCGGCATCGTGCACCTGCTGCGGCGGTTCGAGGTCCCGATCGCGGGAGCGCACGTGGTGGTGATCGGGCGCGGCGTGACGGTGGGGCGGCCCATGGGCCTGCTGTTGACCCGGCGGTCGGAGAACGCCACGGTGACGTTGTGCCACACCGGAACTCGCGACCTGCCCGGGCTGGTGCGCCAGGCCGACATCGTCATCGCCGCCGTCGGGGTGCCGCACATGGTCACCGCGGACATGGTCAAGCCGGGCGCGGCGGTGGTCGACGTGGGCGTGAGCCGCGATGACGCGGGCAAGTTGGTCGGTGACGTGGCGCCCGACGTGTGGGACGTTGCGGGCCACGTGTCGCCGAATCCGGGCGGTGTCGGCCCCTTGACGCGCGCGTTCCTGCTGACCAACGTCGTCGAGCTCGAAGAAGCCCTCGTCCGCGCGTGACGCCGAAGGAGTTCGCCCGCAAGGTGTTTCACGGGCAGTGGCCGATCCTGACGGTGGTGTTGGTGTTGTTGGCCGCGTTCGCACTCGTCGTTGCGGGGTACTGGCGCCGGGGCGCCCTTGTGATGGCCATTGGCGTCGGCATCGCCGCGGCGCTTCGGCTGGCGCTGTCCGAGGACCGGGCCGGGCTGCTGGTGGTGCGGTCCAGGGGCATCGACTGCGCCACCACCGCGTTGGTCAGTGCGGCGATGCTCTACATCGCGTGGACCATCGACCCGTTGGGAACCAGCTAGCCTGCAGCTTTCAACTCAACGTCAACGCGGCGGCGACGATCGGCTTGGCCCACTCGGGCGTCGACGAAAGATCCGGTGGGCCGGCGATCTCGCCGCGGTCGAGATGCAACACCAGTACCGGCCGTGGCGCACGCCCGGCGGCGGGGTCGGCTTCTGCGGAGTTGTCGTAGACCCGCAACTCGGTCAGGTGCGGTAGCAACTGGACCAGATTCAGCCTGCTGTGCCGCCAGCGGCGCCGGATGCTGGACTCCGGAATGTCGTGGCCGCCGGCTCGCACCCGGTTGCGGACGCGTTCGATGTGCAGGTCGGCACTGGCCAGCCCGACGTACCAGATGCGGACCTCGAATCCTTGCGACGCTGCCTCCGCGAGCAGCCGCGGCATCGTGCTTCCCCCGAGTGTGGTCTCGAACGCGAAGTCCTTGCGTTCACGGATCGCCCGCTCGAGCAGGCGTCGGCCCTGCTGCCACGCCGCGGCGTTGGCCTTCAGCTGGTCGAGCCCCGGGTTCGCCGCGATTAATTCGCGCGCCGCTTCGTCGGGGTTGAAGTAGTCGGCGCCGGACGCCCGGATCATGGCGCCGCCGATGCTGCTCTTGCCTGCGCCGTTGATCCCGGCGAGGACGTACAGGCGTGGTGATTGGGCCTTGCGGGCCATGTGACGACCGGGCTAGCGCTTGGCCGCCTTGACCGCGGCGCGGCCGAGTTGCTCCGGCGTAGCGTCGAACGCGGACGCCATCGCGCTCTTCGACTGCGGAGTCTGCATGCTCTCCAGCAGTTGATCGAATTGGCCGGACAGGTCGTCGAGCGTGGGGGTGCTGGCCTTGGTCAGCGCCTCGAACTCCGCGTAGGACAACAACACCGCCTTCGGGGTGTTGTGTTTGGTGATCGCGACCGCGCCGCCGAGGGAGGCCTGCTCGAAGATCGTGCCGAACTCGTTCTTGAAGCGGGTGGCGGCGACGGTGGGGACGTCGACGAGCTCGCCTTCGCGGTTGCGGAATGTCAGTGTGGCCATAGAGGCCATTATAGCCATTACATCCAAAATGGACATTTTGGTATCTTGGCGATGCGGCCCTTTGTGATTGCGAACAACGGCACCGTTCGGATTCAGGGGTGCTTGGCGTAGCGCTGCAGGAAGGCGACGGCAAAGAATGCGCCGAAGGCAACGCCCGCAATCCATTTCACGAAACTAAGAATGAGCGTCCCCGTGGGCACCTCCACGATGGAGAACGGCGACGCCGCGTAGACCAGCACACTCAGCATGACCAAGCACCACAACGCGATGACGACGCCTGCGATCCCCTGCCAGAGGGCGATGTTGCGGGGGATGCGTTTGGTGTAATTCTCGATGGGGGCGGGAACGATGTTCATTGCTGGGCTTCCTTTCAGATGCGCTCTGGGCGCCTCCCGTGGTCGATGATTCTGGACTGATAACAAGAGATTGCACCTGACCGCTTGGGAAGTTCTTGGAAGCGAAAAATAGCCCCTTCCTCGTATTTTGGGGCGGCTCGGGTGCGCTCAGCTGTTGCCGGGACCGTAACTTCGGCTCCGCATCAGGCCTCCACCGTTCTGATTCTGAAAATTGCCTGTCAGGCAATTTTGCCCGCCGGGCAAGTTTTGGCTAGCCTGGTCGCATGAACACCGCGTTGGGCCTCCGCGAGCGCAAGAAGCTCGACACCCGCTGGGCGCTTAGCGACGCCGCCTTGGAACTCGCGTTGGAGCGCGGGCTGGAAAACGTCACGCGCGAAGACATCGCCAGCAGGGCTGGTGTCTCGCTGCGGACGTTCAACAACTACTTCACGGGCAAGTACGAGGCGGTCGCCTTCCGACAGGTCGATCGAACGCGACAGAGCCTCGCCGTCTTCCGGGACCGGCCCGCCGACGAACCGCTGTGGACCGCGATCACGGAGGCCATGCTTGCGCCGCTGGAATCCGAGGGGGCTACCGACATGCGCCCGACGCCGGGGGAGCTCGCCGTGATCCAGGACCTGCTGTCCGCCCGGGATTTGCGTGCCGCGCTGACGAGGGACCTGCTCACCGACTGGGTCGACGCCGTCGCGGAACGCACGGGAACCGATCCGGTCCGTGACATGTACCCAAGATTGGTCGTCGCGGTCGTCAAGGCCGTCGGGGAGACGGCCATGGAGGCGTATGCCTGTGCCGATCCACCCGTGCCCTTTACCGAACTCCTTCGACGCGGCCTAGCCGAAGTCGCGGCCGGACTGCCCGAAAGGTGATGCCGATGTCCGAAACTCAAGTCCCCGTGGTGATCTCAGGCGCAGGACCCAACGGCCTGATGGTGGCGTGCGAACTGGCGCTCGCGGGCGTGCGGCCCGTGGTGCTCGAGCGACTGCCCGCGCCAAGCGACGAGCCGAAGGCCAACGGCATGGTCGGTCAGGTGGTTCGGCTGCTCGACATGCGCGGGCTCTACCAACGATTCAGTGGTCTCGACGATCCGCCAAAGCCGGTGTACGAATGGATCTTCAGCGGTATGTCGGTGCCACTGTTCGGTATGCCGGACAACCCGATGTATGCGCTGATGCTGGCGCAGCCGCGGCTTGTCCGGCTGCTTGACGAGCGAGCCCGCGAGCTCGGTGTCGACGTCCGGTGGGGCCATGAGCTGATCGGGGTGGAATCCCGTTCGGACGGCGTGAAGGTCAGCGTCTCGACGCCCGATGAAACGTACGAACTCGACGCGGCGTACCTCGTCGGCGCGGACGGTGGGCGTAGCGTCGTGCGCAAGCTGGCCGGCATCGACTTTCCAGGCCACACGTCGAACACGGTCGCCCGCGTCGCCCACGTGCACGTGCCGGACGAAATCCTCGCTCCCAATGGCGATCTCGACGTGCCCGGGGTGGGGACGCTGCCGTTCGGCCACAACCGCCTCGACCGTGGCGGGCTAATCTATGCCCCGTTCGAACGCGATCGCCCGATGGTCGGCACCATCGAGTACGACCAGCAAGCCGACGATGCCGAACCGTTGACCATCGACGAACTGCGTGACAGCGCACGACGCGTACTCGGCGTCGACCTGCCCATCGAGCCACCCGCCGGCGACGGGCCTCATGCCTTGCGCCGCATCGCCGGACAGAACACCCGTCAGGCCGACCGCTACCGCGCCGGAAACATCTTCCTCGTCGGCGACTCGGCGCACGTGCACTCCGCGATGGGTGGACCGGGCTTGAACCTCGGGCTGCAAGACGCCATGAACCTCGGCTGGAAACTGGCCGCGACCGTCAACGGTTGGGCACCCAAGGAACTGCTGGACACTTACCACAGCGAGCGTTATCCCGTCGGCGAGCGCGTGATGATGCACTCCATGTCTCAGACCGCGCTCTTCGGACCGGGGCCTGAAATTGGTGCGCTGCGAGAACTCTTCGACGAGCTATTGAAGCTACCGAGCGTCGCCGAACACATGGCACACCTACTCGCCGGCTCCGACGTCCGCTACGACACGGGCGACAGTCACCCGCTGTCGGGCCGGCTGGTGCCGGACCTGACGCTGGGCGACGGTCGTCGCGTCAGTGACCTGCTGCACCAGGGCCGCCCGGTAGTGCTCGACCTGTCCGGCGGGCGGGTGGGTGAGGCCGCGCAAGGGTGGGCGGACCGTCTCGACGTCGTCACGGGCTCGGCCGACACCGAGGCATGCGGACTGCTACTTCGGCCCGACGGCTATGTGACTTGGGCGGCAGACACTTTCGATGCCGAGGACGAGGCGCGCCTGCACGCCGCGTTGCAGCGCTGGTTCGGTGGGGTCAGCCTCGCAGCGCATGGTCCCAGGTAACGCACTTCTTTCGCCGAACGACGGTTACCGCCACGCTCTCGCGAAAAAAGCGTGGCGGTAATCGTCGTTCGCGCGTAAGTGGAGTTAGGCGAGCGTGGCGCGGATGGACACCGTCACGTACGGCAGCGCCACGCCCGTCACGTTGACGAGCGCTGGGTGCGTGGCCAGCAGTTCGCGGACCTCGTCGAGCGTCTGCGTGCGCACCTCGGTGGGTGAGGTGATGCAATAGCTCCGCGACGCCACCAGATCGATGAGCGCTTGCGGCGTAAGGTAACTCGTCCACTCGACCTGGTGACGCTCGACGTCGGTGAACGGCTCCGGCAGGGACACCTTCTGGCTGAAGGGATCGTTCTCGTGGCCGATGATGCGGCCGAGGTCCTTGACCCAGCCGAGCCGTTCGTCGCGGGTGTTCCACACCAGCCCGAGCCGGCCACCCGGCCGCAGCACCCGGGCCACTTCCTTGACAGCGCGGACAGGGTCGAACCAATGCCAGGCCTGAGCCACCAGCACCGAGTCGACGCTGTCGTCTGGCAACGGGATCTCCTCGGCGGTGCCGAGCAGCGCTGGCGTGTCAGGTAGCGAACCGCTGAGCACCTCGAGCATCTCCGGGATGGGGTCGACGGCCACTACCTCGAGCCCGCGCTCGACCAGCCGGATCGTCAGCTTGCCGGTGCCCGCGCCAAGATCGAGCACGTCACGGGCGCCGGGCGGCAACAACCAGTCGATGGCCTCGGGCGGATACGACGGACGGCCGCGCTCGTAGGCCGCGGCCTCCTCGCCGAACGATAGTGACCGCCGTTGCCGTGCCCCGTCGCTCACCGTGAGGCCACCTCGAGCGTCTGCCGGATCAGTTCGCCGACGGCGTCGGTCTCGACCAGGAAGCCGTCGTGGCCGTACTTGGAGTCGACGACGTTGAGCCCGGGACAGCCAGGCAGCAGCGCGGCCAGTTCTTCTTGCAGGCGCAGCGGATACAAGCGGTCGGACGTGATGCCGCCGACGATCACGGGCACCGTGCAGCCGCGCAACGCGGCGCGCACCCCGCCACGGTCGCGGCCGACGTCGTGACTGCTCAAGGCGTCGGTCAACGCGACGTAGGTGCCCGCGTCGAACCGCGCCGCGAGCTTGTCGCCCTGGTGGTCCAGGTAACTCTGCACGGCGTAGCGGCCACCGGCCGTCGGCCGTTCGTTGCCCTGTGCGTCGTTGCCGAACCGCTCGTCCAACTCGACCTCGCCGCGATAGGTGAGGTGCGCGAAGCGCCGGGCGAGCTCCATGCCGACGTGAGGCGTGCGTCCAGTGTCGTAGTAGTCGCCGCCTGCCCAGTTCGGGTCGGCCTTGATCGCCGCCACCTGCGCGCACTGGGTGCCGATCTGGTCGGCCGTGGCACGCGCCCCGACGGCGAGCACCAACGCCGCCCGCACGGTGTCGGGGTGGCCGACGGCCCACTCCAGCGCTCGCGCCCCGCCCATGGACCCGCCGACGACGGCGGCCACCTCGGTGATGCCGAGCACCTTCAGCGCGGCGATGTCGGCATTCACCTGGTCGCGCACCGTGATCGTGGGAAACCTTGACCCCCAAGGCTTTCCATCGGGTGCGAGCGAACTCGGTCCGGTGGACCCCCGGCACCCGCCCAGCACGTTGGTGGCGATGGCGCACCAGCGGCCGGTGTCGATGGGCGCTCCCGGTCCGGCGACGCCGTCCCACCAACCGGCGGTGGGGTGGTCCGGACCGGCGGAGCCGGTGACGTGCGAGTCGCCGGTGAGCGCGTGCAGCACCATGACGACGTTGTCGCGGGCGGGCGACAGGTCACCCCACCGCTGGACGGCGATCGATACGTCGTCCAGCACGATGCCGTTCTCGAGTGTCAGCGACCCGATGTTCACCACGGAGAGCTCGCCCTCGGCGGGCAACTCGTGGGTGACGACCGGGCTCTCCAAGGTCGTCACACCGACACCGCGGTCTGCGGCACCCCGGAGAACGCCTTGGCGGCGGCAAAGCCCCGCTCGAGGTCGGCCAGGATGTCGTCGATGCCCTCGATGCCGACCGCCAGCCGGACCAGGCCGGGTGTCACGCCGGTGGCCAGCTGCTCCTCGGGGGACAGTTGCGCGTGGGTCGTCGACGCCGGATGGATCACCAGCGACCGCACGTCGCCGATGTTGGCGACGTGGCTGTGCAGCGGCAGCGCGTTGACGAACGCCTTGCCCGCCTCGATGCCGCCCGCCAACTCGAAGGCAAGCACAGCCCCGGTGCCCTTGGGTGCGAGCTTGCGGCCGAGCTCGTACCACGGCGAGCTGGGCAGCCCGGCGTAGTTCACCGATACGACGCCGTCGTGGCTGAACAGGAACTCGGCGACCTTCTGTGCGTTGGACACGTGCCGTTCGATGCGCAGGCTCAGCGTCTCCAGGCCCTGGGCGATGAGGAAGGCGTTGAACGGGGCCGCGGCCGAGCCGAGGTCGCGCAGCAACTGCACGCGGGCCTTGAGCGCATACGCGGGCGGGCCCAGCTCGGCGAACACCACGCCGTGGTAGCTGGGGTCCGGGGTGGTAAAACCGGGGAAGCGTCCGCTAGCCGTCCAGTCGAACTTGCCGCCGTCGACGATCACGCCCGCGATGGCCGTGCCGTGTCCGCCGAGGTACTTGGTGGCCGAGTGCACGACGATGTCGGCGCCGTGCGCGATCGGCTGGATCAGGTACGGCGTCGCGATGGTGTTGTCGACGATCAGCGGCACGCCGTTCTCGTGCGCCACACCCGAGACGCCCGCGATGTCGAGGATGTCGATCTGCGGGTTGGAGATGGTCTCGGCGAAGAACGCCTTGGTGTTCGGTTGCACGGCCGCACGCCAGGAGTCGAGGTCATCGGGGTCGTCGACGAACGTGGTCTCGATGCCCAGCTTGGGCAGCGTGTAGTGGAACAGGTTGTACGTGCCGCCGTACAGCCGCGGGCTGGAGACGATGTGGTCGCCCGAAGACGCCAGGTTGAGGATCGCGAACGTCTCAGCGGCCTGGCCGGACGCCAGGAACAGCGCGGCCACGCCGCCTTCGAGCGCGGCGATGCGCTGTTCGACGACGTCCTGCGTCGGGTTCATGATGCGCGTGTAGATGTTGCCGGGGACCTCGAGGCCGAACAGCGCCGCCGCGTGGGCGGTGTCGTCGAACGTGTACGACGTGGTCTGGTAGATCGGAAGCGCCCGGGCATGGGTAGCGGTGTCCGGCGTCTGTCCGGCGTGGATCTGCTTGGTCTCGAACGCCCAACCGGCGGTCGGGTCTTCTTCCGGGTTAGTCATGGAATGTCTCTCCTAGGGATGTGCGGCGTCGCCGACGCGAGCGCGCGCGAAGTAATGGGGATCGCGAACGAGGATCAACGGCACACACACATAACGGGCCTCCACATCAGGTTTCCCTGTCTCTCGGGGGGCCCGTCCTGCGGACCCGCGCTTGCCGTGTAGCTAGGTTCAGCTACTCAACCTGGTCAATCACCCGGGGCACCCCACCGCGGTTGGAGGGTTGCCGGCCAGCGAGCCGGGGCTTGACGCTGGCACTCATGACCGAAACGAAGCCTAGCTCACGACCTCGTGTCGATGCCAGTGACTACTTTCGGTGGCCTTTCGACCTGCTCGAATTCTCGGCCGAGGGCAGGGGTGGGGACATCGGGAGAACCCACCCATTTGCCGACGCCGGAGGCCGCGATCGGTCACCGCGGCGATGTCGGGGGAGGCGTCTGCGCGCCCGTGTGTCACGCGTAGGTTCGTATTCGAAGCGATACTGAGTGCCGCCGCTTCATTGCGAGCCCTGAGATTCTGACGACCGTGACGCCGGGAGAGTGACCATGACTGCCGCCAAGCAGCCAACCATCATCTACACGCTGACCGACGAGGCGCCGTTGCTTGCGACGTACGCCTTCCTTCCGGTAGTGCGCGCCTTCGCCGATGCCGCTGGCATCGACGTGAAGACCAGCGACATTTCCGTGGCCGCGCGCATCCTCGCGGAGTTCAGCGACTACCTCACCGAAGAGCAGCGCGTGCCGGACAACCTGGCCGAGCTGGGCGCGCTTACTCAGCTGCCCGACACCAACATCATCAAGCTGCCGAACATCAGCGCCTCGGTGCCCCAGCTGCTGGCCGCCATCAAGGAGTTGAAGGCCAAGGGCTACGACCTTCCCGACTACCCGGGAGATCCGAAGACCGACGAGGAACGGGCGATCAAGGAGCGCTACGGCAAATGCCTGGGCAGCGCCGTGAACCCGGTACTGCGCGAAGGAAACTCGGACCGCCGCGCCCCCAAGGCGGTCAAGGAGTACGCGAAGAAGCATCCGCACAGCATGGGCAAGTGGTCCCAGGCGTCGCGGACTCACGTAGCGACCATGAGCCACGGCGACTTCTACCACGGCGAGAAGTCGTTGACGCTCGACAAGGCGCGCACCGTGAAGATGGTGCTGGAGACCACGGGCGGCGAGACCATCGTGCTCAAGCCCGAGGTGAAGCTCGACGCCGGCGACGTCATCGACAGCATGTTCATGAGCAAGAAGGCGTTGTGCGACTTCTACGAAGAGCAGATGCAGGACGCCTACGAGACGGGCGTGATGTTCTCGCTGCACGTGAAGGCCACGATGATGAAGGTGTCGCATCCGATCGTCTTCGGCCACGCGGTGAAGGTGTTCTACAAGGACGCGTTCGCCAAGCACCAGGCACTGTTCGACGAGCTTGGCGTCAACGTCAACAACGGGCTGTCCGATCTGTACGCCAAGATCGAGTCGTTGCCCGCGTCGCAGCACGAGGAGATCATCCGAGACCTGCACGCCTGCCATGAGCACCGGCCCGAACTCGCCATGGTGGATTCGGCCAAGGGCATCTCCAACTTCCACTCACCGAGTGACGTCATCGTGGACGCTTCGATGCCCGCGATGATTCGACTGGGCGGCAAGATGTATGGCGCCGACGGACGGACCAAGGACACCAAGGCCGTCAACCCCGAGTCGACGTTCTCCCGCATCTACCAGGAGATCATCAACTTCTGTAAGACGCACGGTCAATTCGACCCGACGACGATGGGCACCGTCCCCAACGTCGGGCTGATGGCGCAGCAGGCCGAGGAGTACGGCAGCCACGACAAGACCTTCGAGATTCCCGCCGACGGGGTGGCCAACATCGTCGACGTCGACACCGGCGAGGTACTGCTGACGCAGAACGTGGAGGAAGGCGACATCTGGCGCATGCCCGTCGTCAAGGACGCGCCGATCCGCGACTGGGTGAAGCTGGCCGTCACGCGGGCACGCAACTCCGGTATGCCGGTGGTGTTCTGGCTGGACGTGTGGCGTCCGCACGAGAACGAGTTGCGGAAGAAGGTCAACACCTACCTCGCCGATCACGACACCGAAGGCCTCGACATCCAGATCATGTCGCAGGAACGCGCGATGCGGCACACCATCGAGCGCGCGATGCGCGGGCAGGACACCATCGCCGCGACCGGCAACATCCTGCGTGACTACCTCACCGACCTGTTCCCCATCCTGGAGTTGGGCACCAGCGCCAAGATGCTGTCCATCGTGCCGCTGATGGCAGGCGGCGGGTTGTACGAGACCGGCGCAGGTGGCTCGGCGCCCAAGCACGTCAGTCAGCTCTTGGAGGAGAACCACCTGCGTTGGGATTCGCTCGGCGAGTTCCTCGCGCTCGGCGCCAGTCTGGAAGATCTGGGCAACAAGTCAGGTGACAAGCGCGCCACGTTGCTGGCCACGACGCTCGATTCCGCGACCGGAAAGCTGTTGGACGAGAACAAGAACCCGTCGCGTAAGACCGGTGAGCTCGACAACCGCGGCAGCCAGTTCTACCTCGCGATGTACTGGGCTCAGGAGCTTGCCGCCCAGACCGAGGACAAGGAGCTCGCCGAACACTTCGCCCCGCTCGCCAAGAAGTTGGCCGAGAACGAGGCGGCCATCGTGGCCGAACTCAACGAGGTGCAGGGCACCCCGGTCGACATCGGTGGTTACTACTACCCGAACCCCGAGAAGGTCACGGCGGTGATGCGTCCGAGCAAGACGTTCAACGCCGCATTGGAGTCGTCGGAGAGCTGACGTGTCCTAGCCCGCGGGTGGGGCCGCGCGCTCGGGTTCGGTGTTGGCGTCGACGAAGTCGGCGATGAGCTCGGTGATGATGCCAGGCGCCTCCAGCATCGGGATGTGGCCGAGCCCTTCGAGTCGGGTCACCTTGGTGTGCGCCGGAAGGTGCTTGACGAAGTGGCGCGGCCCGCGCGGGTGGGGGAACACCCGATCCTTCTCGCACAGCACCAGCTGCGTCGGGATCCCGATGTCCGGAAGTTCCAGCAGCCCGGGCAGGCGCAGCGTCTTGACCAGCAGTTGCAAGTACGCCGTGCAGTGGGTGGCGTCGTCGACGAGGTTGACCAAGTCGGGGTGGCTCGGGCCGTCGGCCGGTCCGCTGACGGGCAGCGTCGCCAGCCGGCGGGCGAACGGCAGGTCGATGATGCGGGGCCCGAGCAGGCGCGCGGCGATCAGCGCGGGCCCGCCAAGCAGGAACTTCAGCACCGTCTCGTACTTCGTCACGGAATGCTGACCCCAGCCGCCGGCGGGGGCGATGGCCGTCAACGTCCGCGCCCGGCCGCGTCGTTCCAATTCGAAGGCCACCCAGCCGCCCAGTGAGTTGCCGACGACGTGCGCCGTCTGCCACCCGAGGTCGTCCATGCGCCGTTCGACGTCGTCGACCAGCGCCGTGGTGTCGAGGAACCACGAGCCGGCCCTTCGTCCGCCGTGGTGGCCGATCATCGTCGGCGCGAGCACCTCGAAGCGGCCGGTGTCGGCCAGCTGCCCCGCGACGGTGTTCCACACGTTCTGCGAGCACAGGAACGGGTGGAGCAGCAGGATCGGTTCGCCGGAGCCGACGTGGATCGGATCGCGTTCGGGCATGCGGCCGACACTAAGGTGATACCGCCGGTACCGCAAGGACGTCCGTGTCGGAGGCGCTAGACGTACTCCACCGTCACCGGCGCATGATCCGACCACCGCAGCGCGTAGGCGTCGGCTCGTTCGACCCGGGCCGACGCCACGCGAGCCGCCAGTGACGCGGTGGCCAACTGGTAGTCGATGCGCCACCCCGCGTCGTTGTCGAAGGCCTTACCTCGCCACGACCACCAGCTGTACGGGCCGGGCACGTCGGGGTGCAGGACACGGACGACGTCCACCCAGCCGGTGGCGAGCAGGTCGGTCAACCACTGCCGTTCGCTGGGCAGGAAGCCGGCCTTCTTCCGGTTGGCCTTCCACGCCTTGATGTCGAGCTCCGTGTGCCCGATGTTCCAGTCCCCGCACACGACGGCGTCACGCCGCTCCTGCCGTAGCACCGCCATCCGGGCGGCCACGGCCGCCATGAACCGCTCCTTCTCCAGCTGACGGTCGGTTTCCGCTTCCCCGGTCGGGAAGTACACGCTCGCGACGGTCGCGCCGCAGGTGTCGACCTCGAGGTAGCGGCCGTGCGCGGCGAACTCGTCGGCCTCGGGCCCGACCAGCACTCTGGTGATCGGGTGCTTGCTCAGCACGGCAACGCCGTTGCGGCCCTTGAGGTGTGGGTCCGCCGACGCGAGCGTCCAGCCGTCCGCGAGTGCCGGCGCCAGCGCGTCGGCGAGTTGCTCGTCGTCGGCCCGGGTCTCTTGCAGGCACACCACGTCGGCCGTGGTTTCCTTCAGCCACACCAGCAGGCCGAGATTCTCGGTTGAGCGCTGCCTGACTGCGGCGCGGATACCGTTGACGTTGATGGTGCTGACGATCACCGGCCGACCCTAGCCGAGGTCGCCAAAGCGGCGGTGCAGCGACTGCTTGGAGATACCGAGCACACGGCCGATCTCGGCCCAGGAGTATCCGGCGACGCGGGCGGCCCGGATCGCTTCCACATACCGCATTCGGGCGCGGTCGAGGTCGTCGCGGGCGTCGGCCAGTTCTCGCCGGCTCGCACCGCCGGCAACCTCGACGAAGACTGGGTCGGGCCCAGTGGGCATGGGTGGCCGCGGCTGCGCTTGCTCGATCTCCTCGAGGGCCGCGCGACGCAGTGCTGCGATCGTCGGGTCAGAAGCCCACCACAGTTCGTTCGCCTCCATGGGAAGCACCACCCCACTCAGCGCCGTCAACATTTGATGACGGCGCTGAAAAGCAGCTCGCTAGACGCTGGCCGGTGCGCACACCGCGGTCGGCCGCCGGCGCTCGGCGCTCATCGCCCGAGCGGCGATCGAGGGATGCAGCAGCCGACTCGGCGCGTCCATCAACCAGGCGACCCGCATGAACGCCTCCATGGCCACCGGGTCGTATTCCGCGGCGGTCAACACCCGCTCCACGTACGGGTTGACCAGCTTCGTCAACAGCGGGGGAGTGCCCTCGACCTCCGGCAGGGACAGGTCGTTGCCGATCACCTGCTGCCAGGCTTGCCGAATCGGTTTGGCGCCAGCGCGGTAGAAGCGACGCGGCAGGTCTGCAGTTCCGCGAGCAAGGCTGTCGCGCAACGCGAGTACCTGTAGCGCCGCGACCGTCATGCCTTGTGCGTAAACCGGATTGAAGCTGCACACCGCGTCGCCGATGGCGATCAGTCCCTCCGGCATCCGGCGCAGCCTGTCGTAGCGGTGCCACCGACTCGACGGGTACCGATGCTGGGCTGTCGGACCGAGCGGGGTGGCCGTGCGGACCGCCGCGAGCGCGTAGTCAGGCAGCATGCCCGTGGCGAAGTCGCAGATCCCCTCGAAGGTGTCGGGTGGGTCGTTGCCCATCATGCCCGCGATGGTGAGCATCCACCTGTCATGCTCGCACCGGGCCATGGCGAGGCCCGACGGCCTGCCGGCGACCGCGGTGACGAGGAAGACCACCTCGTTCAACGCATCCGGCGGCAACGCAAACAGTTGGCTCGAGTACTTCAGATGTATGGTCACCGAGTCCTCTTGCGGGCGTGGGTATCCCAATCGCCCGAGGATTGCCGGGGTGCGGGCGCCACGTCCGGACGCGTCGACGACGAGATCGGCCGGTAGGTCGACCTCTTCGCCACCCTGGTGGGGGACGACGCGCACTCCGGTCACGCGGTCGTGTGACGGCGTCGACGTCACGTCGACGACGTCGTGAGCGTCGAGCATCGTGACGCTGCCGAGGGCGCGAGCGCGACGCCGGATGTGACTCTCGAGGAACGGTCGGCTGGGCCCGTAGACCGCGAGCTTCTCCGAATCACCCCTCCGGACGAGCACGTGCCCGTTCATGGACATGTACATCCGTGACAGGTCGGTGCCGTCGAAATGGGGAGCTCCCGCGGCGACGAGCTCGTCCATGACGCCCGGGAACAGCTCGTCCAGGACCTGGGAACCACGCATGAGCAGACCGTGCAGATGTCGCCCCTGCGGCACACCGCGTCGGTTCTCCGGTGAATCGCTCAACTCGTCGCGTTCCACGACGGTCACTGACTCGTAGTGGTCGGCAAGTACCCTCGCCGCCAGCAGCCCGGTGATGCTCGCCCCCATGACCACTGCGTGCTTGCCCAATGTCGCCATGCATTTCCTCTCCGTATCGGTTCGACACTGAGCGGTCCGCAGCGAGCGGCATAGAGTAGTTGACTACGCGATCTTGGTGCGCTCTCCGGCAGCCCAGTCGGGTCGACGGCCGAGGTGGCGCAGGATGCGGTCCAGGTCGTTACCGGTCACCGGCTGGATTGCCGGAGCGAATGGCACCTCGTCGAGCGCCCGAAATTCGCCGTCGGGTACGGCGAACGCGAGCGGCAGCGCTGCGCCGACGACGTCCGCCGGCAGCACGTACGGGACACCTAGTGCCGCGGCGACATCCCAACCGTGGACCACGTAGTCGATGAAGTGAAACCCCATTGCGATGGCACCGGGAAACGTTGCGCCGGGCCCGAACTCGGGAAGCGCGAACGACGCGTCGAGCGCGGCGTCGTCGGCGAAGGCCTCCAGCACGTCGCGCGCGGCGTCGGCGTACGTCGTGGCCGGGTCGGTCCTGACCGCTTCGAGCACGGATTCGGGCCGCCACAGTTCGGCGTCTGCCCCGTAACCCCTTGCAGCCATGGCGAATCCACGGTGTTGAACGGTCATGTGGGCGAACAGGTCGGCCAGCGTCCAGCCGGCGCAGGGGGTCGGCGCGTCGAGGTCGGCGGGCCGGACGGTGGCGACGAGCTCGACCGAGTTCAGCACGGCGGTGCGATGGAAGGGACGGATGTCGGGAATATCGGTAGGCATGTGCATATCGTAGGCGTATGCATACGATAAGGCAACGCCTAGCATGTGGCGATGCCTACGACGCCAAGGCGAGCCGACCTCGCGGCGATGCTGTCCCCGCTGCTGAGAGACCTGGTGGCCGCGGAACTGCCGGTGCTGGCCGCCCACGACCTGACGATGTGGGGGTACGTCGTGCTGCTGGCCCTCGACCGCTCGCCGGTGCGCACTCAGGCCGCGCTCGCCGAGGCGATCGGCGCCGACAAGACGCGCATCATCGGCACGCTCGACGAGCTTCAGCAGCGGGGCCACATCGAGCGTCACCCCGATCCCGACGACCGCCGCGTGCGCCTGCTCGCCATCACCGACGCCGGCCGTGCGGCCAAGGACGCCGCGCAAGCGGAGATCCAACGCGGCGAGGAACGCTGGCTGGAACAGCTGTCCGCCGACGAGCGTCGGGTGTTCCTGCGGGTGCTGGCGCGGTTGACCCGCGAAGAAACCGGATGACGGCAATGGCAGGATCGAAGGCATCATGAGCATTGAGATCAACGGCACGAAGGAGCAAGTTGTCTTCTCCGGCGTGCAGCCCACGTCCGACTCGCTTCACCTCGGCAACGCGTTGGGGGCGGTCAGCCAGTGGGTTGGGCTGCAGGACGGCTACGACGCGTACTTCTGCGTCGTCGACCTGCACGCCATCACCCTGCCGCAGGACCCCGCCACGCTGCGGCGACGCACGCTCGTCACCGCTGCGCAGTACCTGGCGCTGGGCATCGACCCGGCCCGGTCCACCGTCTTCGTGCAGAGTCACGTGCCCGCACATGCCGAATTGAGTTGGGTGCTGGGCTGTTTCACCGGCTTCGGACAGGCGTCGCGGATGACGCAGTTCAAGGACAAGTCGCAGAAGGAGGGGGCCGAGGCGACGACGGTCGGGCTCTTCACCTACCCCGTGCTGCAGGCCGCCGACGTGTTGCTCTACGACGCCGAACTAGTTCCCGTCGGCGAGGACCAGCGTCAGCATCTCGAACTGGCGCGCGACGTCGCGCAGCGGTTCAACGCCCGCTTCCCAGACACGTTCGTCGTGCCGGACGTGATGATTCCCAAGGCCACCGCCAAGATCTACGACCTCCAGGACCCGACCGCGAAGATGAGCAAGTCCGCCGCCACCGACGCCGGGCTGATCAGCCTGCTGGACGATCCGGCGAAGACGGCCAAGAAGATCCGCTCGGCGGTCACCGACAGCGAGCGCGAGATCCGCTTCGACCAGGTGAACAAGGCCGGCGTGTCGAACCTGCTGACCATTCAGTCGGCGGTCACCGGAGCCGACGTCGACAAGCTCGTCGAGGGCTACGCGGCGCGCGGCTACGGCGACCTCAAGAAGGACACCGCCGACGCCGTCGTGGAGTTCGTCACCCCGATCAAGACCAGGGTCGACGAACTGCTGGCCGATCCGGCCGAACTGACCGCGGTGTTGGCGGCGGGTGCCGAGCGGGCAACCGGGGTCGCTTCGACGACGTTGCAGCGGGTGTACGACAGATTAGGGTTTCTGAAGAACGCACGCTGAAAGCTCGGGAGGCTGGGATGACCGAACCGGCCAAACCTGGCGTGATGGACCGACTGCGCACCAGGTTCCCGGTGTTCGACCGCATCATGCGGGCGCAGGACCGCTACAACAAGAGCAAGGGCGACTTCTACGCCGCGGGTATCACCTACTTCACGATCTTTGCGCTATTCCCCTTGCTGATGGTCGGATTCGCGGCGGGTGGGTTCGTCCTGGCCAGTAGGCCCGAGCTGCTCGCGAGCATCGAGGCGAACATCAAGGGCGCCGTGTCCGGCGATCTCGGCCAGCAGCTGATCGACTTGATGGACTCGGCCATCGCATCCAGGACCTCGGTCGGCGTCATCGGCCTCGCCGCCGCAGCGTGGGCCGGCCTCGGCTGGATGGCCAACCTGCGTGAGGCGCTCAGCCAGATGTGGGGCCACCAACGCGGCGAGCCACCAGGATTCGTGAGAGCGAAGCTCTCCGACTTGCTCGCGCTGCTGTCGGCGTTCGGCGCCATCGTCGTCACGGTCGCGCTGACGGCGCTGGGCAACGACTCCGTGATGCGGACGGTGATCGGCTGGATCGGCATCCCCGACTTTCCCGCCTTGGGCATGCTGCTGCGGGTTGCTTCCATCGTGGTGGCCCTCGGCATCTCTTGGCTGCTCTTCACCTGGATCATCGCGCGGCTGCCGAGGGAATCGGTGAGCCTGCGCAGCGCCGCCCGCGCGGGACTGCTCGCGGCGGTCGCCTTCGAGATCTTCAAACAGGTGGCGTCGATCTACCTGAAGTCGGTGCTGACCGGTCCGGCAGGCGCCACGTTCGGACCGGTGCTCGGCTTGATGGTGTTCGCGTACATCACCGCTCGGCTGATCCTGTTCGCGACGGCGTGGGCGGCGACGTCCGCCGACACCTTGGAGGCGGCCCCCGTCGACCCGCCTGCTCCGGCGGTGATCACCACGCGCGTAGAAGTGAACCAAGGCCTCGGCGTGGGTGGAGCCTTGGCTGCTGCCGCGGTTGGTGCCGTTGGGGCGCTTGGGCTTTCGCGACTCTGGCGGCGCTAGCGCGCGGGGCGGCGGTTGAGCGAGCGGGCGCCCATGATCAAGCCGAACACGACGATCGTGCCGATGACGCCGACGCCCACCCGTACCGGTGTTCCGTCGATGGGCGGCATCGTGGCGGCGAGGTCCTGCGTGGCCGGAGTGCCGAGGGGGCTTGGGTTCTGGGCCACTAGCGACGGGTCGGGCTCGATCAGCTTGCCCACCTTGGTTCCC
>Ga0207668_10000370_pt1 | contig 28629 bp, 35 predicted proteins | sample KBSS43metaG_FD_184323 | JGI IMG/M metagenome (GOLD analysis project Ga0207668, IMG submission 184323) | Switchgrass rhizosphere microbial communities from Kellogg Biological Station, Michigan, USA - KBS S4-3 metaG (SPAdes) (version 2) | ecosystem: Host-associated > Plants > Roots > Rhizosphere...
GACATCGAGATGGTCCCCGTGCAGCAGGTTGACATCGCTTATGATCGTATCGTCGCGAGCGACGTGAAATACAGGTTCGTGATCGATATGAAGACACTGCCAGCCGAGTAGTCGCACCCCTGCCAGCGAATGACAGCTTATAGGGCAGACGTCAGGGATGCCAAGTGAACACAACAGGGGGGCGCCGATCGTCTTCTTCACCCCGCTTGAACGGCCAATCGTGTCCGAAGCTGTCATTCGCATCCCATTGACTGAATGCCCTGTTTTGGTCGAGTGCTGCTATTCCCGATCCCACGGCACCTGCGGTGATCGCCAACAAAGCGGTCATCGCCGGGCACAATCTCTATCGTCGAAAACGGCCCTTCATTCATGCGACTGCTGATGGCAGTTTGGTCGCCGTGTTCGGACAGGTCATTTCCGCTCGACCCACTCATGGACATTCCTTGATCCAGCGGTAAAGTCCGGGAGAGCTTGCCGGAGGCCCCGTGACGAACGCTTTCCCCCACGGTACTGTCCACTCACCAGATCGCCGATCCTGATTTTCACGAGGTCACAGCCGCGCAGCTTGCTGTCGATTGCAAGGTCGAACAACGCGCGATCGCGCAGCCGTTTGTGCTCGTCGAGGTAGAACCGGATAGCCCAAATATCGCGTGGCTTGAGCGGGCGCTTGGGCCCGACATTTCGGCCCGCGTTCCAGGGACGCCGCTCATGCACAGCAGGATCAAGGTCAGAGTATCCCATAACTTGTCTCCGATGGCCGGGATGGCCAGAGCGAAGATACCTCACCGGAAATGCAGGGGCTGAACGCAGGGTCGGCGCTCGAACCCTTCGACCTTACTGCCGTTCACGGAGTTCGACACGAGGCCCGTGAGCTGTCATTTATTAATGTAACATGCGCTTGGCGCAATCGTTCACACCAGAATCCACCAATAATAGGAAAAGATTCTGAATAATTCAACAAATTTATGGTATTAAACCAGAGATATTAGAGCATTGAGGAATTTTATAAGTCAAATATCCATGCCTTATACGGGTCATGCCGGGAATGAGTACATAGTCACGTCGTCATTTGGCTGCACCATCTGGACTCTTTTCTGACACAGCCTCCGCATCGCCATCGGCTTCTTCCATCCTCATGCCCACCTTGATGAGCTGATGGCGCAAATATGCATTCTGGTCCCACTTCAAAACGGGGCTGGAGCGAATAACCGGCTCTCCAGCTAGCTTCTCATTCAGGCAGCCATTTCGGAGGCTGTCAGTTCCGCCTGCGTACCAGCGACCTCTACCATGACCGTGCCTGAAGACGCGTAACGCTTGTTCGGACGGCTGCTGGTCAGTTCGCCACCATAAAAAATTCGCTCCTGCAACGAGACAAATTCACCGTGCTCTTCATAAATATAGTCGACGCGAAGCGGCTGTTCGAAGGAACTATCGTCCGCGCGTTGAATGGGCGGAGATCCATCACTGGAGGCGGTCTCCACATTCCGTCTTCCTTCGGCCCTCCGCCACAAAGCGCCCGTGCCGGTTGCGCTGTCGTGCCCGGCTGATATCATTGCGAGCGCGTGCTTGGGTGACGCGGCTGCCGGGTGGGACAGTCCCGGTGAGCCACACATTGGCCCCGATCTCGGAATCGTGGCCGATCACAATCTGCCCCAATATGGTGGCGCCGGGATAAATGACCACATCATCCTCGACGACCGGATGGCGCGGCAGATTCTTGAGGAAGGTGGTATCCTCACCGGCATGAAGCACGCGGGCGCCAAGGGTCACACCCTGATAGAGACACACGCGCGCACCGACGATCGCAGTCTCTCCGATCACCACACCCGTACCATGATCTATGAAAAAGCATTCTCCGATCTGTGCCCCTGGATGAATGTCTATGCCGGTCTTACCGTGCGCAATCTCGAAGATGATCCGAGCCACCAACGGTGCACCTAGTTGGTGCAACCTGTGCGCTAGCCGATGATGGATGACCGCGAGCAGAGAAGGATAGCAAACCAGAACCTCATCAACGCTGCTCGCGGCCGGATCGCCATGGAACGCCGCCTCGACATCCGTATCGAGCAACTTGCGCAGCCGGGGCAGATCCTGTGCAAAACTTCCGATGATCGCAGCAGAGCGCGCATCAATGGCGCTCTGTTCGGTATCGGCCATGGCATAGAGCAGTTCCAGTCGAATCTGTCCGTAGAGGCGCGACAATGCAGTCTGCAGCGTCTGCTCGACGAAGGCGTCTTCATTGTGAAGCCGGACGAATTCAGGACCCAACCGAAGCGGAAACAGCGCGCCGCAGAGCGCCTGCATGATCTTGCCCAGATCACCGCGCGAGGGAAATCCCTCGCGGCCATATTCGGCGTGATGAGATTGCGCCGCCCGCCAAGCGCAGCGGATGTCGCTTAATTGCGCGCCAATCCGGCCGAGGTTCCAATAGCCTTCGCGGCCCAGCCCCGGCGACTCTTCCACTACTGGACTTTTCACAGACAAATCTCCGTTAGAATTCTTGGGAAACAGGGACCACGGGTTCAGAACCGCGTCTTTTCGGTGATGTCGATCTGGACGATCCGTCTTTCATGCACCGTGATCGTCACCGCGCCATAATGGAGGCCATGAAGCGCCTCACGCACCCGTTCGAGGCCAAGCTCGACGGTCCGGGCCGGATCGATGTTCTTCTTTGCTTCTCTGTTGTCGGACATGTCGTAAATCCTGCGCTGCCCGCCGCTCGTGGCACATTTAAAACCATTAGAGTAGACAATGCAAGTTTGCCAGGGTCAAGAAAGACTGTCTTTCAACCCTCAAATCCGCTCGGCATAGCGCGCGGCATGAAACATGGTCTTATCATCAGGCATGTGCCCTATGAAGGCGTGGCGGCTTATCGCGCCCCCATCGAAGCGGCAGGCTATGTTCTCGACCGCATCGATGTGGCCGAGCCGGATTTTGCGTCGCTCGACCTCACCCGGCACGACCTGCTCATCATGATGGGCGGCCCGATGGGCGTTTACGAGCAAGACAGCTATCCCTGGATTGCCTGCCAGCTTCGCCGCCTGCGGTTGAGGCTCGAACGGGATCTGCCGACCTTGGGCGTCTGCTTCGGCGCCCAGATGATCGCGGCCGCGCTTGATGCCCGTGTCTTTGCCGGCCCTTCAAAGGAAGTGGGCTTTCATCCAGTTTCGCTGACCGCCGCCGGCGCCGATTCGCCCCTCCGCCATATCGCGGACGTGCCGGTCCTTCACTGGCATGGCGACACCTTCACGCTGCCGGACAACACCGAACTGCTCGCATCCAGCCACGTCTATGCGCACCAGGCATTCAGGCGCGGCCGCAATCTGCTCGCGCTGCAGTTCCACGCGGAGATGGGCGAGGATCCGCGCTTCGATCAGTGGCTGGAGGGTTACCCCGATTTCGTCCTGGAAGGCGGGAGCGACATCTCGATGCTGCGCGATGCCCATGATCGCCACGGCCCCGGCGCCGTTCAGGCCGGCCAGCGGATGATCGCCGAATGGCTGGGCCAGCTCCGCTAGGAACGGGCGCACAAACCTCGGCTTTCATCGAGCGAACCAAAACTTCGGTTGACGATGTAATTTCTACCATATAGGTAGAGATGGCTGATGTAAGAGCCCTTCTGGCAGGGGGATCGCGGTCCTGGGACCGTTCAGCACAGCCCGCGGCTTTTGATCGGGATGCAGCTTGCTCCGCGTTACCAACGGCTAAAGCGCACGATGCTCAGGCGACTACGCCAGGTGTCGTGTTCCCCAGTCACTGGGAGAAAACGATGCGTATCCTCATGCTGTGTAGCTGACAAACAAGCCCGCCGGCCGGATGGGCAGCGGCAGGATCCTCGCGCCCTGTGAGATGGTGGCGGGCTGCATCGACGGCCCTTCATCGGACGATCCTCTGCGCGCCTGACCGTCTGCAATCCATGTGAACGAAGCCCGCGTGACGGACGCCCTTGGGTCCGCCGAAGGATTAGCCATGTCCATCATCCTTACAGAAGCCGATCTGGCGACCCTTGCCCAATATCCCATGCCGCTCCGGGAAGCAGCCCGCGCGCTGTGGCTGGTACACGGCAAATGCGAGCCTGCGGATCGTCATCCGAAGCGCGGGTCGCCCTCTTCCGACAAACGCAAACACACGGGCGCGTCCTGAAAACGCGCCGGATTTCAGGGAAATTCAATGCCGATTTACAGCAATAAGATTGAAGCCATCCGACTTGCCCTCGCCGCCGGTGTAAGCATCGGCGCCTTGGCCGGCACGCCTGTCCGCGCGGCCGATGAGGCGCCCTTGGCAGTCCTGGCAGATGCGGCCAGCGACGACGCGGGCATCATTGTGACGGCGCGCAGGCGGGAGGAAGACGTCCAGGACGTGCCCGTCGCGCTCAGCGTGGTGGACGCGAACACGCTGGAGCAGACAGGCAGCTTCACTTTGGGCCAGGTGCAGCAGCTTGTGCCCAGCATTCAGGTCTTCAGCTTCAATCCGCGCAACACCAATATCAACATTCGCGGTCTCGGATCCAACGTCGCCCTCACCAACGACGGGCTGGAGAACGGCGTCGGCTTCTATGTCGACAACGTCTATTACGGGCGGCCGGGCCAGTCGCAGTTCGACCTCATCGACCTTCAGCAGATCGAGGTGCTGCGCGGGCCTCAGGGCACGTTGTTCGGCAAGAACACGACGGCGGGCGCCATCAACATCACCACGCGGGAACCGAGCTTCGACCCGGAGTTTTCCGGCGAGGCGACCCTTGGCGACTATGGCTATCATCAGCTGCGCGGATCGCTGTCGGCGCCGATCATAGCGGACAAGCTCGCCTTTCGAATCAGCGTCGCCGACACGCATCGCGACGGCTTTCTCACCAACCGGTTCAACGGGTCGAACGCGCAGGATTACGACAATTTCTCGATCCGGGGGCAGCTGCTGGCCAAACCTACCGACACACTCTCGATCCGGCTGATCGGCGATTATTCCAACCAGAAGCAGCAGTTCGTGCTAAACATACCCGCCGCCTATTTCTCGGCCTACGACAGCGGCCTCGCCATCCCCAACAATTTCTTCCAGCGTGTCGCGCGGGCCGGCTACACGCCGCTTCCCGCCGATCCCTTTGCGCGCATTGGCGATTCCGACAGCCATTATCAGTCCTTCATGAAGGGCTATGGCGTTTCGGGCGAGATCGATTGGGACCTGGGTTCGGCATCCCTGACCTCCGTCACCGCCTATCGCTGGTGGGACTGGGATCCGGCCAATGACGGGGACTCCACGGCCCTCCCCGTCATGACCAAGGCCCAGCAGGCCAACCGGCAGCGCCAGTTCAGTCAGGAAATCCGCCTTACCTCCATCGGCACCAATCCCATCGACTACGTCGTGGGCGCCTATTATTTCTGGCAGATCATCCGCGGCTATGGCGCGTCGGCTTATGGCTCGGCGGCGCCCAACTGGTTCGCTCCGACGGCCGATCCTGTGGTCGCCAATGCCGCGCTCAACGGCTTCGAAGCGGACTCCACCTCCACGCCCGAGACCAGGAGCTATGCGCTTTTCGGACAGGTGAACTGGAACATCAGCCAGGCCTTCAGCCTCACCGCCGGACTGCGCTATATCCATGAGAAGAAGACGGGTGCCTTCAACCAGTTCTGGGCCGCGGGCACCGATCTTTCGACGCTCGCTCCAGCCCAGGCCGCGGCGGCAACGGCCTTACGCAACCGGTTCAATCCGGCATCCAGCTATTCGGCCAGGCTGAACGACGACAGCGTCTCCGGCCTGTTGACGCTGAGCTGGAAGTTCGCGCCCGACGCGCTGGCCTATGCCAACTATTCGCGCGGCAACAAATCGGGCGGGCTCAACTTGACCAACTTGCCCCCCGGCGCGGTGCCCGAGGTCAGACCGGAACGGGTCGACAATTTCGAAATCGGCTTCAAGAGTCAGCTGCTCGACCGGAAATTGACCGTCAACGGCGCCGCCTACTGGACCGAGGTGTCGGATTACCAGACCGCCATCACCCAGTTCAGCCTGACCGGCGCCACCATCCAATATATCTCCAACATCCCGAAAGTGCGCTCGCGCGGGGTGGAAGGCGACATCCTCTTCGCGCCCAGCAAGCTTGTCAGCTTCGGCGCTTCGGCGGCCTATACGGAGGCGACCTACCGCTCCTATACCAACGCCCCGCAAGCGCCGGAACGGGATGCGACGTTGGCGCCGCTCCAGGACCTGTCGGGCGTCCAGCTGGGCGGGATACCGAAGTTCACCTACACGCTGACCGCCGACGTTGCGCAGCCCGTGACCCAATGGAAGGGGCGTGAGCTGCAAATCTACGGGCATGCGGATTTCTCGCACCGGTCGAGCTTCAACACATCGTCGACCAACAGCCGTTATGCGGTCGTCCCCGGCTATGGCCTGCTCAACGCGCGCATCGGCCTCAAGGTCCAAGACGGCCTGTGGGATCTGTCCGTCTGGGCCCGCAATCTCACCGACCAGAACTATTTCCAGACGCTGAATGCGCAGGCCGCAGGCATCGTAACGGCCCTGATCGGCGATCCGCGCACCTTCGGCGTCACCCTCCGCACCAAATTGTGAGGCAAGCCATGGCGACGGCATATATTCCATCCATCTCGCGGATTTCTGTTGGCCCGGATGAACCCAAACGTCTGGACGGACGCAGATTGGCGGCCTTCGCCACTTTGGGGGTGCCGATCTATGCCGCGCAGGTGCCCCTCGCGGTGCATTTGCCGGCCATCTATGCACAGCAATTCGGCATGTCTCTCGGCTTGATCGGCACCATATTCCTGTGCGAACGCCTGTGGGGCGCGGCCGCCGATCCGCTCATCGGCGCACTCAGCGACCGCACCCGCAGCCGGTTCGGCAGGCGGCGGCCCTGGATCGTGGCGGGGGCCGCCATCTATGCGCTTGCATCGATCCCCCTGTTTTTCCCGCAAGGGTCGGCCAGTGCCGTCCAGCTCGCGGCGGCCCTCTTCGCCTTCTACCTCGGCTGGTCGATGATCCAGATCCCCTGGTTCGCCTGGGCCGGCGAGATTTCGGGGCGCTATCATGAGCGCACGCGGATCAGTGCCTTCCAGTCCGTGGTTTCGGCGGTGTCCCTACTGCTGGTCCTGATCCTGCCGACCCTGATCGACCAGATCGATCCGCACGACGGCAGGCTCAAGCTGACGGTGATGGGCGGCTTTGTCCTCGCGAGCCTCGCCGTCACCTTGCCGCTGGCGCTGAGGGCCTTTCCCGAAGCGCCCTTGCCCGAGCGTCCGAAGGCACGGCTGAACCCGCTGGCCACGACAAGCCTGCTGTTCCGCGACCGCCTGTTGCTCAGGGTGCTGGCGTCCGACTTTGCCGTCCTGACGGGACAAAGCATCCGCAGCGCCCTCATCGTGTTCTTCACCACCTATTACATGGGCTTGCCGCAGTGGGCGAGCGGCCTCTTCCTGCTCCAGTTTGTCTTCGGCGTTGCAGCCGGGCCGATCTGGATGAAGATCGGCGTCCGGCTGGGCAAACACCGCACCGCCGTGGTCGGCGAACTGGCACAGGTCGCCATCAACCTCGGCCTGCTCCTCGTTACGCCTGGCAACGTCCCGCTGCTGCTTGGCCTCACCATCGCGCAGGGGTTTGCCCAGGGCTCCGGCAATCAGATGTTGCGCGCCATGGTGGCCGACATCGCCGACAAGCACCGGCTGGAAACGGGCGAGGACAGGACCGCGCTTTTCTTCTCGGCCTTCAGCCTGTCGATGAAGGCCGGCATGGCCGCCGCCGTCGGCATCGCCCTTCCGCTGGTCGGGTGGCTGGGTTTCAGCCCCGCCGGCACCAATTCCCCCGAGGCGCTTCAGGGATTGCTCCTGGTCTTCGCCCTCGGCCCCGCCATCGGCCACGCCCTGTCGGCCTGGCTGATCGCCGGCTTCCCCCTCGACGAAGCCGCCCACAACGAAATTCGACGAGCACTCGGCAGACGCGAGTCAGCTTTCGTGCCCGCTGAATGACCTCCAACCCCAGCAAAGGAGACTTGATCATGACGACCGAGATCAGCAGCTATACCAATGCCCCCGACCCCCGAAGTCCGCTCCATATCGTGCCCGTAGCCGGACGGGTCGGGGCTGAGGTTCGCGGCATCACCCTTTCGGGCGATCTTGACGACGACAGCATCGCCGCCATCCGCGCGGCGCTTGCCCGGCACAAGGTCCTGTTCTTCCGCGACCAGGACGCGCTCGACGACGACCGGCACGAAGCCTTTGCCAGCCGTCTCGGCGAGCCTGTTGCCCATCCGACCGTCCCCGTGGCGGAAGGCTCGAAATATCTGCTCGAGCTGGACTCAAAGGAAGGCTACGCGGCGTCAACCTGGCACACCGACGTGACTTTCGTCGACGCTTATCCCGAAGCCTCGATCTTGCGAGCCATCACCATCCCTGAGGCTGGCGGCGACACGCTGTGGGCCAATGGCGCGACGGCCTATGAAGGGCTGCCGGAAGCGCTCAAATCACTCGTCGACAATCTCTGGGCGGTCCACACGAACGCCTATGACTATGCGGCGGTGTTCGCGAACGCGCCCAAGGAACGCGTCGATTATCACCGCAACATATTCGCCTCCACCGTTTATGAGACCGAGCATCCCGTGGTGCGAGTCCATCCCGAAAACGGCGAGCGCTCTTTGCTCTTGGGCCACTTCCTCAAACAGTTTGTCGGCCTTTCGGCCGCGGACTCGCAGCGGCTCTTCAACATCCTTCAGGATCATGTGACGAAGCCGGAAAATATCGTCCGCTGGCGTTGGCGGACAGGCGACGTGGCGATCTGGGACAATCGCGCCACGCAGCATCGCGCGGTGGCCGATTTCGGGCTTCAGCGCCGTCACCTGCGGCGCGCCACCATTGCCGGCGACGTTCCGGTTTCCATTGACGGGCGCCGCAGCCGCACCGTCAAGGCCGAACCCCAGCCGCTGTTGGAAGCCGCGGAATAACCGGGTCGGATCCTTCCCACCCGGATCAACTCGGGCCGCGCCTCCACTCCAGGCGCGGTCCGCTTTATTGAAAGGAATGTCGATGCCTCGGTTTGCGCTTTTTCTGCTCGCCGCCCTGTGTTCGATAGCCCCCCTCGCCGCAGCCGATGCCGCGGAGGGCAACCCCAGTTTCGATCCCAACCAAGCCGATGCCCGCGTGCGCGTGATCAAGGGTGGATCCTTTCTCTGCGCGCCTAATTATTGCGCTCGCTATCGCCCCGCTGCTCGCCACGCGCAGGATGAAAAGTCATCCGCCTCCCATATCGGCTTCCGCACTGTGGGCCTGCGACGGCCGCCACCCTGACTGTCACGCTGATCGCTTTCCAAGGGGCATATGCGCTCGTCAGCCCGCGGCTAGATTGAGGGCGAGTGCCGCCGACAAGGTCGCCGTTCGCAGCTCCCAAACTACTACTCCCTGAAACCAGACGTTTGTTCACCTCATAAACGGCTCCGCGCACCCCGATTTTGGCGGCCAGTGATCATGAAGCCGACACTCGGTCATCTCGGAGTTCGAGTACGGAGTGCCGCACGATCTGCCATCCCCCGCTGATCCCCAGAGCTGCCATGATGAAAGCGACCAGCAAGTCGGGGAGACCGCTGCCCGACCAGAGCACGGCCATGCCCGCCGCGATTACGAGCACATTGTTGATCGCGTCATTGCGCGAGCAAATCCAAACCGAGCGCATGTTCGCGTCACCGGTTCGGTAGCGATAGAGCATCAGCGCGACCGCGATGTTAATCAGCAGCGCGACGAACCCGACGATCCCCATGGCGAACGGATCGGGCGATGAGCCATGCACCAGCCCCCACAATGCCGATGCCAACACGCCGAAACCGAACAACAGGATGGTCAGGCCCTTCAGAAGAGCCGACCTTGCTCGCCATCGGAGCGCCAGGCCTGCCACTCCAAGGCTGATCGCATAGTTGGCGGCATCGCCAAGGAAGTCGAGCGCGTCAGCCTGCAGTGAACGCGAGTGCGCCATCACTCCGACTACGATTTCTACTGCGAACATCACCGCGTTGAGACCAAACGCTATCCAGAGCACCCGACGCCAGCGCGGGTCGTTCAGCGTCTTCTTGGTGCCGCATGCGCCGGCGCAGCAATCATCGGCCATTCGGAACTCCTTGTGCGATTCCCAATTCGACGCTCCTATATGCAACCTGTAGCAACTAGAGGGTCAAGCGATGAAAATCGGCGAACTGGCTAACGCGACCGGCACTAAGGTCGAGACGATCCGCTACCACGAACAAACCGGCTTGCTGCTGGCGCCTACACCAACGCGGAGCAATTACCGCGGTAGCACCATCGCCGAGTGTCGCATCATCGAGGTGCTCGGCCCGAGTGAGCCCACATGAAACTGTTCGGGAACCGCTGACAAAGCGGTCCCTCCCGCTCCTGAACGAGTTTCTGAAAGCCGACCTTCATTCATGCGGCTGCTAACGGGCAGTTTGGGCCGCTAGCCGACTGGCCGCTTCTAGAGCGAGTGTGGCTAGAGCTACCCGCCTCGAATCCTGCAGAGCTAAATCGTTAGGACGACGATTGGGTCGTATCTTTCTGGCCGTTGCCCATGCGAACCGTCAACGAATTATCGATATCTGGGCCATCTTCAACCGCATGACGGTGTCGCCAAGGCCACGAACGGGGCAACGAATTTAATCGTTGCCCGGATCGGGCACGGCGGGCGGCGCGGACATGGGCATCGTTGGCGCTAGTTCGGCGCGGATCGCGCGCGTTTGCGTCGCGAAATGCACCATCAGCGGGCGTCGCGAACGAGAGGCCTTGCCAACGAGGATGCCGTGGCGCGGTTTCAAGTTGGGAAGCGCGCGGACGTGAAACGGGCCCATGTAATTCTTGAGAAAATCGAACCCGGTCTCGTCGAACGCCTGGAAAGAAACGATCGTGTTGCACTGGTTGAGAATGCTCTTCGTGACGTTGGCCGTGCGTTGCGAGACGATAAGGAAGCCGAGCCCAAATTTGCGCGCCTGAAGAACGATCTGCGCCGTTTTATTCACCACTGTCTGCAGATTCTGCTGTGGATTGAAGCCCCATTCTGGAACTAGAAGGTGGGCTTCCTCAAGCACGACGAGCACGCGCGGCACGGGGTTAAGAATATGATCGGCCGGCCGCGTCCGCTTGCACCAGTCGATGCATGTCGTCGCCACCTCGAAAGTGGTTTCAATGGGATTTTTGGCCGAGGACGCAGTTTCAAGAATAGCGATCCAGTGATCGGGAGATGCGAGAAACGCTTTCAACTCCGCTGGGGTGGTCAGCATCACGGCCTCGGCAAGGTACCGCTGGTAATCGCCGGTTGGGTCGAGGCAGATTGCCTTGATGTCCTTCGTCTTGCAATCCTCGATGAACGCATAGGTGAGGAAGGATTTGCCGCTGCCCGTCACCCCAAGAATGGCGGAATGGTACAAAACGCCGTCATGCACATCGATCACGACAGGATAGTTCGACTTCGGGACGCTTCCGACCAGCATTTCGGTTTCGGCGGGTATATAAGGCGGCGCCTCGGCATCCGTGTCAACGATATAGACGGGTGCGCGTTCACGGGCGACCCAGTCATGCGTCTCGAAACCGCCACGTGCAGGATCCCAGCGCCCGATCTGCTCGGCCTCGCCTTCGACAAACGCCCGGCTGCTCTCGCTGACGGCCTTCTCCTCGTTGATCATGCCGTCGAACACTTGGTAGAAGACGGGTCTGTCCGGCGGTCCCACACGTAGCATCGACCCGGCCGACACGTTGGGGGATCCGAACAATTCGAATTTAACTTGCGCGATGCTGGTGCCTTTGGCGACCGTCCCGATCACCTTCGACAGCCGCCGCCGTTCGGCCTCATCCACCGGGGGGGTGAACGCTGCCTGCTCATCGTCGCTGAGCGACACCATCAGCGAATGTTCGTTGAGCTGGGAATCAGCGATCGCGCAGTGGATCAACGCAACCACGATGCGCGTTTCGTTGGCCGATGACCGTTCGCCGATGACGATGCCCAGGCAGTGGCACAAACCCGCGCCGGACTGCGTGAAGCCTACCAGCTCATGCAGACGCGGCTTGCGGTCGCCGAGCCGACGGCAGAAGATGATCGATGGCGCGAGGAAGCTGTGCGGCGTACCCAGGATCATCCGATCGGGGAATTTCCGGCCGACCCGGATGATCCGACCGAGCGTCGGCAGGTTCAGGTTCGCCGCGAGGAGGATCCCGCCCCAAGCGATTACGAATATCTGTGTCTCGCGCGTGTCGAGCGCGAAATAGCTCATCAACGCGAGTATGAAGACGATCGAGAACAGGACATCGGCGCGGCCGATCGACACCACCAGTTGATACAGGAAGGACCGCCATTTGCGTTCTTCCCGCCGCGCTTGCGTACCGAGATCCCACGACAGAGCAACGGCGATGACGCCAATAGTCGCCGAGCCCCAGCGTATCCCTTCCCACCATGCCGGGTGCGGGGGATGAGCGAGCGTTGAAACGCCGACAAAAACCGTCACGCAGTTAAGGACGACATCGTTGGGCTTGGTGAATCGATATTCGGTGACGAACCGACCGAGCAGCAGCGTAAACAGCCCGGCATTGAACCAGATTGCGTCGGGGCCCGATGGCGGCATGAGCGTTCCGGTGTGCAGCCAGACCAGCGTCAGAAGAAAGACCATTCCGACGAAGAATGCGGCCAGCGCGTAGTTCTTGGACATTCCGATCCCCCCGTGCGTGGGATAGCATCAAGGTGGCGATATCGCGACCGTAGAAGCTAATCATCAATTGCCCGAGATCAGGGTAATCACTGTCCTTCCGTCGACGCTCGGATTACCGTAGGGCAAGGAAGGCTACCTCATCAACGACGCGCGAACTCAAGCAAACCTGGAGCGGGAATTTGGCGAAGGCTGCGAAGGGTGGAGAGCAGTTGTACAGCGCCAAGGACTTCTTTCTCGAGGATTTCCCGCGAACCCTGTTTCCGCTCACGACGAACAAGATTTTGGTTGAACGGGGTGCCGATGAGCTTCTCGCGTTCGCCGAAGGCTTGGTGGGTGGCGCAGGCAACTTCCTTCCGCAGCGAAGAGTATACGCGAACAAGGACGAGCTACATCTCCGTCGGACCGTAAAGCTCGACCCCGTGGCCGAATTCTACCTCTATCACTTTGTTCATAAGAACCGGCACAAGTTCCGAAAACCGCATCGGGAAGAGCGTCGACATTTTGGCTACTGCTTTGAACTCGGCCGGCCCGTGTCGCCCTCCAAAAGCTATGCCGACTTCAAATCGGCGGTCGCCAGTGGCATTTTTTATGCCGAGGAATTCACCTATTTCGATATCGCAGCGTACTTCAATGGGCTCTACCACCACGACCTTCACGCATGGTTTGCCGCCCTTGGGCCGGACGATAAAGGCGACGTCGTCGCCTTTGGAAAATTCCTTCGCGAAATCAACGCTGGTCGGTCGCTCGATTGCCTGCCTCAGGGCCTTTATCCGGCAAAGATGATCGGCAATGATTTTCTAAGGTTTATCGAAGATTCCTCGGCGATCCGGGCGGACCGGATCGTCCGATTCATGGACGACGTTTATCTTTTCGGGGACGACCTCAACAGCCTAAAGGCCGACTTTGCGGAGGTCCAGAGGCTCCTGGGCCTCAAGGGGCTCTCAGTGAATGCCAGCAAAACCCGGAACGCCGGAATGCCGCAGACGGACGAGGCAGACGGTCAATTGAGCGAGCTCAAGAAGCGGCTTTTGAAGCGCCGTCGGCATTTGATCATTTCGCACTATAATGAGAACGATGAGACCGACGACGACGGTGGAAACTCCGATCTCGATGAAGATGAGATCGAGTTCATTCTGCAGCTCCTGAATGCGGGCGACCTCAGCGAGGAGGATGCGGAGCTGATCTTGGTTGTTATGCGCGATCATGTTTCCAGGATCGAACAGCACCTCGGCCTTTTCGCCAAGGGGTTTCCTCATCTCGCGAAAAATTTCTATGGGCTATGCGGCGACGCTGTGGACAAGGACGCTGTCGCCCGCATCGTTTTGGAGGCTGCTGGCGAGGGCGATCACATCGGCGAGTATCAGCTTTTTTGGTTTGGCATGATGCTCGAGACCTACCTGCTCGACACCACGTCCGCGCCGGATAGTCAAACGGCCAAAAGAAGAGTTCCGCTTCCGTTTGCCAACGCAGTTATAAACATTTCGCCGCCGCTAGTTATCCATGTTGCATGAGCGTCAGCTTTTGGGTCGTCGCATGCAACTCTGAGCGGCCGATTCGGCACGTAGCGGTCAGAAGCTCCATTTCGCGGGAACGGCAGCTTTCCGCATTCTCAGAACCAAAGGCGGCCATTCCGGACTGTTGTCTAATTGATTCTCTCATGGGCATTCCTTTTCCCGGTGCCAATGGTTGTCTTCGAGGTCATCGGACGGCGTTTGGTGGCGTTGTGTCCGAGCCTTCATGATCGCGGCCGGGCGGAAAGGGGTGGGTGTCTCTGGGTCCAACTCGAGGTCGTTGCCTCTACAGTCCGGGCGAGATCACCCTGGCATGGCTGACCGGGAAGGAGGTCGCTGGCGTCATGCCCAGCGGAACTCTGTCTCGTTGAGCCATAGCGAATGGAGCAACACAGCAAGCTTGCGGGCAACGGCGATTCTGGCGCGCTTGTTACCTTTCGCTTCGGCGATCCGCAGGCCCCATTGCTGAAGCGCAAATGGGCGCTGCACACGGCACAGCATTATATTGGCTGCCTCGTACAGCGATCTCCGCAGCATCGGGTCGCCCGCCTTAGAGATGTTCCCGCTGACATCGCGTTCGCCTGACTGGCTACGTCTGGGGGCCAAGGCCGACCGGTTGCGCAGTCTCGGCGCGCACGCCGTCATCGATCGCTTCGACCCCGAATGGGGATCGAAGGCCCGCAAGCTTGTGGGTGGCGGAATCGATCTTGTAGTCGAGGTGTCAGGTGGCGACCTGACTCAGTCTCTTCATGCGCTGCGCACCGGCGGTCGCCTTTGCCTTGTAGGGGTCATGAGTTTCAAGACTATCGAGTTCCCCCCACAGGCGTTGTTGCACGGGAACCTTCTGATGAGTGGAATCACCGCGGGAGCCGGGAACATCAGGAGACGATGGTCGCGGCGGTTGAAAAGACGCAATTGACGCCTGTTATCGATTCGACATTTCCCTTGATCTCCTTACGAGATGCTTTTGAATATTTTCCGGATACCAAGCGTTTCGGAAAAGTTGTCATTTCTGCTTCATGAAGACTTGACGGGCGGATCGCATACTGGGGATGGCGCGTCCGACAGCGGCGCCTTGCACGGGAACCTCAAGCTGCCTTGGATCTGGAAGCTCCCCGTGAATTTTGCGCGGAGCGCACTGCGTACGAGAGGCGCACTTCGGTCGCTCGGAACGCCGACTTGGCGAGCGCGCGCAACTTCGCCGTGTCAAAATGCGCGCCGCGGAGCGTCAGGTCGTGAATCATGCGAGTGTCGATGAAGAGCGGAAGCCGATCACGGGGCTTGCTCCCGCTTTGGTGCGATCGCTGACTCCGATTTCCGGGCGGGCAATCGTTGGAGCAGCGATCGCCGCCAGTCTGGTTGGCTATCGGCCTGTTGCCGAAATCATGTCCGTGATCCTTATGACAGTCGCGATGGGCATGATCGTTAATCATGGAACCAAGCTGCGTTGCATATCGGGGCAGACTGATGTTCCTAGCAGGATCCGCACGACGGCCGGTATGGGCTTGTGCTCTGGCGGCCGGCCTACGATTACCTCGAAAATCTCGTCCGCCCACCATCGACTACATAACCATGATTTCCGGGCAGATCACTTTCGGCGTGGAGACAGGGGAAGTCACGTTGTCGGCTGGCGACGTTCTGGTGGACCGCGGTGTGGTTCACAGCTGGCGTAATGACGGTAACGAGGATGCGGTCTACACCGTGGTCGCGCTGCCGGCGTCACCCTTGAAAACCACCGGTGTTCAGGAAGGTCGATGACCGATACTGCCTCAGACATCTCCGATCTGGAGAACATGTTCGGGCTGACGGGCAAGCGTGCGGTTGTTACCGGTTCCGGTTCCGGCCTCGCCGAGCCCATTGCGAAGGCGCTTGCCAAGGCCGGTGCAATCGTGATCGCGGCCCATGACGACGCCGAACAGGCCAGGCGTGTCGCGAACGATATCCAATCAGAAGGCGGAGATGCCCAGGCCGCGGTCTGTGACGTAACGAACGAAGCGTCGGTCGTTACCTTGTTCGCCGAAGGCGAAGCGCCCGACATCGTGGTGCTTGGTGCGATGATGCACGGCGGCGTCCCCGCAGTCGAGATGGGCGTTTTGGTATCAAGGGGGACAGATCGAATGGATAGGCCCACGGCACACTAACATGGGCGATGGTTCGGTCTGCGCCTACCACCCCACGCTCGACAACGCATGGGCGCCCGGCGGCGACCTCCGCACACTGCTGGACCTTTACAGCGTTTGGTCGCTCCGACACTTGCATTTATCGGCGTTCGGTCGTTGGACGGGCCGGCAATACGCCATGCCGGACGCATTGGGTCATTGTGACCCTTATTATCGACTAGTGCAGTTCTCTGCCGGCGAGCTTTGCAGCTGTGGCTCCAATCGAAGGTATGGTGAGTGCTGCCGCGCACGCGACCTCTCATTACCGTTGCTGGCGATCAAAGAGGTGTTCGAGCGCCGAAATCTCGGCCGTAGCATCTTGGATCGGGCCCCGCCGGCGGTCGTGACAGACACGGTGACGCCGGGCCGACGAAATTCGCCACCTCCGATGATTGACGTGCACGACGTGCTTCGAGAACACGTTCACGTAAACCCGTCCGGTCGCGCCCGGGCAGGAGTTAAGCCCATTCCATCTATTTGAATCAGGTTCGCCTGACTCGGCTGAGATGACAGAATTGGGCGACGCGGATGCTCTCGTATCGGCTGAACAGACGGCAGGCTATAGGGAGCTCAGGGATCCATCGGAACGTCAGAATTGTTGGCGGAGTTTCGTCTACTTCTCATTCCTTCTCACAGCTCAAATTTGCGACAACGCTCCCCATTCCGTTGCAGCGCCATGTTCTGTTCGATAACGTCACACGCGATGACAAGCCCACTCAAAAGTCTGAAACTGTCGAAACGAATTGCCGAAGGTGCCAGGGGGAAGCTTGATTTCGATTATGCTTGTGGGCGGGGTCATTCCTTCGGCGAGTATCATGACGCAATGGTTCCGGCGTCGCGTAGCCGATGGTGCCGGCCGGGTCCGGCGCATCGCCATCGCCGCGCTTGCGCGGCGGATCATCGTGGCTTTGTGGCGTTACCTCGAACATGGGTTGATCCCGGAAGGAGCAAGTTTGAAGGCTTGAGGCGCGCATCGTCGATACATGGCCGTCTCGAGAGGTGGATGTGACCGGAGCAATGCTTGATCATGTAGAATGATCGAAACCGAGATGGGTCCATCCAACGCCGGGCCACTCCGTGCATGCGGAATGGTGGTACGAGCAAGGAGCTCGACCGGATACGAGGATATGCGATGGCTGGCCCATCGACCGACACAAGGCCTGAACCTCGCGAGACATGGGATGGGAGGTATTATGACTGCATAAACAACCACATATTGGTCATATGCGGCTTGACTGGAAACCTCATACGAGCATTGCTGAGTGCATGACGCGGCTCGCGAACGGGCCGTTGCCCTGACCGATTGATCGGCGGGGCTGTGGGTGGTGGGAGGCGGCATTGTGCCGCTTCCGCCGGAGTTACCACCCATGACAAAGACCAACGACACAACTGAGCCAGGTACGAAGCTTTCGAGCAAGATCGCATCGGTGACCGAGATGCTGGGCCGCCAGCATGGCGCAACCATCGCCGAACTAATCGATGCCACCGGCTGGCAGGCGCATACGGTCCGCGCTGCGCTGACCGGCCTCCGCAAAAAGGGTCATGACATCACCCGTGGCTCGCGTGAGGGCATGACCTGCTACCTCATCGAGGTTGCCTGATGTCTGTGCTTGCCGAGAAGCTGGATGCGCTGGCGACCCTGTCGCCGGCGCATCTGCGCGCCGAGTGGCTCAAGCTCTACAGGACGCCAGCGCCGCCCTTGACCCCCGACCTGCTGCGCCGTGGCATCGCATGCCGGCTACAGGAGCGCGCGCATGGCAGTTTGAGCGCCGCAACCTTGCGCGAAATCGATCGGCTGTGTCGCCATTTTCTGCGCACAGGGGAAGCGGTCTCGGTGCCGCCAATCCGCATCAAGCCAGGCACCCGGCTGGTTCGGGACTGGGGTGGGTGTAGCCATCACGTCATCGTGCTGGACGGTGGCTTTCTGTACCAGGACCGCCGCTATGGCTCGCTGAGCCAGATTGCCTTTGACATCACTGGCGCCAAATGGTCGGGCCCGCGCTTCTTTGGCCTGGTGACGCGGAAGAAAACCGGTGCTTGATCGGACACGTGGGCCCGCGCCGAAAATGCGCTGCGCCGTCTATACCCGCAAATCAACCGAGGATGGGCTCGAGCAGGATTTCAATTCTCTCGACGCGCAGCGTGAGGCCTGCGCGGCCTATATCTTGAGCCAGCGGCATGAGGGGTGGGGGCCGGTGCCAGATTGGTATGATGATGGCGGCTACTCCGGCGGCAATATGGACCGGCCTGGCCTCAAGGCCCTGCTCGCCGACGTTGCCGCCGGCAAAGTGGATGTGATCGTCGTCTACAAGGTCGATCGGCTTACCCGCAGCCTTGCCGACTTCGCCAAGATCGTTGATGTGTTGGATGCTAGGGGCGCGAGCTTCGTATCGGTCACCCAGTCATTCAACACGACCAGCAGTATGGGACGGCTCACCCTCAATGTGCTGCTGTCCTTCGCGCAGTTCGAGCGCGAGGTGACCGGCGAGCGGATCCGCGACAAGGTGGCCGCATCCAAGGCCAAGGGCATGTGGATGGGTGGGCCGGTTCCGCTTGGCTACCGGCTTCAGGATCGCAAGCTCTTCCTTGACGAGCAAGAGACGGAGAAAGTCCGCTACATCTTCACGCGCTATCTCGAGCTGGGCTCCGGCCGGCTCCTGGTCACTGAGCTCGACCATCAGGGTATCCGCAGCAAGCCGCGGCGCAATAAGCATGGGCGCGAATATGGCAACGTGACCATCGGCCGTGGCGCGCTCTATGCCATCCTCCAGAACCGCCTCTATGTCGGTGAGGTCTCTCACAAGGGCCAGAACTACCCCGGCCAACATGAAGGCATCATCAACCGTGAGATGTTCGATGCGGTCCAGTTGCGCATCGAGCAGTCGCGGGTCGAGCGTCGGCTCGGCGTCAATGCCGATCAGCCGAGCCTGCTGGCGGGGCTCTTGTGGGATGAGCCATAGCATGAGCCACGCCATATCAAATTTGGCGGAAACCGTCTTTCGCTTACGTTAGAAACTATCCCCAATTCCAACACCGCGCGCCCGGAGAACAATGCGCCCGCTCAAGGGCAATAGCGTGGCCAGCTGACATTGAACCCCCGGCGTTTCATGGCTGACCGAAACAGGCAGCGCCTTATCGGCTCATCAGGCTCGCAGCCGAAGAGTGCGGGTTGAAGTTGCTTTATAGAGCTGCCGGTTGAACCTGATCGAGATGAAGATAGGCTGGATTGAAGTCACCTGCGGTCGTAAGTGCCTCCCAGTTCCCGATCACAATCCGCCGCTTGGCTCGATCAATCAGACCTTCGTCGTGAAGCGCTTTAAGGATCCGGTTTACGTGGATCGATGTCACGCTGACCGCATCTCCAATCCACTCCTGGGTCATAGGAAGCGTGTAGCCCTCATGGGTACCCAGGCCTGCCGCTTCGAGCCTCAAGGCCAGTTCGCAGAACAGATGCGCGATCCGCGCATGAGCGTCGCGGCGGCCGTTATTCGCGATCCATTCCCGGAATATCGATCCCTCGACCAGCGTGTCGTACCACAGCGCCATGCCGATTGCGGGACGGTCGAACGCTAGTTTCCGGATGGCCTTAACGGGGATCGCAGCAATTTCGCCATCAGAAAGCATTTGCACATTGTGATCGGCCCGACCCAGCAAGGAGTTCTGGAGATCGACAAGATCTCCATCCATATGCAGGGACAGGATTTGCCTGGCGCCATCGCCGACGATCTTCTGCCGATAGGCAAAGCCGCGGATCAAGAGGCAGCTATGTTGCGGCCGGTCGCCCTCCCGGACCACATACTGGTCCGCTTTCAAGCTGCGCGGCGTAAACGGCAACGCGAGTAGTGCGGACTGGTCCGCCTGCGACAGCGGCGCCCAGAGCTGAAGCTTTCTGAGCATGGGCTGCAAAGAGGGTGTGGGACTGTGCATAACGGTGCTCCGCAAACGGGAGCATAGGTAATATCTCTCAGCCACCGACGCGTCTGATAGGGGTTCGGTGATGCGGCAACCTTAACATAGTTTGGTTAGATCGCCTAATATAAGGCATGCTTATCGATAATATGTTTGCCAAAAGTTAAACCTGTATCCAAGGAATAATCGTTCTGGTATTGAGATTCCTGCGAATGTGAATGGATTTATGTAATAATTTGTCCAAATCTCTGCCCGCCATGGCGGGCTAAATTCCTATGATTCCTTCTATATATATTCCTTAATAGTTTATATAATGCAGTAATGCTTTAGTATAACTATGCAATTGGGACGGAGTTTTTGGCTTATGACCCATTTTTATCTCCACATTTATGACGCCTATGGCGAAGCGGAAGACGAAGAAGGCGTTGGGTGCTCGCTTGCGGAAGCCCATGAGCGTGCCATCTCCGGCATCCGGTCCCTCCTCAGCGCGGAAGTGTTGGAGGGTACGATCGACCTCAATGGCCGGATCGAGATCGCGGATAGGAACCAGAAGGTACGTCTCATCGTGCCATTCAGTGAAGCGTTACGGCGTGTAGGAGCCGCGCTTCCCCTCGGTGCAGCTGGCACCCATTTCAGGCCAGCCTTCATGCATTAGCGGCCTTGCCGTCTTGATCTGGCTAGACGTAGATGATTTGAGAGGACGATCAGCCATGAACGTTCCCCCCATGGAAGCTCCTGCCAGCTTGTTCGTGAAGCGGGGGCAAGGGCGCCCGGAGCCTGCCTCTGGAGTGCGGAAAGGGGTCTATCATGCTGGACCATTCGGTGACTGCGCCTTCTTGCTTGCCATGCTGTTGCCAGCGGAAGGGGGAGACGAGTTCTGGATCGAGAGCACGACGGGTAGGCTGAATGCCGACCAAATCAAAGACGCCTTCGATCGGGGCCTGATCGAAAGGGTGAACTGATGGTCTCACGCCCCGTGTGTCCGGCACCATGACCCAAAGGGTGAGCAGGATCAGGTGCGGCCCCAGGTGCAGGTGAAGCCACCAGCCAGCAAGAAGGCACGGCGCCAGCGCCAGCCGACCCGTGCGGAACATGTCGGCTACGTCGTTCGGGTATCTGGATCTCAACCGAGACAGCTACGAGCAACACCATCACACTCGTCCTGCCATTGAGTTCGACAGTGGGCAGCAAACAATATGCGCGCATCGCATCTTTGCCCAGAAGCTGGACGAGTACGGGATGGCAGAGGGAGGGCTAGCAGCGCATCGCATTGTCCACCCATATGCCACCAGCGTCGTCGACTTCATTGAAGGCAGCAATGGCACAATCGCTCCCCTCCTGTTCATCAAGAGGACCGAGAAGCAGTATCAGGCGAAGAATGCCCGCAAGTACGGGGCAAGCGTCCAGCGGCCTCGGTGCGCCTTAGGGAGCCGATCATGACGGCTAGCGACGATGGGCTGTTCCAGTTCCCGACGACGGCCAAGGAGCTGTTCGGCCTCATTGAGAAGAATTTGCTGGATAGATTGGGAGTCATATATTTGGCGTTGCGGATGATAATGCGACCAAGATGACGGTCTATGGGTATTTCTACGTAATCGCGGACCGCGATTAACTTCATCATCTAGGCGGTGTTTATTTGCGGTTTTTTTGCTGAACTAACCTAGATCAGCGCGACATTATTTTCGATACCGTAGCAACACGGTGCGACCCGAGGGTGCTGCATGATCAGCACCCACTGACCCGGCGGTTATTCCGTCGGGTCTGTTTTATGGGTTGGCGGCAGACACGTACAAAAAGGTGGGGCTTTGTCGTCATGCGAGAGCCGCAAGATGCGACAGGCTACATTTTCATGACGTGATACCTGTGCAACAGTCGAACCCTAACCTGCCCCAGGGGATGGTTTATTTGTTGCATCCGCCATCAAGGAAGACTATCCGCCGCCGTGGTCGCTAATGAGAAGGGTAAAACCCTCCAATCCTTAATAGACCAAATGGGGAATCAAGAAAAAATGAAAGCACGTTTGTTTGTGGCTGTTGCCGCGACCTTTATCGTATCTTCGCCTGCTCTGGCACAGCCATTCAGCGGCCCTTACATCGGCGTAGGAATCAACTACGACAACTATGAAGTTAAGGCGAGTGATGTGTTCACCGTAGGTGACGAGCTCGACGGCCTGAGCGGCAACGGTATCGCCGGAAGCGTCTTTGCAGGATACGACATGCCGTTCGGGGACAACTTCTTCGCCGGTATCGAAGTGGGAGCCGACCTCAGCGATGCCAGCGCGACCTTCAATGACACAGTCAATGTCCTGACGGTCCGGGCAAAGGAATCCTTGCTGGCATCGGTCCGTGTCGGCGGCATGCTCAACGACAACACAGGGCTCTATGCGCGTGGCGGTTACATTAACACCCGCTTCAAGGCGACCGCAAACGGCGCTTCGGACAGTGATCGTGAGGACGGCTTCCTCTACGGCGCAGGCCTTGAAACCCGCGTGGGCAGCAACGCCTCTATCCGGATCGAGTACAGCATCCGTGACTACGGAGACGCGGGCCTCGGCAACGGCTTCAGCGTCAAGAATGGTCAGGTTCAGGCCGGTCTGAGCTTCCGGTTCTAATTTCCGAGCGAGGGGCGGGCGGTTGTCCGCCCTTCGATTGGCGATACTGACATTCAAACCCCGACCCCTCTCACCTGCCGATCCGCAGCTTTCGGAGTCAACGCGTCCAATTACACCCGGGCGACTAAATCCCTTGGTGATCGTCAGGCAGCCGCGACATGCGGACAACGATCCTGAGCGGGTGCCTTGACCACTGGTATCTGGAACTGGGGCTGGAGCGCCCCTGTCTGGTCCAACGTGGGGGTTGGGCGCAGCGGTGCAGAGAGGTAAAGCCGGAGCGAGCAGACGAAAAATTGCCCCCTAGATCGCTCTAGGGGGTGAGGCAGGTTCAATGAACCCTCGGGTCGCGGCCTGAACATGCCTATGGGTGAGTGAAGCTCCTACACGTAGTTATACGTACTCGGGGAGGTAGATCGCGGGATATTGACAGCGACCCCGACCCTGCGCAGCTTCTCCGCATGTGCAACAGATACACTCGGGGTGACCGAACGCGGATAGAGAACCTTTTCGGTGCCAAGGTCCTGCGCCAGTACAATGCCGGCCCCGACACGGTGCACCCAAAAGACCCCAGCTGGGTCGTCCGTCTCCAGGACGGTGAGCGGGTCATTGAACAGATGACATGGGCTTCCCCGTTGTGGTCCAATGAATTGGCGTCCCTCCGCCATCCATGTCGAGTTTGCCCTATTGGCAGCCTTCACGATCGCGTGGTTGGCCCATACGGCGAAAAATCTGCTGTCCTACTTCGCGATAATCTAGGTCTACGCTCCTCGGAGGTGACCAATGATAGTCATCAATGCTTCTATGCTGATAGGTCTGGCCGCGATTATCACCAGCATTTCGTCCCTTGTCCGGGCGCTGAGACGAAAGCCGTGAACACTACCAAAAGGCTGCCGCCAGAGGGTCCCGCTTCGATCATCGCAAAAAAAATGAAAAGCGCCGGTCCCGCTCGCACCACCCTTCAAGGCAGCGGAGCGAGACCGGCTGGTCGTCATTCGTTATCGATCAGTGTCACTTGGTAGTAGTCTCGGGTCGAATCCCTATTGTACATGATTGCGCGACAAGCCCTGCACCTGAGCGTTGCATGCTCACGTACCGGCATGCGCGACCATTTCACCTCGTGCCGAGCCTTGCACTCAGGGCAGGTGAACTCTGTGGTTCCTTCCTCAAAAGCCATGAGCACCGGCTCCCTTCATCTTGGCCGCTCCCGCCTCCACAGCGGCAAGCAGGGTGTCATTGGCAAGATGGCTGTAGCGCATGGTCGACTTATGATCGGCATGGCCCAGGACCTTGCCCACGGCAAAGAGGTCGACCCCTGCGTTGATCATGAACGACGCTGCCGAGTGCCTCAGGTCGTGGATACGCAGGTCAGGCAAACCCGCCGCCGTCCGTGCCGTATCCCAGGCCCGCTTCAACGTGACGAAGGGCTTGAGCGTTTCCGGGTTGGGCACGAGCCATGGACAGTCCTTGAACGTTGGCAGTTGCTCAATGATGTCGATCGCCGCCTGGCTCAGCGGCACATAACGCGGCTTGCCCGTCTTCGAGGTCGGGATTAGCCATGCGCGCCTTACCAGATCGACATGCCGCCATTGTGCCTGCAACAGCTCCGACACTCGGGCGCCGGTCAACAGCAACAGCCCCACGATGTTTCTGAGCTGAGGATTTACCGATGCCTCCACCGCCTTATGCAACCGCACGGCCTCGGCTGTCGTCAGGAATCGTTCGCGTGCATTGGAAAATTTGGGACGCGATATGCCCCGCACCGGGTTGGTTTCAGCCCCGGCAATCTTCCAGCGACTGCCCAGTTCGAACGAACGGCTGAACAACACCCGGATCTTCTCGACCGTCGCGGGTGCCAAACCGCTATCCGCCTTCTCTGCCAGCCACTTGGCGATATCCTGCTGGCTGATTTCATCCAGGCGAAGCTTGCCCCAGCGCGGAACGATATGGCGCCGCATATACATTTCGGTCGTATCGTAGCTGCGCTGATAGGTTTTCGCATCCGCCAGATGCTGTTCGGCAAGGGACGCATAGGTCGGGATAGCTCGCTTCTCCTCCTTCACCCCAGATGGATCGCCGCCGAGCACAACCTCGGAGCGCAACCGTTTGGCCGCCTTGCGGGCCTGATCGAAGCTGATGTCGGCATGACCGCCGATCTTGTGCTGGCGCTGCCTATGGTTCTGATCAAAGTAGCGCAGATAGTAGGTTTTCCCTCCTGTCGAACGAACCTCCAGCACAAAGCCGGACGTGATGGTGTCCCAGTAATCGGTTTTCTTTTTGCCCGCTTCGCAGGCAGCGGTGAGAGCGAACGCAGAATCGAGTTTTGCCTTGGGCATAATTTTATGGTCCTTTTGAATATGGAATTGAGGGTGGGCCGCCAGCGCGCGGCGAGCGGGCGCGAGGGGTCGGGCCCAGACGCCCACGGGTCGGCGGGTGGCGGGGTTCTGGGGTATCGGAGAGGGCAGTCGGGGGACTGGGGCAGTCCTGCTGCGTTGGGATCACGGGCATCGACGCAACGGTCGCAGCAGCAGGTTCGCAGTTCTCCAGCTTTTCAGTTCTTCACCCTGCCCATGCCACTGCAACTCGGCGTCGGGGTGAGAGTCTGGAAAACTGGAATACTGGGAGACTGTAGGGGCGGAAAACTGATGCCAGCCCGGAAAGCTGAAATCCTGAATTTCTGCCCCAGCCCCCGCAATCGTCAGCCGATCACAGTGGCTCCTTCACCTTCGAGATCAGCGGCTCCACTCAGGAGGCTGAATTTCATTGTCCCATGCGCCTTACGAGCAAAGGACCAGTGGTGTTGGGCAGGATCGTCGCCGGTATGGCGCTCAATGACCTTGGTCGCGGCGCGACGGCTTATATTGGCCTGCTCTGCGACGGCATTACGAAGGGCCATCTTGGTATCCACGCCGCCGGTGATGCATTTGGCTACAACGGAGATGATCTCGGCATCTGATCGTTTTTCTTCTACGCGCTTGATGCCAGCCATTTCGGCCTGATCGACAACCCTTACCGATGCCAGCGTAAGATTCTTGGGGGCATTATGAAGAAGAGCTTTCTGAAGCCGTTTGCAGTGACCTTGGGAACTCTGCTCGCGACAACTGGCGCCAATGCCGCTGAACCTATTTCAGCATTTTCTCATATTGAGATTTCAAGTTCTCAAACGATTGCTGGTGGTAACCTTATCCTCCAGCATGCTGCAACTGATGTTCAGTTCGCGGCCCACGGCTCTCACGCCAGCCACTCCAGCCACGCCAGCCACTCCAGCCACAGCTCCCACGCTTCCAGCGCCTACTAAATAATAGACGGGCAAGGCCCGTTCTGGGGAGCATTATGTCTGATTTGGACTCCAAACCGGCGTCATTTGATGTCGCGCTTTCGCTTGCCATGTTTAGCCCGGACGCCCTCAAGCGGACTGCCTATGTGATGATGGCCCGTGCCACCATGGCTTTTGAAGTGACGAACTCTGATGTGCGCTGCACGATTACACCCACCTCACCGGCAGAGGATGTCGAAGCTTAGAGAGATTTTTGAGCGCTGGGCCTATATGTGATGATTGTACTCGGCACCAAGACAGCCCAATTTTCGGGCGATCTCTCGTCTGCAGATCGAGCAACCGTTCGTATTTCAACCGACGCCAATCGTCCCATGCCACTGCGGCAGCGAGAAGCGTTCGTAATCCGAAATGAGGCGATACCAGAGGGGTTTGGCTGGTACATCGTAATCGGTCAGCAGGAGGTTGGGGCCCTCAGCCCTCGGAATTTGCCAAGCATCACTTTGCCAGGTGATTTCGCATATCTTGCAGACGGAGACATTTTACGCATTTCCCCACCGGAACATTCTGTACGAGTGCTCTTCCGGCAGGATGCATCAGTCAACAGCTTCCTGCTCACGGAGCGCTGCAACAATTATTGTCTAATGTGCTCTCAACCACCCAGGAAGGTCGAGGACGGGTGGATTGTCGACGAAATATTGGAAGCGCTACCCCTTATCGATCCTAACGTCCCTGAGATCATGTTCAGCGGTGGCGAACCGACGTTACTGGGGAGCCGCTTTCTCGAGCTTGTGCGGGCATGTAAGTCATATCTTCCCCGGACGGCCCTTCACGTTCTCTCCAATGGACGATCATTCTCGAACCCGGAATTTGCCGAATCGCTCGGACAAATTGGGCACCCCGATCTCATGCTCGGCATCCCCGTCTATTCTGATTTGCCTCACATCCACGATTACGTGGTTCAAGCCGATGGTGCGTATGACGAAACCATACGGGGTATTTTGAACCTCAAACAGGCCGGTGTTCCGGTGGAAATCAGGATTGTCCTCCATAAACAAACGATTCCACGTCTCTCAGCCTTGGCGGAGTTTTTGACACGCAACCTGCTCTTCGTGGATCATGTGGCTCTAATGGGCCTGGAGATGACTGGCTTCACAAAAGCCAACCTTGCTGACCTTTGGATTGATCCAGCTGACTATGCGGATGAGTTGCTAAGGGCGGTTGGCATCCTTGACCGAGCGAAGATCAGGACGTCCATCTATAACAGTCAGCTTTGCCTCATCGATCGGCCCATCTGGCATTTTGCACGTCGCTCGATCAGCGACTGGAAACAGGAATATATGCCTGAGTGCAAGGGCTGCACGGTTATGGATCAATGCGGTGGGTTCTTTTCGTCCGCGGCATTGAAATATAGCTCTCATATCAGCCCTATTCTTGGTTAGCCGCCACAGAGGGCGTCGACATGCAATTTCTTCGCCCGGCCATTGCCTTCACGATGTGCATGTCTCTGCCTGCTTGCGGCAGGGGCGACAGCCATTCCGCTCCCCATGGCGCAGATGAAGCGGGTGAAAATTCTGAAGTCGATGAGGACGTCGCCCGAGAGGACGCGGCTGCCGATCTCAGGGGGCAGACCTTCCAAGATGCAGGGGATACGTCTCGTTGCACATCTGACTGCAGCGGCCATGATGCAGGATTCCAGTGGGGCCAAGACCACAACGTCACGGATGCCTCGGACTGCTCGGGAGGCGGCTCGTTTGAAGACGGTTGCGAGGCCTATGTAGAGGAACTGGACAACGGGGTGCAGGAGGCTCGGGACGAAGATCCTTAGCTGTAGAAATGATAGCCGCTGTCGATGCCGTGCCAACAAGCTGCCTGCATTCTTTCGATCCCCATCAGTCCAGTAGCCAGCATGAACAATGTTGGTTGTTCGCTAGCCCTCAGCCAAACGTGCTTTCGCAAGCGAGTGGGTTGTTAGCCAGCCAGAAGCCCTTCCAGAAGCAAGGATTCCGCCGCTAATCCCAAAGCCCTTTTAGCTCAGTCAGTGGGAAACTTGGTTTTATGTGCCCCAAACAGGACCCAAGCCCGCTCCCTTGCGGAAGGGCGTTTCAATGGATGTCTTGGGATTGCCTTGTGAAAGGGTGGTGCCGCTTAGGTGACTCGAACACCTGACCCCCGCATTACGAATGCGATGCTCTACCGGCTGAGCTAAAGCGGCCTATCCCCTATTAATACCCTACTAACTTCACACGACAACTGCCAAACCCTCGGTTTGCTCCTCATTCGCGCGGAGACCCGCTAATTACGAATGCGATGCTCTACCGGCTGAGCTAAAGCGGCACAGACCGCGCATGGCGGCCACGTCCTGCTGTCGGGCCGGACGTAGGCGGGCGCTTAACAGCCCTGCCGCGCCCATGCAAGCCTTTCACGGCCCCATGCGCGGGCCTTTATAATGTCGGCTACCGGATCGTTGTTCACCGGAAATTTACCAAAACGGCCGA
>Ga0207668_10000372_pt1 | contig 28491 bp, 24 predicted proteins | sample KBSS43metaG_FD_184323 | JGI IMG/M metagenome (GOLD analysis project Ga0207668, IMG submission 184323) | Switchgrass rhizosphere microbial communities from Kellogg Biological Station, Michigan, USA - KBS S4-3 metaG (SPAdes) (version 2) | ecosystem: Host-associated > Plants > Roots > Rhizosphere...
AAAATGCCAAGGCGCTTGAGACGCACGAGGTCGGCCGGTGTATTGAGCCCGCTTTCGGCAACAACAACGCGGTCACGCGGGATTTTCGATGCCAGCCGTTCGCTGACCGTGAGCGAGGTCTCGAATGTCCGTAAATCGCGGTTGTTGATGCCAATCAGTCGGGATTTCAGCTTGAGCGCGCGCGCCAGTTCAACTTCATCATGAACTTCAACAAGCACATCCATTCCATAGGCAAACGCTGCGTCCTCGATTTCATGGGCTGCTGCATCGTTGACGGCTGCTATGATGATCAGGATGCAATCCGCGCCAAGAGCGCGTGATTCCACGACTTGGTACGGCTCAAAGATGAAATCCTTGCGCAAGGCAGGTATTGCGGTTGCACCACGTGCAGCGGTAAGGAATTCCGGGCGACCCTGGAAAGAGGGAGCATCGGTCAAAATTGAAAGGCAGGACGCGCCACCCGCCTCGTAGGCCCTGGCGAGCGCCGGCGGATCAAAATCGGCGCGGATCAGCCCCTTCGAAGGACTTGCTTTCTTGATTTCGGCAATCAGCGCGTAGTTTTCGCCGAAAATCCGTTTTTCGATTGTGTGCAGGAAGCCGCGCGGCGGTGGCGCAGCCTTCGCATCTTTCTCAAGTGCAGCGAGAGGACGCGCGCGTTTGGCAGCGGCAATTTCCTCGCGTTTATACGCTTCGATCCTGGCGAGGATGTCCGACACGCTAGGCCTCCGCTGCGTTCGACACCGCAATGAGGCGGTCGAGCCTGCCTTCGGCTTCCCCGCTCTCAATTGATTTCGCCGCCAGTGTAGCACCTTGCCGGAGATCCTTCGCCTTGCCCGCGACGATAAGCGCTGCGGCGGCATTGAGGATCGATATGTCCCGGAAGGGGCCCGGTTTTCCCTTGAGTACGTTGAACAATGCCTTTGCGTTGTGCTCGGCATTGCCGCCGCGCAGCGCTTCAGGCGCCGACCGCGCCAGTCCGGCGTCTTCTGGAGTAATCTCGAAGGTCCGGATTGTCCCGTTCTCAAGGGCCGCAACAGTGGTCGGGCCGGCGGTGGTGATTTCATCTAGTCCGTCCGAACCGTGCACGACCCAAATGCTTTCCGAGCCGAGGTTCTTCAGCACCTGCGCCATCGGCTCGACCCATTGCCTGGAAAACGTACCGATCATCTGCCGCTTGACGTTTGCCGGATTCGACAGCGGCCCAAGCAGGTTGAAAATGGTGCGAGTGCCGAGTTCGACCCGCGTCGGACCGACGTTCTTCATCGCCGGATGATGGGCCGGCGCGAACATGAAGCCGATCCCGGCTTCGCGAATACAAGTACCAACCTGCGCGGCATCGAGGTCGATCTTGACGCCGAGTGCCTGTAGAACGTCGGCCGCGCCAGACTTCGACGACAGCGCACGATTGCCATGCTTGGCGACCGGAACGCCGGCACCGGCGACGATAAATGCCGCGCAAGTCGAGATGTTGAACGAGCCGGATGCGTCCCCGCCGGTACCCACCACATCGACGGCGCCCGGCGGCGCCTTAACGCCGAGCATCTTGGAGCGCATGGTCGTGACCGCGCCGGTGATTTCATCGACGGTTTCGCCGCGCACGCGCAGTGCCATTAACAAGCCGCCCATCTGCGACGGTGTCGCTTCACCCGACATCATGCTGTCGAAGGCGCCGGCGGCCTCTTCGCGCGTTAGGCTTGCGCCGGTCGCGACTTTGGCGATGAGCGCTTTGAAATCGTTGGCCATAGGGCGTCTCAGGCTCTCGCGTGCATGTCGGCTGACTTGCGCGCGGATACTGGCCTTCGCCCGCGTTTGGCGTTCCAGGCGGCGGCAATGTCCAGAAAATTCTTCAGCATCAAATGACCGTGCTCGGAAGCGATGCTTTCGGGATGAAATTGCACGCCGTGGACGGGAAGCGTCTCGTGCATGACGCCCATCACAAGCCGGTCGCTGGTTTCGGCATTTACTTTCAGTGCGGCAGGCATGCTTGCACGTTCAACCACGAGCGAATGATAGCGCGTCGCTTTCAGGGGGCCGTTGATGCCACGGAATATCCCTGTACCCGTATGCTTGATCTCCGAGACCTTGCCGTGGGTCGGCGTTGCCCGCACCACTTCGCCACCAAATGACTGCCCGATGGCCTGATGGCCAAGACAGACACCGAGGATCGGAATAGCTGGCGCTGCTTTTTCGATCAACGCGAGACAGATGCCGGCCTCATTGGGTGTGCAGGGACCGGGCGACAGCACAATCGCGTCCGGCTGCGAGGCCATTACGTCGGCAACAGAAATCTTGTCGTTGCGATACACGGCAACGTCCGCCCCAAGCCCTCCCAAATAGTGGAAGAGATTGAAGGTGAAGCTGTCGTAGTTGTCGATTAGGACGATCATGTTCCACCGTGCTTGCAAGGGTTTACGGTGGGGTTAGGGGAGGGTCAAGGAGCGCGCTGTGGCGGTGGTTACTGGCCTCGTTTGGCCGCGCTGGCAAATCGGCGGGCCTCTTCCGCTGCCCGAAACAAAGCTTTCGCCTTGTTGATACATTCCTGCTGTTCGAAATCGGGATCGCTGTCGGCAACGATACCGGCGCCGGCCTGCACGTACATCTTGCCGTCTTTCACCAGTGCCGTCCGCAGCACGATGCACGTGTCCATTTCACCGGCCGCCGAAAAATAACCGACGCAGCCCGCGTAAAGCCCACGCTTTTCTTTTTCCAGTTCGTCGATGATCTGCATCGCGCGCACCTTCGGTGCTCCGGAAACCGTCCCAGCCGGAAAACCGGCCACCAGTGCATCAAGCGCATCTCGATTGCCTGCGAGCTTGCCCTCGACATTCGACACGATGTGCATCACATGGCTGTAGCGCTCGATAAAAAACTGGTCTGTCACTTTAACCGTGCCAATGCCAGCAACGCGGCCGACATCGTTGCGGCCGAGATCGAGCAGCATCAGGTGCTCGGCCCGCTCTTTAGGATCGGCAAGCAATTCCTCTTCCAGCATTTTGTCCTCATGCGGCGTTGCTCCGCGCGGACGGGTGCCGGCAATTGGGCGGATTGTGACGACGTCTCCCGAAACCTTGACAAGAATTTCTGGGCTCGATCCCGCGACGGCAAATTGTCCGAAGTCGAGGAAATACAAATAAGGCGACGGATTTGTCCGACGGAGCGCGCGGTAGAGTGAAAACGGCGGCAGCGTAAATGGTGCCTCGAAGCGTTGTGCGAGCACGACTTGGAACGCGTCGCCTGCGGCGATGTATTCTTTTGCCTTGCGCACCATCCTCTTGAATTCGTCGGGTGTCGTGTTCGATTTGGCCGGGGCATCGATGGGTCCGGCATCCTGCTCAGACAGAGACTTGTCCAACGGACGGTCGAGACTTTCGACAACACGCGCAAGCCGTTCGACGGCGCGCGCCAGCGCCGTTTTCGTGTCGACGTTCTTCTCCGGTCGCACCGGTGTCACGATCGTGATCGAATCCTTCACCGCGTCGAAAACCACGATGATCGTCGGACGGACCAGCACGGCATCGGGAATGCCAATCAGGTCGGGGTTCGGCGCCGCCAATTCCTCCATACGGCGCACGACGTCGTAGCCGAGATAGCCAAATACGCCGGCCGCCATAGGTGGCAGACTACTTGGTAACTCTATCCGGCTCTCCGATATCAACGCGCGCAGGGCCTGCAGCGGCGGCTCGGTGCAATCGACGAATGCGTTGGCTTTGCTGCGAGCCGAGCGATTGATCTCGGCTGTCGTGCCGTCGGCGCGCCAGATCAGATCCGGCTCGATCCCGATGATCGAATAGCGGCCGCGCACCGCACCGCCTTCTACTGACTCGAGCAGAAAGCTCATCGGCTTGCCGCCGCCAAGCTTCAAAAAGGCGGAGACCGGCGTCTCAAGGTCCGCCACCAACGTGGTCCACACCACCTGGGCCTCGCCCCGCCCATAAATGTCCGCGAAGACCCTTTCCGGCGGTTCGATTTGCATAGGAGTTTTTACTGCTGTGCGCCGCCGGTGACCTGATTCAGTGCCGACGGATTGACGGTCACCCCAAAGTCATTTTCCAGCCGGGTGATGTATTCGCCGACAAGATCATCGGTATACGAGTTTTGCAAAGTCGTTGTCATCGCCTGGCCTTGCGGAGTGCCTGCGTCGAAAGGCGGATCAACAACGTCGGTCACACGGAAGACGAAGCGTTCCGTCTCTTTTCCACCTTCGGCGCTCGCCGGAACGCCCTTCGGCGTGCGGAAGACCGTCTCGATAGTTTTGGCCGGAACGAAGCCACCGCCTTTGCCGCGCTGAAGGTCTTTTGCGGTTTCGACCTTGAGCCCAGCCTCGCTTGCAACCTGCGCAAACGGCGTGCCGGCCTTGAGTTTCCCTAAAAGATCATCCGCTTTCGCTTGTAGGCGCTTGGCGATTTCATCGTCGCGCCAGCGGGCCATGACCTGATCCTTTACTTCTTCGAGTGAACGCTCGCGTGATGGTGTCACTCCCGTCACGTCGTAATAAAGATACCCGCCGCCCGGCAGCTGCAGCGCTTCTGTGTCGATGCCGACATCACCTGCGAATGCGGCGCTGACGACGTTCGGGGTCTGTGGCAATCCGGAGACGGGCTTTCCATCGGGGTCGCGGCCCGACCGGTCAACCGCTTCGATGGACACGGATTTGAGGCCGAGTTTTTTAGCGGTCTCCGCCAGTGTCGAGCCGGCGGCGCGTTCATCCTCAATCTTGTCACGCAAATTGCCGACTTCCGACTTGGACCGGGTCTCGGCAATCTCGCGCTTGATCTGCGCGGCAACCTGGTCATACGTCTTTTCCTCGCCAGGCTCGATTTTCCCGGCCTGCAGCAGCACGGTACCGAAGCGGCCCTTCACCGGCGCGCTCGTCTCGCCGGATTTGAGAGAAAAGGCTGCGTCCGCAACGGCAGGATCAATGATGTCCGATTTTGCGACCATACCGAGATCGGTGTCGGATTCTTTCAGCTGCCGCTCCTTGGCGACATCGTCAAATTTAGCACCCTTTGTGATGCGCTCGTGTGCTTCGGCGGCTTCCTCCGGTTTTTGGAAAACGATCTGGCGAACCTCGCGTTTCTCCGGCTTGCCGTAACTGTCCTTGTGCTGCTCGAAGTAAGCTTTGGCGTCGGCGTCAGTGACGGCGTCGGGCTTTGCGAGATCGGACGGCGCGACGGAGAGCAATGTGATCTTGCGGTATTCGGGCGCTCGGAACAGCGTCTTGCGATCGTCGAAGTACTTGTTCAGGACCTCGGGTGTTGGCGTTGGAATTTCCCCTGCTTGAGCGGCCTCCAGGGCGACATATTCAATCTGCCGCTTTTCGTTCTGATACTGGTTAAGGGCAGCCAAAGCGGTCCTGGGGACTTTCAGGTCGCCAGTAATGCTCTGCGCAAGCTGCCTTCGCAGCATCGACCGCCGCTGTTCCTCGATGAAGCGGGCTTCGGTGAATCCGGCCTGACGGATAATCTGCTCGAAACGTTGACGGTCGAACTGTCCGTTGGCACCCCGGAATGACGGATCCGATGTGATGCGCTTTGCGATTTCGGCGCTATCGACGCCAAGCCGCAGTTGCTTGGCCTGCTCATCAATCGTGGTTTCGGCAACCAACTGGGCGAGCAATTGGCGATCGAGGCCGCGGGCGCGTGCTTCGTCGGGCGTAATCGGGCGTCCTACCTGCCGGCCCAATTGTTGCAAGCGGTCATTATAGAACTGACGAAATTGCTCGATTGATATTTCAGTGCCGCCGATTGTGGCCACCGCGTTGCGTCCAAAGCCGCGAAAGATGTCCCCGATGCCCCAGATCGCGAAGCTGATGGCGATGACGCCCATCACGGCGGCCATCACGGCCTTGCCGAGCCAGGTCGAGGAGGCTTTGTGAATACCGCGAAGCATGCGTGCGCTATTTCAGGCCTGAATAATGGTTGATCGGGGTGGATGACCGCGCATGTCTAGCCCAAGCGCGCCGGGCGCACCATAGTGACAGGCCCAACTCCTTGCAACTCAAGACGTATCGGCCCCAAGCCGAACTGCTGGCTTTGCCAAACCGGGTCTGATAACCGCACGCAGGAGAGGGTGATTGGATGGCGGCAGCCAAAATAATTCCGCTCGTCGCGGGCAATTGGAAGATGAACGGGCTGGCGGCGTCGGAGGCTGAGCTGGCCAGGATCATTTCCGGCTCTAAGGATTTGGCCGGCAAGGCGGAACTCATGGTTTGCCCACCGGCCACCTTGGTAGCGGCATTTGCCGGAGCCGCGCGCGGCTCGCGGGTGCTCATCGGCGCTCAAGACTGTCACGCCGAGCCGTCGGGCGCCCACACCGGCGACATTGCCGCAGAGATGCTTGCGGATGCAGGAGCGCGCGGGGTCATCGTTGGCCATTCCGAGCGGCGCGCCGACCGCCACGAGACGGATGCGCAGGTTCGGGCCAAAACGGAGGCTGCCTGGCGCGCGGGGTTGACCGCCATTGTCTGTGTCGGGGAACAGCACGCCGAGCGTGAAGCCGGCAAGACGTTGCAGATTGTCGGCCGTCAGCTTGATGGGTCGCTGCCCGATGGAGCCACCGCGGCCAATCTGGTCATTGCGTACGAACCCGTTTGGGCGATCGGAACCGGACTCACGCCGACAGCGGCGGATGTCGCCGAGGTCCATGCGTTCATCCGCGACCGGTTGAACAAGCGATTTACCTCACAGACGGGAGCCGTACGGATCGTCTATGGCGGCTCGGTCAAACCCGACAATGCCAAACAGCTTTTGACCGTCCCGAACGTGAACGGGGCCCTGGTGGGCGGGGCAAGCCTGAAAGCGGCTGATTTCCTCGGGATTGCGCTGATTTACCGCTAGCGAGAGTCGGGGTGGAAAAACGCCGGGTGATCGTGTAGAGACCCCGGCGAATTCCTATATAGCCGGATGGCGCCGCCCGGGCGGGAAGCCCGGATTGGTTTGATTTGGACGGATTTTGGACTGATGCAACACGTCATCATCGTCATCCACCTGATGCTCGTTCTCGCCCTCATTGGCGTAGTGCTCCTGCAGCGCTCGGAAGGCGGCGGCCTCGGTATTGGCTCGACCGGCGGTTTTATGACGAGCCGCGGCACGGCGAACGTGCTCACGCGCGCGACCGCGATCCTGGCGGGCCTGTTCTTCTTGACGAGTCTGCTGCTCTCAATTCTTGCGGGCGTGGGCCACAAGCCAACCTCTATCCTGGAGGGTGGCCAGAGCGCGCCGACGGCGCCGGGTGCACCGCCGCCACTTGGCGGAGGCGGCGGCTTGCTCAACCAGTTGCAAGGCGGCCCCCCGCCAGCTGCGCCGGCGACGCCAGCCGCCCCGTCCGGGCCGCAGGTGCCGCAGTCGAAGTGACATCACAACCAAGGGGCCGGAAAATCCGGCCCCTTCAACTTTTGGATCAGGAGTGAGCGAGAAAAGTTGGGGCAAGTTTGAGGAAAGCATGCAAATCGTGTCGCAAGTCCCTGCAAAGCTGATTAGTTATCCAGCTACGCACAGATGCAGAGCGGGTTTGAGCAATTCGCGCTCGTCGAATCGATTCGCGGGGATTAAAGGTTAGGTCCCATGGCGCGGTATATTTTTATCACCGGCGGCGTGGTCTCCTCACTCGGCAAGGGTCTCGCTTCTGCGGCGCTGGGCGCGCTGTTGCAGGCGCGCGGGTACAAGGTCCGCCTGCGCAAGCTCGATCCCTACCTCAACGTCGATCCAGGCACGATGTCGCCCTACCAGCATGGCGAAGTCTTCGTAACCGACGACGGCGCCGAAACCGACCTCGACCTCGGCCACTACGAGCGCTTCACCGGCCGCCCGGCCACGCGTCATGACAACATCACAACCGGCCGTATCTACCAGGACATTCTCGCACGCGAGCGGCGCGGTGATTACCTCGGCGCAACAATCCAGGTCATCCCTCACGTCACCAATGCCATCAAGGATTTCATCCGTGAAGGTAACGACGGCTTCGACTTCGTCCTGTGCGAGATCGGCGGGACTGTCGGTGACATCGAAGGCCTGCCGTATTTTGAGGCGATCCGCCAACTCGGCAACGATCTGCCCCGCAATCACGCAATCTACATCCATCTCACTTTGATGCCGTTCATCTCGAGTGCGGGTGAGCTCAAGACCAAGCCCACCCAGCACTCGGTCAAGGAATTGCGCTCGATCGGCATTCAGCCGGATATCTTACTGTGTCGGACCGACCGGCCGATCCCCGAAAGCGAGCGGAGGAAGCTCGCGCTGTTTTGTAACGTTCGGGAAAGCGCAGTTATCGAGGCGCGTGACGTCGACAATATCTATGCGGTGCCGGAAGCCTATTCGGCCGAAGGCCTCGATGCCGAGGTGCTGGCCGCGTTCGGGATCGAACCGCGGCAGCCCCCCGATCTTGAGCGCTGGCAACTGATCAACGAGCGTGTCCGCAACCCGGAGGGTGACGTCACCATCGCCATTGTCGGCAAATACACGGGAATGAAGGACGCCTACAAATCGCTGATCGAGGCGCTCTCCCATGGCGGAATTGCCAATAAGGTGAAGGTCAATCTCGACTGGATCGAGTCGGAGGTTTTCGAAAGCGAGGACGCGGCGCCGCTTCTCGAGCACGTCAACGGCATTCTGGTCCCGGGTGGATTCGGTCAGCGCGGCGCGGAAGGAAAAATCCGGGCAGCGCAGTTCGCCCGCGAGCGCCACGTGCCGTATTTCGGCATTTGCTTCGGAATGCAAATGGCGGTGCTCGAGGCTGCACGCAATCTTTGCGGCATCGAGAATGCCAACTCGACAGAGTTCGGCGCGACAGCCGAACCTGTCGTCGGCCTGATGACGGAGTGGCTCAAGGGCAACGAGTTGCAGAAGCGGAGCGCGAGCGGCGATCTCGGCGGCACCATGCGGCTTGGCGCCTACGATGCAGTGCTCACGCGCGGCAGCCGCGTATCGCAGATATATGGGGCGACCGAAATTTCCGAACGCCATCGTCATCGTTACGAAGTCAACACGGCGTACAAGGGACGTCTCGAGCAGCGCGGCATGCGTTTCTCCGGAATGTCGCCCGACGGCATCCTGCCGGAGATCATCGAGTACGAAGACCATCCCTGGTTTATTGGCGTGCAATTTCATCCCGAACTGAAGTCACGGCCGTTCGAGCCGCATCCGTTGTTTTCATCTTTCATCGGTGCTGCGGTCGAGCAGAGCCGGCTGGTGTAAGCGCCCGCGATGCCGCGAGGCCTCGACCATATCGTCCATGCTGTAAGGGACCTCGATGCGGCGGCTGATCTGTACCGCCGGCTCGGTTTCACCGTCGGTGCGCGCAATCGTCACCCTTGGGGCACGCACAATCACATCGTTCAGTTTCCGGGGTTCTTCATCGAGTTGCTGACCCTGGCCGAGCCGGACAAGCTCGGCAGCGATGGATTTTCAACCTTGTTCGGCGCCTACAACCGCGATTTCATTCAGCGCGGCGAGGGATTGTCTGTTCTGATTCTGGAATCGAAAGACGCTCATGCGGATGAAATCGAATTTCGCGCGGCGAGCATTTTGACCGCGCCGACGATGCGCTTTGAGCGTGAGGGCAAGCGTCCCGATGGCGCCACGATCAAGGTCGCCTTTTCGCTGACCTTTGCCGACGCCACAGGATCACCCAATATCCGTTTTGTGACGTGCCAGCAGCATTACCCTGAGAATTTCTGGAACCCGGCTTTTCAGCGTCACGCCAACGGCGTGACGGGCATTATCGGCGTCGTTGCTGTAGCGGAACGGCCAGAGCGCCGCGCGCATTTTTTCGAAACCTTCGCCGGCGCGCCACCGATCGCGAGCAATGATGGCTTCACAATCACGACCCCACGCGGGGCGATCGACATGCTGGTGCCTGACGCCTTCACGCGTCGGTTCGGTGTGAAGGCGCCCGATGTATCCGCCAGCCCTCGGCTGGCCGCCCTTCGCTTTGCGACGGATAACATTGGTGCGCTGGAGGCACTGCCTGAGCAGGCTGGAATTTCAGGAATTTTCGCGGGAAATCCCACAGTGGTCGGACCGGGGGATGCCATGGGAGCAGTCCTTATATTCGAAGCGTCCGCGCGCAAGGCCCGTTGACCGGTGCGTTGTGTCCCTTCATGGTCCGCCGCGAGGATGTGACCGTGGATCAGAAGCCCAACTCGACCGTGACGATCGGCGCTGTGCGCTTCGGCAATGATTTGCCGCTGTCTTTGATCGCGGGTCCGTGCGCACTGGAAAGCAAGGTGCACGCACTGGAGATGGCGACTGCACTGAAGGAGATCGCGGCGCGTGCCGGACTAGGCTTCGTCTACAAGACGTCCTTCGACAAGGCCAATCGCACCTCCGCCAAGTCAGGGCGCGGGCTCGGCCTCGATCAGGCTTTGCCGATTTTTTCCGAAATCCGCGACAGGCTGAAAGTCCCGGTTCTCACCGATGTGCATGAGGCGGAGCAATGCGCGCGGGTCGCGTCGGCCGTTGATGTGTTGCAGATTCCTGCCTTCCTGTGTCGGCAAACAGATCTGCTGATTGCTGCCGCGAAAACCGGCAAGGTCGTCAATGTAAAGAAAGGGCAGTTCCTTGCGCCCTGGGATATGTCCAACGTTGTCGGGAAGATCACCGGCGCCGGCAATCGCAACGTTCTCGTGACGGAGCGTGGGGTCTCGTTCGGTTACAACACGCTCGTGTCTGACATGCGCGCGCTTCCCATTCTTAAGCGCACGACACTGGCGCCCGTAATCTTCGATGCCACGCATTCGGTACAACAGCCAGGCGGGCAGGGCGACAAATCAGGTGGTGAGCGGGAGTTCGTACCCGTGCTCGCGCGCGCGGCGGTTGCGGTCGGCGTCGCCGGCGTATTCATCGAGACCCATCACGATCCCGACAAGGCGCCGTCCGATGGACCCAACATGATGCCCCTGAAGGAGATGGAGCCGCTATTGCGCACGCTCGTCGAGTTCGACCGGCTGGCAAAGCGCTGACGCGCGCGGAATTCAGATTTCATGGGCCGTGTCCTTAACCTCATGGCGTTCGTCATCTTTGCGACGACGCTTTTCATGCGGTCCGTCGATCCGGTCATTCCGCAGATCGCCGCGGGATTGAACGTGGCGCCGACCACGGCGGCGCTGCTCTCGACCGGGTTCACTCTGCCTTATGCCCTCGTCCAACCGGTGCTTGGCGCGCTGGCAGACATGTTCAGCAAGGCACGGCTCATTGCGGTGTGCATGCTCGTCGTCGGCATAGCCACGATTGCCTGCGGTCTGGCCACGAACTTTGAAATGCTGATGACCCTGCGCGTAATCGCGGGCATCGCAGCAGGCGGCGTTTTCCCGATTGCGCTGGCGGTCGCCGGCGATCGCGTGCCGGTGCAGCAGCGGCAGGTTGCGATCGGCCGGCTGCTGTTCGCGGCTATGACGGGCAATCTGCTGGGTGCCTCCGGCGCAGGCGTGATTGGCGACGTCGTCGGCTGGCGTGGCGTGTTCTTCGTGACCGGAGCGATCGATCTTGTCGCGCTTGCGGTGGCGATGCCCGGCTTTCGCAGCATGAATGAATCGCCAGGGCGTTTCGACCTGTCGACATTCATTCCAAACTATCGTGCTGTCTTCAGTAATCCGTTGGCGAAGTATTGCTTTGGCGCAGTGTTTATAGAAGCGCTGTTTCTTTTCGGCGTTTTTCCTTACATGGCAGTCTTATTGCAAGACGCCGGTGAACCCCGCGCCTCGATCGCCGGCGTCGTGATCGCCGGCTTCGGAATCGGTGGCGTGATCTACACGATGATGGTCGCATGGCTTGTCGCGCACATAAGCGAGAGAAGATTGATGGCGACGGGCGGCATGGTAATGGGTGCCTGTCTTCTGGTGATTACGCTTGGTATGCCCTGGCCAGTCGAATTCATGAACTTCATGCTGATGGGTTTTGGTTTCTACCTGCTGCATGGATGCATCCAGGTTTATGTCACGGAGCTGGCGCCATCGGCGCGTGGGTCGGCCACCGCGGCGCACTCTATGTTTTTCTTTCTTGGTCAGGCCGCCGGCCCCGTAGTCTACGGTGCCGGTCTGGTCACTGTCGGAATCACGCCCGTGCTCGTGGCCGGAGCGGCCGCATTGGCGGCAACCGGATGGACCTGCGCGCTGTATCTTCGGCGGAGCGCCTCGAAAGGTTAGCCACGTCCACGATAGGGCGCGACGCCTTGATCAGGCACCCACACGTCTTTCGGAAGTTTTCCGGCCTGCCAAAACACATCAATCGGCATTCCGCCACGCGGATACCAGTAGCCGCCGATGCGCAGCCATTTCGGCTTGAGCAGCGCAAACAGTCGCTTGCCGATCGCGACCGTGCAATCTTCGTGGAAAGCGCCGTGATTGCGGAAGCTGTTGAAATAGAGCTTCAGCGACTTCGATTCGACAAGGAAACGCGCAGGTACGTAGTCAATGACCAGATGGGCAAAATCAGGTTGCCCGGTGATCGGACACAAAGTGGTGAATTCCGGCGAGGTAAATCGCGCCACATAATTCGTTCCGGCATGCGGGTTTGCCACGCGATCAAGGACAGCCTTGTCGGGTGAGGCCGGGATCGGGCTCCGCTGGCCGAGTTGCAATCGTTTCCGTGCCATTGCCATTTACTGCATGGTTTGTGCACCAGTGGATGCACGTTCTGGACGGGGCATGACAAGAGGGTTGTCGATCCTGTAGAAGCCCCGTATCAATTTCGGACACCCCATGACCGCAATTACCGACATTATTGGCCGCGAAATCCTAGACAGCCGCGGCAATCCGACCGTCGAAGTCGACGTCGTTCTGGAGAACGGCTCGCGCGGCCGCGCCGCCGTTCCTTCGGGGGCCTCGACCGGCGCGCACGAAGCGGTCGAATTGCGCGACGGCGATAAGGCCCGTTTTGGCGGCAAGGGGGTCCGTAAGGCAATCGACGCGGTCAACGGGGAGATATTCGATGCGCTCGGCGGCATGGACGCCGAAGCTCAAACCAAGATCGACGAGACGCTGATTGCACTCGACGGAACGCCGAACAAGGGCCGGCTTGGTGCCAACGCGATCCTCGGTGTATCGCTCGCGACCGCCAAGGCGGCGGCTAGCGCGACGAGCGCGCCGCTCTATCGCTATGTCGGAGGCACGGCCGCGCGCGTGCTGCCCGTGCCGATGATGAATATCATCAACGGTGGCGCGCACGCCGACAATCCGATCGATTTTCAGGAATTCATGATCATGCCGGTCGGCGCGTCGACGTTCGCCGAAGCGCTGCGGGCCGGCGCAGAAATTTTCCATACGCTGCGCGGGGCGCTCAAATCGGCGAACTTGAACACCAATGTCGGTGATGAGGGTGGTTTCGCGCCGAACCTGAAGTCGGCGGAAGCCACGCTCGATTTTGTCATGCAGGCGATCACCAAGTCTGGATACAAGCCGGGTGGCGACGTAATGCTTGCTCTCGATTGCGCGGCCACCGAGTTTTACAAAGATGGCACGTATGTTTACGAGGGTGAGGGAAAGAAACGCTCGAGGCAGGATCAGGCAAAATATCTGGCCGATCTTGTCGCAAAATATCCGATCATCTCCATCGAGGACGGCATGGCGGAAGATGACTGGGAAGGCTGGAAGACTCTTACCACGCTGATCGGAAACAAGTGCCAGCTCGTGGGTGACGATCTGTTCGTAACGAATGTGAAACGCTTGTCGAAGGGCATCAAGGACGGCGTCGCAAACTCGATTTTGGTGAAGGTCAATCAGATCGGCACGCTCACGGAAACGCTGGCTGCGGTCGAGATGGCTCATAAGGCCGGTTATACGGCGGTGATGTCGCACCGTTCGGGCGAGACCGAAGACTCGACCATCGCTGATCTCGCCGTCGCGACCAATTGCGGACAGATCAAGACTGGCTCACTTGCGCGGTCAGATCGAACTGCAAAGTACAATCAGCTGCTACGTATCGAAGAGGAACTCGGTCCGCAGGCAAAATTCGCGGGGCGCGATGTTCTGAAGGCCTGATGTTGCGGCATTCGGTGTCTTGCCTTCGACGGTGAATTCGACGCAAATTGCTTCCAGAATCAGCTGTGGGTACGCACGATGGATCAGACGACCAACCTGTCGACCTATGATCGCCGCCGAGCGGCGGATCGCTTGGCGGCATTTATTGTGCCGTCGATTGACGGAGCACGCGCCGTCGAGAAGCCATTTTTTCATCTCGAATTTGACAGGGTGTTTCCCGACGACATCTACGCGCAGCTTCTCGCGCTGATGCCGGAGTCATCCGATTACCGGCCGATGCATGGCCGCAGCAAAGGTCACGATCTTGCGGATGGCACACATACGCGCGTCAAGATCGATCTGTTCCCCGAGTACATCCGCAATTTGCCGGCGGAAAAGCGCGCGCTGTGGGATATTGTCGGCCGCGCGCTCTGCTCGGAACCTGTCAAGCTGGCCTTCATTCGGCGTCTGGCGCCCGGGTTGTCGAAACGCTTCGGCAAAAATTTTGCGAAGATCGGAATGTATCCGATCCCGATTTTGACCCGTGACATCCCGGGCTACCTGATCACGCCGCACACGGATACGCGTTGGAAGGGCATCACGGTACAACTCTATCTGCCGAAGGACGATGCCAACACTGATATCGGCACGATCTTCCATGAAAAACTACCTGATGGATCCTTGCCGATGCGGGCGCAGATGCGTTTTGCGCGGAATAGCGGCTATGCATTTGCTGTCGGGACTGACACCTGGCATTCGGCCGACCCGGTCCATAACCGCGTGAAAACTCGCGATTCGATCCTGCTCACATATTTTGTCGACCAGGGCGTGCTCAAGGTGCTTCGCAACCGCGGCAAGCGCGTCGGAAACTTCTTCCTCAACGAGATCCGGCACAGGATCTGACGCCATTAAAGGCGCCTTAACGGCCTTGGCCCATGTTGCGGGCCATGGTTACGCATCGCCGCCGCCGCACATTCCTGACCGTCCTCGGTCTCTACACCTTTGCGGCGTTGTTTATCGGCTATTTTGCGGCCAACGCCTTCACCGGCAATCACGGACTGCGCGCCCAACAGGATCTCGAGCAGCAACTCACGGCGATGAAGGGCGATCTGATGCAGCTCAAGGCGGAACGCGCGGTGTGGGAACGCCGGGTATCGCTTTTGCGCGCCGACCGGATCGACCCCGACATGCTGGATGAGCGGACGCGTGCCCTGATTGGCTACGCCGATCCGCGCGATCTTACCCTGCTGCTCAATCCCCGTTAGCAACCGCGGAAGGCCGGTGGCGTTATCCACCGCTCGCCTTGAAATTTTCAGCCAAATTCCGGGCGTTTTGCGCAATTCCCCGCGGCAGTCTCGCGCTTTCGCCGCCGGGAGATTTAAGCTATTGGGGATCGGGAAAGCCTACCGACACCCGTCACAACTGCCGGACGCTTTCGCAGGGAGTGCTAATGGCGGTCGCCCAGAAGAGTCCCAGCACCGACGCCAAACCGGTCGCCGATTTCAGCAAGGAACAGGAGCTTTCCGCCTACCGCACCATGCTGACCATCCGTCGCTTCGAAGAGAAGGCGGGGCAGATGTACGGCATGGGGCTGATTGGCGGGTTCTGCCATCTCTATATCGGCCAGGAAGCCGTCGTCGTCGGGATGCAGATGGTGCTCAAGCCCGGCGACCAGGTCATTACGGGCTATCGCGACCACGGTCACATGATCGCAACCGGCATGGACCCCAAGGGAGTCATGGCCGAGCTCACCGGGCGCGCGCACGGCTATTCCAAAGGCAAGGGCGGCTCCATGCACATGTTCAGCGTGGAGAAAGGTTTCTACGGCGGGCACGGAATTGTGGGTGCGCAGGTGCCGCTCGGTACCGGTCTCGCTTTCGCCAACAACTACCGCAGCAACGGCAACATCAGCATCACGTATTTCGGCGATGGTGCCGCCAATCAGGGCCAGGTCTACGAAAGCTTCAACATGGCGGAGCTGTGGAAGCTGCCCGCGATCTATGTGATCGAGAACAATCGCTATGCGATGGGGACGGCGATCACGCGCTCTTCGGCCGAGGTCAACCTGTCGCGCCGCGGATTGTCTTTCAACATTCCCGGTGATCAAGTCGACGGCATGGATGTACGTGCGGTGAAAGCAGCTGGAGAAAAGGCTGCCGAATGGTGCAGGGCCGGCAAGGGCCCCTATATTCTGGAAATGCTGACCTACAGATATCGCGGGCATTCGATGTCGGACCCCGCGAAATACCGAACGCGCGAAGAAGTGGATGAAGTACGCAGCCATCACGACCCGATCGACATGGCACGTCACAGAATTCTGGAAAAGAAATTCGCCTCCGAAGATGCACTGAAGAAAATTGACGGCGAAGTTCGCGATCTGATCAATCAGGCGGCGGAATTTGCCACGCACGATCCGGAGCCAGACGTTTCTGAACTTTATACCGATGTGTACCGCTGATCTGTTGCCTGGAAAAAAATAAGCCATGCCGATCGAAGTGCTCATGCCCGCGCTCTCCCCCACGATGGAGAAGGGCAATCTGGCCAAGTGGCTCAAAAAAGAGGGCGATGAAGTTAAGTCCGGCGATGTCATCGCCGAGATCGAGACCGACAAGGCCACGATGGAAGTCGAGGCGACGGACGAAGGCACTCTTGGAAAAATTCTGGTCCCAGAGGGGACGGCTGACGTCGCGGTGAACACCCCCATTGCCGTGATCCTCGGCGAAGGCGAGGACAAGGCGGCGATCAAGTCGTCAAAGCCGGCCCCGCAGCAGAAAGCCGCGGAGTCGGCACCGTCGGCAAAAGTCCAGAAACCACAAGCAAAGACACAGGATGCGCCCGCGCCAAAATCAACGAAGGCGCCCGAAGCACCCGCGCCACAAGCGGCGAATGATCCCGATATCCCGGAAGGCACCGAGATGGTCTCCATGACCATGCGCGAGGCGCTGCGCGACGCAATGGCGGAGGAAATGCGCCGCGACAAAGATGTCTTCGTGATGGGTGAAGAGGTCGCCGAGTATCAGGGTGCGTACAAGGTGACCCAGGGGTTGCTGCAGGAGTTTGGCGCCAAGCGTGTGATCGATACCCCGATTACCGAACATGGATTCGCCGGCCTTGGCATCGGCGCCGCTCTTGCAGGCCTTAAGCCAGTCGTCGAGTTCATGACCTTCAATTTCGCCATGCAGGCGATGGATCAGCTCATCAATTCGGCAGCGAAAACTCTCTATATGTCGGGCGGTCAGATGGGCTGCCAGATCGTTTTTCGGGGGCCGAATGGCGCAGCGGCGCGCGTTGCTGCCCAGCACAGCCAGGACTATTCGGCGTGGTACTCGCACATCCCAGGCTTGAAGGTGATTGCGCCGTCGACAGCCGCGGATGCGAAGGGGCTGCTGAAAGCGGCGATCCGCGATCCAAATCCGGTGATTTTCCTCGAGAACGAAATTCTCTACGGCCATTCCTCGCCGGTGCCGAAGCTCAACGATTTCGTGCTGCCGATCGGCAAGGCAAAGATCGCGCGCCCAGGCAACGACGTGACAATCGTATCCTGGTCTATGGGCATAACCTACGCGCTCAAGGCCGCCGAGGAGCTGGCCGGCGCCGGCATCGACGCCGAGGTCATCGACCTGCGCACGCTCAAGCCGATGGACAACGAGACTATCATTGCGTCGGTGCAAAAGACCGGCCGGGCAGTAACGGTGGAAGAGGGTTGGCAGCAAAGCGGTGTCGGCGCGGAAATCGCGGCACGCATCATGGAGCATGCCTTCGATTATCTCGATGCACCGGTCGCACGCGTATCGGGCAAAGATGTGCCGATGCCCTATGCCGCGAACCTCGAGAAGCTTGCGCTGCCGTCGGTTACCGAAATTGTCGAGGCGGCGAAAGCCGTTTGCTATCGCTGAGGCAGACAATGATCTTGCGCGGCGCATGCCATTGCGGACAGATCGAGGTGGTGTTCGAGACCGCGATGTCTATCGCGGACCTGCCGCTGCGCGCCTGCGGCTGCTCATTTTGCCGCCGTCATGGCACCAAGGCCGTGGCGGATCCGAACGGCAGGCTGACAATTTCTGCTCCGGCCAACGGACTTAATCGTTACCGGTTCGGTATGCGCACCGCCGACTACCTGATTTGCCGGAGCTGCGGGGCCTATGTCGCAGCTGTCATTTCGGGAAATGGCGAGGAGCGGGCCACGCTGAATGTGGCTGCGACTGCAATCGCCGAGCTTGCGGACCGGCGGGCGGAACCGGTCGATTACGATCGCGAAAACGTCGAGGGTCGGCGCGCACGCCGGCTCACAAGCTGGACCCCGAGCCGGATTGTCCAGCGAGCGCAAGTGGGGGTCGGCTAGGCCGGCGGACAACAGATGCCCACCAACATCCTCATGCCGGCGCTGTCGCCTACGATGGAGAAGGGCAATCTTGCGCGCTGGCTGAAGAAGGAAGGCGACAAGATCAAGTCCGGCGACGTGATCGCGGAGATCGAGACCGACAAGGCCACGATGGAATACGAGGCGGTCGACGAAGGCACGCTCGCCAAGATCGTGGTGCCGGAGGGAACGCAGGACGTCGCAGTCAATTCGGTAATCGCCGTGCTGGCCGGCGAAGGAGAGGACGTGAAGGCGGCGGCAAGTGCGGTGAAGACGGCGCCGGCCAAAGCATCTGAGAAAAAGGTTGAAGCCGCGCCGGTATCGTCGCCGCGACAAGAAACGGCACGCGCTCCAACGCAGCCGGCCCAAAAACCGGCACCCGCCGCAGGCGAGAGGTCACCGCAAGCCGCTCACGGCAATCGCGTCTTTTCGTCACCACTGGCACGCCGCCTCGCGAAGGAAGCCGGCATCGATCTCGGCCGCGTGCAGGGATCGGGTCCGCACGGCCGCGTGATTGCGCGTGACATCGATGTCGCGAAGTCGGGCAAAGGATTACGCGCGCCCGCTGTCGGAGGACCGCAAGGGGTGGCCGTGACGCCTGCCATGTCCGACCAACAAATTCTGTCGCTTTATGAGCCAAGCTCGTACGAGCTCGTGCCGCACGATGGTATGCGACGAACGATCGCCCAGCGCTTGACGGCTTCGGTTCAAACGGTTCCGCATTTTTACCTGACGATAGATTGCCATATCGGCAAGCTGCTGGCGGCGCGTGAGGAGATCAACGCGGCTGCCCCCAAGGATAAGGATGGCAAGCCCTCTTATAAGCTTTCGGTCAACGACTTCGTCATCAAGGCTCTCGCGCTCGCACTCCAGCGAATTTCTGATGCGAACGTGAGTTGGACCGAAGGCGGCATGCTCAAGCACAAGCATTCCGATATCGGCGTTGCCGTAGCGTTGCCCGGCGGGCTAATCACACCGATCGTCCGTAGTGCGGAAAGCAAATCGTTGTCTGCAATCTCGAACGAGATGCGGGATCTCGCGGCGCGCGCCCGTGCCCGCAAGCTCAAGCCACAGGAATACCAGGGTGGCACGTCGTCGGTGTCCAATCTCGGAATGTATGGGATTAAGGATTTCACGGCGGTGATCAATCCGCCGCAATCGACCATTCTCGCGGTCGGTACCGCCGAGGAGCGTGCAGTTATACGCCACGGCAAGATCGAGGCCGCGCACATTATGAGCGTAACACTGTCCTGCGATCACCGTTCGGTTGACGGCGCACTTGGTGCCGAGCTGATCGGTGCGTTCAGGACGTTGATCGAAAATCCGGTGATGATGGTGGTCTGACTGTCAGGGCGGATCGAAGCCGTGCGCTGTGAACACCGTCTGCGCTTCCGGCGAGATCAGGAACTTGATCAGCGCCTTGCCAGTCTCGCTGTTCGGTGACGATGTGCCGACACCTGCCGCGTATACAGTTGCGCTGCCGAGATCGCCAGGCAAGGGGCCGACGACGTCGACGCCTTCGGTGGAACTCAGCTCCGGTTTGCTTTGCACGGCAATGTCGACCTCGCCGCTGACCAAAAGTGTGCCCACGAAACCTGCGGGTGGTGGAAATTTGCTTTTGGCCTTGACGTCGGCGGCAATCCCCAAACGCTCGATCACCTTGGCAAAATGCACGCCGCTCGCTCCGCCGGCAGCAGGGTCGCTGTAGCCGACGGCGCGCGCCGCGAGCAATGCGCTCTTGAGCGATTCCGCGGAAGAAATGTCCGGCTTGGGCGCGCCGCGTTTCACGCCAATTGCGAACACTGATTTCGCAAGAGTCGCATCAGAGCCCGCTGCGATCTTGCCGTCTTTAGTCAGACTATCGATGCTGGCGCGCGACACGACCAGAACGTCCGGCACGTCACCCTCCTGGGCCCTTTTCGTAAATGCTGAAATCAGGCCCCAGGTGATGTTGAGTTTGTTGCCGGATTCCTTCTCAAATTTTGATCCCAATTCCTCCAGCGCGCTCTTGACCCCGATCGTGCTGTAGACCTTGATCTCGGCGCCGGAGGCGACTTGCGCCGACAAACAGATCGCTAGGGTGACGAGTGCGCCAACGGTTCTGGTCATGTCGTTTCCCCCAATGATATAGGCAAGCATTACATGCCCAATCCGGGTTACATTCAATCGGGTCCGGGAGACGAGCAAGCGAATGGCTGACACGAATTTTGACGTTCTCATCATCGGCTCCGGGCCGGGCGGTTATGTTACGGCTATCCGGTCGTCGCAACTTGGCTTCAAGACCGCAATCGTCGAACGCGACTACCTCGGCGGTATCTGCCTGAACTGGGGCTGTATCCCGACCAAGGCCTTGCTGCGTTCGGCGGAGATCTTTCACTATTTCCAGCATGCCAAGGACTACGGGCTGAAGGCCGACAATGTCGGCTACGATCCGAAAGCCGTCGTCGCGCGTTCACGCGCCGTGTCGAAGCGGCTTAACGACGGCGTCGGCTTTCTCATGAAGAAAAACAAGGTCTCGGTCATCTGGGGCGAAGCCTCGATCGACGCGCCCGGCAAAGTGACTGTGAAGGCCTCGAAGAGTGAAGCTCCGAAGGGAGCGCTTGGCGCCGGCACCTATCAGGCAAAGCACATCATTATTGCGACCGGCGCACGCCCGCGCGTGTTGCCGGGCATCGAGCCGGACAAGAAGCTGGTTTGGACTTATTTCGAGGCGATGGTGCCGGATCGCGTGCCGAAATCTTTGCTGGTCATCGGCTCGGGCGCGATTGGAATCGAATTCGCCTCTTTTTTCAGAACCCTCGGTTCCGATGTAACGGTCGTGGAGGTACTGCCGCAAATACTTCCGGTCGAAGACCAGGAGATTCAGGCATTCGCCCGCAAAAGCTTTGAGAAGCAGGGCATAAAGATTCATACCAACGCAAAAGTCACCAAGCTTGATAGGAAAGGCGACGGCGTCACCGCGACAATTGAAGAGGGCGGCAAATCACAGACGTTGACCACCGAGCGCGTCATCTCCGCCGTCGGCGTTGTCGGCAACATTGAAAATCTTGGCCTTGAGAAAGTCGGCGTGAAAACCGATCGGGGAACCGTCGTCGTCGACAAGCTCAACAGGACGAGTGTCCCCGGTATTTACGCCATCGGGGACGTCGCCGGCCCGCCGATGCTCGCACACAAAGCCGAGCATGAAGGGGTGGTTTGTATTGAGGCGATCAAAGGCCTTAACCCGCACCCGATGAACAAGCTGATGATCCCCGGTTGCACTTACTGTTCGCCGCAAATTGCGTCGGTGGGGCTCACCGAGCAGGCAGCGAAAGAAAAGAAACTTGAAATTCGGGTGGGCCGCTTTCCTTTCATGGGCAACGGCAAGGCCATCGCGCTCGGCGAGGATCAGGGCCTGGTGAAAGTCATTTTCGACAAGAAAACGGGTCAGCTGCTCGGCGCTCACATGGTCGGCGCTGAAGTGACCGAGCTCATTCAGGGTTACGTCGTTGCGATGAACCTTGAGACGACGGAAGAAGAGCTGATGCACACCGTCTTCCCGCATCCGACTTTGTCGGAAATGATGAAGGAAGCGGTGCTCGACGCCTATGGCCGCGTGCTCAACATGTAGCGCATTTAATTGGTGTATCTGCGCCACAGCGCGCCGGCAATGTTGGAATAGTCATCGGTCCAGACGCGCACGGCCGGGTCGGGTGGGGTAAGCACCCAGAGCTTGCTCCATTTCAGTTCGCCGATGTCTTCCGCGTCCTTCGCTGCGATCGCAACGTCCGACGAAAAAACAAAATTGCCATCGTCCGTTTCTTCGATGGCGCTGCTCCAGATCCAGGTCTTGAGCCCGTTGGCATCGGCAATTCCTTCGACAACACTTTTAAGCTCAAGGTGCCTGTTCGAGATGTGCATCAGCACGACGCCGTGCGGAGCGAGCTTTGATTTATAAAGAGCCATTGCTTCGGCGGTCGCAAGATGCACCGGAACGGCGTCAGACGAATACGCATCGACAATGATGAGGTCGTAAACGCGGTCAGGTTCGTGCGCAAATGTAAGGCGGGCATCGCCAAGCACAATCGGGAGGTTTGGCGCGCAGGACGACAAGAACGTAAAATGCGTGGGGTTGCGCGCAATCTCGACCACCGTCGGGTCGATTTCAAAAAACCGCCATCTCTCGCCAGGCGCGATGCGGCAGGCCAGCGTACCAGAGCCAAGGCCAATCACCGCGACGCGCAGAGCGCCTTCTTTCCGGGCACGAACTGACGAGATCACCTGGTTCACCGCCGATCTATCATGATAGTAGGTGATCGGCTTCGGCGGACCGCTGACCGGCTCGCCAGCTTCGTCAGCGATTATCTGCGCACCATGAATCGTGGAGCCGTGCTTAAGTATGCGAAAGCGCCCATCATCAGTGTCGTAGATCTTGTGCACTCCGAAAAAGCTGCGCAGGGTCACGATGTGATATTCGCCGGTTGGATAGATCCGGATCGCGATGAGCGCGATTGCGACAACAAGAGCGGACTTGGGCGGATCGCGGAAAAGAACAATCGAAATTCCGGCGAGCGCAAGCACGGCAGCTGTGAGGAGAGTATCACCATCGTCGAGGGTCGCGCCGCCAAAGCCGGGGCCCAGCAGAAAGATCGCAGTAACGGTCGCCACAGGCCAGAACCAGCTGTCGAACTGCGGCCACTGCGACGGCGCAAGCGGCCAGAGCCAGCTATTGAACGGCTTCCATATGTCCTGAGAGAGGGAGCGGCAGAACACTGCCAGCACGGCAAGGATCGGATATTCCGCGACCCATGAGAACGCGTAAGGCGCGATCAAACCGGCAAATAGGCCGCCAACCATGCCGCCGAAAGACAACGAAACATAAAACGCTGTCAGATCGCGTGCTGGCGGCCGAGTCCGGGCGAGTTCACCATGACATGCAAGAGCGATGATAAAGAACGCCAGCAGATGGCCACCGAGGTTGAAAAATATCGGGATCCACGTCGTATAGAAAAGCAGCACCACGATCGCAGCGATCGCGAAAGGTTGCATTAACAGCACAATCCGATGCGGGATCAGAGGCCGGCGCTGAAAGACCAGCACCCAGGTCAGGAGATAGAGCGAAAGCGGAATAACCCACATGAGTGGCGCGGCGGCGACATCAGTCGAAACATGAGCCGTCACCGCGATGAGCAATCCGGATGGAACGGCCGAAATGAAAACCCAGCGTCCGATCGCCGGCCATGTCGGCTTGGGGGCGACCTTGCTGCGCTTGGGCTCGATGATACGGCGGCGCGGAGCCTTCACCATCAAAACTGCACACCCGGCGACCAGCAGGATGAGCAGCACAAAGCCGAAGCTCCACATTCGATTTTGCATCTGTAACGTGAATACCGGCTCGAACAGCGCGGGATACGCGAGCAGCGCAAGGAAGCTCCCGACGTTCGATGCCGCATAAAGAAAATACGGATCATGGCCATCGGGATGGCCGGTGCGCACGAACCAGGCCTGGAACAGCGGATTGCTGGCGGACAATGCGAAGAACGGTAGGCCGATCGAAACCGCAAAGAGACCGAGAAGCCAAAGAGCGGCGATGTCTGTCACGGGTGGCGCCCCCCAGCCTTGTGCGATTCCCAGCGGGAGCGTCAGCGTGGCCAAGAGCAGAAGCGCAAGATGAATTACGACCGGCGTATAGCGCCGCCGCAAGGTTGTCAGTACGTGAGCGTAGGCATAGCCGGCGAGCAGCATCGACTGAAAAAAGACCATTGCAACGGACCACACCGATGGCGAGCCGCCCAGGCGCGGCAGCACCATGCGCGTGAACATCGGCTGCACGCCGAACAGCAGCAGTGCGCTCAGGAAAACCGCAGCGGTGTAAGTGGCGAGGGTGAGAGCGTGCGTCCGCGTCTTCGAGCGTCGCGTTGATCGGCTGGCCATTGCAATCCTGAAGGCGGGGCGGAGGCGGGCTCGTCGAACGCGAATAGTTGTATCCGAGTCAGGCGCCGAGCCGCACCCAGAATCGGGAAAACAGACGAATTTAGGCAACCCAAGCGGCCTTGCGGCGGTCACAGCGCGGCCGTAAGTAGGAGCCATGGCAGTCGTTCTCGACCTGGTAAACAATCCGCGCCCGCGTCACCCGGAGAAGGCGCATAGGCCGGATTCGCCGGTCCAGAAAAAGCCCGACTGGATTCGTGTGAAGGCTCCGGTCTCGGAGGGTTATTTCGCCACCCAGAAGATCATGCGTGACAACGGTCTGCATACGGTGTGCGAGGAAGCCGGTTGCCCGAATATCGGCGAGTGCTGGGAGAAGAAGCACGCAACTTTCATGATCATGGGTGACACCTGCACCCGTGCCTGCGCTTTCTGCAATGTGAAGACCGGCCTGCCGGGCGCCCTCGATCCAAACGAACCGAGCCATGTCGCCGATGCGACCGCGAAACTTGGTCTCGCCCACATCGTGGTAACCTCGGTCGATCGCGACGACCTGCCCGATGGCGGCGCACGGCATTTTGCCGAGACGATCCGGGCCATTCGCAAACGCTGCCCGCAAACCACCATCGAAGTGCTGACGCCGGACTTTCTGCGCAAGGACGGCGCACTGGAGATCGTCGTCGAGGCAAAGCCAGACGTCTTCAACCATAATCTTGAGACGGTCCCGTCGCTCTATCTCACCGTGCGCCCCGGCGCGCGCTACTTTCATTCGCTGCGCCTGCTGCAACGGGTGAAGGAGCTCGATCCGGCCATGTTCACGAAGTCTGGAGTTATGGTGGGTCTCGGCGAAGAGCGGAACGAGGTGTTGCAGGTGATGGACGACATGCGGTCCGCCCAGGTGGATTTCTTGACCGTCGGGCAATACCTTCAGCCAACCCGGAAGCATCACGAGGTCAAGCGCTTTGTGCCGCCGGATGAGTTCAAATCGCTTGAAACAATCGCCTATACGAAAGGGTTCCTGATGGTGGCCTCTTCGCCGCTGACGCGGTCATCGCATCATGCTGGGGAAGATTTCGCGCGCCTGAAGGCCGCGCGCAGCGCCGCGCCCTGATGGCTCATGCCTGAGTTTTCAACGAAGCGCCGTGTTCGCCACGCCGCAGCAGACATGTTCGACCTGGTCGCGGACGTCAAAAAATATCCGGAATTCGTGCCACTGTGCAGCGCCTTGACGGTCAAGAGCCGCAACGAGAAGGACGACGGCACCATTGTTCTGGTTGCCGACATGACGGCTGCCTACAAGATCATTCACGAGACATTCACCAGCCGCGTCACACTTGACCGGCCCAATCTCAGGATTTTTGTCGAATATCTCAGCGGGCCGTTCAAGCGAATGCACAACCGCTGGACCTTTCATCCAGCAGGCGAAAGCGCCTGCGATGTTGAGTTTTTCATTACGTATGAATTCAAGAGCCGGGTGCTCGCGATGCTAATGGGGGCCATGTTCGACGCCGCGTTCCGGCGCTTCGCCGCAGCTTTCGAGCAGCGCGCCGATGCCGTTTATGGACGCGGCGTGACATGAAAAATGATCCGGCGGACGATGCCCGCCGGACCATAAGAAGCGACGCCGGTCAGGTGCGCGTACGCATCCGCATCATGAAGCTGTCGAAACCAAGCTCGGCGACCTGCATCCATGCATAGGAATCCGCACGATAGGCTACGAGGCTGTCGTACAGTTTCTTGAAGTGCGGATTTGAATTTGCGTGGCCATCATAGACTTCAAGCGCAGCTTTGTAGCAGGCTTCCAGGACGGGCTGCGGGAACGCACGCAACTGCGCGCCGCTTGATACCAGCCGCCTTAGCGCAGGAGGATTAACAGCGTCGTACTTCGAGAGGGTCCAAACCCATGCGTCGTTGGACGCGGTGATAATCGCCGATTGATATGTCTTGGGGAGCTCGTTCCATTTGGCGATGTTCATGATGTTGTGGGCCTGGCCGCAACCCTCCCACCAGCCTGGATAGTAATAGTACTTGGCCACTTTGACGAAGCCGAGCTTCTCGTCATCATACGGACCAACCCACTCGGCGGCATCGAGCGCGCCCTTCTCAAGCGCTGGATAGATATCGCCGGCCGCGAGCTGCTGCGGCACAGTGCCCACCTTGCTCAAAATCGTGCCAGCAAATCCACCGACGCGAAATTTGAGCCCCTTGAGGTCATCAACTGTATTGATCTCCTTGCGGAACCAGCCGCCCATCTGGGCGCCGGTGTTTGCTGCGGCAAAGCCGATGCAGTTGAAGTCCTTGAGCAAAGCATTGAGCAGCTCCTCGCCGCCGCTGTGCCGGACCCAGGAAATCATTTGACGGGCATTTACTCCGAACGGCAGCGCTGTCCCAAACGTAAAAGCTGCGTTCTTGCCGAAGTAATAATACATCGCAGTGTTGCCCATCTCGACGGTGCCGTTTTGCACCGCGTCGAGCACCTGGAGACCAGGGACGATTTCGCCGGCGGCAAAGACCTGTATCTGGAATTTGTTGTCGGTGATTTCAGCGACGCGCTTGGAGAAATATTCGCACCCTCCGTAGAGGGTATCGAGCGACTTCGGCCAACTTGCCGTCAGGCGCCATTTCACTTCCGGCGATGATTGGGCGATTGCAGGTGCAGCAACGGCTGACGCCGCAAGCCCCATGCCTGCGGCTTGCAGGAATTGACGACGTTTCATGACGTTTCCCCTCGTTAATTTCGGCGCGCCGACCGGAGGAGATTTCTCATGAATGCCCGAAGCTCGCCCCTTACCGGCGGCCGATAGCGCGATCTTACGCCAATCCGCGCAAAGAAAAAGGCCGAGCCTGGACTAACTTTTTCCCGCCGGGGGTTGCGGCTCTTCCTTTTCCGCAAGCTCTTGCAACATCCTCAGTGCCTCAAGCACGGACTCCTCGCGCACTTTGGCCCGGCCAATGTCACCATATTTCCGATCATGCGCAATAACGCGGCCGTTGCGGGAGGCCGCGCAGAAATAGACCAGACCGATTGGCTTGCCGGGCACAGCGCCGGTTGGCCCCGCAATGCCTGTAATCGAAACGGCCAGATCGACCGATGCGTGGGCCAGGGCGCCTTTAGCCATTTCTTCCGCGCATTCCGTGCTGACCGCACCATAGACGTCGATGGTGGCCGGTGTGACCCCCAGCATCTGCTGCTTGGCCTCGTTCGAATAGGTAACAAAGCCGCGGTCAAGTACCGCCGACGAGCCCGCAATTTCGCTGATTGTCGCCGCGACCAGGCCGCCGGTGCAGGATTCCGCTGTTGCGAGCGTCAACTTTTTCCGTGAGCAGATATCAAGCAGCGCCTTGGCAGCGTCGATTGCGGATTGACCGGGCATACTATTCCCAGGGCAGACGGATCGTTGCCGTCGCGTAGGCCGCGATGCCTTCGCCTCGGCCGGTGAAGCCAAGCTTTTCGCTCGTGGTCGCTTTCACGCCGACGCGCTCGGCACCGATCCCGGCAAGTCTGGCGATGTTTGCCCGCATCGCGTCCCGGTGCGTGCCGATGCGGGGGGCCTCGCATACAATTGTGAGATCGAGGTGCGCTATGCGGCCTTTCCTGGCCCGTACACGTTCGACGGCAAAGGCAAGGAAGCGGTCGGATGAGGCGCCGCGCCATTGCGGGTCGCTGGGCGGAAAATGGGCTCCGATATCGCCGTCGGCGAGTGCACCGAGAATTGCATCTGTAAGCGCGTGCAAGGCGACGTCGGCATCCGAATGGCCGGTAAGGGCCCGCGTGTGCGCGATGCGGACGCCCCCGAGCATCACATGATCGCCTGGACCGAAAGCGTGAACGTCGAGGCCGGAGCCGGTCCGTACGTCACCGAGCATGGCGGATTGCGTCGCCTCGGCGCGTGCGAAATCTTCTGGCGTGGTGAGCTTGATGTTGCCGGGCTCGCCGGCGAACACACTGACGGTCATGCCGGCCCATTCGGCCAGCGCGGCGTCGTCGGTAAAGTCCTCGCGGCCTTTCTCGGCTGCACGGCGGTGAGCGTCGAGCAGCGCGTCGAAAGCGAAGGCTTGCGGCGTCTGCACCAGGCGGAGGGGTCCCCGGTCTATGGTTTTTTCGATGGTGCCGTCGGGCCCAACGCGCTTGACCGTGTCGGTCACCGGCAGCACCGGGATGGCCGCGCCGGTCTTTTCTGCCGCTGCAATCGCTCGGGCGATCAGGTCAGCGCTGGCGAATGGCCGGGCGGCGTCGTGGACGAGGACGATATCGGGCGAGCGCGAAGAAAGG
>Ga0207668_10000380_pt1 | contig 28224 bp, 20 predicted proteins | sample KBSS43metaG_FD_184323 | JGI IMG/M metagenome (GOLD analysis project Ga0207668, IMG submission 184323) | Switchgrass rhizosphere microbial communities from Kellogg Biological Station, Michigan, USA - KBS S4-3 metaG (SPAdes) (version 2) | ecosystem: Host-associated > Plants > Roots > Rhizosphere...
CCGGATAGGAGACCGCAGCCGTCGGGCCGACGGCGCTGATGCGGTCGCCGGTGATGAGGATCGTGCCGTTCTCGATCACCTGGTCGCCGGCCATGGTGACGATCCGCGCATTGGTCAGCGCGATCGTGCCCGATGGGTGCGGTTCGGTCGCGACGAAGCCTAGATGCGAAATCGGCGGCGACGCACCGGTCTTGGCGGCATCGAAGGTCGCGAGGTCGACCCGGCGGCCGTAGAGATCGGGCCCCTGCGTCCAGTAGAGCGTGCTGCCGTCGCCCGACCAATGGAGATAGTCGCCGGCGTCGGCGCTGATCTTGACCTGCGGCAGCGCCTTGGCGTCGGCGGCGATGTCGAACTGCCGCGCGCGGACGAACGGCATGACATAGGCTTGGTAGCGCTCGGTCCAGCCAATGAAATTCTCGTCCGGCGAGAGCGCGAATTCGGTCGCGTTGGCCGCCTTGAAGTGGGTGATCGGGTCGGCGCCGGCGACGCTGACCGACTTGAACAGCGACGCATTGTCGCTGTCCTGGTCGACGAAGAAGACGCGCTCATTGTCCTTGCCGAATTGTGGGTAGGCGCCGGACTTGGCCACGCGCTTCGCCTTTGCGCCGGGACTGAGCGACAGCACGTAGATGCCGGGGTCGCGGCCCCACAGCGGCGTCGCGAGGAACCCGTCGGAGCCCTTGCGGTAGGTGATCATCCGGCCGTCGGGCGAGAAAGCCGGCTCGCGATAGTAACCGGGCTCGGGCGTGACGGTGCGGCCCGCGCCGCCGGCAGCGCCGACAACCTTGATCGCGCCGCCCTTGTCGTCATCCCAGGTGACGTAGGCGATCTGGCGGCCGTCGCGCGACCATACCGGATAGGCTTCGCGCTCATCGGCCTTGGTCAGGCGGCGCGGTGCGGCGGTGCTCGCGATGTCCTTGATCCAGAGGTTGCCAAGCGCTTCGTAGACGACGCGGCGGCCGTCGGGGCTGGCGTGCGCGAAGCGCGTCATCTTTACGTCGAAGCTGTTGCCGCCGAGCTGCTTGTCGGCGTGCACCGCATCTTCGACGAAACGGGTGCCGGTGACGTGGAACGGGATGTCGCTGACCGCCTTGGTCGCGACGTCGATGCGGTGGAGGTGACCGCCGGCCCAATAGACGATCGACCGGCCGTCGGGCGTCCAGCTGATGCCTGGATAGACGTTATGGACCGCCCAGGTCTCCTGGAGGTCGCGCTCGAGCCCGTCGGTCAGCGAGTCCATGCGGCCCGAGGCGATGTCGAGCAGCATCAGGTTCGACTTGCCCCGGATGCGGCGGACGAAGGCCAAGGTCTTGCCGTCGGGCGAGGGCGTCGGGCGGATCGCGCCGCCGGGGCCGGTGACATAGGAATCGATGTCACCAGTCTCGCGGTCGAGGCGCTGGATCACATAGATCTGGCCGTTGACGTCCTTCGAATATTGGAAGGTCTCGCCGGGCGTCGCGTCGTCGGAGAAATAGAGGTAGCGGCCGTCGGGCGAGAAGGCCGGCTCGTTGGTGTCCTTCTGCTTGGTCCGCGCCTTGGTCAGCTGGACCCCCGAGCCGACGCCGCTGCGGTGGTAGAGCCACATTTCGCCAGCGCCGAGCGAGCGCGCCGAGGTGAAGTGCTTGCGCGCGACGATGAAATTGCCGTCGGGCGACCAGTCGGGCCCGTTCAAGAGGCGGAACTGCTCCTTGGTGATCGCGCGGGGGCTCGTGCCGTCGCGGTTCATCACCCAGATATTGTCGCCGCCACCGCGGTCCGAGGTGAAGGCGATCTCGCGCCCGTTGGGCGAGTAGCGCGGCTGCATGTCCCACGCATTGCCCGTCACCAGCGGCCGCGCTTCGCCGCCCGTGATCGGCACGACGTAAATGTCGCCGAGGAGGTCGAACGCGATCTCGCGCCCGTCGGGCGAGACGTCGAGGTTCATCCATGTGCCCTGCGTCACGTCGATCGGCACGTCGTGGCCGGGACCATGGCGGGCGCCGACGTCCCACTTCGGCGCCTCTTTTTTGTCGCCGGTGGTCGGCGCGGGGGCGATGCCTTCCGGCTTGGCCTGGGTCATCGGCTCGGCCGCGCCCGGCTGGGGCAGCGGCGGCGCGACCGGCGGGGTCGGCTGCGCATAAGCGGCGGTCGCGAGCAAAGCGGTGGCGGCGAGCAGGAACGAACGGCTGTGCATGATGAAGGCCCCTTCGCGCACAGCTTTGGCCAGCCGCCGAGGCGAAGGCAATGCGGTTCGCCGACGTTCGTCGAAGGAGCGGTGCCGCTGGTTGACCTGTCGCGCGCGGCTAACTAGCCCGCGACGTCATGGCCGATACACCTTCCGACACCCCGCCCGACCGCCTCTCGCTCGATCCGCGCAGCGACTATTTCGACGAAAGCCTGCTCAGCCGCGGCGTCGGGATCAAGCTCAACGGCGTCGAGAAGACCGGCGTGATCGAATATTGCATCTCGGAGGGGTGGATCCGCATCGCCGCGGGCAAGAGCCGCGACCGCTTCGGCCAGCCGATGACCCTGAAGCTCAACGGCACGGTCGAGCCTTATTACGAGCATCCGGCGACCGAGACTGACTCAGGCGCCGACGCCGGCGCCGACAGCGAATAATCAGGCGGCGCGAAGCTTCGACAGGAATTCGCTGGTCGCGTCCTGCAGGCCATAGGCGATCTGGCTGAGGTCGGTCGCCGAGCGGTCGATCTGCATCGACAATTCGACGGCTTCGCCAGCGGCGATGGCGACCTGCCCGACGCGGCGCGCGATCAGGTCCGCGCTGCCGGCGCTGTCCGACGCGTTGACCTCGATCATTTGGGCGACATGACGCTGGTCGGCGATCATTTCCCCGATGAGGGTGGTGGCCTCGGCCAACTGGCCCATCGCCTGGGCAACGTCCGTGATTGAACAGCGTGCCTCCTGTGCGCTCACATCGACGTCCGTGACCAGGTCGCTGATCTGTCCGCTGGCATCGCGGGCCTTCTTCGCCAGCGCTTTCACTTCCGACGCGACGACCGCGAAGCCGCGGCCGGCTTCGCCCGCGCGGGCGGCTTCGATGGTGGCGTTGAGCGACAGGAGGTTGGTTTGGGCAGCGACGCCATTGATGACCGTGACGAAGCCACCGATGTCGGCCGAGCGCTCGGCGAGGGAGCGGATCACGGTTTCGCCCGTCCGCGACGACTGCAGCGCGGTCTCGCCCAGCTGCGCCTGCTGGTGCGCGGCAGCGGCGATGCTGCCGATCGACTTGGACAGGTGACTGACTCGGGCCGAAACCTCGACCGCGTTGCTTGAGGCCGAGGCGGCCTCGCGGGCGGCGGTCGCCGATTGTTCGCCGGCTTCCTTCGCGAAACTCAGCATATCGCGCGCCGCCCCTTCCAGCTGATGCGCGGCCGTGCCGACGGATTGGGCGATGCTGGCGACCGAGCTTTCGAATGCTTCGGCGAGGGTCAGCCATTCACTTCTCCGGGCGTCGCGGTTGGCTGCCCGCTCGGCGAGCCGCTCGCGCCGCTCCTCTTCCGCCGCGGCTTCCGCCGCCTGCGCGGTCGACAGGGCCTCGAGCGCGGATTGCGCCGCCTGGTCGCTCGCCGACCGCGCCTCGGACTGGCGGACGATCAGCTGTCCCATGTGCACCACGACCGGACCCAACAGGCCGAACACGATGATCACGGCCAACGCGTGGATGACGACCCGCTCGACTTGGCCGGTGCTGCCCATGCCCGAGAAGACCCTCCGGCGCGACGGCCCCAAGGATCAAATGATGGAGCGCGATCAGCGCTGAGGCGATGCCGATTGGCCGCCAGTCGCAAATCAGGGTCAGTGCAGCGAGGCCGGCGAAAAAGAACATGTGCCCTTCCATCTGCCACGCGTGCCCGGTCAGGACGAACACCAGCAGGGCCGGCTGGGCCGCGGCGTTGAGGCCAAAGATTGAGCCGATGGACAAGGTGTAGTGCCGCGCCCGTACGCTCGCGGAGGGAAGGATATTGAAGGCGGCGGAAATCGCTACGGCGGTCCACGTCTCATAGAGTTGGAACACGGTGCCAAGCGCGGCGAAGATCGCCGTGCAGGCCCAGCAGAGGATTGCCAGGGTGCGGATTCCGCCGAGCCGAAAGTCGTTCAATTCGTCCATGGGTCCTCAGCCGGCTTGCTCTGCCGGTCGGACGGGCCGGCGGCTTCTTGAGCGATCAACTCGAGAAACGGCCGATTAAACGAAAATTTAAGCGGGGCGCCGGGCCTTGGCGGCCATCAGTCCGGGGAAGGGGCCAATGCCTCGTCCGCCGGATAGGCAGGAGAGCGCCGGTCGCGCCGGTCGCGCCACTTCCGGAACGCCCAGCCGCCAAGCGCGACTGCGGCCAGCGCCGGCACGCTGCGCCGGGCGAGCGCCGCCGCGCCATAGCCGATCATTGCGCCCTTCGCGCCATTGTTTGGGCCGGCGACTTTCTCACCAAGCCAGGCTCCCGCCAGTTTTCCGAACATGTCGAACTCCACTTGAACGTCGTTGCGGATTCGACGCGCGACGGGTGGCGAAGGTTCCCACCATCAATTTGGGAAATCGTCCCAACTCTTGGTTGGTGAAATCCGCCATTCGGCCTTCTTTCGACCCGTTTTTGGCAGTTTTTCGGGATTGGCACAGGACTTGAAAAGGAAGTGGCACGGCCGACCGGACAACCGGCAGCCGGAAAAGTGGGAGAATGAAAATGTCGTCGCAGTTCAAACGCACTCTGGTCGCAGTCGTCGCTGCGCTCGCCATGAGCTCGGTCACCGTCGGCGCCGCCGTCGGCCCGGCCCAGGCCAATGCCAACCCCGTAAAGGTCTCCGTCAATGCCTGAACTTGAAGTCCTTGAAGCGAAGGTTCCGGTCCGCACGCCTCGTCTGATCGAGGTGGACAGCGAGCAGCCGACCCAACGCCTGGCGCCCGTCGCCAGCTGGTTCAGCGGCCCCGTTTTCAGCCGGGCTCGTGACATCTTCGCCGCGAACATGACTGAGCTCCTCGACCGGTCGGAAGATCCGGCGAAGATGATCCGCATGATCATCCTCGAAATGGAGGAGACGCTGGTCGAGGTTCGTGCAACGGCGGCCCGTTCGATCGCCGACATCAAGGAAATGAAGCGCGCCGTGACCCGGCTCGACGAGATCCGGGACAACTGGACCGCGAAAGCCGAACTGGCGCTGAGCAAGGACCGCGAGGACCTCGCCAAGGCCGCCCTCCTCGAGCGGCAGAAGGCCGCCGAAATGGGCGCCAGCCTGACGGACGAGATGGACCAGATCGAGCAGGTGCTGCGCGGCTACGAAGCCGACATCGCCAAGCTTCAGGCGAAGCTCCGCGAAGCCCGCGCCCGCCAGAATGCGATCGCCGCGCGGTTCGAAAGCGCGCTGAACCGCGCCCGGACGAACGAGATGATGCACGGCAGCCGGACGCTCGACGCGTTCGCCAAGTTCGAACTGCTCGAACGCCGCGCCGACCTCGCCGAAGGCCGCGCCGACGCGCTGGGCATCACCGGCCTCGAAGATGAAATTCACGAGCTTGCAGCGACCCAGGCGGTCGACCGCGAACTCGAAGCGATGAAAGCCGCGCTGAAAGCGCGCGTGAACTGAGGGAAGGGGACGATGGAAATGGCTCGCAAGATTTATCCTTACTCGCTGGCGAGCAAGGATGCGAAGATCGCCGGTGTCTGCGCGACGCTGGGTGCCCGGTTCGGGATCGACCCGACGTTCATCCGCATCGCCTGGATCGCGATCCCGCTGCTGACCCCGATCAACTTCACTACCGCGCTGATCGCCTACGCGGCCGTCGGGATATTCCTCGCCATCCAGAAGAAGCGCGCGGCGTCGAGCGAACGGCACCTCAGCGACTTCGACCGGATGGACGCCGTCTCGCGCCGGACCCCGACGGTCCACGCGCTCCGCACCGAGCTCGACGAAACCGACCGCCGGCTGATGGCGATCGACCACCATATCAACACCCAGAACGACGAACTGGCCCGCGAGATCGAGAAGCTCCGCGTGCCGGAGGAGGAAAAGTGATGGACGCGCTGTCGATTGGACTTCTTGGCACCAGCATTCTCGCCGGACTGTCGGCGGCCGGCTGGGCGGGGCTCAGAGCGTGGAACGGCTGGCTCGACCTTAAGCGGTTCGAACTGACCCACGACGCCGGCGACCGCCATTTGCCGCCGGCCACCGGGCGGATCGAAATCGCCGACCTGCGCGAACGGGTCCGTAAGCTCGAGGCAATCGCCGCCGGCATCGATTTGTAAGGTTTGAAGACCCCCGCGCCTCGTCAGGCTCCCCAGCAACGAGGCACCCGTGAGAGGCGGTCCGGCACCCTTCCCGGACCGCCTCTTTTCTTTGCGGCTTACGCCCGGAGCAGCCGCACCCCGAAGACGGGGCCGGCGGTATTGCGGTCGTGCGGTGCGAACTTCACCCGGACTTTGGCTTTGCCGTCCGTCAGCGCCGGCGGGATGGGGTAGTCGACGGTGAAGAATGCGCCGGGTTGGTCGTGCGCGAGGCGCTGGGTGGCGATGCGCTGGCCGTCGATCAGGAGGTCGAATTCGCGTGGATTTTCGTCGCCCCAGTAACGCGCCTGCAGCAGCAGGGGGGCGGGACCGGTGGCCATGTCAAACTCGACGAAGCCGCCAGAGCGCGCGTCGCGGCCAGTGCGGCGGCGATAGCTGACCGGATAGGAAATGGCCGACTTTAAGTCGTGGGCGCGCTCTGCTTGCTCGTCACCGAGCGCCACGTGGTCGACCGAGCGGCGCGCGAGGTCAGCTTCCTCGGCCCGCGCAACCGCGAGTGCGGCTTGCTCGGCCCGCCAATCGCCTTCGCTGAAATGCCTGAAGTAAACCGCGCTCCGCCGATCGGCCTGCGCGTAAAAGGGAGCAAGGGTCAGGTCGGCGGGGCGGATCAGGCCCGTCGTGCGGTAAGTGGCCGGCGCGCCTGTCGGCGCGAAATGCGCCAGGAGATCGTCGCCGACCAGTGCCGGGTCCACGCCGGCGTCGGGCGCGGTCGTGGGACCGAGGTCGCCAGCCAGCACGATCGGACCGTGCAGCACGGAGACGGTCGTCGTGTCGCCGGGCGCGTGCTCGATCCGGAGCGGCAGCGCGAACTTCAAGTTGAGGCGGTCGCCTGCGCGCCACAGGCGCTCGACGATTGCGTAACCCCGCTCCCGCATGACCGCGACAGGCCTAGCATTGACGGTGAGTTCGGGCTCGGACGTGAGCCAGCCGGGCATGCGCAACGCGACCTTGAATCGGCGCGAGCGTGGGAGGTCGCGGACCGAAAGCTGCGTCGCGCCCTCGAACGGGTAGCGCGTCTCGAGCCGCAACGTCGCGCCCGCTCGCGCCCAGCGCAGCTCGGCTGGAATGAAGAGATTGACGAACAGCGTGTCGCCGCTCTCCCAGAAAATGGAATCGCCGTGCTTGGCGTGGCTTTCCATGCCGGTGCCGACGCAGCACCAGAAGGCGTCCTCGCCCGGCTTCGAATATTCGCGCGGGGCGCCGCTCATCAGCGGCGTCATGTAAGTGAAGCCGCCGGTGCGCCGGTTCTGCGCGGCCATCACATGGTTGAGGTGGGCGCGCTCGTAAAAATCGAAATAACTCGCGTCAGGCTGCCAGCTGTAGAGCTGCCGCGTCAGCTTCAGCATGTTGTAGGTGTTGCAATGCTCGCAGGTCTGCTCGGTGATGTTGCGGGCGATGCTGTCGGGCGGCGAGAAATACTCGCGGTCGGCGTTGCCGCCGATGACGTAGCTGTGGTGACGGGTCACCGCGGTCCAGAAATTCTCCGCGGCGGAGCGGGCGGCGAGGTTGCCGTCGAGCTCGTGAACGCGCGCAAGGCCGATCAGCTTCGGCACCTGGGTGTTGGCGTGGAAATAAGCGAGCTTGTCTTCGCCGCGCGCCAGCGGATCGAGCACCTTGTGGTCGTAAATGCGCCGCGCCAGCGCCAGCCAGCGCGGGTCGTGCGTGCGCGCGCTGAGCTCGGCGAAACTCTCGTTTAAGCCGCCATATTCGCAGGCCAGAAGCTGCTCCATTTGCGCGGCATCGAGTGCGGCAAGAACATGCTCGAAATAGCGTGCGAGGCCGAGCGCCACGTCGAGGGCCCGTGCGTCGCCGAACACGCGCTGGGCGTCGAGCAGGCCGGCGAACAATTTGTGGACGTTGTAGAGCGGCGACCAGGCGCCGTTGAGGTCGAACGGCCCGGCGCGGATGTCGCCACGCATGACCTCGGGGAAGATTTCCTGCCCGTCGACGATCGTTCCGTCGCGGCGTTTGCGCTGGAGCGCGCCGACATAGCCGTCGCCACGCTTCGCCTGGATCGCGGCGAGCTCGCCGACGATGTAGGCGGAACGCGTGGCGCACTCGGCGTCGCCAGTTTGCTCGTGCATCAGCGCGAGGGCGCTGAGATAATGCCCCAGCGTATGGCCGGCGATCGTGTCGCCTTCCCAGCCGCCGTAGGGCGCGGCCTTGGGCTCGAGCCCGGCATAGGTCCGGAATTGCGAGAGCAGGCGGTCGGCGCTGAGGCTGTGCAGCCACTTCCGATTGACTTCGACCGCGCTGGCAAACTCCGATGGAAGCAGCCGGACGGCGGAAAGCGGAACGGGCTTGGCGGTCGCGGGGAGGAGACGGGCCGGGCCCAACGCGCGGCCCTTGGCGGCAGTCGTCGCCAGCGCCACGGCCGCCGCACCGGTGAGCAATTCCCTGCGGGTTGGGTTCAGCACGTCCGACTCCAGCCTTGGCCCGCGCACGCTTCGGCGCGGCCGGGGCTTTGTCAACCGCCGGCCAGTGCGCTCCTAGAACGCCACCCGCGCGCTGAGGCGGATGTCGCGGCCGCCGAGAGGCGCGTAATCCTTGAGGATGCTGGTCGAGCGGCGCGCATCGACATCGAACAGATTGTCGCCCTGCAGCGACAGGGTCAGCTCCGGGTTGGCGGCGAACGGGTGATAATCGAGCGAGGCGTTGACCAAAGTGAACGCGGCGGTGTCGGTCTCGATCGGGGGCGTGCGGCGGTGCGCGAAGTCGCGCTCGACCTCGACGCGCCCGTCGAACTGGCCGCGCGATCCGGTCAGCGCGCCGATGACGCGCAGCGGTGGGATGAGCGGTGCCGGACCGAAGCCCTTGATCGTCGCGCGGACGCCGTCGGTGGTGATTTCGCCGCCCCAGTCGATGCCGAACGCCTTGCCGAATTTCGCGTCGGCCTGAAGTTCGAAGCCGTAATAGTTCGCCTTGCCCTGGTTGTAGGCATAGACCGGCAGATTATCGCGCACGACGCCGGTCGGCGCTTGATAGATGAAGTTCGAGAAGCGGCTGTAATAGATGCTGCCCTGGACGTGCACCGGGCCATTGGTGTGGTGAACGCTAAGTTCGACGCCGTTGCTCGCTTCCTTTGCAAGGTCGGGATCGCCGAGGTTGAACGTGGCGCTGCCGCCGTGCGGACCGTTCGAGAATAGTTCGTCGATCGCCGGTGAGCGCTCATTGTGCGACAGGGACAGCCCGACCTTCCAGCCGCCAGCGAGCTCGTAATTGCCGCCGAGTGAGGCCGAGATCGGCGTGAATTTCGCTGCTAGCGGCACGGTGCCGATGTTTCCGCCGTTGGCGGCGATGAGCGGGTCGGCGTCGGCGCTCAGCCTGGCGGATTCGATGCGTGCCCCGACCTCGAGATGAAGCGGGCCGCGGACCAGCGTCTGCAGTGTGAAGAAGCCGAGCTGCTTGTTGACGCTGTCGGGCAAATATTTCTCGTCACCGGCGAGCGCGATGTGGGTTTCGAGATATTGGACCCCGGTTGTGCCGCCCCAGCCGCCGCGCTCGGTCTGGACGACGTCGGCGCGCATCTCGCCGCCCTTGATGCGGAAGCTCGAATCGACGTCGCCCTCCGGATTGAGCTCGTCGTGATGGTATTTCGAAATGCCGCCGCGCCATTCGAAGATCTTGAGGAAGCCCCCGATGGGCACGTTGACGCGGGCGTCGGCGCGGGTCTGGCGGCCGTCGAGCGTCGGCTCCTCGGCTTCCTCGGCGGGGTCGAGCGAATAACGGACCGGCACGCCATAGTGGAAGGCGTGGTGGCTCACCGAGACGCCGACGTTGAGGTCGCCGTCGACATAGGCCACGCCGCCGGCGACGTCGCTGGTCCGGCCGGCCGTGTTGGGCAGCTTGCCCTTGAGATCGGCAAGCGCCTGAATATCGGGGTCGGGACTGGCCAGTGCCTGGGCGCGGAGGTCTTTCGAGAGCACGAACCCGCCAATCTCGAGATCGTCATACTTGGTGTAGGCACCGTCGGCATGAACGACGAAATGGCCGCCGAGCGGCGCGTTGATGGCGGCATTGGCGGAACGTTCATTCGCCGCCGAACCATATTGAAGCAGCGCATCCGCAGCGACGTGGTCGGGGACATGGCGCGGAATGCGCGTGTCGATGACGTTGACGACACCGCCGATCGCCGACGAGCCGAACAGCAGAGCGGATGGGCCGCGCAAGACTTCGATCCGCTCGGCGGTCAGCGGGCTGATCGTGACCTCGTGGTCGGGATCGGATGAGCTGAGATCGAGCGAGCCGATGCCGTCGGCGAGAATGCGCACGCGCTCGCCCTGGAGGCCGCGGAGGATCGGGCGGGAGGCGGTCGGCCCGAAGCTCGACGCGGTGACGCCCGGCTGGCTCGCCAGGGTCTCGCCGATGCTCGGGCGGATCTGGCGCGTCAGTTCCTCCTTGCTCAGCACCGATACGCTGCCGAGCACGTCGCCGACCGGACGCTTGGAGCCGGTGATGACGATGGCCTGGTCGGCATCGGGATGGGCCTTGGCGGCATCGCCGGGGACTGGCTCGACGCCGTTGACGGCCGCACCGCCGTCCGCCTCGGCGGTGCCGGCGTCGGTGGCTTGCTGCGCCGCGGCTGGAGACAAAGGTGCGACGGCGGCGAGCGCAGCCGCCATTGTGAGATTGGCGTTCACGAGGATCCCGGATGGCTGAGTTTCGTGAGCCGCCTAGAGCGAATGATATATTATCGCAAGGTGGCGGTTCGGTGAAAGGCAGTTCACATTCGACCAGCGGAGGGTCCTGAATGATATACCGTTGTTTGAACTCCGCGGAGTGGCTCGGCTAGGGCACGCCGATGGGCGCCGGCCACGATCATAGCCACTCGCATGCTCCGGCGGACTTCGGGCGCGCCTTCGCGATCGGCATTGCCCTCAACCTCGGCTTCGTCGCGGTCGAGACGGTTTACGGCTTTCTCGCCAATTCGATGTCGCTGCTGGCCGACGCCGGGCACAATTTGTCCGACGTGCTCGGGCTGGTGGTGGCGTGGGCGGGGGCGACCATGGCCCGGCGCGCGCCGTCGCCGCGCTTCACCTATGGTCTGAAGAAAGCGCCGATCCTCGCAGCGCTGGCCAACAGCCTGTTCCTGCTGATCGCCGTCGGGGCGATCGGCGCGGAGGCCATCCGGCGACTGTTTCATCCGGCGCCGACGCACGGCCAGACGGTGATGATCGTCGCCGGCATCGGGATTGCCGTCAACGCGGCGACAGCGCTGCTGTTTTCGCGCGGGCGGGAGCACGACATCAACATCCGTGGAGCGTATTTGCACATGGCGGCGGATGCCGCGGTTTCGGCCGCCGTCGTGTTCGCCGGGCTGGTCATCCTGTGGACCGGGCAGCGCTGGGTCGACCCGGTGATGAGCCTCGCGGTCGCGGTGGTGATCCTGTGGAGCGGCATCGGCCTGCTGAAAGAATCGGTGTGGATGTCGCTGGCCGCGGTGCCGTCGGGGATCGACGTCGACCAGGTCGAAATCGCGCTCGCCGAACTCGACGGGGTGGAGGCGATCCACGATCTCCACGTGTGGCCGCTGAGCACGACCGAGACGGCGCTGACCGCGCACATCGTCACCTCGCGCGCGGGTGAGCCCGACGCCTTGCTCGAGGCGGCCCGCAAGGTGCTGCACGACCGCTTTCACATCGAACATTGCACGCTGCAGGTCGAACGCGCGCACCCCGCCCATCACCAGAATTGCTGAGGCCGAATGACTGTCACGCATCTCGAATGCTCGCTCACCGGCGAGCGCTACGAAGCCGGCCAGGTGCACAATCTGTCGCGCGCCGGGAAGCCGCTGCTGGTCCGCTATGACCTCGAGGCGGCGAAACGGACGCTGACCCGCGACAGCCTCGCCAGACGCGATCCAGGCATGTGGAAATGGCGCGAATTGCTGCCGCATTCGGGCGAGCCGGTCAGCCTCGGCGAGCCCGAGACGCCGATCGTCGCGCTGACAAGGACAGGCGGCCCGAATCTATTGGTGAAGGACGAGGGGCGGCTCCCAACGGGCTCGTTCAAGGCCCGCGGGTTGGCGATGGCGGTGACCATGGCCAAGCAGTTCGGGATCGAGCGGATCGCCATGCCCACCAATGGCAATGCGGGCGCGGCGCTGGCGGCTTATGGCGCGCGGGCGGGGATTGAGACGATCGTTATCTGCCCGGCCGAAACGCCGGCGATCAATATCACCGAAACCGCGGCCTATGGCGCCAGGGTCTACGTCGCCGACGGCCAGATCGACGAGTGCGGCGCGCTGGTCGGCAAGGGCGCGGCCGAAGGGCTCTGGTTCGACTGCTCGACGCTGAAGGAGCCCTACCGCCTCGAGGGCAAGAAGGTGATGGGCTTCGAGCTCGCCGAGCAACTCGGCTGGGAGCTGCCCGACGCGATCTTCTATCCCACCGGCGGCGGCACCGGCCTGATCGGCATGTGGAAGGGTTTCGACGAGCTTGAGGCGGTCGGGCTGATCGGGCCGAAGCGGCCGCGGATGTATGCCGTCCAGGCCGAGGGTTGCGCGCCCATGGTGCGGGCGTTCGAGCGCGGCGACGAGTTCGCCGAGCGGTGGGAGCATGCGGCGACGGTCGCGACCGGCATCCGTGTGCCCAAGGCGGTCGGCGATTTCCTGATCCTGCGCGCGGTGCGGGAGAGTGGCGGCGCGGCGATCGCCGTGGCGGAAGAGGCAATCCTGCAAGCGGTCGAGGACGTTGCGCGCGACGATGGCTTCCTGCTGTGTCCCGAGGGCGGCGCGGTCGTGGCGGCGTGGCGCAAGGCTCTGGGCGAGGGGCTGGTCGGCAAGGACGAGCGGGTGCTGCTGTTCAACTGCGCCAACGGCAACAAATATTCGCTAGGCGATCGGTCGACGCGGCTGATGTTGGAAGGGGCGGACCCGGCGGCGCTCTAACGCGCGCGGCCCACATACGAGTAGCCCCGGCAGGTTTGACCCTGCCGGGGCACCATGTTTCAAAACCCGAAAGTTCTGAAACACTGCGCTTTGGAACCCGAAAGCTCCGAAGCACGAAGTAACAATAGCTGAGCGGTTCGGTCGTTCCAGCCCTAATATGCGGGCGGCGCCAGATTCATGGGGGCGGCGCTGTGGATAAGCTGTGGGCGACTCTGTTGGCGGACAAAAAAGAACCCCGGCAACCGAAGTCGCCGGGGTTCCCATGCTTCCGATTCGATGATCCGCATCATCCACGAAGCCGATCCAGACTTGCGTCCGGTTCTTCTTCGGAGACGCGAAACGTCAATTCCGAAGCACGGGATGAGAACCGATTGACGGCCAAAGGGTTCCAACGACCATGGTGAAAAAGAAAACACTCCGGATTGCGAGCTACAACATCAACGGAATCAACTCGCGGTTCGCGGTCCTGGCGCAGTGGCTCGAAGCGTTCGCGCCCGATGTCGCCTGTCTGCAGGAGCTGAAATGCACCGACGAGGCCTTTCCCGCCGACGACCTCGCGGCGCTGGGCTATGCGGCGATCTGGCACGGGCAGAAAAGCTGGAACGGCGTCGCGATCCTCAGCCGCGTCGGCGAACCGGTCGAGACGCGGCGGCGCCTGCCCAACGACCCCAACCGTGAGCAGAGCCGCTACCTCGAAGCGGCGGTGAGCGGCATCCTGATCGGTAACCTGTATGCGCCCAACGGCAATCCGTGGCCGGGGCCGAAGTTCGACTACAAGCTCGCCTGGCTCGACCAGCTCAAAGTCCACGCGCAGGATTTGCTCGACAGCGGCCTGCCGGCGCTGCTGATCGGCGACTACAACGTCATTCCGACACCGCTCGACGTGTACAAGGAAGAGCGCTGGAAGAAGGACGCGCTCTATTCGCCGGAGGGCCGCGAGAAATATCGCGAGCTCGTCGCGCAGGGCTGGACCGACGCGATCCGCCACCTGCACCCCGATGAGCGGATCTACAGCTTCTGGCCCTATTGGCGCGACGCGTTCAACCGCAACTCCGGCATCCGCATCGACCATGCGCTGCTGAGCCCGCCGCTGGCGAAGAAATTGAAGGCCGCCGGCGTCGACCGCACCCCGCGCGCGCTCGACAAGACCAGTGACCACGCCCCGATGTGGATCGAGGTCGATGCGTAGGCCCCGCCTATCGGCGCCGTGAGACCAGGACCGCGACGAGGCCGGCGACCGCGAGGATCGCTCCGCGCAGCACCCACGGGCGCTGGTCGAGCATGAAGCTGGATGCGGGCCAGTGAATCACGCCGGCGCCTTGCCCGACCCACAGCAAACCCATCAGCACGGCGACGATGCCGACGATCAACAGGGCGGTTTTCATGGCAGGGCTCCTGTGGCTGGTGTGCCGTGCAGTCCGGCATAATTCGTCTTTGTTCGATTTTCCCGCGAAAACGGGAAATCGCGAGTCGACCGAGTCACCCACAACGGACACCTAAGCTTATTGGCCTGCTGCAATCACGCGCTCCATGAGACCTGCCTTTTTGTTAGCGCTACCCTAAAGTAGCTCGCGGATGCAGCGCGATTAGCGAGGTGGGGAATGTCCAAGATACAGGCGAAACGGATTGCCACACTTGCGGCTGCCGGCGCGGTCGCGCTGCAACCATTGCCAGTCTTCGGCGCACAGTCCGCCCCCGTCCGCGTGCAGGTCGAAGCCAACCAGGCCGGCCCCAAGATCAGCCGGGACATATTTGGCCAGTTCGCCGAGCATCTCGGGAGCGGCATTTACGACGGCATCTGGGTTGGGCCAGACTCGTCGATCCCCAATGTCCGCGGGATCCGCAGCGACGTCGTTGGGGCGCTCCGCGCCATCCACGTGCCGAACGTGCGCTGGCCGGGCGGCTGCTTCGGGGACAATTACCATTGGCGCAACGGCATCGGCCCGCGCGCGAAGCGGCCTGCGACCCTCAATCCGGACTGGGGCGGAGTGATCGAGCCCAACAGTTTCGGAACCGAGGAATATTTCGATTTCCTGGACCAGATCGGCACTGACGCATTCATCTCGGAGAACGTCGGATCCGGCACGGTCGAGGAGGCGGCGGACTGGTTCGAATATATGACTTCTGACAAGCCCACGACGCTCGCAAAATCGCGCGCCGCCAATGGGCACCCTGCGCCATACAGGGTGAAATACCTGGGGCTGGGCAACGAAAGCTGGGGATGCGGCGGGGCGATGTCGCCCGCTCATTATGTGGAGGAGATGAAGCGCTTCGCCCGGTTCACCCGCAACTACAACCCGGCGCAGCAGGCGCCCGCGTCGTCCATGAAGCGCATCGCGGTAGGGTGGGACAGTGGCACGAGCGACTACACCGACGCCGTGATGAAAGCGTGGAAGGACAGGGTCTGGAGTTGGGACCTCGAGGGGGTGTCGCTCCACAATTACACGATTCCGAATAGCTGGGAGAAGAAGGGCCCAAGCTTCGCCTTCGGCGAAGATGAATATGCCAAAGCCATCCGCGCGACCCTCAACATGAAGGATCTGATCGCCCGTCAGTCTGCAATCATGGACAAATACGATCCTGACAAAAAGATCGGGCTCTACGTTGACGAGTGGGGGATCTGGACCGATCCCAATCCCGGCAGCAATCCGGGCTTTCTTCAGCAGCAGAACACGCTGCGCGACGGCATTATTGCCGCGCTCAACCTCGATATCTTCATGCGCAACGCCGACCGGGTGCGAGGCGCGAACATCGCCCAGATGGTCAACGTTCTGCAGGCGATGATCCTGACCGCCGGCCCGCGCATGCTGCTAACGCCAACCTACCACGTCCACCGCATGTACGTGCCCTTCCAAGACGCCACGCTGATTCCAGTGAGCTTCAATGCGGGTACCTATGCCTATGGCGACATCCGCATCCCGGCGGTCGATGTGGTTGCCGCGCGCGATCTATCAGGCAGGCTATGGCTGGCGCTGGTCAATGTCGACCCGAACCGCGCGGCGGACATCGACGTCTCAATCCAGGGCCTCGCCGCCCGCAGCGCCACAGGCGAGGTGCTGACTGCTGCCACCGTCGCCTCACACAACTCGTTCGAGCGCCCGAACCAGGTCGCACCGCGTCCGTTCAGTGGCCGCGCGTCCGGCGGCCAGTTGCTCTTCAAACTCCCGCAAAAGTCTGTCGCAGTGGTGGAGGTGCGGTAGACCTGATTGATTATGCGCGTCGCAGATGTTCTGTGTGACCAGACCGCGTGGGCGTGGAAGCGAGGTTGAAATCCATGATTGAGGCGCGCGGTCAAACCCGAGATCGCCAGCCCATGAAACGGGAAGGGTTTGACGGGTAAGAGACAACCTATGCGGCGACGTACAATTCTAGGCAAATAGCCCATCTCGCATGCTACAGCCTGCTCAACCATGCTCGCCCACATTGCAACCGGCTACGAGGGGAAGTTCGATTTCACTGCTCGTCGGCAGGATCCCGAACTCACCTATCTCTTGGCGTCGGTGCCGCGCGCAGGAAGCACCTATTTCAGCCATCTGCTTTGGGGCACGGGCTGCCTGGGCGCGCCACTAGAATATCTAAACTTCGAACCTGCCGGCCCGTACGGCTTTGCGGGCGCCTCGCCCGAGCTTCAGAGGCAGCTGTGGCGTTCGGTCCTGCGCCGGCGGTGCTCCCCCAATGGCGTGTTCGGGCTGAAGGCGTTTCCGCCGCAACTGGAGCAATTGCGACGGAGAAACCTGCCGCTGCTCGAGGAGGTGTTTGCGACGATCCTGCCACAGGGTCGGCCACGGCGAATCATCTATCTGCGACGCCGCGATCGGCTTGCCCAGACGGCGTCTTACGCACGGGCCTCTTTGTCGGGCGTTTGGCGCAAGGAGCAGGAGAGTGCGGACGCACCAAGAATCGAATATTCCGAAGAAGCGCTCGAGGCAGCCGAACGGGGCATCGCCTTCCAGGAGGCGGCGTGGGAGCAAATGTTCGCCGAACTGAGGATCGAACCGCTGCTCGTGTGGCACGAGGACGTGCTGGCAGACAGTGCGGGCGCAGCCGAAGCGGTCGCGAACTATCTTGAAGTCTTGGTCGACCCCCAGGCTGCGGTAGATGTGCCGCCAATCGAAAAGCAGTCCGAAGGCAACTCGCGGGAATGGGTGGAGCGCTATGGGCGTTCGCGTGAAACTCCGCCTGCTTCTATCCCGGATGCTAACGGATTCTCTTGACCTTAATTGGCGGCCGGATTGAGAAGCCTGCGAAGCGTGGCGCGCATTCGCCCAAGCTGCTCGGGAGTTGGCTCGCCGAGCAAGCCACGCGCGCGTTCCGGTAGATGTTCAACCGGATCGCCATCGAGCGCAAAGACGTAATGATCGAATACCATGCGCCAGACCGCGCGCTGCTCGGCAGGAAGCGTCTTGATTGCATAAAGGGCGTGGAGCAGCGCGTCATACGGATTGCCGGCGCCCGCCCGCGCGTCGTTCCACCAATAATTGATGAAAAGATTGACGGGATCGAGCGAGTCCACGCCGTGCCACCAGTGGAAGGGAATGTAGATGGCATCGCCCGGCTCGAGTTCGGCGACTTGCGCCCATTTGAGCGCCTCTGTGAATTGAGGGAAACGCTCTAGGTCGGGATTGTGCGTGTCGACGAGGCTGACCGGCGTGCCGGCCGGCGTCAGTTCGAACGGACCGACATACAGATTCTTGAGCTGATCGGGCGGAAAGAGGGTGAAACGACGCCTGCCGGCCACGACGACGCCGATATTTTCCATCAGGTCATAATGCGGCGCCACGCGGATGCGATTGCCAATCCAGGCTCTCGGTACGACGTTCGCATCGATAAGCTCAGTCCGGTTCTCGTCCTCGAACCCGGGCAGCAACGTTGGGACCTCTTCGGACTGAATGGCGATCGCATAGGGGCGCGGATTTTCGCGATCGCGCAGCAACCGATCCAGGAATGAATCGAGGGGCGACATCCCGCGCTGGAAATTGAGCGAACGAAAATCGTCGGTGTAGAAGAACCGTCCCTCGATTTCGGGAGCGCCGACAATAGCGGCCACGGGTTGGCCATTCCAGAAACGCCGCAAGTAGGCGATCAAGTCTTCGTCGGAGCCCCGTGCTGCCCGCACAGCAGGCCATTCCGCCGCCACACCGCGCAGCACAGCCGGCTGACCTGATGGGCGGATCGTGTTGCGGAATTCGGTTCTGTCGACGCCGGCATACTCTGCAATTGGGCGCAGCTCCGCACGGTCCATCAGGATGCGTGCCTCAGGGTCACATTGCTCGCGCTGCCCTGTCTTTGCAGATAGTCGTTCTGCATTGGCATGAGCGCAGCCGTTTGCGCGACGACCTCGCGAATGTGCGCGAGGCGCTGCAGGGTTTCGGAATCGGGCAAGATGTCGGCCGCGGGATGATAGTCTTGCGCCTCGATTCCCTGGCCGACCATTACCGCGAGCCAGCTGGTCTCGGTAAACAGCTCGTCATGTTCGCGAATGACGCGGCCGGTCCGGCGGAACATGTCGAGCTTGTAGGCGAGGCCATCGGGCGGAGTGAGCTCGCGGCAATAACGCCATAGCTCCGAGTCGGTCCTTTCGTTGGCGTGGTAGTGCAGGACCAGGAAGTCGCGGATGTCGACATACTCCTGAACGGTCAGGCGGTTGTAACGCTCAATCTCGAGGTCGTCGAAGCGTCTTGTCGGGAACAGGGTCATGAGCCGGGCGATGCCGGTCTGGATGAGGTGGATGCTGGTGGACTCGAGTGGCTCGAGAAACCCGCCAGCGAGGCCCAGCGCGACGACATTTTTGACCCACGATTTCTTTCGGTGACCGGCCTTGAAGCGAAGAATGCGGGGCTCCGCGAGCGCCGTGCCGTCAAGGTTCGCTAGCAAAGTCTCGGCGGCTTCGTCGTCGCTGAGGTGGGCACTGGAATACACGTAACCATTGCCCGTTCGGTGCTGGAGCGGGATCCGCCACTGCCAGCCGGCCGGCCGAGCCGTGGACCGAGTCAGCGGTTGCTGGTCATCGCTGCTTTCACAAGGCACGGCGGCGGCGCGATCGCAAGGAAGCCATTTGGACCAATCCTTGAAGCCGGCCTCGAGCTTCTGTTCGATAAGCAAGCCGCGGAAGCCCGAGCAGTCGATGAAGAGGTCGCCTTCGATACGTTTCTCGCCTTCGAGCAGAACAGCTTCGACGAAGCCGGTCTCGCCGTTCTGGACGACATCGACGACTCGGCCTTCAGTGCGCCGGACGCCCCAAGCTTCCGAGAGCTGGCGGAGGTAACGCGCGTAGAGCGAGGCATCGAACTGGAAGGCGTAGGCGATTCGCGACAACGGCGAGTTTGGCTGTTCGGGTCGTGGGTGCGTGAACCGGCCCTGGAGACCTGCAACGACACCGAGTGAATAAGCGTCGAGCGGCGTGTCATCGCCCGCCGCACGGCCCTTGAGCCAGTAATGGTGGAACTCAATACCTCGCATATCGAGGCCATAGAAACCGAACGGGTGGACGTAGCTATGTCCAAGCCGCGTCCAATCACGGAACTCGATTCCGAGCTTGTAGGTGGCGTTGGTAGCGCGGACAAAGTCGCGCTCGTCCAACCCGAGCAGGGCATTGAACAAGTTGATTTGCGGGATGGTCGCTTCGCCAACGCCGACCGTCGCGATCTCGTCGGACTCCACGAGTTCGATCGACAGGTCCGGAAGTTCTCCCAGGATTTTCGACATCGCAGCCGCGGCCATCCAGCCGGCGGTCCCGCCGCCGACAATCACCACTTTGCGGATGCGGTCAGAACTCAAAACACGATCTCCTGCGGCCGTTGCTCGGCGCCTCGTTGCGCGAGGCAATTGGCAAGGAACTCCTCGTGCGTGGGCAGGCGCCCGGCGGTCTCGGTTATCGCAGAGCGCATGTGCTCAAGTGCATCTGCCACCTTACGCTCGTCGAGGCCGTCGACGACCGGCTCATATTCGTCGGGGATGATGCCCTGTCCGAGCATCACGGATACCCAACTGACCGTGTTGAAAAGTTCGGCATCGGCGAAGACCCGCGCCTTGTTGCGGAACTGATCTATCCGCCCGCTAAGGCTATCCGGGATGCTCATGTTCGCGCATTGCTTCCAGAAGTCGGAATCGTCGCGGCTCGTCGCTTTGTAATGGAGGATGATAAAGTCGCGGACCCACTCGAACAGGCCCTGCATCCGGCGGTTGTATTCGTCTCGTTCCAATGGGTTGAAGCGCTTGTCAGGAAACAGGGCAATGAGGCGCGCGATGCCGGCCTGGATCAGATGGATGCTGGTCGATTCCAGCGGCTCCACGAAGCCGCTCGAAAGGCCCATGGAAACGACGTTCCGGTTCCAGGCGAGCTTACGCCGACCGGTAGTGAACGAGAGGCGACGGGGGTCGGCCAGCAACTCGCCTTCGAGGTTTTCGACGAGCACCCGTTCGGCATCGTCATCGGAGATGAACGAACTGCAGTAAACGTGGCCATTGCCCATGCGGTGCTGCAGCGGGATGCGCCATTGCCAGCCGCTCGAGTGGGCAGTTGAGCGGGTGAACGGATCGAGCGGGCCACCATGCATGCATGGTGCAGCAATCGCTCGGTCGCAGGGAAGCCAGTCAGTCCAGTCTTCGTAGCCGGTTTCCAATGCCTGTTCGATCAGTAGCCCGCGAAAGCCGGAGCAATCGATGAAAAGATCGCCTTCGATCGATTGTCCGTCGCCCAGCTGGACGGCTTCGACGTAGCCATCGTCGCCGCGGAGGCGGACGTCCACGACCTTGCCTTCGATCCGGCGGACTCCCGCCTGCTCGGCGTAGCTGCGCAGGAATTGTGCGTAGAGCCCGGCATCGAAATGGAAGGCGTAAAGCAATTGATTGAGCGGATATTGCGCGCCACGGCCAGGACGTACGAACTTGCCTTGCGCGGCAGCGACGGCGCTCATCGCCCAAGAAGAGATGTCGGGCACCGCGTTGCGCTGGCGTTGGCGCAGGTAGAGTTGATGGAAGGGAATGCCCTGCAGGTCTTGCCCCATACTCCCGAACGGGTGGAAGTAGCGGTGTCCCAGCGAGCCCCAGTTCACGAACTCGATGCCCAACTTGAACGTTGCTTTTGTGGCGCGGACGAACTCGTTTTCGTTGATGCCGAGCAGGGCGTTGAAGCTCAGCAGCGGCGGGATGGTGGCTTCGCCAACACCAATCGTTCCAATCTCATCGGACTCGATGAGGGTCGTGCGCGTGTACCCGTTGTCGAGAAAGCGGGACAGGGCAGCCGCTGCCATCCAGCCCGCGGTGCCGCCGCCGACAATCACGACCTCTTTGATGCTGTGTTCGTTCATGGCCGTTCGCGTTGCCCCATATCCGAAATGAATTCACGATAGCTTGGCTGGGATGCGCTGAACCTTGCCACGGAATCGCGGCACGTTCTGAGTATGCTTGCGACCTCGCCGGCCGGCAGGGAATAAGCGAGCGGATCGATACGCCGCGGAAGAAAGCCCTGACCGAACAGCACGGCCAGCCAGCTGTCCCGCGTAAAGGTCTCTTCCTCGTAATAGGGTAGCCGGCCGCGCTCTGCGAACAGCGACAATGTGTGCTCCAAGGATGGGGGCGGGTCGATCACGGCGGCATCCTTCCAGAACGGCCCGGTCGGTGGCGCAGTTATATAATGCATTGAGATGAAGTCGCGGACCCGATCGGCTTCGGCGTTGCACTGGCGATTGTATTCGGCGAGCTCGATCGGCGCGTAATCTGCTCCAGGCATCATCGAGACCAGGCGATCCAACTGGCTGTGGACCAAATGCAGGTTGGTCCATTCCAGGGGTTCGACCGAGATTGCAGCGTCGCCGATGGCTACGCAGTTGTTGATCCATGGTTGGCCCCGTCGGCCTTGCTCTAGCCGCACCGCAGAATCATCATCTCCCGACGCATGCGATGACGAGAAGACAGTTGCGCAGCTGGCTGACCATCCGTTCGAATGAGCGGAGACCTCATCGAGAAGGGGCTGATCCTGGCGCGGTGCCTCGTCCGTTACATTCACGCGATCACAGAGCAGCCATTTTGTCCACGACTCCCAGCTGCCGCCGAGGCGCGATCGAATGCGTGCGGCGGGCCCGGTGCAGTCGACGAAGAGGTCTGCTTCGACGCGCGCGCCATCGCTCAGGATGATCGCTGCGACGAAACCATCATCGCGCACAGCGACATCCACAACGTCGCCGGGACGCTCGGTCGCTTCCAGGTGCAGCGCATACGCGCGCATGAGTTCATGGTAGCGATCCAGGGTGAGCCGCAGCCCGTAGCCAATTTGCGCATCGGCCGTACAAGTTGTCGGAAACCGCTCCGCGCGCCCGAGCGCCGCGCCGAGCGAATAGCAATCGTATTCCTGCAGCTGTCCTTCGCGAAGCCACAGCTGGTGGAACGGAATTCCACCGACGGAAGCGCCGTAGCTGCCATAAGCATGCACGTAATCGCGCAAGCCTCCGCTCCATCCCGTGAAGCGGCTCCCCAGGCGCATGCCGCTTTGCGCCCGGACGATCGTGTCTTCCTCGGATAAGCCGAGATCCGCGTGGAACTCAGCGATTGAGGGCAGCGTGTTCACGATCCGGTCGGCAAGCGCGTCGGGCGGCGGCGGACTGCTAATCACGACTACTTCGAGCATCGGCAGCTTGCGCTTCACAGCGGCTGCGGCCGACCATGCGGTGATCCCGCCCCCGGCAATTGCGACACGGTGGATGTCGCCGTTCATGCAGCTTCGGCCATGGGGCAATAGCGCTCGATATGGGCGCGATGGTCCGGCATGTGTTCGGCCTTGGTATGGATCTCCTGGCGAAGCGCTTCGGCCCCTCTCACGAGCGCATCTATTGAGGGCAAGTCGGCCCGGCGGTCGTGCCCTTCAGGAACGATGCGTTGTCCGGTGTAAACCGCGATCCAGCTGGCATCGAGAAAGACGCCTTCGCGATATTTCACGATTCGTCCGCGCCTTCTGAACAGGTCGATCTTTTCCTGCAGCGTGTCCGGTACCTGCATGGTGCGCACATAGTCCCAGAACGGCGTGTCGGACCGCTCAGTCGCATGATAGTGCAGGATTAGGAAATCGCGGATGCGGTCGTATTCGAGGTCGATCAATCGGTTGAACTCGTCGCGATCCACGGGTGAGATCGCGCGTTCCGGGAACAGCTCGACGAGCGCTCCAATCGCCGCCTGGATCAGGTAGATGCTGGTGGACTCAAGCGGCTCGAGAAAGCCGCTTGCAAGGCCCACAGCGACGCAATTGCGTACCCAGCTCCGTGCGCGCCGCCCCGCCTTGAACTTTAGCACGCGCGGATCGGCGATGGACTCGCCCTCGACCGCCGCAACGATCGCCGCTCTTGCATCCTCGTCGCTGATGAATTCGGAGGAATAAACGTAGCCGTTTCCGGTGCGGTGCTGCAGCGGAATCCGCCAGCGCCAGCCGGAATCCATCGCCGTGGCGCTAGTATAGGGCGTCAGCGCCGTTTCGGTCCGGCACGGCATCGCCACGGCGCGGTCGCACGGCAGCCATTGCGACCAGTCCTCGAACGGTTCGCCCAGCGCCTTGCCGATGATCAGCGAAACGAAGCCCGAGCAGTCGACGAACAAATCACCTTCAATCCGGTCACCGCTTTCAAGCTTGATTGCCAGCACGTTGCCCGTTTCGCCGTCCAGCTCGACATCGACGATGCGCCCCTCAATTCGTTCGGCACCCAACCCTTCGGCGACGCTGCGCAGGAACGGCGCAAACAGCGTGGCGTCGAACTGGTAGGCATAGTTGAACGTGGACTCGATCGTCGCGGGGTCGGGATCGGGCAACGCGAAGCGGTTGGCATAGGCCATCGTCACCGCCATCGAATATTCGCCGATCGGCGACACAGGCGCTCCGGCCTCACGCAGGCGGGACCAGTAATGATGGAAGTCCACCTCGCCCTGGCCGCGTCCGAATGCCCCAAAGGGGTGGATGTAGCTATCGCCCTTGCGCGCCCAGTCACGAAATTCGATGCCGAGCTTAAATGTCGCCCGGGTGGCCGCCATGAACTCGGCTTCGTTGATGCCGAGCCGCTCATTGAACCCGCGTATGTGCGGCAACGTAGCTTCGCCGACTCCGACGATTCCGATCGCTTCGGATTCGACTAAAGTGACGGCGCAGCGGGTCGGCAACAACTTGCATAAGGTCGCCGCCGTCATCCACCCTGCGGTGCCGCCGCCAACCACGACGACGTTGAGCTTGTCCCTTCCCATGCGACCTTTCCACGACCCACTCGCCTGCGCGCAAGGTTCCCGACTTCGTCGTTCCAATCAAGGCGCGAACGGCCCCGTGACTGGCTGCGGATTCAATCCTTTGGCACCTGTACTTTCGATAAGTGCGGCAGCGCAGCCACACTAATTCGATTGCCGACGTTAGCGCTAACTTTATCACTCTTGCCGGGAAAAACAGCGCGGGTTATGCAGTTGCCAGGAGAGAGGCTGGCTGCGTTTGTTAGCGCTACCAGAACAGGGGATCGGCTGATGGCCAATTTGACGGGCTCGGAATCTACCCGCGCGTTGCGCGCTGGCGTTTCACTTATCGCGCTTTGCGCCTTTACAGCCGCTGCACCGGTGGCCGCGCAAACTGCCGCCAATGCGCCTACCACGGACACTACTCAGCCGGATCAGGCTGGTGCGGTCGCGAACTCGACCAATCCGTCCGCGCCGAGCGAACGTGACCAGATTGTCATCACCGGCATCAAGCAGAGTCTGAAGAGCGCGCAGAATCAGAAGCGCGCGTCGGATACGGTTGTCGACGTGATCACTGCTCAGGACATTGGCGCCCTTCCCGATCGTTCGGTTACTGAAGCGCTGCAGCGGGTTCCAGGCGTTTCGATCAACCGATTCGCTGGCAGCAGCGATCCCGACCACTTCTCCGCCGAAGGTTCGGGCGTCGTCGTCCGCGGCCTGACCTACGTTCGCTCTGAATTTAATGGCCGCGACACGTTCTCGACTGGCGTCTACGGTCAGGCGATCAACTTCCAGGACGTGCCGGCCGAGCTCCTCGGCTCCGTCGAAGTGTACAAGGAAACCACCGCCGACCGGATCGAAGGCGGGCTTTCCGGCACCATTAATATGAACCTTCGCCTGCCCTTCGATAACAAGGGCTTGCACATCGGTTACGACCTTGAGGCGACGTACGGCGATTTCGCTAAGAAATGGACGCCGGTCGGATCGCTGCTCGTCAGCGACAACTGGGACACGGGCATTGGCCGCATCGGCCTCCTGGGTGCAATTTCCTACTCCCGCCTTAAGAGCCGGGCGGATGGCGTCCAGGTATCGAACTTCCAGACGCGCGACGGCTCTTGGACGGCCCAGGCGAACAATGCGAACCCAATCTGTCGGGCGCCGCTTCCCGGAACGACCGACACACAGGGCACGCCGTCAAACCTTGCCGGCGGGCTCGGAGATCCATGCTTTGGCCCGGCTGCTGCCGGCGCGGATGGCAATTACGACTTTGCGCCCCTGCTCTATGCGCCGGTTGGTGGCCAGTTCCGTACCCAGAATTATGACCGCAAGCGCCGCGGAATTGCTGCGGCAGCGCAATGGCAAAGTCTCGATCGTCGTGCGTCGCTTACTGCGCAGTTCCTCCGCTCTCACGCCAGCGAGCGGTCGGATGAATTGACGTTCGAGACAGGCTCCGACCTCTCAGAATACAATACGTTCCCGGCTGGATGCCGGCCCAACACGGCAGGTCCCGGCGGGCAACCTATTGCCCAATGCCCGGTCGGCCCGAATGGCACGATCCAGGGCGCAAGCGGAACGAATTGGCAGGGTTACCCGGACGGCACCACGTTCCCGAATTATCAGTACAGCGATGATGGCGTGTTTGAGAACGGATACATCACGCTCCCGATGGGCGGCTGGCGCGGAGGAACGTGGGATCACGTCGCCCAAGGCGGCATGCAGCAAACATTCAATAACCGGCAGTCGAAGGACGACAACATCGTCCAGGACCAGTCGCTCAACTTCAAGTTCAGGCCGAACCCGCACTGGGACATCAACCTCGACGCTCAGTACGTCAAGGCCAAGCACGACAACCTCGACTTTGGCGTTCATGGCTCGACCTTCGCTGATGAGGAAGTCGACCTGACTGGCAAATTTCCAGTTATCATTCCGCACAAGCCGCTCACTCTCAGCCAGACCTGGAGTGCGCCATCGGCCGCCCTCGAAGGCGCGTCTGACTCCGAATATTTCAGCAACCCGCGCTATACCTTCTGGCGCTCGGCGATGGACCACATGGAGCATAGCCGTGGCCATGAATGGGCGTTTAAGGGCGACGTCGCCTACAACTTCCTCAACGACGGTTTCTTCAAGCAGCTCAAGTTCGGCGCCCGCTACGCCGACCGTCAACAGAACATCAAATACAGCTCGTATAACTGGGGTTCACTCAGCGAGGTTTGGACCGGGAATGCCGTGTTCATGGATCAAGTCGGCGTGCCGGAAGGCAATGTCTCCCTGCATTCATGGAACAATTTCTTCCGCGGCGACACCGATGCTCCGCCCCCGGCGAATTACTACAACGGCGACCTGATCGGCGATTACGATCAGGCGGCTGCATTCTTCCAGTCGATCCAGGCCTATGCGGCAGCGCACGGTGGCGGCGGCGCGCAATCGTGGAATCCTCTTGCAGAGCGCGCGGGGGTCGTTCCGGGCACGTCATTCCTGCCGCAGGAAATGCAGAAGGTCGGACTGAAGACCGACAACGCCTATGCGCTCCTTCGCTTCGGCCAGGATGAGCCGGTGTTCGGCAACGTCCGGCTCGATGGCAATATCGGCATCCGGTATGTTCACGACGATTTGTCGTCGCTCGGGTTCATCGGCGTACCGGCGGCAGCAAACGTCGGTCTGGCTTTCATTCCGACGTCGACGCCGGGCGGGCCGCAGATCCTTATTCCGTTCCTTACCAACCCGGCTCTAATCAATCCGGACACCGGGCTACCGGTCGTAGGCCGGTGCGATCCGGTAATTCCGCCGCTGCCCGCCCCGCAGGTTCCAACGACACCGGGTGGGATCTGCAACATCGGTGCCGCCGCTTACGCGCAGCTGCAAACATTCTTCGGCACGGGCAACACGATCGAGGATCTTGCGCGCAACAAATATAGTTATTGGCTGCCTAGCGCGAACCTCAAGTTCGGACTGACAAACGACATAGTCTTCCGCCTTGCCGCAAGCCGGGGCATTGCGCGTCCATCGCTGGCCGATACGCGAAACTTCCTGACTCAAAGCCTCGACAGCAATGGCGGCGTCACGACAACGTCGGGCAATCCGTTTCTGAAGCCGATCACGTCCGATAATTTCGATGCCACGCTCGAATGGTATTTCGCGGGGAGTGGGCTCGGGTCGATCACCATCGACGGCTTCATCAAGAATATCCACAACTACATCTATCAGAACACACTCGCGCGCGACATCACCAGCAATGGAGTGACGGAAACCGTCCTTGTTCGCGGCCCTGCCAACTTCAAAAGCACGGGCAAGGTCCGAGGGTTCGAAATCGCTTACAATCAGGTCTACGACTTCCTTCCTGGCTTGCTGAGCGGCCTCGGCCTGAGCGCGAACTATACCTACGTGACCAGCAGCGGAATCCCGAACTCGTTCCTCAACGGGGGCAGTCCGACGAATACGCCGTCGACCGGTGTGTCAGGTAATCTGCCGTTGGCTCAGTTGTCGAAACACACGATCAACATCCAGCCCTTCTACGAGAAGGGGCCGGTCTCGATCCGCGTCGCGTACAACTGGCGGTCGAAGTTCTTGTTAACCGAGTCGGACGTCATCTTCCCCTACTTCCCGATCTGGAATGACAAAACGGGGACGCTGGACGCATCGGCTTTCTTCACTATTTCGCCGGCGTTGAAGGTCGGCGTGCAGGCGCAGAACTTGACCAACGAGGTTACCAAGACGCTCCAACAATATACGCTCGACGGACGGCTAGCGCCGCGATCTTACTTCATGAACGATCGGCGCTTCTCGTTCATCGTTCGCGGTACTTTTGGTGGGTCATCGGCCAGGGCAGCACCACCGCCACCGCCGCCGTTGCCTCCGCCGCCTCCGGCA
>Ga0207668_10000386_pt1 | contig 28054 bp, 24 predicted proteins | sample KBSS43metaG_FD_184323 | JGI IMG/M metagenome (GOLD analysis project Ga0207668, IMG submission 184323) | Switchgrass rhizosphere microbial communities from Kellogg Biological Station, Michigan, USA - KBS S4-3 metaG (SPAdes) (version 2) | ecosystem: Host-associated > Plants > Roots > Rhizosphere...
GTCACCGGAGGCGCGCAGCGCCAGGTGCGGGTTAGGTGTTTGAGAGTTCAGCGCGCTGGGATAGCTGGAGTAGATGCCGCCGGTGTTGAGAAGCCACGCATCGGCGCCGTGATCGACGATGAAGTCGGCCACCGCCGCCACGTCGAGGTCGGCGTCGACGAGCCGGAGATTGGTCTGCACCATCCGAAATGGCCCTCGCCACCAACCCGGCGCGGCAAGGCGATCGGGGATGCTGTCGGGCGAGGACGACACTTCCGTGATCATGGGCGGTCCTGCCCGTCGATCACTACCACGACGCTGTCGCGGGCCGGCACCTGTACCGCCAGCGTCCCATCGTCACGTCGGGTGATCGCATCCGGGCAGCCTCGGTGCACCAGCAGCCGCGCCTGCGCGCTCACCCCGTCGCGCAGCGCCACGGTGACCTGTCGCGGGCTGCGCGTGGGGTTGAGCGTCCATACCGCCACCCCGGCGGGGCCGTCGTGGAGACGCACGATGATGTCGTGGTCACTGACACGGGCTTGGGGTGACACGCCGGCCCACTGCAGCATCCAAGCGAACACTTCCCGTGAGGATGCGTCGGCATGGCGTGCGTACCCGATGCCGGGATGGGAGCCGATGAGCAGGGCGCGCCCTTGACCCGCAATGTTGTCGATGAGGGCCGGCCGACCGTCGTCGTGGGCGCCAAGCACGGCGCCCGTGCTCGGTTCATACCACTGGCGGTTACCGCCGCCGCGCAACTCGCCGACGTTGGTGTGCAGCATCGCGGCGTCAAGCAGATCCGGCGCGAACTCGACATCGACCTCGCGTGCACCAAATAGTTGCGCAAGATCCTCACGCGGCTGACGGGGAGCGGCCCAGCCGCTGTCGGCGAAGTAGCCGGGGCAGGCCTCCGAGATCAGCCGACCGCCGGCGCGGGTCCATTCACACAGCACCTTGCGCGTCGCGGCGGTCAGCATCAGCGGATAGGGCAGGTACAGCACTTGGTGGGCGGTGTCGGCGACGTCGTCGATGTGGACGAAGTCCGCGCGGATACCGTTGTCGAAAAATGCTCGCCACGCCCCAGCGGCCGCATCATGGTAATCCGACGCACTGACCCAGTGGTTTGGCGCTCCGGCGCCGGTGTTGGTGTTCAAATGTTGAGCGTAGGCTAGGTCCTGTGACTCCGGCACCACCACGATGCCGATGTCGCCGCGTCGAGGATGATAGTCCCACAGCACTTTTCGTTCGGCTGCGGTCAGCCAGGCCGCCATGTCCGCTGCCGCTGCTGAACGGTCGGTGCGCTGCCCGTCCATGCCGTACGGGCCGAACGCGCCGAATAGCGGACCGTTGAGCAACGGACGCCACCGCAAATAGAAAAGCCCCGAGGCGCCGTGGCCGAAGCTGGCCAGATTCCAGTATCGGATGTCGGCGGGTGAGGCGATGCGGCCGTCTTCACGTGGTCGGCCTAGCACTTGGGGCTGCAGCCACAGCGGGCCACCCTGTAACTCGGCATGCCAGAACGGCTTTCCCCGCGACGCCGAACGAGTCAAATCCAGCGCCATCGCTTGGCGCCACGGCTCGTCGCCGTGGCGGGCCGGCACAAACGTCATGCCATAGACATCGACGTCGGCGGCCGCGGCCCAGTCATCGGCGCCCCGTGCAGCGGCATGCCCTAGCGTGGCCGCCACACCGTGGGCGATCACCGCGTGATCGCTATCGAGCCCGCGGATCAGGTCGATGCGCCATCGCATCAAGCGATAGGCGTTGTCGCGGCGGAAAGCTAGCCAGTCCAGCACATCACCGTAGGCGTAGCCGCCGCGCGGCGGCACAATGTCGTCGAAAGAGTCGGTGTAGCGTCCCCACGCCGCGCCCAATGCTTCTGGCTGACCGTACTTTTCGGCCAGCCAGTACCGGAAGCGCTGCGCGGTGGCCTCGCAGTAGCAGACGTCGGCCTCGTAGTTGCATTCGTTCCAGACGTCGTAGCCGATCAGTGACGGCCGGTCGCGATATCGCGTGACCAACCGCGTGAGGAACTCCCCTGCCAGCGTTCTGGCGTCCTCGTTGTCCAGGCACACCCCCGGGTTGCCGCCGACGGCGCTGGAATCGAACATGCCTGATTCCACCGACGTTGCGTTGCGGCGTTGATAGCGGGTGTGGGGTAGTCGCCGAAAGACCCACTCCGGGGCGGTCTTGGTCAGCTCAGCGATGATCGTATCCATGCCGTGGCGTTCGGCGAGGTCGAACTGGCGGTCGAAATCCTCCCAGTCCCACCGGTCGGGCCCAGGTTGAATTGCTGACCACATGAACCAGTGCCGAAACGTTGTCATACCGTCTTGTGCGGCGGTGGCGTAGTCGCGGTCCCAGTCGGTCCGCGGCGGATTGGACTTTCGGAAATACACTGCCCCATAAGGCAAGCGATTATCCTTGGAGGCGTTCGTGGGCATTGGTGGTGCTCCTTGGTGCGAAGGGCCCGCTACGACGGGCGCTGGGCCGGGTTCGTGGCCTGCCACATCAGACTCCAAGGCGTTAACGGCCAGGCCAGGCGCTGGCGGTCTCGAAATGCCATGGCGCGGTGGTCGATTGACGGCACAACGGAGTGTTCGCATTCGATCAGAAGGCGGCGCCGCGCGGCAGCGGACGCGGGTTGCGCTGCACCCGTGATAGCGGAGTCTCCCACTCGTCGGCCTCGGGTGTCTTCTCCCACGCCTGCAGGTCGAACAACCCGATGCCGCGCCCGTAGCCGGGCTCGTCGCTTTGCAAGCCGACCATGAACGCCATCGTCTTACCGTCCGGACTGATGTTGGAGTTGACCGCTCGCCACGAATGATCGTCGGGCATGCGGGTCATACGCACCCGGCGCATCGTTCCGTCGAGTTTGAGTTTCCACAGATCCTTTGGCGGGAAAGGCTTGTCGACATCACACGATGACTCCAAGCAGATGTGCTCGTGGTCGGGGAAGATGCCCTCGGGCTCGTTGTGCCGGTTGGTCTCATCGATGTAGGTGCGCACCCGCCCGGTCAGAACGTTCACCCCGCGTGTGACCGAGTTGTATTCCTTGCGGTCGCCGCGCTCAGGTCCCTGATACTCGGCGAAGATTATTTCGGTGTCGTCGAACCGGAAGTCCTGCGGTTCACACCAGCGGTATTGCCCGCCGGTGTAGGCGACGCGGTCTGGACCCAAATGCGGGCGACCGTCAGCACCGTACTCGAGGTCGCGCACATGTATTTGGTAAGTGAACTTGGGCAGTTCCGGACGCTGGTGATAGCCCTGCAGGTAGGCGATTCTAGGCGCGATCCACGACACTGCCAGTCCCTCTTGAATGTAAGTGTCATCAAGCGGTGTCGGTGGCGCGCTGCGATCGGCGGGCATCCACCAGATTTGGGACTCGCGGATACGGCTGGTGATGCGGTCCTTGAATTCCTTTGGACCGACGAGGAGATAGTCCCCGTTGAACATCACCAACACCCGCAGAAACGCGTGGTGCTCACCGTGCTCGGTGAGGTTGGTTATCGCCTCCGTGTCAAGGTCGTATTCGTAGGCGTCACCGTAATTGCTCCCGATGAACGCGATCTTTCGGCCATCGGGATACCAGTAGGGTCGTTCGCCCCAGTCGGTGACTTTGGTGTGAAAGGGCGGCGGGTCATCGAGTACGTGGGCAATCGTTAGGGGGCCGTGCTCACGCAGCCAATCGCGCTTGGCCGCCTCAACATCCTCGATATCCATGAACGTTACGCATCCTCATATGTTTCACATTGCGGAAGATGTCCTCTGCTAGGTGAAAGTCTAGTGCATTGTGTCGTGCCCGGGAACCCTTTTCAGTCCGCCGCCGAGGATGGACGACAACCCCTCGGCGGCCGCCCGTAAGGCCTCGGCAATACGCTCCTCGGATTCAGCAGTGATGCGGCCGCTCGGACCTGAAACTGAGACCGCGGTGGGGGTGACCGCGCCCGGCACCGGCATGGCCAGACACCGCACTCCCAGTTCCTGTTCACCCTCGTCAATCGCATAGCCGCGGGCGCGAATCACGCCGAGTTCGCGCTCCAATTTGGGTAGCTCCACGATCGTTCGATCGGTGTACTTGGGCATTCCGGTGTGCTCGATGAGTTGGCGTACCTGCTCATCGTCGAGAACCGACAGGATCGCTTTGCCGACGCCGGTCGAGTGGGCGTGGACACGTCGGCCGACTTCGGTGAACATGCGCATCTGGTGGCGGGAGGGCACCTGACCGATGTAGGCGACCATGTCGCCGTCGAGCATCGCCAGGTTGGCTGTCTCACCCACTGCAGCTTCCAACCGCATCAGCGACGGCCGCGCCCACTCCCCCAGCAGTTGCGACGCTTGCTGGCCCAACCTCGCCAGCGCCGGCCCCAACGCATAGCGGCGCGACGGCAACTGGCGCACATAACCCAACGATGTGAGGGTGCGCATCAGCCGATGAATAGTCGGCAATGCCAACCCCAATTGGTTGGCCAAATCGCTGACGCCCGCCTCGCCGCCGGCGTCGGCCATTCGCTCCAGCAGCGCAAACGTCCGCGTAACCGACTGCACGGCACCGTGATCACCACTGATCGCCATCATCGCCCACCAAATCCACTATGCGGAAAGATGGATTAACGCTACAGGAAATCCGTGACGCCTATGATGCGGCCCCCAGCAAAAGTGCTCGCTCATGTCGACGTTTTGCTTGTCCGCCTGGGTCCGGGATCGGTGCGCTCATGAGCAGCTTTTTGGTGTACGGGTGCTTTGGATTGCTGGTGATGGTTTCTCCGTCGCCGTACTCGACGATCTCGCCGTGCAACATCACCGCCACCCGGTGGCTGATGTAGCGCACGACCTCCAGGTCGTGGGAAACGAACAGATAGGCCACCTTGGTGGCTTGCTGGATTTCGATGAACAGATCCAAGATGCGCGCCTGAGTCGATAAGTCCAGAGCAGACACCGGTTCGTCGCACACGATCAGCGCGGGTTGCAGCGCCAGCGCACGTGCGATCGCGATGCGTTGACGTTGCCCGCCAGAGAACTCGCGCGGCAGCCGGCGGCCGGCGTCGCGGGGCAGGTTCACACGGTCGAGGAGCTCGGCGACCCTACGTCGCGCGTCGATGCGGCTTGCGCCGTGCGCACGTAAGGGTTCACACAAGATGTCGGCGATCTGCATCGACGGGTTGAGCGAGTTGTACGGATCCTGGAACACGACCTGGATTTCGCCGGACAGGCCGCGGCGTTGCCGGCGACTCAGGTGGGCGATCTCGCGGCCCCGGTACCGGATGCTGCCCGCGGTCACCGGCGCTAACCCCAGCACCGCTCGGCCCAAAGTGGTTTTGCCCGAACCGGATTCACCGACAAGGCCGACGGTTTCTCCGGCGCCCACATCGATTGACACTCCTTTGAGCGCCTTGAAGGCCGCCGCGCGAAAGCCCCGGCCCGGGTAAGCCACGTCCAAGTTGTGAACGGTCAACAGTTTGTCTGCTGAGGCAATGCCAGTAGCGGTCGGGCTCATAGATGAGCTGGTCGTCATTGGTGCACCTCCACGCGGTCGCGCCGCCCGCGGGCCGGCCGGCCGTGCAGGCTAGAACCGAGCAGCATGTGAGTGTATTCGTGGCGCGGTTCGGCGAAAATAGACACGACGTCGTTGCGCTCGACGATGCGCCCGGACTTCATGACCACCACCCGGTCGCACACATCGGCGACGACCCCGAAGTTGTGGGTCACCAGCATCACCGACAACCCCCGCTTTTTCTGCAGTCCCCGCAGGATCTCCAGAATCTCAGCCTGTACGGTCACATCCAGTGCGGTCGTCGGTTCGTCGGCGATGATGAAATCAGGGTCACACGAAACAGCGCCGGCGATGAGCACCCGCTGGGCCATTCCGCCGCTAACTTGATGTGGGTAGGAATCGAACACGCGCTGCGGACTGGTGATCTTGACCTGCTCAAGCAAGTCCAACGCGCGGTCCCGCGCCTCGGCGCGCGACAAACCAAGTTTGACCCGGATCGGTTCGGTGAGTTGACTGCCAATGCGTGCCGAGGGGTCCAGGTTGCTCATCGGCTCCTGGGGAATGTAGGCGATCCGAGATCCGCGCAGCGCGACCATGTCCTTCTCGCTGGCAGCGGTGATGTCGGCATCACCAACGCGGATACGTCCGTTGGCGATAACGCCGCCTTCGGGCAACAACCGCAGGATCGCCAAAGCTGTCTGAGTTTTGCCCGATCCGGACTCGCCGACGACACCGAGCATTTCGCCGGTGCGTACCTCGAAGGACACGTGATCGACGACCGTATTCAGGGAGCCGTCTCGGCGGCCATAGCCCACCACGAGGTCCTCGACCCGAACGAGTGCGCCTTCAGCGCGGCGATCGTCGTCTCCCGGCGCGGGCCGCGCGTCGCCAAGCTCACCGGCCGATCGCGGCGCGGCCTGAACTGAGCGTCGGCGTTTGGGTCGCGACGTGACGTCTTCGAGCGCATCGCGCAGCGCGTTTCCCAACAGCAGCAAGCTGGCGACGGTGACGCCGATGGCGATCCCAGGCCAGACGAACGCCGTCGGGGCTTGATAGATCGCGCGGAACGCGTTCTGCAGCATTCCGCCCCATGTCGGCACGCTCGGATCACCCAAGCCGATAAAGTCCAGACCGGATTGGATGATGATCGCCACACTCATCAGGAGCACGAAGTGGATGACGATCGGTGCGCGCACCGCCGAAAGGATGTGGCGACCGATGATACGGGTATCCGACAGGCCCGAAACCCGCGCAGCGTCGACATAGAGGTTCTCGCGCACCTGAATCACCATGTTGCGGGTGAGTCGAAAGAAGCTGGGCGCGAGCATGATTCCCAGTACAGTCATTGCGATGTAAGCGTTGGGGCCGGTCACGGTGTAGAGCGCGACTAGGACGATCATGCTGGGTAGCACCATGACCAGATCGGAGATGGCGCTGACGACCAAATCGAAAGTTTTCGCGCGATAGCCCGCTATCAAGCCAAATCCCACCCCGACTACCGCGGCAACGCTGGCGGCAATGAGGGCACCGACAAGGGTTAGGCGCGCACCATAGATGAGACGGGCGAACACGTCACGGCCGGCGCTGTCGCCGCCCAGCAGATATCCGTTGCCACCGGGGGCGTTAATCATGTCAAGCCGCGCTACGCCGGGATCATTCCAAGTGACGGCGGGAGCGAACACGGCGCATAGCACGATCAGCGTCAGGACCAGCACCGCCGCCACGCCCAGCGGCCGGCGCAGGAAACGATGGACCAGCCCTCCGCGTGCGTCAGCGACGGAGGAGGCAGCGCCGTCCTCGATGGTCAAGGTGATGGCTTCGGTCATGATGCGATACGCACCTTCGGGTTGATGAATCCGTTCACAATGTCGATGAGCAGATTGACCACAACGACCACGACCGTCATCGTCACCATCACCCCGACCACGATCGGGATGTCGCTTTTGAGCGTGGAATCCACGGCAAGCGAACCCATTCCGTTGATCGCGTAGACCCTTTCAATGATCACAGCCCCGCCAACCAAAGAGATGAACTGCAGCGACAGCACCGTCAGGCCAGGTGGCGCAGCATTGCGCAACACATGTCCCCACAACACCCGGCGCGCCGATAACCCGCGTGCTCGCAGGGTGCGCACATAGTCCTGTTCCAATACGCCAATCACCGCCGAACGCACCTGCTGAGCCGTCGCACTGCTGGCGGCGATGGATAGCGCAATTACCGGCAGGATGACCGATGCCAGCCACCCGGTCGGGGACGCGGTAAACGGCACGTATCCGGTCGCCGGGAACCAGGCCAGCGTAATCGCGAACACCAGGACTAACACCAAAGCGATCCAGAAGCTGGGCAGCGCTAGACCGAGCACCGAGACGAACTGCAACGCGCTGTCGATCCAACCGCGCTTGACCGCGGCCAGCACGCCCACGCTGACAGCGAACATAGTGACCAGCGCGATCGCCAGCAGCACCAACGACAGCGTCACGGACAGGCGCTGCACGATGGTGGTGAGCACCGGTTGGGAGGTGTACCAGGAGACACCGAAGTCACCGCGCACTGCACCCGAAAGCCAGGACAAATACTGCTGCCACAGCGGGCGGTCCAGGCCGAGCTGGGCGGCCTTCGCAGCCACGTCCTCCGGGCTGGCGTCACCACCGAGGATCTGCTCGGCGATATCGGGGCCGCCGCTGTAGATCAACAGGAATGTCACCGTCGAGACTCCCAAGAGCAAAACAGTGCCAATGAGTAGCCGTTTGATGATGAAAATCACCATCTGCTGATCCCTTCCAACGCCAGGGATGCCATGGTGAAGGACCTCATGCCGGTTGATCAGTCTGCGAGCCAGGGCCCTTACGGTAGGTCCGTAATTCGGGTGTGGTCGCCCACGGGGTGAAGGTGTAAGAGAACGTGTCGTTGGTGGCGAATAGCGAATTGACCCGGTACCACGGGGCGAAGTAGGCGTTCTCGACGATGTATTCACTGATCTTGGCCATCGCCGCCTTATATTCCTCGTCCTTGCCGTAAGCGAACTGAGCGGCGCGGATGAGTCCGGCCAACTCCGGCGTCTCAGTCTTAAAGCCGTTCCACGTGGCATCGGCGGGGAGATTTTTCATCACGTTGCGCCACGCGTCCCCAGAGGTCAGCTGGATCCAAAATGCCGAGTACTGACCCGATTTCATCACAGAGTTGTACTGATCCGGGACTACTTGTTCAATCTTGACCCGAATGCCGACATCAGCGAGCTGTTGCACCATCACAGGCTGTACGCCGCTGCGGAAATCGAACGCGGGCATCACCAAGTCGAAACCGCCGCCGTAGCCAGCTTCTCGCAGTAACTGGCGGGCCTTGTTCGGATCGTAGGGGTAGCGATTGTCAAGTGCCTTGACGTAGCCGAAGTCGTCCGGGATGAAGATCTGTGTGGTGGCCCTGCCTTCGCCGAGCTGAATGTTTTTCAGAAACGAATCCTTATCGAGGGCATAGTTGATGGCCTGACGTACTCGCACATCTGCCATCGCCGGTGTCTTCTTGCCCTCACGGTCCACCAGCATCAGACCCCGCCAGTCCACAGCTTGGGCGCCGACGTTCATCCCGCTGGCGTCCAGCTCCGCACGCGCATCCGGATCGAACACCGCGCCATCGATCTGGTTTGACTTCAGCGCGTTGACACGAGCCGAGAGCTCCACAATTGGCGTAATGGTGATCTCATCATACGGAAAGTCATCCTTGTTCCAGTACTGATCGTTTCGCACGAAGACGTAGTTCGACCCGGCCACCGTGCGATCGCGATCCAGCACGTACGGGCCCGACCCGGCCGGGAACGTCGCAATGTCGGTGCTGCCCAAGTGTTTGGGGTTTCCTATCGCGCCACCGACCGTGGTGAGATAACCCAAGAACGCCGGGTCGGGGGCAGTGAGCTGGTAGATCGCGGTGGTGGGATCCACCACTTTCACATCAACCAGGTTGGCCATCATGATGGCGCTGCTGCCGGCGCTGTCGCGCAAGGCGATCGCATTGGCCTTGATCGCATCGGCTGTCACCTTGGATCCGTCTGAGAAGAAGACATCGTCACGCAGTTTGACTGTCAGCTCGGTGAACTCAGAGTTGTATGACCACTGAGTCGCCAGATTAGGCTCGGGTTCGCGGGTTTGATAATTGAGCTTCAACACCGTGTCATAGACGGCCTGCCAGTAATTGTCTTTGGCTCCGCCGGCCAGCTGCGCGGGATCAAACGTGTCGTTGTCCACCGCCGTCGCTAACCGCAGCACGTTTGACGGCGCGCCTGATTGCGAGCCAGCGCAGCCGATCAACGACAGCGCCAATACCGCGGCCGTGGCGAGCGCGAGGATCAATCGCGAGCGCTTCATGTGTGACCTCCTTGTCCCGAACTTCTCCACTGGCGTCGGAGTGTCGACCGTGTGGCGCAGAGCGGATGCGATCCACTTTATGCCGTGGATCACAGTTTGGAAAGAGTTTTCCGATTTTCGAACCGGGGCAGACCTGGCCAGCGCCGATAGGAACGCAGACGCGGCGCCAGCACACCAAATGGCAGCTCTCACACGTCGCAGTGTGGAGATGACGCCGTTGGTCGCCGACGCCGCCGGTAGCGGAGGCCGATCGGGATAACGCAGATGATCAAGCTCGGTCGCTGCACCTAACCGGCCAAGGCTCCGTCAGCGCCAGGGTGGCGAGTTACGACCGCAACCCACACACACTGTCGCTTTCTATCGCTCACGACATCGCCAGCAGTTGCAACTGCGCTTGGTGTCTGAAGAGACCGCCGGTCTTGCTGGGCTGCCTAGCCACAGGCGTCGCGACCTACCGCCGTCATCGAGCACAACTTGGCGTATAACGCGGCATGTCTGGACGACGCCACGAGGTAGTGACGTGAGCCCGCTGTAGTGGTCCAGTCGTTGTGGGACTCTGTTGCCCGAGTGCTCGGGCAGGAAGAATCACTAAGGACATGGCAACGAATACGCGCCAGCGGCACACGCCGGATCAGATCATCCGCAAGCTGGCCGAGGGCAACAAGCTGGCCCCGACCTCGACCGCCTTGAGGAGGTTCTGTAGCACCCCGGGATGATCCGCTACAGCCGTGGCGCGACCGCTAGTCTACGGTCGACACGGGGTCGCGGTGGCTCAGATTCGCGTCATATATGACATCGACATGACACGGCAAATGAGAATAAGACACCGAATTTGAGAACCTACATGAACCGTTCCGGGATTGATGCCGGCTTCATGGTTGAGATGTCGCCGGCTGGGACCCCTGGGTTTGAGCGTAGTAGGCCACCTCGAATTCCTCGGGTGGGACGTAGTCCAGGACGCTGTGCAGTCGGCGGTTGTTGAACCAGTCGACCCATTCCATCGTTGCGTACTCGACGTCGTCGATGATGCGTAACGGGCCGGTGAGGAACGGGCTACCACGCCCGACGGCTTCGGTCTTGAACAACCCAATCGTTGTCTCCGCCAGAGCATTGTCATAGGCGTCGCCGACACTACCAATCGATGCCGCGATCCCCTCCAGCACAAGGGTTTCCGCGAACGCGATAGACGTGTATTGCGAGCCGGCGTCGCTGTGATGGATCAACCCGGCGCCGACGCGGCGGTCGGCGTGATCGCGCCGCCACAACGCCATCTTCAGCGCCGTGGTGACCATCGCCGTGTTCTTCACCGTGGTGGCGTGCCAGCCCACGATCGCCCGGGAGAAGCAGTCGATCACGAACGCCACGTAGACGAACCCCGACCACGTTCGGGTGTAGGTGAAGTCGGTGACCCACTTGCGGTTCGGTATGGCAGCGGTGAAGTCGCGATCGCGTCGGTCGGCAACCGAGGCTCGCGACCCACTGGATGCTGAACACGCCGCGCTCGCCGTCAAGGCGGGGCCGTTCGTGTTCTGTTCGGGACTGCCCGCCACCGACTACCGAACCGGGCTCGCGGTGACCACCCAGGCTGGCGCATACCACGGGTCTGATGCCGCACTCCAGGCGAAGTACGTCATCGACAATCTGGAAAAGGTTCTCATCGCCGCGGGCAGTTCGCTCGATTCCGGGTTGAAAGTGCATTTCTACCAACCCGATCTGCGCACCTTCCCGATCGTGGACCGGGAATGGGGCGAGCGGGTCGGTGTGCCCCCGACCCGCAGCTCGATGAGTTGCCGCGGTCTGCTGGTGCCCGGCGCCATGTGGATTGCCAACCTGCTCGCTCTGGTTCCCGGGCGCGGGCTCGAAAAGCGCGAGACGCGACAGGGCATCGCCTGGCACCCCGTGGATGCCGGCAAGGCGAATTTCTCGCCACGAATCCGTGCGGGCCAATGGCTGTTCACCGCTGGGCAGGTGCCTGTCCCGGACATCGGCAAACATGAATGGGTTGGCGCCCCACGCGGATTGCCAAACCACTGGAGCGATATCGAACTCCAGACGGACTACACGATGTCACTGCTAGGAGATCAGCTGCAGGCCAACGGCTTCGGTCTCGACGACATTGTCGACGCCCGGATCTATCTTGCCCGTCCCCGCCGCGACTTCCGCGGCTTCGCTCGCGCATGGAACCGCGTGTTCGACGGAGCCTCGAAGCGGCCGGCGATGAGCATTATCCCGTCGACGCAGTCTGACGGGAGCGACGGCCTAATGATCCAGGGCCCGACCATCGAGATCGACCTGACGGCCACCGAAACAATGACGGCTGAAGCCGTGCCGAGGTGAGCTCGGTAGGACGCGGCGACGCAATCTGACAAGCCAGAGACTGCAGATGGACCGTGGGATCACTGGTTTCTCAATCGGTTTCGTAGTGCTGCGTCCAGCGATCGGTGTGGACGTGGTGGCGGATCCGCTGTAGAGATGAGAATCGGCTTGGCTGGACTAGGTATTCATCGTCCAGTGTCACTTCTTCCGCGACGGTCATTGGACATTTCTTCGGCGCGTAACCGACATTCATGACCGGTTCGCCACATGCAGGTCAGGTAGCGGCAACTCGGGGATGAGACGGTATGGCCATGGATATGACGGAATTGGCCCGAGAGCTGCTGGAGCCTGTTGCGGCGCACCGGACCGTGGGCATCAAAGTCGTCCGGGCGGCCGACGGAGAAGCACGGATCGAAGCGCAGGTGCAAAGCACCCTGACGAATGTCATAGGGGCGATGAGCTCAGTCGGCCTGATCGCCCTGATCGACGTCGCCGGTCTCGGAGCAATAGTCGCAGCGTGTCCGGAACCCGCGGCCATGGTCGGAGTAGTGCCGTTGGGCCGGAGCGCTTCTCTGGAGTTCCTCGCGCCGGCTCGCGGCACAGTGACGGCGACAGCGGCGCTCGACGCGCAGTCACGCGCCGCTCTCGCGCCCTTGTGGACGAAGCTCGCGGACCGTGCCCGACTATCGACCGAGGCCGAGATCACCGACCAGACGGGAAATGTGGTGTGCCGCGGCCGTTTCGATTGGAGCGTGCGACGCATCACCGATGGTTAGACAACACGGCGCGAACGCCACCTCGGAATCAACCCGTCAACCTATCGACATCATCGGCGTCCGCCTGTCAGCGCCGAACAAACCACTTCGGTCCTAGCCTTGCCCGTTACGTCAGCACGACAAGCATGCAGCGAGTTCGGTTGGACACAAGCGCCGCGAGCGCGCCCGAGCGATCGGGTTATTCCCCTCACGAACTCTGCAAAATTTGGAATCTGTTCGAAGTTAGCCGTGAGATTTTGAAGCACCGCATCGACGCCGCCCAAGCCCGCTGGCGGGCCGTCAACGCCCCGCACTTGGTCGCCCTAGTCCGCGCCGGCGCGGTCTTCCACAAAGGCAAACTGCTCGAACGACCCACCGACACCACCTTCAGACGGCGATCAGCACACCGGAACGGGGGTCGCCTGACGTGCCGCGATTCGCACGTAGTGTTGGTCATCTCGGGGAAGGTCAACCGGGAAGCGGCAGGGCCCAGTGTTCGGCCACTTTGCCGTCCTGGACGCGGATCATGTCGAGCGCGAAACCGAGCGACTCTCCCGTGTCTGCACGGGCTATCCGATAACGAGTGGCCACGATGTCACCCTGACTGATGCGTTGCTCGACCGTCGTACTCATCCCTTCCGCGCCGGCTGCCAGTTGTCGCCATTTGGCCGCCCAGCCTTGGTGGCCACGCGGAGCTCCGGGCAATGCCGCGTGGTCGACGGCGTCGTCGCTAATGAGCTTCAGCGCCGTGTCCAGGTCGCCGCGCAGCACGGCGTCCGACATCGCGCTGACGACAGCGTAGGGCTCCTCGACTGCGTCCATTGCGTGCCCTTTCTGCCGGTGCGGGGAACCCCCCACATAATTAAAGGATGGCCAGTAGCTTAAGTGGGGAACTCCCCAGATTGCAAGACTGATGCCGCAGCCACTCAGCGGCATACTGAAACCACCCACACGGGCTGATGCGCGGCGCAACTACGAGGCACTGCTCGCTGCGGCCGCAGAGACGTTCTCCGCGCACGGCACCGACGCCCCGCTCGATGAGATCGCCCGCCGCGCCGGCGTCGGGAACGCCACGCTGTACCGGAATTTCCCCACTCGCCGCGAATTGATCGTCGCTGTCTGCGCGAACGAGGTGGAAGCTCTGCGCGACCATGCCGAGCACTTCGCGGACATACCACCTCGTGAGGCGTTAATTGCCTGGCTGGACAAGTTCGCCGAACACATCGCCGCCAACAAAGGACTAGCCGCCGCTTTGATGACAGGCGCTCATGACACTTCGGTCCTCATCGAGGCGTCGAACGAGGTGATCAGGCAAACAGTCAGCAAGCTATTGGACAGGGCGCGACTAGCGAAGGCGGTCAAACCCGACCTCGACGTGGTCGACCTGATCAGCCTCGCCAACGCCGTTGCCTTGATCGCTGAGTCCGACGGGCAGGCACAGGCGCAGCGAATGCTCCGAATATTCTTTGACGGAGCCGCAGCATCTCGGCGTGACTAGGTTGCCGCGGTCCTGATCCGCAGGTCTTGACAATTGCTCAGGTGGCCGTGGAGGCTGACGCAAGCGAACTCACCGACCGAACCGAGGTCGTCACATCTGTGAGATTTCGTCTCTGCGTCAAATGCGACCAAGCTACGCCAATTGATGTCATAACCAGAGCAGCCGACTACATCGCGAACTCGATGCCCCGCGGTATCGACGTGTGACTTCTCACGCTTCATGACCAATCGTGGCTCCCTGAACGGCGGCGATGCGTGCTGTCTCACGACGTGACCACGGGGATTTGTCCCACGTTCGTGACCAATGTTCGTCGAGTCGATTTTGCAGCTGCAGTTGTCGAGATGCAGCGAAGATTGACAAGACACGCCTGGGTACTTTGACAGAACTTCGGCGTGTCGCGGAGGCTTGTTAATCTTCGTTGCAAACGGCTGGTCAGAAGCTTTTAGACTTACCCCTCTTCGTCCCCGATCACGCGCGGCTCCCGTCTTCTAACGGGCGAGTCTCGTAACTCTTGCACACAGGACGCTCACTCCGTGCGATCTCTACTGTCGTTGCGCCCCAACGGCAACGGCTCTTCGTCAAAAGCGATTCATCGCAAGCCGGATCATTCAAGCGGAGATGCAGCGGTTGTCGTCACGCGGCCTGTACCGGTCCTATCCGCGCGTCCAGCTCTGCGGCGGCAGTGACCATGTGCCGCGGGCACGGTCGGTACGGGAATCGGCACGCCTCGAGGTACTGCTGGAGCGGCATCACCCCCAACTGCCGCCAGGCCCGGATCAGGTTGGCCACCTCAACCCCAGGCGTCTCCGCCATGCCCTCCAGCAGCAGGAGATCAGAGATCGAGACGACAGCGGGCGTTAGCATCCTGCCCTGGTACGTCGCCATCATCTCGCGAGCACTGAGCCCGACGAGCATCATCGACGTCGGCGTGCTCGGTAACCCCACATCTGGTACGACGACGAAAGGTGCAAACGTCGTATCTGTGAACGATGTTCCGTCCCAGCCGCTCTCGGTCAGGCGGTCGATCACGGACTCGAACTGGCGGGCCTTCTTGCTCGTCAGGAACGCTTTGAGATTGGAGGCGAAGTCCTCTCCGCTGGCCACACCTTCGGCCAGCGGGGACCGCAGCGGGCGATGGGTCGCGTCGATGAGCCAGGTGAATCGACTGGTGGTCGGCAGCATCCAGTCGCACGCCTTTGGTTGCTGTCCCTTCTTCACAGGCCACGCGGCCTGCATCTCCTCTTCGCCGACGATGGGGTCGAATGCCGCACTGTGAGCAGCGATTCTGGCGACGATGCGACCGACGATCTGCTCGAACTGGTGCTTGACCGCATCCTGGAATTGCTTCGCCCGCTCCGGCTTTCCCTGCTCGACGAAGCCCTCCTGAACATCGAATTCGGGGGCGTTCCCGAAGAACCGGTCCATGCCCCACTGAGCCCGGAGCGCGAGCACGGTGCCGTCGCTGAGGTCGAGGAACGGGAATTGCGTGAACGTGTACCGCTGCGCTCGCACGTCGCCGCGCTTCCGATCTCGTTGCGACATGGCCCGGAACTCGTCTAGGTCGCGGACCATGTTCCGCTGGATGTACTGCACCACCTCGTCGCTGACACCGTGCTCACGGAGTGTGCCCAGGTCGAAGCGTGCGCGCCCGGCCCGCAGCACCGAAGTGATCGCGTCGCCCGCCCGCAGGAACTCGTCCATGCTGATCCCCGTGGCTTCACGGAAAGTGTCGGCGGGAGTCGCACCGAGCTTGTCTCCAACCTTCCCCGCCCATGGCTGGTACCAGAACTCGTGGGTCATGCACTTCATGTGCTCGGGCAACCGAGCGGCGTTGAACATCATCGACGCCGCTTCGTCCACCGCCATCTCGTTGGCGAACGCCAGGAGCTCGTCTTCCGACATGGAGCGCATCTCGGCGTCGACCTGGTGAATGTCCATCGCGTTCAATCGAGCAGCCAAGCCGCTCGGGGTGTCGTGGTCCTCGTTCACTGACAACAGCAGTTGGAGTAGAGCATCGTCGTCCTTGATACCGAACCGGGGCCCCTCGCCGGCTTCGATGATCTCCCGCACTAACCGGACCATCGTCTGCGGCGGCGCCAGCCGATGCCCAGCCGCAAGCTGCTGCCGCACCGGCTCATACCACTGCGAATCCACGATGCGCATCGCCTCAAGAGGCAACGTCGGCGCACTGCTAAGCATCGCCGCATCGAGTTCGGCCTGCATCTCACCCAGCGCTACCAGCACTTCCGTGCTGTCGATACCCGTGAGCAGCGCAAGGCGTTGCTCCCGATCGAGCGGGACCAGACCCACGGATGTCGCGGTGATCGTGTTCCGCGCCATCCCGTACATCGCCTCCACGACACGCTGCACCCCGACAGGGAGGTCACTCATGTCAGGCAACTCCATCGCGGCGGGTTGAACGCTGGGCCTGTCCGAAGGCGTCGCTGTCTTGCGCCCCGATTGCTTTGACCGCTTCGCGGTCCGCCGCTGGCGTCGTGCACGTTTCTCCTGCCGCTTCCCCATGACCGTTGATAATCGCAGTACGAACCGACAACCCAGCCCCGCTGAGACATGTCACGTACCGCTCCGCCCTTCAGTTGCAGCGCCCTGCGCCGTCCCGCTTTGCGAGGGACGTCTCGACTGTCCGACAACGGGGGTCGGTTTCGAGGCGCGGGGTCTGTACTTCTAAATCGGCTGGACCGGGCTGTCTGTCAGCACCCTGGACGTCGCTGAGGCCGGTTACCTCACGTTGAGCAAGCTCAGAGAACTGCCGCGCAATTTGATTGTTCCCGGCACTTGTTGCTACGCGACAGTGATGCCCGTGAGGACTCCGACTCGGCAAGGTTCAGCCGCACTTGGAGGAAACGCGTACCCGAGGCGGCTGCGGACAGCCCCTGGCCACAATGCTGTCGAGATGCAGCGAACATTGATAGACACGCCGCTCTACTTTGACACGGCGTCGGCGTGTCGCCGGAGCGTGTCAATCTTCACTGCATCAGTGTTGTTGAGCGCTACAGCAAGTCCGCTGTGGACCTCGCCACGGCCGCCCACAAATGCACGGACCTCCTACGGTCCGTTTCCGCTATCAGCGCTGTCCATGCCTGGCATGAAATGGCGTTGGTCTCCAGTTGTTCGGAGCGCCTCGTTTCGTTGTCTGTTCTCATCTCGGGTTGCGCGCATGTACTCCGGTATCGACTCGTTTCGCACAATCGCCTGAGTTACGACATTTAGCGCTTGATCCGCCAGATCGCGGGCAAAGTCAGCGATCGAATCGCACGCCGCTGCCGACATCGGCCCACCGTGAATGGCTGCGTTGCGTGACCGCGTTAGCCGGGCGACGCGCGCGTTCACCCGCTCACGTTCCTCATCCATGGCCCGCCCGATCGAGGTACCTGACTGCAATACAGCTTCGAGCTCCGCGAGAGGCCGCGCCAGCGGGTGTTCTGCGTATATCTCTCTGAGCAGTTTGATCTGACGCATCGCGATCTCCAGGTTGAAATTCGTGCCCCCGATGCCTCCACTGACGGCTTCCCTAATCGCGTCCAGTTCTGGAACCGGCGGTGCGCCCGGCGATCGGTTTGGCTTTGTAGAGACGATCGCGACGGCGGTGTGCTCTAGCGCGCGCTTGAGGAACGAGACTCGTGTGAACCCGTCCAGAAGATACGACGTGATGAATTCTGTCCACTGTTTGCGCCCGCGCGTCGTCCACGTGTTGCAGTGTTCGATCGCGCGAACCGCAGCCATCACGATTCCTTCCGGATCAGTTCGTGGGACCGCTTTCAACGCCTCGGACAGTTGCCGCACCGAAGTCAATCGGTCGGCGACATCGGGTGTTACCTGCAACCCGGTTCCCCCGAGGTTTCGTAGATCCCGGGCTACGTGATCGTTGCCGAAGTATGTCCATGGCTCGCGATCGCGCTTCGGCCCCCACTCCAGTGGCCGCGGGTTCCAGGCCCCATCGAAGACCAACTGTCCCTTCAAGATGGTCCACATGTGCTCGGGTGGGGACAGCAGCGAAAGTAGGCAATCGAGTTGGTGCCGGGCTTCCTTGACGGCGCGGTGGGACTCCACGTCGTGTAGCGCAATCCGGGCGTATACCAATCCAGCTTTGTGTTCGAAGCCGTGGTACTCAGTGATTTCGTCGATGCGTGACTGTGCGGCGAGAATTTTCTCGGTGAGCAATTCCTCTGGGACAACCGCGTAGTGTCCGTGCGCAAAGTTGTGGTCGAGGATTCCGCTCGCCAGGCTCTGCGCGGAGTAGAAGCTGATGTTCGCATGCACGCTGCAATCGGTATTGGTGATGTACGCCTTGTTGATTCGGAACCAGACGACGACATCGTTCGTAACTGGCCGGCGAACGATCCATCGGTTAGCGAGGTCGAGGCGCTGCTCTAACGTCAGCCCAGTCGGCTGGCCTTGCTGGCGGGGATCGAAAACGATAGGTGGATCACCGACATGCACTTGAGCGCGCTGAACGCTAGCTCCATAGTCAAACAGGATCTCCACGGAAGTTTTGATCAGACCCCAATGGCCTGGATCTTGGCGTCGATGTTCCTGCAACGCGACAACGTTGTCTCGCAAGAAGCCGACGCGATCATACGAATAGTCGGCATGGTTGGGGTTCTGGCAAGCAGCGATAAGGTCGCGCCACATCGCGATCATCATGCTGTCGTCGTTGAGAAGCTCAAAGAGCTGTGCCGCAGAAGCTTTCACGCGCGGACGTCGTTCATTGTCGATACTCCGCCGTGCTTGGCCGTGTTCATCCTGCTGCTCAACGAAGAGATCGTCGATTGATTGGATCAACGCGGCCGAGGCGTCCCGCGCTAGAGAGTACGCCTCGGGACCGAGGTACTCCGTGGTGTCGTGGAGGTCGCGCGCCATTGATTCCCAGTTCGGTACGTGGATCCGTTTTTGTGTGCGCTCGTCGGCATCGGCGTTGACGATTTCTGCAGCAATTGCAACGAGGTTCATCCGGCCCGAGCTGCCTGTCACGGCCTCTTCCCGACCCACGTGGGCGCTCAACTCTTCCAGCCAACGTTCACGCTGCTCGAACAAGTGTTGGACTCTCCTTCGCTAAGGCGCGGCATGTTGTGCCGTATGGGAATCGATCGCAGGGGTTGGTCGCTGGACCTGTCATCAAGAGCGAACATTCCCGTCGGGTACGGCGTCCCGCGGTTGATGCCAATAGGCCGTTTGATCCTTGGGTTGTTTGTCTGGCTGCTGATCGCTGCTTCGTAGGTCGACCGGTAGTCCCTCCTCCGTTCCGATAGCCACGACCTGCGCTATTCGGGGCTGATCGAATCGACAAACCTCAATGGCGTACAACGCCCAGATCGCGCTCAAAGCTAGTTCGCGCCCTAACATCGCGGGGGCACCGCAAGCGCCAGATGTGTTGGTCCCGGTCACGTTCCCGTCCGGCGAGAAGCGCAAATGTGCGCGCAATAAGGACAGCGAGGGATGCACAGCCCCCGACAAGTCGCGATGGATGTCGTAAAGAAGGTTTCCTGCTCCACCACTCGCAAAGCGCTGGCACATCCCCTCTGTATTGGGAGGGCCCGGCTCATCAGGTTTGGTGCGGACAAGTCCATCCAGTTGGGCAGGAGTCAAGCCGTGCGCTGCTTCTGCGAATTCTTGGTCGTCTTGTCCGAGTCGGCGGACCCCCTTGATAAATCGGTCGGTGCGAATGTGGTCACGGTGGTCGAAGCCGGCTTTCAGCCTGACCTCGCCATCGGCGGTCAACAGAACCCACTGTGCTGTCAAAGCATGTTCGAACGCAATGCGTGTATTCGCCTTAGCAACCCAGGGAAGCGTCGCTCGTGTATCGAGCGCAGTCTCGATGTGGTTCATTGCATGCGCAGCCAGTGGAAAACACATCAGGAACTTGTGATGTAAGCGGGCCTCGACGGCAAATTCCGGCACAGCTTCCAGGTCTCGCCACCACGTGCGCCACTGCCCGAGCACGCGCTCAGCGACCTCAACGAACCGGGCTTCGGACCGCGTTAGATCGTCGGCGTACTTCTCATCTAACGCTGCAAGCTTCTGCTGAACTTCATCGGACGAGTCACTCACTGAACTTTTTCCACTTCATATTCGGGATATTGGGCGATCCGGCCGGTTTCACGGCTGTTCGCTCCGACAAGGCGCGCACACTGCGGCCGAAGACCGCGCGGCTGCGTTGGGCCCGGTGGACAGTGTCGGCGAAGTCCGCGAGAACGCTAGAACGTCGAAGTGCCGAACCGGCATTGATATTGACAGTCATAGCTTCTGGTATCACCGCTTCCCCCGTCGCCGCCACCACCACAGCCGGTGAACGTCAGATTGGCCTCGGGGCGGCGGGATCGGGTTCGCCGACAAACCCGCACGCGGCACTGATTCGTCGCCGAACACTGCCGCTCGGATCGCATCGAGGTCGCCGCGACGCCAAGTGCGGAACAACTGAAGTGTGGAGGTCACCGGAATCGCGAGCGAGTCCACGAATTCGGCCCGTATGTAGGGGTTCGTAGACCGGTCCGATGGGTGGTAGTTCGCCTGGTGGTTGATAATCAGCACGATTCCCTCGACGTTGAGGTCGGGACGCAGCATTGGCCAGGTGTCTAGGTGTTTTCGTGCGCCATTCACCAAATTCTCCGCAGCGTTCCCGGTTGCACTCTTCACTTCAAGCAGGCAGCGTCGGCCCTGATACTCGACGAGTAGGTCAGCGCTTACTGTCTTCCCGAAGAGGTCGTCAAGGGAAGTCACCTGGCATCCGGCCTCCGTCAAGACCCGTGATACTGCACCCTCTAGCACTGCCCCTGAGCCGAACAGGAGATCGCTTCGCACGTCGTCGGCGGCGGCCTGCGCCTCGCGCAGGCTCTGCTCAAGTAACTCGCGCTGAACCCGGTAATCCTCGTCCAGCTCAGCCAGTGCCGATCGAGCCGACGATTCGGCGGCGGTCTGCAGAGCCGGATCCTCCCTGAGGTTGGCATAGATTCGGCGTGCCGCGGTTGGGACAAATTCAGGGATCGCACGTTGCCCGAGCCAGTCGAGCACCGGCGCCCAGGCCGGCATCCACGGTAGTACGTAGTGACGAATGTCGCGACCGGACGAAACCCAAACGGCGGCAACGATTTCACCGGCGCCACTGACTAAAAGAGGCCGCAGTGATCCACCTGAGTCGACGGTCCGAGCCGGACCTCCGCTACCGGGGAGAACCTCTACACCGCTGACGAGCAGTGACCACCAGTCCAGGGCGGGTTCGCGCGTACCTGCAAGTCTGATGGCAAGGTCTCGGTCGGCTTTTCCGAGACCTTCACCGACCACGGGTGGTTTAGCGAGCGCGATCCGGGCGCCGCCCACGCTGCCGAAGCCTTGCGAGGCTCCTGGCAGGGTGACGCTTTCAGTTATGCCGCTGAGTGCGCCCGCGAAACTTACGATCGACTCATCCCTCGGGTGGCCGATCAGCGAGATCGCCAGTGCAACTTCACCACGACTCCGGGCTCCGGCGATGAAGCGAGCCCATTCGTTGGCTCCCAGGTTGTGCGTCAAGCTCGGTTCGATCGCAGCGACAGCGGCGCTGCTGTCGTCACCGATCCAGCGCGGCGTCATGTGCAGGCTCTCCCAAGCAACCGCCTCCGAAGTGAGTCCCGGCCTCAGCCCATGACCACCAAGCGATTGGCGGGCGCGTGCGTCACGTTCTGCGAGCTCATCCCACCGGTCCGGTGGCAAATATCCGATATGGATGTCCCAGGCCGACGCGACGCTTGACCTTCGACTCATAAGCGCAGACTAACCAGCAGGCACGACAGCCATACCGCCTCGCACCGTCACTACCATCATCACCGTGGATGACGAGCACGAAGCTTCCTGGAAGGATGTCGCCCTACGCGTCGTTGCGAACGCCGGCGCCGAAGCACTCCTTGCACCAATCACTGGCGTCCCAGGCCTAGCAACATCAGCTGGAATCGTTCTGGAACACATCGTCAGAAGACGGCGGCACACGGGTGAAGAGTTCATCGAAACAGTCGTCTCGCACGTAGGGGAACACGAACTCTTGACGGTCATTCAGACTGACGGCGAGCGCAACGAACTGTTGTGGTCGAGCGTTCAAGCCGCGATGTCTACCGGCATCGAAGGCAAGCGGGTATACCTGGCCCGCGTTGTCGCTAATGCCATGACAGACACCACGACGATTGATGACGCCCAGTTGATCGTCACAGCACTCACAGAACTTGAGGGCCCGCATATCAGCGCCCTAGTGAAGCTGGTCGCAGCCGATGACGCCAACCAGGCTGATCCGGGCAATAGCGACGAGATCTTGCAGGCCGCTCTGGAGGCGATACCGGCACCGGTCCTAGCGACGCTGGTACGCGTCGGAGTTGTGTACGTTGGGTCAGAACAACGTGGAAATGGCCTGTACAGCGTTCCGCGCGCCCGGACCTACAGCATCACGGGCGTCAACGACTTCGGACGAGAAGTGTTGGCCAACTTGCGCGGCATCGAGATCGACTAGCCGCTAATAATAGGCCTCGCCGATAACACCCGACTATGTCCCACCGGACCTTCGGCACGAGGCGGGTACCTATTGGGGTTGCCGAATTGCAGTCGGGGGAGTTCGGCGTAGACGCCGTTGAGATCGAGCAGTGTTGATGAGTGCCGTTTTCGGCAACGATGTCGTCTTTGATTACGACGATCTTGTCGACGTTGCGCAGTGCGCAGAGGCGGTGGGCGGCGGCGATCAGGGTGCGGCCCTTCATCAGCCGTTCAAGGGCGTCGGCGACGAGTTTTTCGGAGCGCCGACACTTTCGCCGGATGTTGTTTGCTCTTGACGTTCACTATCCCGACCCGCAAATCGGGAAGCATCCAGTAGCGGACGTTGGTCATGCACCTCGATTTTGGCTGCGCCGACCGATGCCTCAGCGCTGGCCGCCATCCGACCTTCCTCCCGCGGACCCCACATCGCGATTCCTGCCAGCGGGAAATCATGAATGGGCGACAGCGGTGACGACACAAGGCATGTTCCTTCGCAATTGTGGAAGCGACGCGGTTAGACGGGTATTACCGCCCCGCGCGATTGGCAAAGGAGACAGATATGAGCAGCATTCCGAGAATCGAGCTGAACGATGGCACGCAGATCCCGCAGCTGGGCTTCGGCGTGTTTCAAATTGACCCGGGTAGAACTGCTGACGCGGTCAAGGCTGCCCTCGAGATCGGCTACCGCCATATCGACACAGCGGAGATGTATGGCAACGAGAGGGGAGTCGGCCAGGGCATCCGCGACGCGGGTCTGGATCGCGCGGACGTCTTCATCACGAGCAAGCTCAACAACGGCTTCCACAAGCCCGACGACGCGCGGCGAGCGTTCGACAAGACTTTGGCCGCACTTGAATCCGACTACGTCGACCTGTTCCTCATCCACTGGCCGCTGCCGACCCTGTATGGCGGCGACTTTGTCTCCACCTGGAATGTCCTCGAGGAGTTCGCCAAGGAGGGACGCGCCCGCAGCATCGGGGTGTCGAACTTCCAGCCGACCCATCTGGACCGGCTGGCGGCAGAGTCGGAGACCGTGCCCGCAGTCAATCAGATCGAGGTCCATCCCTACTTCACCAACGAGGAGGTGCGCGAGTACGGACGAGGCCACGGCCTCGTCACCGAAGCATGGTCGCCGATCGCCCAGGGCAAGGTGCTCGATGATTCTGTTATCGAGCGAATCGCCAACTCCGCCGGTCGGTCACCCGCACAAGTCGTGTTGCGTTGGCACATCCAGCGCGGCGACATCGTGTTCCCGAAGTCGGTGTCACCGCACCGGATGAGGTCTAATTTCGAACTGTTCGACTTCGAATTGGACAACTCCGATATGGATGCCATCTCGGCTCTCGATCAAGGCGAATCCGGTAGAACCGGACCCAACCCCGACACATTCGACTACATACCCGGCTAGCGCCAGTACGGATCGCGTGACACCTACTGTCCGACGCGATAGCCGCGACCTCCGAGAAGGAAGGCGTCTCCCCCGTAGGGATAGAAGTTGACGGGCGGAGGCGCGTCGTTGATCTGTGCGTTGCCGGGCGATTGGCAGACGCTGCCCGAGCCGTCCGCGGAGCAGGATTGCCCGGTATCCGCCGCCGCAACTGGTGCGGCAAGAACCGCGACCGCAGCCGCTGCTGCCCCGAATAGTGCTGTGACGTAGGCAAGTTTGGTACGCATGATGTACTCCTATCGTTGAGTGGTCCCAACCCGGACTAATTCCAGGATGTCCCTCGATCGACGAAATGTCGTTCCTGCTGACCCCCCTCGAAGTACACCCACTGACTGGAACGGTTCCGGCGGAGCTCGACGTTCTTACGACTGTTGTCCCTGATCCGTGCCGAGCACGACCTGCGCAGTGCGGCCATCCCCGGCGGGATCCAGATAACTCACAACGATCGTGGCGCCGGGCGCCCTACTGTGCACAGCCGCGAGTAATGCGTCCGTGTTGCTGATCAATTGGTCATTCACCTTGGTCACCACCGCGCCCGCGGGTACGCCGGCCTCCGCAGCCGGGCCGCCGCTTGTCACTTCGACGATCCGGGCGCCGGCGCCATTCGGGTCGTCAGCAAGTTGTGCGCCGAGGAAGCCGTGGGAGGCGGTGCCGGTGGCGATGAGTTCGTCGGCGATGCGTTTGGCCTCATCGACGGGAATCGCGAAACCAAGTCCCACCGAACCGCTTTCACCCGACGAGCCCAACGACGCGTTCGCCGAGTTCATCCCGACCAACTGCCCGTTCGTATTCACCAAGGCACCGCCAGAGTTGCCGGGGTTGAGTGGGGCGTCGGTCTGGATGGCGTCGATGACCGCGCCTGCCTGGTTCCCCGAGTCGGAAGCGGTGGACACCGGCCGGTGCAACGCGCTGACAATGCCCGTTGTGACTGTGCCGTCGAAACCTAGCGGCGAACCCACCGCAGCAACCTGCTGGCCTACGCGAAGGCCGGCTGTCGAGCCGAAGGTGATCGGAGTGAGGCCAGACGTTCCCTGCGCCCTCACAACGGCGATATCACTCGTCGGGTCCGCGGCGACGACAGCGAAGGGCACAGTGCGGCCATCGGCCAGTGTCACCAGGGTGCGCACGCCGCCCGGGACGGCGGGCGCGGCCTGCTGGGCGGCGGCCACCACATGCGCATTGGTCATGATGAGTCCGTCAGAGGTCAAGACGATCCCCGAGCCGAGATCGGTCTGAGAGCCCAGTTGCGTCTGCAGTTGTACGACGCTGGGTAGCACCTTTGCGGCGACTTGCTCGATCGTGTCGGTAGGGAGGGCGGCCGGTCGGGACGCGGCCACCGTTTCCACGGTGCTCGTTGGCGCGTGCGGATACACCGTTACCGCGGTGACTCCGCCAACACCCGCGGACACCGCGGCAATCCCCAAGGCAGCGGCAAAGAGCAAGTTACCTCGAGAATTCCTCTGCGGCAGTTGGTCTGTCGACATTCCGCTCTCAGCGCTATGCGGAGCTTGAGCCCACTGCACCTGTTTGAAGTTGCTGGGAAGCGAGTGTCTCGGCCGAGTGGTCATGAACACTAGAATCGCGGTCGTCATGCCAGTTGTCGCTAGCGCTGGCGCCCATTGCCGGTTGCGGCCAGCGGCAAATCTGTCATACCCGCCAGCTGCAACCGACCGCGCGCGTCAGTGCGGGAACGTCTCCGCGGCCTTGAAATGGGCGTCGCGGTCACCCATCTCATTGCGAAACCAGGTGTTTCGTCGCCACCGGGCGTACCGATCCTGCAAATGTGCGATGCGAGGGCTTACGTGTGCCAGCAGGTCGATCGTGAGGTTGATCGGAATCTGAAGGGGCGGCAGGAGGGCCCACGGCCACGGATTGGGCATGTCGTAGGACCGATAGAAGCGGCCGGGCAGGAAGTACCGGGTGTAACCGAGCTGGATCCGGTAGTTGAAGCGTTCGCGGATCGCTTTGCGAAGGCCTGTGCCCTGTTTCGGGATGAACGCGCGCGGATAGGACTCGATGAGTTCGCGACCGTCCTCTACCGCGCCGAATGCCCGCTTGGCGAAATAGAGTGTCATCAGTTGGCGTGCTTCTCGCAGATCTGTTGGGTACCAACGGGGTTGGACGCCCATCAAATGCCCTACGTATCGCCAGAAGTGCATCATCGCTTGGGTGTCAGCGGTGGTCGATCGGTAGCCGAGTTTGTGCATACCCAGTCCTGAGGCGAACCCGCCGGCCAATAGTGTGATGGTGGCTTCGGCCTGGTTGATTGGTTTGCCCCACGCGGCCAGGTCCCACTGCGGGTGCCGGGTGATCCGCTGCCGGAGAAAGACGTGCATGATGCGAACCCTCATGGCGGTGGCGCGGCCTGGCGCACCTGGTTTGGTGCCGCCGGGGTCGGACACGTCGATCCAGAAGCGCGCGGTTTCCATGAACCGGTTCAGCGCCGCGTCGCCCGCGTACTTGCCGGTCATGCTCAGCGGCTTCACGATCGGGTTTTCGGTGTAGGCGAGCAGTGTCCCGACGCCGTTGAAGCTGAAAACGGATGGGCCACAGCGCCGGAAGAGAAATGCGCCGCGTTCGACCAGATCGTGATCAACCCATGGCGGATCCTTTTCGAACTCTTCGAACAGTCGCGCCATCGATGGCGGCGCATCGGCCACAGAGTCGATTCCGTGAGCGAGCGCGTGGTCAAGGATGGCCCTGCCGTGGGACGGGTTGCCGTCGATGTAGGCGTCCTTCACGAAGGCTTCAGCGACTGGGTCTGCGTCGTAATAGGCGTGCGCGAAGTCGAGGATGTGGCCGTCTGACGGCAATGCGCCGGAAGGCCGACCGCGCTTATCCAAGAACGCCTGGAAGTCCGTCGGGATTTGATCGATCTGAGTCGGCGAAATATCGTCGATAGTCACGGGTGTGTTTCCTTCGTATTGAGCTTGGCCTCGAAAAGCTCGACCGCTCCGCTGTGTTCGACCGTCACGGCGCCAAAGCCAAACTCTCGTAACCAGATTCCGATCTCGCCGACGCGTGGAGCGTTGCCAAACACCCCGGCGCGACGCAACACTGCGATCAGGGCATCCTGGCGCATCCCCCGACCGGTCACACATGACGTTCCCCGCAACGTCCCACCCGGCCTGAGCACGCGAGCGAGCTCCTTCAACGCCGCACGCGGGTCGGGCAGACAATGAAGCCCGTTATAGGTGACGCACAGGTCAAAGCTGGCGTCGTCGAATTGCAGTGCGGTGACGTTGGCTTCGACGAACTCGATCAGGTCTTGCGTCCGCATTCGACGCGCCACTTCACGCGCCCGCTCGAGCATGTACGGAGAGATGTCGGCGGCGACGTATCGAACCGGCTGTCCGGGATGCAGGACGCGAAGGGCGAAGCCGCCCCCGCAGGGGATGTCGAGTACTGAGGTCCCCGCCGGGCTGTCGGCGAGCCGCGCGACGTCGGCGAACATGCGTCGCATATCGGCACCCCACATCGCCCAGGCGCCGATCATGGCGACGCGGTCGTGCTTGACACCGGCGTCGTACATGGCGGCCATGACACGCTCAGAGCGCCACCGCTCGGTTACTTCGGTCATCGCGGGGTGTCCGCAGCGTCCCAGGGCATCGACGCGGAGACCCAATGGGTCAGTTCCTGCTGGTCGTTGCTGTGCAAGTGTCGTGGCGGTGTCACAAACGTCGCGTAGGGACGACAACG
>Ga0207668_10000387_pt1 | contig 27938 bp, 26 predicted proteins | sample KBSS43metaG_FD_184323 | JGI IMG/M metagenome (GOLD analysis project Ga0207668, IMG submission 184323) | Switchgrass rhizosphere microbial communities from Kellogg Biological Station, Michigan, USA - KBS S4-3 metaG (SPAdes) (version 2) | ecosystem: Host-associated > Plants > Roots > Rhizosphere...
ATGTGCCAGCAGAGTGCGACCTGCGGGTTTGCCCGGCGTTTCCACAGCCACCACATCGACGGACGCGCAGACGGATATCTACCTGTTATTTCTTTACGCACCCCAGCACACCGGTAGCAATCACACCCGCAAGCAGTGTGGGCAAACACGCCGACCAGCGAGCCGACCAGCGAGCCGGACATGCCCACACCAGTGCCCGCGGCCCGGAGCGCGGGGAAGTCGGCAATGCGGGCCACGACCCGCGTTAGCAGGGTCAGAACGGCGCGCGGCGCCCGCTACACGATCCTGGCGCCTCCGTCGCACCGGCCGCTACGCAAGCCCAGGGTGCGTTCTCTGCCGTCAAGCGCCCGCGCGACGGACGTTCTTGCCAAGACTGCGCGCCGCTCGGCCACAACGCTCATTTGCTCCGGAGGACGGTCTGCAGGGCGACGATGTCGGCGGGCACGGGCTCGTCGATCGGATCGGACGTCGTTCCGAAGCCGGTGAAGTCGGCGACGGTGCCCAGGCCGAAGTCCCACCGGACCGGGTAGGGCTCACCGGTCGTGGCCACCGAGATCCGTGTCCCGCTGGGCGTGCTGTTCCGGCTGTCGAGCACGGTGACGGTCGGAACGCCGCCAACCTCTTTGCGTTCGCCCAGTGACATCTGCGCCGGGATGACGCCGTTGAGTGCGTTTCGCTCCGCGAAGAGGTAGACGCCGTCCAGCCCGGCCGTTTTGAGCAGGTTGTGGTCCTTCTCGACCCTGATCCACCGGTCGCCGGCGAACGCGGCGTACGCGTCCGCCCGCTTCGGCTCGTCGATCACGGTGCGCCAGAACGCCTCGTCGGGGCGAAAATAGTAGTTTGCACCGACCTTGAGGATCTCGGACGACGCTTCGCCGCGCGCGACGGTGCCGCGAAGGTTGGTCCCCACGACGGCAACCGTGATCGACAATCGGGACTCCGCTTTGTCCCGGTGGATCCCGACTCGGTAGGACGGCACCGCCTTCAGAGCCGCGAGCGACTTCTCCACCACGGTGGCGGCCGGCAGGTCGGCGATGTGGTTCTCGGCTTGCGCGCCATCGCCGGTACATCCGGTGAGCACCACCATCGACGCCGCCACGACGGCCATTCTCGTCAAGATTCTCATCCAACACCTGCCCCGTACCCCGCGTAGAAGGCCGTCACTCTAGCGCCGTCCTGGGCACACGACGCCGCCGGGATCCACGCCTGGCCACCTGGCCGCGGTCCATACGGCAGGCCTTGACGGCGTTCGGATCCGTCCGGCGGCGCAAGGCGCCTACTTACGGATATGACTCGAAGCCCCTTGACGAGTGACCTGTGTCACGCCAAAATCAAGGAGCGATGTTGCGGTGTATGCAACAGGGTTCCTGATATGCAACGGGTTCGGCCGGGCGAAGGGAGCACGTCGATGGCAAACATCCAGGATCGCCTACCCCAGGAAGGGACAGATGTCGTCCGAGTGCCCGTCAATTGGGTCGTCTTCGGTGTCGCAGCCGCGCTGTCGGTCGCGTTCGTCGCAGCCGGCGCCATCTGGCCCGACCAGGTGGCGAAGGGGTCCGGCAACGCGCTCGCCTGGGTGACCGGCAACTTCGGCTGGCTCTTCGTACTGAGCAGCGCCGGTTTCGTCGCCTTCTCGGCCTACCTGGCGTTCGGCAAGTACGGCAACATCAGGCTGGGTCCCGACGACAGCAAGCCCGAGTTCTCGACGTTCTCCTGGATCTCGATGATGTTCGCGGCCGGCATGGGGATCGGGCTGATGTTCTGGGGCGTCGCGGAGCCGCTCACCCATCTGAACGCTCCGCCGATGGGCCGGGCGGCACCCGGCTCCGCCGCGGCGGCCGAGCTGGCCATGCAGTATTCGTTCTTCCACTGGGGACTGCACCCCTGGGCCATGTACGCGGTCATCGGCCTCACGATCGGCTACTTCGCCTACCGCAAGGGCTACGGCAACACCATCTCGGCGACGTTCCGGCCGCTGCTCGGCCGTCGTGCGTCCGAGGGGCCGGGCAAGGCCATCGACGTCCTCGCTGTCTTCGCGACGCTCTTCGGATCGGCCACGTCGCTCGGGCTCGGGGCATTGCAGATCACCGGTGGCATCGACAACGTCTTCGGCCGGGGCGGCAACAGCAAGCTGCTGGCCGTGGTCGTGATCGCGATACTCACCGCCTGTTTCGTCCTGTCGGCCGTCTCCGGCATCGACCGCGGCGTCAAGTATCTGTCGAACGCGAACGCGATCGCCGCCGCCCTGCTCGCGCTCTTTCTGTTCGTGGTCGGGCCGACGGTTTTCATCCTCGGCACCTTCACCGACGGCATGGGCAGTTACCTCACCCAGCTGCCGCACATGTCGTTCACCACGGGTGTGTACGACGGCAAGGTGAGCACCTGGCTCAACGGCTGGACCATCTTCTACTGGGCGTGGTGGATCTCGTGGACCCCGTTCGTCGGCATGTTCATCGCGCGCATCTCCAAGGGGCGCACCATCCGCCAGTTCGTGGTCTGTGTGCTGCTGATCCCCAGCCTGGTCTCGTTCGTGTGGTTCGCGATCCTCGGCGGCGCGGCAATCGACCTGCAGCTCAACGAGGGTTGGAACCCTCCGCGGTCGGCCACCGACGGCGTCGCGCTCGAAGCCTCGCTCTTCGAGACCCTGCGCCAGTACCCGCTCAGCGGGATCACGGTGGCGCTGGCCGTCTTCCTGGTCGCCATCTTCTTCGTCACCGGCGCGGATGCCGCCTCCATCGTGATGGCGATGCTCAGCCGGCGAGGAACCGAGGAGACCGGCCGGCCCCTGGTCGTGTTCTGGGGCGTGACCACCGGAGCCGTCGCCGCCGTCCTGTTGTGGGCCGGCGGACTCTCCGCACTGCAGACCTTGGTGATCCTGGTGGCCGGCCCCTTCATGCTCGTGCTGATCGGCATGTGCTTCTCCATGCTGAAAGCGCTGCGCGCGGAGACCTTCGAAGCCAGGCTGCCAAGCCCGGTACGCGCCGCGGTCCAGCACGCCGAACGGTTCCCGGACGGACCGTGACCGTCAGACCTCGGCCCCGGGTCCGGCTGCCATGACGAAGTCGACGGCCTGCGCGAAGTCGCCGGCGATGCCGGTCGGGTGGTAAGTCGACTCCGGCCAGGGCCGTCCGCGGTGCAGCCAGACGGTGGACAGGCCGGCGGCCGAGCCGCCGCCGATGTCGGACGCGGGGTGGTCGCCCACCATCCAGCCGCCGGCGGAGGGGATGCCGGCCGCCTCGCGGGCGGCCGCGAAGATGCGCGGATCCGGCTTGCCGACGCCCACGGCCTCGGAGATGACCCAGCCGGCCACCAACTTGTCCAGGCCGGTGCCGCGGAGTTTGAGTTCCTGCTGGCGGACCGTGCCGTTGGTGACCACCACCGGCACCCACCCGGCGGCGGCCGCCCGGCGCAGCGCGGCCGGGACGGCCGGGTCGACCTCGATCTCGGCCAGGTGGCCCAGCAGCAGGTCCTCGACCAGGTCCGCGGTCGAGCGGGTGAGGCCGAGGCGGGCGCGCATGGCCTCGGCGACCTGCGCCCTCGGCAGGTAGCCGTCGGCTTCCACGGTGAGCAGCCAGTCGACGTCCTCGGCCGGCAGGTGGCGGCCCGCCCAGCGGCGGAACGCCGCGGTGCGGTCGATGAGCGTGTTGTCCAGGTCGACGAGCAGCAGCGGCACCCGGGGCAGCCTAGCGGAGGCCCTCGCGGACCCGGGCCTCCGTCGGGCCGAGCGCGTGGGTCAGCGTCCGGGCCGTGTCGATCAGCGGCACGTGGCTGAAGGCCTGGGGGAAGTTGCCGACCAGGCGGCCCGCGGCCGTGTCGTACTCCTCGGCGAGCAGGCCCACGTCGTTGCGCAGGGCGAGCAGGCGGGCGAACGTCTCCCGGGCCTCGTCGTGCCGGCCCATCAGCGCGTAGTTGTCGGCCAGCCAGAACGTGCAGGCCAGGAACGCGCCCTCGCCCGGCGGCAGGCCGTCCACCTCGGTGTCCGGGTGCTGGGTGTAGCGCTGCACGAAGCCGTCCACCAGCAGGTTCTCCTCGATCGCGGCCACCGTGCCGACGACGCGCTCGTCGTCCGCCGGCAGGAAACCCACGAGCGGCACCATGAGCAGTGCCGCGTCGAGTTCCGCGGAACCGTAGAACTGGGTGAACGTCTTGCGCTTGCGGTCGTACCCCTGGTCGAGGATGGCCGTACGGATCTCGTCGCGCAGCCGGGTCCACCTGTCCAGCGGGCCGGCCAGGCCGAACTCCTCGACCGCCTTGACCGCCCGGTCGGCCGCCACCCAGGCCATCAGCTTGGAGTGGACGAACTGCTGCGGGCCGCCGCGGACCTCCCAGATGCCCTCGTCCGGCTCCATCCAGTGTTGCTCGACGAACTCCATCAGCTTGGCCTGCAGGCCCCACGCCGGGTCGTCCGCCTTCAGCCCGGCCCGCCGGCCCTGGTGCAGCGCGTCCATCACCTCGCCGTAGACGTCGAGCTGGAACTGTTCGGCGGCGGCGTTGCCGATCCGTACGGGGTTGCCGTCGTACCCGGACAGCCAGGTCGCCACGTACTCGTCGAGGCGGCGTTCGCCGGCCACGCCGTACATGATCTGCAGTTCCGCGGGGTTGCCGGCGATGGCCCGCAGGAGCCATTTGCGCCAGGCGGTCGCCTCGGCCTGGAAGCCCGAGTAGAGCAGCGACTGCAGGGTGATGGTGGCGTCGCGCAGCCAGCAGAACCGGTAGTCCCAGTTGCGGACGCCGCCGAGCTTCTCCGGCAGGCTGGTGGTGGCCGCGGCGACGATGCCACCGGTCGGCGCGTAGGTCAGGGCCTTCAACGTCAACAGGGAGCGGACCACGGCGTCGCGCCACTCCCCCTCGTACGTGCAGGCCGACACCCAGCCACGCCAGTAGCCCTCGGTGACGCCGAGTTCGTGCACCGGGTCGATCGGCTCGGGCGGCGGCAGGTGCGACGGGCGCCAGGCGAGGACGAACGGCACCTGGTCGCCGGCCCGGACGGTGAAGTCGGCGCGGGTGGCCAGATTTTCCCCGCGGGTCGCGACCGGGGTGCGCAGCCAGACCGCGTCCGGGCCGGCCACCGCGACCAGGTCGCCCCGCTCGTGGTAGACCCACGGCACCACGTGCCCGTAGTCGAAGCGCAGCCGCAACACCATGCTCAGGTCCACGCTGCCGCGCACGCCGGTCACGATCCGGACCACCTCGGGCGTCTCGGTGCGCGGCGGCATGAAGTCGATCAGCCGGGCCACCCCGTCCTCGGTCTCGAACTCGGTCTCCAGCACCAGCGTCTCGTCCCGGTACCACCGGCGGGTGGTGACCTGCGCGGCCGGGGCGGCCGGGGCGATCGTCCAGTGCCCGTTCTCCTCGGTGCCGAGCAGCGACGCGAAGATGGCGCCGGAGTCGAACCGGGGCACGCACAGCCAGTCGATCGACCCGTTGCGCCCGACCAGGGCGGCCGTCTGGGTATCCGCAATGATCGCGTAGTCCTCGATCGGGAGCGCCATGTCTGCCTCTTACCCTTCCGGGGCCGATGATGAACGCTGCGCCGGGCCGGCGGACGCGGTCCAGGCGGCGATCTGTGTCCGGGAGACGAAGCCGAGCTTGGCGAGGATGTTCTCGACGTGCGACTCGACCGTGCGGCGGGAGATCACGAGTTGCCCGGCGATCTCCCGGTTGGTCAGGCCCTGGCCGACCAGAGCGGCGATCTCGTTCTCCCGCCGGGTCAGCACCGGGCCGGTGGCCGGCGCGCGGCTCGTACCGGGGGCGGCGGTCTGCCCGGTGGCGACGGTGCGGACCCCGTCGACGCCGAGGCCGGCACCACGCTGGAACGCGGCCTGGAAGGCCGCCGTGCCGAGGGCGGCGCGGCTCGCCCGTTCGCATTCGCCGCGCGGCACACCGAAATGCGGCGAGTCGCGCAGCCGCTGCAGGCCGAACTGGTCCCAGAGGGCGTCGCCGGCGCCGAGCAGCACGGCTGCCCGGCCGTGGTCGCCGCGGGCGCAGGCGACCCAGGCCAGCACGTCGACGGCCTGCACCAGGTAGGGGCGGGCCGCCCCCGCCCGGGCGAGCATGAGTGCCTGCCGGCCGTGCTGCTCGGCGTCGGGCAGGGCACCGGCGGTCCATTCCGCCCGGGCGAGGAACACCAGCACGAGCACGAGCAGGCTGCGGTCGCCGGCGGCCCGGCAGATCGCCTCGGCCTTGCGGCACGCGGCCACGGCGCCGGCCGGGTCGCCCCGCGCTATTCGGCACGCGGCCACGGTGGTCAGCGCCACCACCGCCATCGGGTCGGCCGGCGCCCTCGCCGCGTCGAACCGGGCCAGCGAGTCGACGGCCAGTTCCTCCGCCCGGGCGATGTCGCGATGGTGCACCCGCACCCCGGCCTGGCGCCCGACGATGCGCGCCGCCGCGAGCGGGTCGTCGAGGTCCCGTACCGCCTCCCAGGCCTGGTCGGCCAGCACCTTCCCGGTGCCGACGTCGCCCGCCAGCGTGGCTGCCAGGCTGCTCGCCCACAACGCCCGGGCGCGGGCGGGCGGCTCCGCGCCGGACCGGGACAGTGCGCGGGTCAGCCACAGGCGTCCCTCCAGCGGCCGGGCGGCGGCCATCCAGTCGAACCACAGGGCGGTGGCCAGCCGCAGGGCCTTCTCGTCGTCGCCGGCGCCGAACAGGTAGTCGAACGCCGCCCGCATGTTGTCGCGCTCGGCGCGGGCCCAGGTCAGCCACCGGTCCTGGTCGGGACCGAACCAGTGGATCTCGCCCTGCTCGGCGAGCCGGAGGTACCGATCGGCGTGCCGGCGTCGCACCGGCCCCTCCTGGGCGGCGTCCCGCAGCTTCTCGGACCCGTATTCGCGCAGCGTGTCGAGCAGCCGGTAGCGGACCGGGCGGCCCTGCTCGGCCACGAAGATCGACTTGCTCACCAGGCCGTGGAGCAGCTCGAGCATGTCCGCCCCGGCGATGCCGTCACCGGCGCACACCTCCTCGGCGGACTCGAGGTCGAAGCCGCCCGCGAAGACCGACGCCCGGGCCCACACCTGCTGCTCGGCGGCGTTGCAGAGCTGGTGGCTCCAGTCCACCGCGGTGCGCAGCGTGCGCTGGTGGGACGGCCGGGCTTGGCGTTCCGGCGACAGGATCCGGAACCGGTCGTGCAGCCGGGCCGCGAGTTGGGCCGGCGACAGCACCCGCAGCCGCACCGCCGCCAGCTCGACCGCCAGCGGGTTGCCCTCCAGCCGCCGGCAGACGTCCAGCACGTACGACAGGTTGCCGCCGGACAGCACGAACTCCGGGGCCGCCGCCGCGGCGCGCTGCACGAAGAGCTCCACCGCCGGCCCGTACCCGCTGCCCGAGCCGGCCACGCTCAGCGGCGGCACCGGGTACACCTGCTCGCCCACCACCTCCAGCACCTGCCGGCTGGTGGCGAGGATGCGCAGCGCGCCGGCACCGCTGAGCAGCCGGTGCGCCAGCTCGGCGCACGCCGCCACGAGATGCTCGCAGTTGTCCAGCACGAGCAGCATCTGCCGGTCCCGGAGAAACCGTGCCAGCAGGGCCTGCGGCGGCGAGCCGGCCTCCTCGGGCACCCGCAGGGTCTGCGCGACCGTGTGCACGACCAGGGCGGGATCGGTGAGACCGGCCAGTTCGACCAGGCACACCCCGTCGGCGAAGGTACGCGCAAGCCGGGCCGCCGTGCGCACCGCCAGCCGGGTCTTGCCCACCCCGGCACCGCCGGTCAGCGTCACCAGCCGGGCTCGGGCCAGCAGCCGGGTCAGTTCGGTGATCTCCGTCCGGCGGCCGACGAAGCTGGTCGCCTCCGCCGGCAGGCCCGCGGCCCGCCTGGCCACGCCCACTGCCACCGCACGAAGATAGCCGCGCCCGGGCAGCCCTGGCGGTACCCGTACGGATGACCCCGCTCGACACCACCCGTACGGCCGAGGACCGTGACGGCGTGGGGTACGCACCGGAGAAGATCCATCATGGATGGCGCCGCGCGGTGCTGGCGGCCAGCATCGGCAACCTCATCGAGGCGTACGACCTGCTGCTCTACGGCTACCTCGCGAGCGTGCTGGCCGAGCAGTTCTTCCCGGCCGGCGACCCGACCGCCGCGCTGCTGGACACATTCGCCATCTTCGCGGTCGGGTTCGCCGTCCGCCCGATCGGTGGACTGGTGTTCGGCCACATCGGAGACCGGTTCGGCCGCCGGCGGGCGCTCGCCGCGTCGATCCTGCTGATGGGCGCCGCCACCCTGGCGATCGGCCTGCTGCCCACCTACGCCACCACCGGGCCGCTCGCGGCCGCCCTGCTGCTCGCCTGCCGGCTGGCGCAGGGCTTCTCGGTCGGCGGCGAGTACGTCGGCGCCAACATCCTCGTCCTCGAACACGCCCCCGACGGGCGGGCCGGGCGGACGGCGTCGATCAACCTGGTCGCCGGCTACCTCGGGGTGGCCGTCGCGTCGGCCACCAGCCTGCTGCTGGCCCGCACGCTCGACCCGGCCGAGCTCGCCGCCTGGGGCTGGCGGCTGCCGTTCCTGGCCGCCGGCCCCATCGCGCTGATCGGGCTCTATCTGCGGGTACGGATCCCGGACAGCCCCGCCTTCGCGGACGCCGAGCCGGCCCGGACCAGCTTCCCGCTCGCGTCGGCGCTGCGCACCACCAAGCGCGGCATGCTGATCTACGGCGGCTGGCAGATGATGGTCTCGCTCGGCGGGTTCCTGCTGTTCGGGTACATGGCGAGCTACCTGATCCGGGTCGTGGGCCTGCCACCGGCGGGCGCGTTCGCGGCCGGCCTGGTCGCGGTGCTGATCGTCGCCGCGGGCGCGGTGGCCGGCGGCGCTCTGGTCGACCGGTTCCCGCTGCGGCCGATCGCGCTGGTGGCGGCGGCCGGCATCGCCGTGACGGTGCTGCCGGGTTTCCTGCTCGTCCGGCAGGGCGGGGTGGCGGCGGCGGTGGCCGGGCAGGCGGTCTGGGCCGTGTTCGTCGGCATCGGCGCCACGGTGAGCGCCGTGCTGGCCGTCGTCCTCTTCCCGGTCCACCTGCGCTACACCGCCACCGCGGTGGGCTACAACATCAGCACCACGGTGATCGGCAGCACCGCCCCGTACGTGTCGGCCTGGCTGGTGGCGAACTCCGGCAACCCGATCGCCCCGGCCTGGTACCTGGCGCTCGTCGCGCTCGCCGGCCTCGGCACCGCCCTGGTGGGCCTGCGCCCGCTCGTCCGCGCGTGACCGCCGGGTTGTCCGGCGCCCGGCATGGCGCAGCCGGTCAGCGGTCGCTCCTGGCCGCGGCACGGGCCGTGACGAGCGCGGCGAACTCCGCGGCGGAAGCCTCCGCGAGCCGTTCGTGCATCCGGCGGTAGACCTCGGCCGACCGGCCGGCCGGCCACTGCGCGTCCATGAAGTCGCGCGGCAGCCTCGGATCGGCGCGCAGCAGGGCCAGCCAGTCCGCCACCAGCATCGTCCGCGCGGCCAGGGCGCTGGAGGCCAGCTCGGCCGCGGCCGGTTCGTCCCACGTCTCGATGAATGCGAGGTGTTCGCGCCGGATCGCCTCGATGTCCCAGGCGGCGCGGACGCTCTCGCCGATCGGGAAACCCGCGAGTTCCCGCGCGTGGAAGGCGACGACCGTGTTGGGGGCGAGATCCTGCCGCAGCGGTTCCAGCGACCCGGCCAGGTCGACCTCGCCCGGGGCGAGCCACAACCCGTCGCGCAGCGGCGCGAAGCCCTCCCAGGTGAGCGTCGAACGCAGCCGGTGGCGAAGCGTCCGCTGACCCTCCGGAATCGAGAACGTGACGAGCGTCCACCCCTCGCCCTGCGGGTCGAACGGCTGCGGACCGCGGACCCGGTACGTCGCCTCGCGCAGCACCGCCTTCCCGTGCTCGGTGAGCGAGAACTGGATCTCCCGGCCGTTCCGGCCGCGCGCGAGGATCTCGCTGCGCACGAGCCGGTCGAGCGTCGCCCGCGTCGCCGGGGCGGCGACGCCGGCGCCCTCCAGGACACCGATCAGGGCGCTGGCGCGGACCGGGCCCGTCGAGCTGTCGAGAACATGCTCGCCGAAGAAGGCGAGCAACAGCTGCTTCGGCTGACGACTGCGCACGGCCCTGCCCTTCGACGAATCCGCTGTCGCTGTGGTCAGTGAGCTGACTGCGGGGCGGCCGCCGACCCGCGCTTGGCCCGCTGGATCTGGTCGTACACGTGCGTCCGCAGCTCGGTGAAGCGGGGCAGGGCCCGGGTGGTGAGCTGGTCGCGTTCTGGCGGAAGGTCGATCGGGAGGTCCTCCTGCACCCAGGTCGGCGAACTCGACAGCATGAGGACACGCTCGCCCAGATACACCGACTCGTCGATGTCGTGCGTCACGAAGACGGTCGAGATCTTACGGGTGCCGTGCAATTCCCGTACCAGATCTTCCAGGTCCGCCCGGGTCTGGGCGTCGACAGCGGCGAATGGCTCGTCCATGATCAGCACCTCGGGCTGATACGCGATGGCGCGCGCGATCGCCACCCGTTGCTGCATCCCGCCGGAGAGCTCCCACGGGTGGCTGCGCGCCGCGTGCGGGAGTCCGACCGCCTCGATGGCGTCGGCGACGAGCGTGTCACGTTCCGCGCGGGAGAGCTTCTTGTGGCGCAGGGGCAGCTCGACGTTCGCCCGCACCGTCAGCCACGGGTAGAGGCTGCGACCGTACTCCTGGAAGACCACGGCCATGGTCGGGTTGGGGCCGGTCACCGGTGACCCGTCCATCTCGACCAGGCCGCTCGTCGGCCGCAGCAGTCCGGCGAGGCATTTCAGCAGGGTGGTCTTGCCGCATCCGGACGGGCCCACGATGCAGACGAGTTCGCCCGCGCTCATCGTGAAGCTGATGTCCCCGATCGCCTCGACCTCACCCGCCGCGGACTCGTAGACCTTCCGCAGGTGTTCCACCCGCAGCAGGGTGCTCCGATCAGGCACGTGTGACCTCTCTCATTCCGTGGTACCAGCGTAGGACGCGCCGCTCGACGAAACCGAAGACAACGGCGAGGAGGACGCCGATGAGGCCGAGCAGGAGGATGCCGCTCCACATCTCGGCGACGAGGTAGTTGCGCTGGAAGTAGGCGATCCGATAGCCGAGTCCCGAGGACGAGAAGAACATCTCCGAGATGACCATGAGGATCAGGGCGACCGAGAGTCCCTGCCGGACCCCGGTCATGATCCGCGGGCTCGCCGCCGGGAGAACCAGGAACCACAGCCGCTCCCACCGGGTGATCTGGAACGAGTTCGCGGTTTCCGTCATGACGCTGTCCGTCGCCCGGACGCCCTCGATCGTGTTCAGCAGGACCGGCCAGATCGCGCCCGACACGATGACGACCACCTTCATCGTGTCGGTGGGGCCGAGCAGGAGCATCCCCACCGGGATCAGCACCGGCGGCGGGATGGCCCGGAAGAACTCCAGCAGCGGCTCCAGAAGTTCGCGCAGCCAGCGCGCGAGGCCGATCACGGTGCCGGCGGCGACGCCGACGACGATCGAGGCGACCAGACCGAAGGCCAGCCGGGACAGGCTCGGCAGCACATCGTCGACGATCGCCCGGCCGGCCCAGGTGTCCACGAACGCTTCGAAGATCGTGACCGGCCCGGGGAAGAACTGGTTGGTCGACCTCGTCGACCAGATGCCCCAGGCGACCACGCACAGGAACGGCAGCCCGAGCGCGAAGGTGAAACCTGAGGCGATCCGTACGCCGGCGCCGCGCGGCCGTGGCGCCGGGCCGATCCTGCCGGTGTGCGTGGTCACCGGATCTCCTCCCCGCGCACGGACTGGTGCCAGCCCAGCGTGCGTCGTTCGACGAAGCGGAAGACGATGTTGACGGCGAGCCCGAGCAGTCCGGTGACCACGACGAAGGCGTACACGCCGGTGGCGTCGCCCGCGGAGCGGGACAGTTCGATCATGCGGCCGAGACCGGGGTTGCCGATCACCATCTCCGCGGTGATCGCCAGGATGAGGGCGACCGCCGCCGCGAGCCGCAACCCCGTCATGAGGTACGGAAGGGCGGTCGGCAGCACGAGATACGACAGGCGCTCGCGGCGGGTGAGCCCGAAGCTTCGAGCGGTGTCGCGGGCGACGGTGTCGACGTCGGCGACGCCGTAGATCACCTGGACGAACACCTGCCAGAACGACGCGTAGACGATGATGACGAGTGCGGCCCGCATCTGCAGGCCGTACAGCAGCACGGCGAGCGGGATGAGCGCGACCGACGGGATCGGCCGCAGGAACTCGACCATCGTGTGGGTCGCGCGGCGCAGCCACGGCACCAGGCCGACGATGGTGCCCAGCACGAGCGCGGCGAGCGTCGCCACGGTCAAGCCGATCGCCCACGACGTCATGGTCAGGCCCAGCCTCCGCCAGAACGCGACGTCGCGGAACTCCTCGAACAGCCGCGTGAACACGTCCGTGACGTACGGCAGGTACTGCGAGTTGACCACTCCCAGCGTCGGAGTGAGTTGCCAGGCGACGAGGAACGCCACCAGACCGGCGATGCCCAGCAACAGCTTCCGCAGGAAACGAAGACGCCGGGTGGACAGGACGCTCATATCACTCCTGTGGTCGGTCCGCGGTGCCCGCACCCTGCCCGGCTTGCCGGGGAGGGTGCGGGCACGCCGGCTACTGCTGCTGGAGGAGACGGTCGAAGTTCGGTTGCGCGTTGAGCACCTTGTACTTCTGGCCGAGGGTGGCGAGCGTCTGCAGGCTCGTCCGATCGACTTCCCAGCCGAATTTCGGCAGCCGCACCGAATCCGCGACCGGCGCCGGGAGCTTGAGGTTGTCCTTGATGGCCTGCCGGACAGCCGCCTCGTTCGCCTTGTCCTGCGCCCAGACGAGCGTCTCCTTCATGGCCGCCGAGAAGTCGGCGAGGAGCTTGGGGTCGGACTCCTTCAATTTGCTCGACGTGAGGGTGGTGAGGGTGGCGAGGCCGGGGACGACCGCCTGATAGGGCTCGACCACGACGGCGTCACCGCGGGTGCGCAGTTGCGTGACGAACGGCTCCGGCACCCAGGCGGCGTCGATGTTGCCGGCCTCGAGCTGGGCCGGGACGTCCGGGAAGGCGACCTCGACGAACTTTATCGTCGACGGATCACCACCGTCCTTTTCGACCGCTGCCTTGATCGTGACATCGCCGGCGGCACCGAGGCTGTTGACCGAAACCTTGCGGCCCGCGAGTTGGGCCGGCTTGGTGATGCCCGACTTCTTCGACGCCACGACGGCGTTGATGTCATCGCCGTCGGGGTACGAGGACGCGTAGTTGCCGACGATCATGACGCCGAGGTTCTGCAGGTCGGCCCGGAACGCGCCGAACGGCTGGCCGATGGCGAAGTCGATGTCGCCGTTGAGCAGAGCGGGGATGGCCTGGGCGCCGCCCTGGGCGGGCAGCACCTCCACATTGAGTCCACGCTTGGCGAACATGCCCGCCTTGATGCCGCCCCAGAGCGCGGCGGTCTCGGTGATGGGCAGAGCCGCGACGCGGACCTTGCGCGGTGCGCCGCTGGCCGTGTCGGACGACGGGGTGGTGGCATCGGAATCCGTACAACCGGTAAGGGCGATCGCGACGCCGACGAGGAGACCCAGCGCGGTGATCTTCTTCATGGACGGCCCTTCCTGGGGCAGCGATGGTGGGCACGGGGAAATCGGGGCGAATGGTGCGGACCTGAGGTGTCGTGCACGTCAGGGATGTGATGTAAGCCACGGCACTACGCATGGTCATGGTCGGCCACACCAACGAAGAAAGTCAATAAATTCTGACGCCCGTCATGGATAAGTTGAATAATGCTCGGAGGGCACCCGGCTCGCCGGGCGCACCAGCGAGTGCTGTCGATTTTTCGGCGCCGGGCGGCGAGGATCGGTAGCACCCCGCCCCGGACGCCAGGAGCTCGCGATGATCGCACCCCTTCGTCAGCCGCCGCCGGCCGCCACGGTTGTCGTCATCGGCGGTGGCGTGGTGGGGCTGAGCTGCGCCTATCAGTTGGCCCGCGCCGGCGTACGGAAGGTGGTCGTGCTGGAGAAGGCGTCGCTGGGATCCGGGTCGACCTGCAAGGCGGCGGGCGGGGTGCGGGCGCAGTTCTCCGACCCGGTCAACATCACGCTCGGCGCCCGGAGCCTGGAGACGTTCGCCGACTTCGCCGCCCGGTTCGGCCAGGAGATCGACTTCCGCCGGGTCGGCTATCTGTTCCTGCTCAGCAGCCCGGCGTCGGTCGCCGCCTTCGAGGCCGGCGTGGCCCTGCAGAACGACCTGGGCATCCCGGCCCGCATGATCAGCGTGGCCGAGGCGCACCGCATGTCGCCGCTCGTCTCCGCCGACGGGCTGCTCGCCGCGGCGTTCTCGCCGACCGACGGCCACTGCACGCCGGAGTCGGTCGTCCTCGGCTACGCCACCGCGGCCCGCCGGGCCGGCGTGACCCTGCTGCCGCACTGCGCCGCCACCGGCATCGAGGTACGCGACGAGCGGATCACCGCCGTCCGGACGTCGGGCGGCACGATCCGCACCGGCACCGTGGTCTGCGCGGCCGGCGCCTGGTCGGCCGAGGTCGGCTCGTGGGCCGGCGTCGACCTGCCGGTCACCCCGCTGCGGCGGCAGATCCTGGTCACCGAGCCGGTCCTCGGCCTCGATCCACACACGCCGTTCACCATCGACTTCGACACCACCTTCTATTTCCACGCCGAGGGCCGCGGCCTGCTGCTCGGCATGTCCGATCCGGACGAGACCCCCGGGTTCAAGCTGGACCGGTCGGACGCCTGGCTCCCCCGGCTCGGCGAGATCATCGAACGCCGGGCGCCGGCACTGGCCGGCGTCGGGATCGCGAGCGGCTGGGCCGGCCTGTACGAGATGACGCCGGACCACAACGCCCTCATCGGCCGGGCCGGCGACTTTCTCTACGCGACCGGTTTCTCCGGCCACGGCTTCCTGATGGGCCCGGCGGTCGGCGAGGTGATCCGCGACCTCTACCTCGGCCGGCCGCCGTTCGTCGACATCACCGGACTGAGTGCCACCCGCTTCACCGACGCGCGCAGCCGTCCCGAACGCAATATCGTCTGACCACGACCCCTGACCGAGGAGTTATCCGTGACCAACCTGCCCAGCGCCGGCCTGCCCAGCGCCGACCTGCCCAGCGCCGGCGATCTCCGCCGGCAAGCGCAGGACGCCGCCCGCCGCTGCGGCGTCGACCTCGCCACCGTCGCCGGCGAGCACCCGGTGCTCTCGCCGGTCAACGGGGCGCCGCTGGCGTCCGTACGCCTGAGCGCCGCGGCCGACGTACCGGAGGTGATCACCCGGGCGGACGCGGCGTTCCGGGCCTGGCGCACGGTCCCCGCGCCGGTGCGCGGCGGCCTGGTGCGCCGCTTCGGCGAACTGCTCCGCGAGCACAAGGCGGATCTCGGCACCCTGGTCAGCCTGGAGGTCGGCAAGATCACCTCGGAGGCCCGCGGCGAGGTCCAGGAGATGATCGACATCTGCGAGTTCGCGGTCGGGTTGTCCCGGCAGCTGTACGGCCGGACGATCAGTTCCGAGCGCCCCGGCCACCGGCTCATGGAGACCTGGCATCCGCTCGGCGTGGTCGGCGTGATCAGCGCGTTCAACTTCCCGGTGGCCGTCTGGTCGTGGAACACCGCGCTCGCCCTGGTCTGCGGCGACCCGGTGGTGTGGAAGCCGTCGGAACTCGCCCCGCTCTCCGCCCTCGGCGCCGCGGCCCTGCTCGACCGCGCGATCGCCGAGACCGGCGCGCCGGCCGACCTCAGCCAGGTGCTGATCGGCGGCGCCGACGTCGGCCAGGCCCTCGTCGACCACCCCGGCGTCGCGCTGCTGAGCGCCACCGGTTCCACCCGGATGGGCCGGGCGGTCGGCCCGCGGGTGGCCGACCGCTTCGGCCGGTCCCTGCTCGAACTCGGCGGCAACAACGCCGCCGTCGTCACCCCGTCGGCCGACCTCGACCTCACCACCCGCGGCATCGTGTTCTCGGCGGCGGGTACGGCGGGCCAGCGCTGCACCACCATGCGTCGGGTCATCGCGCACGTGGACGTGATCGACGAGCTGACCGGCCGGGTGGCCGCCGCCTACCGGCGGCTGCCGATCGGTTCGCCGCTCGCCGAGGGCACGCTGGTCGGCCCGCTCATCCACGACGCGGCGTACAAGGCGATGCGCGACGCACTGGCGGCCGCGCGGCAGCAGGGCGGCGAGATCGTGGCGGGCGGCGACCGGCGCTTCGCGGACGAGTGCCCGGACGCGTACTACGTGGAGCCGGCCATCGTCCGGATGCCGGCGCAGACCGACATCGTGCGGCAGGAGACGTTCGCGCCGATCCTGTACGTCCTGCCCTACCGCACCCTGGACGAGGCGATCGCGCTGAACAACGACGTGCCGCAGGGGCTGTCGTCGAGCATCTTCACCGGCGACCAGGCCGAGGCCGAGCGGTTCCTGGCCGCCGACGGTTCGGACTGCGGCATCGCCAACGTCAACATCGGCACCTCCGGGGCCGAGATCGGCGGTGCCTTCGGCGGCGAGAAGGAGACCGGCGGCGGCCGCGAGTCCGGCTCCGACGCGTGGCGCGCCTACATGCGCCGCGCGACGAACACCATCAACTACTCCGGCGAGCTGCCGCTGGCCCAGGGCGTCGAATTCACGGTGTGAGCAGCGCCGCGGCGACGGTGTCGACATACCACCGCTGGTAGCGCTCGGGCGGCCAGCCGCACCGGCGGACGAGCCAGTCGTAGTTGCGCACGTCCATGGCCAGCCACAGCACGTCGGCCGCGGTGTCGACGGTGTGCTCCGGGCGCAGCTCGCCGGTCGCGGCGAGGTCGGCGGCGAACATGGTCATGCCGGTCCGGCGGTCGTCGACGTTCTTGCGCCAGATCTCCGCGGCCTCGGGATCGGCGGTCGCGGCGGCGGCGAGGGCGAGGGCGACCTGGCACTGCCGGGCCTGGACCTCGGCGAGGTGCCGGGCGTAGCGGGCGAGCTTCGCCCGCGCGTCCGGCAGCGCCCGGATCTCCGCGGCGAACCGCCGGTCGGGCAGCGCCACCGGGTCGTCGTCGCCGGCCACCGTGACGTCGACCAGCGCGGAGAGCAGCGCCTGCTTGCTGCCGAAGACCTTGTAGACCGTCTGGATCGCGACCCCGGCCTCGGCCGCGACGGCGGTCAGCGGGGTCGCCGCGTAGCCGGGCTCGACGAACAGGGTCGCCGCGGCGGCCAGGATCGCCCGGCGGGTCTGCCGGGCCTGCTCCTGCCGGTGCGCCGACTCGTATCGCCTCTTGACAGCCACCGCACGAGTGTAGTGCTCTATTGGATAGAGGTTGACTCTACCCAAGGAGTGGCCATGACGGCCGACGCAGCGGCACCGCGAGGTGCCCGAGTGATCTTCATTCCCCCGCCGCTGTATTACGCCGCCGGCCTGGCCGGCGGCCTGGCGATCAACAGTGCGGCCGCGTTCCCGCTCGGCGGGCGCCCGGCCACCGAGATCGCCGGAGCCGCGGTCGCCGCCGCCGGCCTGGCGCTGTCCTTCACCGGCGCCGCCGCCGTGATCCGGCACCGCACCACGATCGTGCCCCACCACCCGGTCACCACCCTGCTCACCGGCGGCCCCTACCGGCTGTCCCGCAACCCGATGTACACCGGTCTGGCCATCGCGTATCTCGGCCTGGCGCTGCTGTTCGGTTCCTGGTGGCCGATCGTGCTCTGGCCGCTCGTGATCGCCACCGTGCACCTGCTGGTCATCCGCCCGGAGGAGCGATACCTCACCGGGCGGTTCGGCGAGGCCTACACCGATTACCGGGCGCGGGTGCGGCGGTGGCTCTGACGGCGGGCCCTCAGCTTCGCCTTTCGGGCGTCCGGGGGCCGGGTCGGGTGGGTTTCGGCGTGCCGGCCGGGCTGCCGAGGGCTGGCGGTAGATGACCGAAACCTCGACTGACCGGCCGGGCGTGAGCCGGCCGGCCGCGAGCGCAGACATGAAAAACTTGCCGAGTGGTCAGGTTTCCCGACATCGCCGCCGACGAGCGCGACACCCTGGAACAGTTGCTCGACTTTCATCGCCGCCGCGTCCTGAACGCGCTCGACGGACTCAGCGATGATGACGCTGCTTCCCAGCCGGAGCCGGCGGGTGACGGCGTGCCGGTCCATCCGGGCGCCGAGAGTGTTGCGCAAGATCGGCCCACCGTCACGGCCTGCGACGGCGTGGTCGATAACGCGGGCAACCGCGGGTGGCAGCGGGACGAGGACGACTTTGCCGCCCTTGCCGCACACGCGCAGGATCCAGTGGCCGTGCTACTCGCCAAGATCGCTCACGCTGGCACCGCAGGCCTCGAAGATCCGTAACCCCAGCAGGCCGAGCATCGCGATCAGCGCGAAGTCGTTCGGGTTGTCCGACGGCCGCGCGGTCGGGATGAGGGCATCAAACTGCAGATGCCCGAGTGAGGCTACCGTCACGGAGCTGCCCGGGGACGACGAGGATTGAGCCTCTCCACCCCGGCGGGTTTCCCTACGATCGGCCCGTGGGGTTGTTCCTGAGCATGACCGCTGTGCGGAGCTCCGATCCGGCGGCGGTCGCCGAGGCGGCCGCCGGTTTCGCTGCCCTCTACGGTGTGCGAGCCGAACTCGTGCCAGTCAAAGCGGACATGCAGCGGAAGGTGGCGCTTGTCGTACCGCCGGTGAACGGCTGGACAGTGATCAACTGGCCGCGCTACATGAGGTTCCTGATCGGGGTGTCCCGCTGGCTGTCCGGCGAATTGAACACCGTCGCCAGCGCGATCGACGTCTTCGAGGGTGACGACTGGAGCCACGTCGCCATCTCGGGCGGAGAAGTGCGGGACAGGTACTCGACCACACCGGGTAACCACGTCCCGCCCGGAACCACGTCGCGCGAGGCAAACCGCCGCTGGGGCGGAAACCCGCGCGTCGTGGGTGAGACGTTCGGGGTGGACCCGGACCCGATCGCGCCGTACTTCGCCGGGATCAACATTCGCCTGCTGAAGGTGCTCTGGCGCCATGCCCGGCCGTCGTACAGCGGCAAGGTGTGGCCGGACGACGATGTGCCGCTGTGGGACGTGTGGGTGTTCGCCGACCTGTGGCGCCGGTTGGGCATCACCTACCCCGAACCCCACGCCGCCGAGGGCGAACACCGGATCGGCGTGGCATACGCGACGTTCGACAGTCCGCCGTTGCCAGCCGATTCGGCAGCGGATTGACGCCTTCCCCCAGCCGACTCGGCAGCCGGCTGGGTCGATGGCCAGGACCGTCGGGATGAGCCGCCGGCCCACCGCGCGGCGCGACAGTGGCCGGCCGTCCATGCAGATCAGCAGCTCCACCACGCCCTTGTCGGCGGCATGAGCGGATGTCGAGCACGGTTGCCAGCTTCTGTTCGACCGAGCCCGGTCGGTCGCCTCGTATGATCCCCGCTGTGACTTCTGCGCCCGGAAACCTCTCTGCGCGGCAACGGGCACTCGTGGACCAGTGGCTTCCTTCCGCAATCGTCGAGAGGAACCACAGCTGGGGCCTGGTGGCAACCACCGTCCTCGAAGTAACCCACGCCGGGTCGCGATTCATCGTCAAAGCCGGCGGCGGCGACGACCAACACATCCACCGGGAACTCCACGCCCATCTCAGCTGGTTGGACCCTTGGACCAGCAGGTGCCGCGCACCAACTCTGGTGCATGGCAACGCGGACGCGAAGCTCCTCGTCACCCGATATCTGCCCGGTGAACTGGTGCTCGGCACCAAGCACGCCGACGAGCCCTCCACCTATCGGCAGGCAGGCGAGCTGCTGGCCTTGCTACACGCCCAGACCGTCGTCACGGATGACGACTACGAGAGGCGCGAGAACGAGAAGTCACTGGCCTGGCTAGACCGACCACACCGAATCGCCGCGACCACCGTGCAGCGACTGCAAGCCGAAATCGCCGCTTGGCCGACGCCGCCCGCGACTCTCGTGCCCACCCACGGGGACTGGCAGCCCCGCAACTGGCTCATCCACGACGACGTCGTGAGCGTCATCGACTTCGGCCGTGCGGCTTTGCGTCCCGCATTCACGGACTTCGCCCGGCTGGCCGCTCAGGACTTCCGCCGCGACCCGAGGCTTGAGACAGCCTTTCTCGACGGGTACGGAACCGATCCCCGCGAGAAGGCCGCGTGGTATCGCACCCGAGTCCGCGAGGCGATCGGCACCGCGGCCTGGGCCTACCGAGTAGGTAACGAGCCATTCGAAGCCCAAGGACATCGAATGATCACCGAGGCGCTGTCGTCCAAACCCGGATGAGCCCCACCAACGGGATCGCCGCTACCAAGCCGCCCGACGCACAGTCCCCCTCTTCCAAGATCAAGGAAGAGGGGGGTCAACTTTCCCGGATCCCTACGGGGTCACTCTTCAGGAAGCGGCGACATCGGTCGGGTCAAGGCTGCCGGAGACGGCGTGATAGCTGCCGAGCAGGGCGCGGAAGACCGCCGGACGAAGCTCGGCCACGGCCTGATAGCCGTCGCGCTTGTCGTCCCAGTGGATCGGACCCGTGTCCTCCAGGACGTGCCGTGCGCGCAGGTATAGGGGACCTGCAGCCAGATCGGGCAGGCGGCCGGCCGCAACGAGGTGGCGCACACACCGGCATGTAACGCAGACTGCGCCGGTGGTGAACATGACGGACCCGGTTAGCGGGTGGGGCAAGGTTGTATGGCATCCGGGCGGCTATGAGCGGGGCTTCCGCTGGGCAGGTTGCTCGCTGGGGCTCGTCGTGTGGGGTGACAGGCTGCCACCGACGCCGGTGTTCGTGGAAGACGTCCAACTGCGCGGCCGGAAGTGGCCCGACGTCGGACAGGTGTTGCCGATGCGGATCGACCGGGCTGCGCCGGAACGATTCGAGATCGACTGGGATCAAGTGCCGGATCTGCGAGACCGGGTGCTTGCGTTGTGCGCACAGGTCGCGGAGCAGATGCGGACGTAGGCGGGTCACGGGCATGAGCGGCTCGTCGCGGCTGTGGAATGGGCAAGTGCGCAACCGCCGCCGGTATGCCTGTCGGCCACCGATCGTGACAGTGTGCCGTCGTTGCCGTGATGTCGTGGCGAGATTCGGCCGGCTGCCAGCAGACTTGGCCGGTGAGCGAGTTTGATGTGCCCGCCTTGGAAGCGTTGCCGCTGGAGGTGTTGCTGCGGCTGGCGAGACGGGAGGTCGAGGGCGACGACGGCGACGTTGCGCTGCCGGCACTTTCCGCCCTGCACCGGCGGCCGTCCCAGGAGGTCTTCGACCGCGCGGCGGTGCTCGTCTGCGACGATGACGCCACTCAGCGAGAACTCGGTGTGCGGATCCTGCGGGAACTCGGTGACCAACAGCCCGACGGGCGTCGGCCCTTCGGTGAGCAGACTGTCTGCCTGATCCGGGTCCGGCTCGGTGTGGAGACCGATCCTGCCGTGACAGGTTGGTTGGTTTCCGCGCTCGGCTACCACCGTGGCCGGCAGGCGTTGCCGGAGGTGGTGGCTCTGGCCGGTCATCCCGACGTTCGGGTGCGGTTCCACGTGGCAGCCGCCCTGCCGGGCCTGGTCGACCTCGACGAGGTGGAACCCGAGGCTGCCGAGGCGTTGATCCGGCTCTGTCATGACGACGACGCCGACACCCGCTACTACGCCCTGTACGCGGTCACCCGCGAGATCGGGGGCTTGAACGTGGAGGCGGTTACCCGGCTGACAACGGAGCTCGCCAACGATCCCGACGCGCAGGTCCACGCGATGGCCGCCGCGCACCTCGAGGCGATCCGCGAGGTTCGGCAACTGCTGAGCAGTGCCTTCGAGCCGAGGACAACGACCGGCGCGTACGACTACCTGATCGGACCCGTCCTGGTCGCACTCGCCTGTGCCGGCGACGCCGAAACCTTGGATGGCGAGATGCGCCGCCGCCTCGGCGCGGCAGCGGCGCGATTCCCCACCACGGCGATCGCGGAACAGCTCGTGACCTGGTGGGCCGACAAGGAAAGCCGCATCATCTGGGACTGAACCAAGCTCGAACAACCCGGCACGTTGTCGAGCACCCGTGTGCCGCTCGTCGGCACAAGCGTCCGCCGGCCAAGACCGTGCCTTCTCGACGGCCGAGCGAACGATGACCGCTATCGGCTGTTCGCCTCCACCTTCAAGCCAGTCAGGTGGACCTGCACCGACGCGAAAGCACTGACGTCCGGTTACAGCATCGGCGCACTAAACGCGCCGTAACGGACAAACGAAACCCGCGCTACCATCCCGATCAACCGCGCCAGGCCGATCAAAGGAACGACATGACTTTCCACGATGCCGGCCCGGCACATCCTGAGCCGGCGAGCCCGGACGAGTCACCGGCCGGCAGGAAGCCCGGTGCCGGCCTGACGAAGCGCCGTCGACTCCTGGCGTCCGCAACTGTTGTCCTCACGACAATCATCGGTGTTACCGCAGCGCACGCTGCGACGGCCGCGGTCAATGAACCGACTCCCAAGGAGCCCGATGCCGCCGCGACGAGCTTCGACGCGGCCTTCTGGCACCAGCAGGACCGGCTCGTCGATCTGAGGGGCTGGACCGAAGGCCTGCCCGGCCTCAAGACCAGCGGCTACGTCACCAGTATCAACAACGAGCCGGTCGACGGCTCCGTCGTGCTGGTGTGGCACGGGCCGCCCGACCTCGTGCAACGGCAGATCATCGACGAGGCCAGGCGCCGGCACATCCCCATCTCCGTCCAGCAGCGCAAACACAGCATGGCTGACCTCGAACGGGCCGCCAACCAGATCTTCGCCATCGAGTCGGGCACCGGCGAGTTCCACAACTTCAAGATCAGCGGAGCCGCCTCCTTCAGCATCGACTTCGACGGCGTCACCGTAATAGGAAAATACATTCATCCACCGGCCGAAGGCATCGCGGCCGCGGACACCGCGCTCACCCGGGCCCTAACCGCCAGAACCGGCGTAGCGGTCACGATCGAACACGGCGAACTCGTGCCACTTTGACCGGCACGGCCGAAAACTTCAGCGACCGGCGATCGCCTAATCTGCTGGGAGGTTCGGCGCTTCCTATCAGAAAGTCGACTCCTGCGACGCATTGTTATCAAGCAGATCCGGATGCGCGGACACGGAGGCCGCCGGGAGGTACTGCACCCGGGCGGCGTTCTTCAAGTCGGGTGCGTCGTGCGAATCGACCCGGCCGCGCTGAAGCGCGAACTGGCCGTTGTTGCCGGCCGGGATCATCTAGTCTCATGCCGTGGACCAGGGCATCGGATGGGTGTTGCTCTCACTGCTGAGCGTCGCCGTGCTGTACCGGGTGATCCGGACGGCCGTTGCCCACGGCATCGCCGACGCCGAGGAAAAGCGGCGTAAGGCCAACAGGAAGTCTTGATCGGCGGTGCCACGAGCGGACGGCGCGGTAGGGGTCTTGGTGGGTCGCGTAGTCGGCATCAGTCCGGGGTCGTCTGGCCGAAGGCGGCGAGGGCGGCTCTCGCGACTACGTCGCCGTGTTCCTGCACGAAGTGGCCGGCATCGGCGAGCACCAACGGTGCCGGCGCTCCGCGGACGGTGTGGCGCAATCTGTCCATCGCCGGCACGCCGAGCACCGGGTCCTGGGCACCGACCGCGAGGAAGCTGGCACCATCCCACTCGGCCCAGAATCGTTGCGCCGCCCGCGAGATCTCGGCGCCGGGCATGTCCGGCTCGGTCATCACCAGCTGAGGGAAGGCCCGCGCCCCAGCCTTGTATGAGGCGTCGGGGAACGGAGCGTCGTACGCCGCGGCCTCGGCGTCGGTCAGTGTCGGCACGCTGCGTTTGAGCAGCGCGCCGACCGCCAGGTCCGGGTGGGACGCGACGTAGGTGCGCCAGTCTTCGAAGCCCTTGCCCGGTGAAACGCCGACGGCCAGACCGGTGTTCATCGCCAGCAGCCGCGACAGCCGCCGGGCGAACCCCGCGTCCAGCGGCAAGGTCAGGCCGAGCAGACCGCCCCAGTCCTGCACGACAAGCGTGATGCCCGTCAAGTCGAGGTGCTCCACCAGCCGCAGCAGGAACTCACGGTGAAAGTCGAAGCTGTACACGGCCTGCTCAACTGGCTTGTCCGACCGGCCGAAGCCGAAGAAGTCCGGCGCTACGACCCGCCCGCCGGCCTGCAGGAAGACCGGGATCATCTTGCGGTAGAGGTATGCCCAGGTCGGCTCGCCGTGTAGCAGCAGGTAGGTGTCCACGGCATCGCGCGGCCCGAGGTCGACAAAATGCGCCCGCAGCCCTTCGTAGCCGGGTAGGTCATCGACGTACGACGGCGGATAGTCCCAGCCAGGCAAGCCGTGGAAGCGATCATCAGGAGTACGCAACGCCTCAACCATGGGATCTCCGCTCCGGCCGATCAAGCAAGCGCAACTCGGCGAGTATCGCAACGACCGACCCGACGCGACAGGCCCTCGACGCATCTTCCCGCAGGGGAACACGCTCCGCGCATATCCGGACAGCCGCCGCGCACGGACGGCGGCTACTTCTTTAATTTGATCTACGACCTGTGCCCGTCTACCGCCTGAAGTGGCGACCTACCGGATTTGAGGAACGATGCATTAGCGGCCGTGCAGGTAGCGCAGTACTGCAAGGACGCGTCGGTGGTCGGTGTCGGTGGGTGGCAGCTCGAGTTTGGTGAAGATGCCGTTGATGTGCTTCTCTACGGCGCTCGGGCTGATGCGCAGAGCGGTGGCGATCGCGGTGTTCGATCGACCCTCGGCCATCAGCTGGATGACGTCGAGTTCGCGTCCGGTGAGTCGGTCGATCGGGTTGGCGCGGCGCTGCAGTAGTTGCGTGACAACCTCGGGATCGAGCGCGGTGCCGTTGGCGGCCACTCGGCGCAGTGCGGCCACGAAGTCCGCGACGTCGGCCACACGGTCCTTGAGCAGGTACCCGATTCCGCTGGACCAGGTGGAAAGCAGATCGACTGCGTAGCGTTCTTCGACGTACTGGGAAAGCACCACGATGCGGGTCCGTGGCCGGCGCTGGCGTATCGCGAGAGCGGCCCGGATGCCCTCGTCGGTGTATGTCGGCGGCATGCGCACGTCGACGATGACCAGGTCTGGCTGGTGTTCGGCGGTCGCCACCAGCAGGCTGTCCGCGTCCGCGACGGCGGCTACGACGGCGATCTCAAACGTGTTGAGCAGTTGGACCAGGCCCTCGCGGAGCAGGACGGAGTCTTCCGCGATCACCACCCGCACGGCAGCTCCACGGTAATGCGGGTTGGTCCGCCGGTCGGGCTCACAATTGAGAGGGTGCCGTCGACGGCCGCGGCGCGTTGGGCGAGGCCACGAAGCCCCGTTCCGGCAGCGCCGACTGGGCTGGCACCGTCGAGGCGGGCGCCGCCGCAGCCGTCGTCGCTGACGACGACGCGCAGCCGGTCGCCGGTGCGCTCCACGTCGACCTCGGCCCGGCTCGCCCTGGCGTGCTTGGCGGCGTTCGTCAATGCCTCGCAGACGACAAAGTAGGCGACCGCTTCGACAGCGGGCGCACAACGGTCGGCCACCCGGACCCGCAGCCGCACGGGTACCGGGGAGTTGGCCGTCACCGCGGACAGGGCGGCATCCAGGCCCCGATCGTCGAGGATCGGCGGGTGCAGTCCGCGAACGAAGGTCCGCAACTCGGCCAACGCTGCCTTGAGCTCGTCGTGCGCCTCGTCGAGGGTGCGCCGCGCCGGCTCAGGGATGTCGGTCAGCGTGACTCGGGCCAGACCCAGCTTCATCGCCAGCGACACGAGCCGCTGCTGGGCGCCGTCGTGCAGGTCGCGTTCGATGCGCCGGCGTTCCGCGTCGGTAGCCGCGATGACCTCCGCTCTGCTGTGGGCCACTTCGGCCATTTGGCGGGCCAGCGCTTCGGCCGGGCTGGTGCCGAGCAGCGCGCCAGCCGCTGCGGCGTCCGCGTCGGCCAGGGCGCCGGCGGTCCGTGGCGCGACCGGCGGGGCGAGCAGCCAGCACACCGGCACCGCAACGGCGGTCATGGCGGCGGGCAATGGCGCGACCGCGTGATAGAGGAACTGACGCCAGGTAGTGGGTGCGGTCCACTCCTGGACCAGACGGTCAATCGGCGGTCCGGCCGCGATCGGCGGTGGCGGCGGGAGTTCCACGGCCAGCAGGTGCCGGAACCGCCGCCGCTGCCGCCGCGTCGCCGCGCGGATCCTGGCCGGTAGTACCAGCAGCGTGAGCCCCGCGGCAAGGACCAGAAGGATCGGGGTGATGGGCCAGTCGCTCAGCGGCCCGTACCCGGCATGGCCGTATATCAGTCGCCACACCGGCCAGTACCAGACAGCGACCGGCACGCCGACGACCGTGGTCGAGTCGATGATCGACAGCGGTAGACCCGCCAGTAAGTGCAGGGTCGCGCGGGTGGCCCGCCCCGGGCGCGGCGTGCCCGCCGGCGTCGGCGGCAGGCCGGGTCGCGGCGGGTCGGCCCGATCCACCGAACTCATGAGGCCACGGTAGTCGCGGCCGGCTATCGCCTCCACCATGGGCACCACAGCACTGTGACTGTGGACAGCCGCAGCTACTGAGCTGCGGCCGGCACCAGCGACAACGCGAGAGGCGGGCGGCCACACTGTGCCGGTCCTGGCAACTGGCCACGAGGAGTCGCAGATGACGAAGCAATTGACGGTGGCGCGGTGGCTGCGCCCTCGCGCGGCAGCAAGGCGCGTGGCGCTCGCCCTCGCGGCTGCCGCGATACTGGCGGTCGGCCCCGGCGCGGTCTTCGGCGCGGCCACGGCACGAACCGCGAGCGCCGCGGCCGCCATATCGCTCACCCTGCCGGCACCGACCGGGCCGCACCGCATCGGTACCGTCAGCCTGCACCTAGTCGACCACATCCGTACGGATCCGTGGGTGCCCGGCAGCCAGGTACGCGAAATCATGATTCAGATCTGGTACCCCGCCTCGACAGTCCGCGGCTACCCGACCGCGCCATGGCTGTCGGCCGGCGCAGTGCCACACTTCGAGGAAAGTCAGGGACTGCCGGCCGGCGCCGTACGCCTACCGCCCACCCACGGCCACGTCAATGCGCCGGCAGCACCCGGCCGCCGTCCGGTCCTCGTGTACTCACCGGCCTTCGAAGCCGACCGCGGCTTCGCCACCGCTCAGGTGGAGGATCTGGCCAGCCACGGATACGTCGTGGTCACGATCGACCACACCCACGACGCCTCCGAGGTCGAGTTCCCCGACGGGCGGGTCGAAACGGCCACCATCACCGACGCAGACGACCAGACCTTGGCACTGGGCGTCGCCGTGCGTACCGCCGACGCGCGGTTCGTCGTCGACCAACTGACCGCGATCAACGCCGGTAGCAATCCGGACGCCGACCACCGGCCGCTCCCGCGCGACCTGCGGGGCGCATTCGACCTTGACCGCATCGCAATCTTCGGCCACTCATTCGGTGGAGCCACGGCGGCCGCCGCCGTCCACGACGACCCGCGGTTCCGGGCCGGGGTCAACATGGACGGCACGCTGTTCGGACCCGCCGGACCGGCCGGCTCGGACCGGCCATTCCTCCTGCTGAGCAGCGACCACCCGACAATCCCCGAGGATCCCACCTGGGACACACTCTTCGCCCAGCACCGCGGGCCGATCCTCGAACTGCGGCTGACCGGCTCGGCCCACCTTTCGTTCAACGACGGGCAGCCGCTCTACCCGCAGCTGGCCGGCGTGCTCGGACTCGGCGGCGGCGACCTTGCCCAACTGGTCGGCACCATCGATCCGGGCCGCTCGGTGGCGATCCAGCGCAGATACCTACGGGCCTTCTTCGACCGCTGGCTACGCCACCGCCCCCAGGTGCTGCTGGACGGACCATCGAGACGGTACCCGGAGGTTCAGTTCGTTCGATCCCACCCGGCAGGCTGACCGCTGCCGCGGAGGAGCCGGGCCTCGCCGATGTCAGCCCACTGCGCGCGCTCATCGGCTACTTGTTTATTGGTGGTACGACCGCAGCCCGGCCAGGCTTGGTCGAGGTGACCGGTGGGGTCGCTCGCTCATCGGCTGTCCACCGTC
>Ga0207668_10000397_pt1 | contig 27499 bp, 49 predicted proteins | sample KBSS43metaG_FD_184323 | JGI IMG/M metagenome (GOLD analysis project Ga0207668, IMG submission 184323) | Switchgrass rhizosphere microbial communities from Kellogg Biological Station, Michigan, USA - KBS S4-3 metaG (SPAdes) (version 2) | ecosystem: Host-associated > Plants > Roots > Rhizosphere...
GGTCTCACTCCGACGAACTTCACCGGCTACTACGCCAGCAACGGCCACGGCGGCACGGTTCAGCCCGCCAGCTACGCGAGCTCTACGGGCGTCGACGCCGCGCTGCGCAAGATGATCGCCGGCGAGGATGCCCCGGGTCTCGCCGCCCAGGCCGCCGCGATCGAAGCCCAGGTGGGGCGCGGCCGGGCGGAGAACATCAAGCAGCTCCGAGCCCGCGCCGTCGGCTCCGGCTTCTACGGCGGCGACATCTACCAGCAGCTCGAAGAGGGGGCCGTGGCGCAGGGCGATGCCCAGATGGCGGAGCAGCTCGCCGCCGCCCGCTTCGGCGCCTTCCAGAACGCCCTCGGGCTGGGGACGCAATACGACCTCGGCATGGCTGACATCGGCGCGAGGGACCGGGCCACCTCCGCCAGCGCGGCGAGCGCGGCGGACTCCCTCTCCGTGGCGCGGCGCGGCCAGGATCTCGGCGCCCTCGGCAACGCCCTTCAGCTCGGCGAGGAGGGGCGATTCGGCACCGCCCAGGGTCTGGGGAACCTCGCCAGCCTCTTTAGCAGCGACCAGAAGGCGGCGCTGGGCGGGATCAACGACCTCGCGGCCAGCCGGCGCGGCGACCTTTCAGCGGCCGGCGCGCTCTCCCTCGGCAGTGACCAGGCGCAGAACCAGCTCCGCGAGGCGGGTATCTCCGCCAACGCGAGCCGGGCGAACGTCAACGCGCAGCTCGGCTGGCAGCGCCAGCAGTTCTACGATCCCCTGTCCCGCCTGGGGCAGTTCAACGACATCATGAATGGCGCCTTTGGCAACTCGGGCAGCGTCCATACGGAAGGCCTGGACACCCGTGCCGGAGGCGGCGCTGGGTACGTCTCGCCTTTCGCCGGGGCGCTCGGCGGCGCGGCCATCGGTGGCCAGATCGGCTCCCTTTACAACAACCGGCAGCAGCAGGGCGGCGGATAACCGACCTATGTTCGGCTACCAAAGCTTCTTCCCGGCCTTCGATGGAAGCGACGCCGAAAGTGCGCCGTCCAGCTTCAGCGGTGCGCAGCCGCCCCCGAAGCGGCTCACCTACGAGCAGATCCTGGCGCACCTCCAGCCACCGTCGGCGCCGGAGGCTCCGGCGCCCTACGGCGGCTTCGGCGATCTCCCGGCGGATCAGCAGCGGGGCGGGAAGCTCGACGCGCTCTGGGCGGGCTTGGCAGCGCTCTCAAGCGGCTTGGGCTCGGGACGCTGGGGGGAGGCCGCTGCTGAGGGAACCTCGGCTATCCAGGGCATCCGGGAGAACGCCGTCCGGCGGGGGAATGCGCAGCAGGAGGCGGGCTACCAGAAGCAGCTCGCCGCCACGCAGCAGAAGGCCGAACAGGAGCGGGCCAAGCAGCAGGCCGCCGCCCTCGCCGGCATGTACGACCGCGCCACCGCCAACGAGGACCCGGCCGGCCCCTTCGCTCAGCAAGCCGCCGCCGCCGCGCAGCGGGGCGACATGTCCGCCTTGGAGAAGATGGCGAGCCCGGAGACGCAGAGCCAGCGTGCGCAGGCGAAGGCGCGCGGGCTTAACCCCGACGCTTGGGACACCATCGAGCAGCTCAAGGCGACCTTGAAAGACAAGATCGCCAAGCAGAGCCTGGAGGCTCTCTCCGGCCCCGAGGCCGCCGCCGCCGCCGCGAAGGCGAAGGCCGAGCAGGACGCCCGGCTCCCCGGGGAGATGAAGCTCAAGTTGGCGCCGTCCTACCAGGCGCCCGCGCAGTACGAGCCGCTGGACCGGATCGCCGCTCGCACGGAGCTCGTGGAGAGCATCCAGGACAAGCACGCGGCGGCGCGCAGCGGCGGCGTGGGAGGCATCAAGGGACGGCTGGGGCAGGCGCCGAACGGCGTCTGGGGCTGGATCTCGCCTCCAGATCCGAGCAACCCCGGCGGGCGGTTCGCCCCCATCGATGGGCAGCCGCTGGCCGACGGCAAGCTGCGCTACTTCGCGAAGGACGGCGTCCAGTATGTCCAGAACGCCGACCACCCCGAGCTCGGGGCGGTTGAGGTCCGCACCTACGATGCCGGCGAGGAGGGCGCGCCCAGCATGAAGACCCTGCGCGGGGCCAGCGCGCCGCCGAAGGCCGCCGGCGCGCGCGTCTCCGTCCCTGGGGACCCCCATCCCGATCGCCCCCTTCAGCAGCGGGTCTCCGACGTCGAGGCTGCCGTGGGCCGCCTCTCTCCCGAGGAGCGCGCCACGGCGGCGCAACTCCTGCAATCCATGCTTCCGCGTGACGTCGTCGCTGGAATCCGGAGGGCTCGTGCCGGGCAGCACTGATCCGTTCGCCATCTTCGCCACGCCCGGGGACGCGTTCGCCGTCTTCCGCCGACACCCCGGCTCGCCCGGGGTCGACCCCACGGAGGGCGACGACGAAGAGGCGCGCCGGCGGAAGCGCGCGCAGATGGCGCAGGCGCGCCAGATCGCCGCCGCGCAGGGGCTCGCCGGCCCTGATCCCCAGCAGTCCGTCGGTGCCCGCGCGCTCGCCTTCGGGGACCGCGCCGTCTCCGCCGCCGCCGAGGGCCTGGTGTCGATCCCAGAACTCGCGGCGAAGTTCCTCCCGGATGACAACCCCTCCGCGATGCTCCCCTCGCAGGACACCGAACGCGAGGTACCCGGCGACCCCTACCCGACCCTCGGCAAGCCCGGCGGGTTCTTCGACCTCAAGGCGAGTCGCGAGGACATCCGCCGGCAGAACGAGCAGCACCGGGAGGCCTTGGCTGCCTCCGAAGGAGACCCCGCCGTTATCGCCGCCGCCGATACGCTGGCCGAAGCCGCCGGCATGGCGCTCCCCCTGGGGCCCGGGGGAAAGGCGGCGAGAGCCGCCGAGGAGGCGCAGGGCGCTCTCCGGATGACGCTCGGCAGGGCCGCCCCTGTGGCGCGGGCCGCTGAGGAGCTGGCGCCCGAGGAGGCCGCCTTCCTGGCCCGCCGGGCGAAGGCCATGGCTTCGATGCCCGGGGGTGACGCGGCGTTCGTCGGCCCCGGCGCCGTCGCGGATTCCTTCCGCCCCGAGTCCGCGCTCCTCCAGGTGGGCGAGCACACCGAGCGGGCCGCCCAGGATGCCGCCCTCGGGCTTCGGGGTGCGCCCGGCAGCGCCGACGAGCTGGCCCGCGCCTCCCTCGCCATCGACGAGCACGCCGCGCCCGCGCCGCTGCCGCGCCGCGAGCCACCCTCGCTGGCGGAGATCTTCGGGGAACGTCGCGAGGAGCTGCCGGCTGACACGCCCCACACCGGCACGAAGAACGCCGTCGCCGAGCCCGAGCGGATCGCGCGCGGCCTGCCGCAAGTCGAGGCTCTCGCCAGGAAGACGTCCGGGGAGACTTGGGGGGAGGCGAAGCGCATCTTCGAGACCGACCCGGAGGCGCCACGCGCGCTGGCCGCCCGGGTCGCCGAGAAGCCCCGCGCATTGACCCCCCTGGAGAATGACCTCCTCCTGCACGACCGGATGAAGATCTCCCTGGATCACCGAGAAGCGCTCGCCGCCGAGGAGGCGGCCTTCCGGGCCGGGGACGCCGAGGCCGCCGAGCTCGCGAAGATCCGCCGCGTAGCCGCCGAGGCCGCGATCGACGTCAACGACACCGCCCTGAAGCGCGCCGGCACCGAGTGGGCGCTGGCCGGCTCCGCCCGGCAGAAGCTCATCGCCGAGGACTTCTCGCCGCTCTACCTGCGCCAGCGGCTCAACGTGGCCGCGCGCGAGGCCGGCGCGCCCGTGCTCCCCGGCGCCGAGGAGAAGCTCACCCAGCTCTCCCGGCAGATCGAGGAAGCCCACGGCCAGCTCGCCGGCTACGAGGAGAGGGTCGCGCAGCTCGAAGCCGAGCGCGCCGTGGCCTCCGTCCACCGGGACGTCGCGAAGGCGGAGCGCTCCGGCATCCGCCGCGCCGCCAAGGTCGACCTCGACGCCGAGTTCCAGGAGCTCGCCAAGCGCCTGGACAAGAAGGCGGTCCAGAATCAGCAGACCTTGAACATGTCAGGCGGGCTCGACCCCGAGACGGTGGGGATCATCTCCCGCATGGCGAAGAACCGGGTGCAGGCCGGTGCGCGGGGCCTCGGCGAGGTGGTCGACAGCGTGTTCCAGACCATCCGGCCGCACATCGAGGGCCTGGAGCCCCGCGAAGTCCGCGACGCCATCTCCGGCTACGGCGTGGTGCGCCAGCAAGCGACTCGGTCGGAGGCTGTCCAGGAGCTCGCCCGCATCCGGCAGGAGGGCCGCACTCTTGCCGCCCTGGATGAGGCCCGCGCCGCAGGTCGCACGGCCGAGGCCGCGCAGCTCGAACGGAAGGCGCAGCAGATCGCCGAGCGGCACGCCTTGCCAGGTCGCGGCCCATCCTCTCCGGCCGAGCAGTTGGCCGCCGCTCGCAACCGTCTTGCCCGGCGAGAAAAGGAGCTGACGATGCAGCTCGCCGAGGGGTACCATCCGAAAGTGAAACGCCGACCGGTGGCGCTCGACTCCGACGCCATCGCCCTCCAGGGTCGCGTGAATGCCCTGAAGCGCCAGGCGAACCTCGTCATCCGAAAGCAGGAGCTGGCGGGCCGCACCCGCCCCGAGGTGGCGATGGACTGGACGGCGAGCTGGGGGCGGTTCCTCAAGCTCTCCGGGACGGCCACGCTTCAGAAGATCTCGGCGGCGGCCAGCGAGAGAGCGCTGCTCTTCAAGCCCCTGGAGGAGTTCCTTGGCACCGGCGTGTCTCGACTGCCGGTGGTGAAGCACTTCGCTGCCGAGGCTCCCATCGAGGGCGGCGGGAGTCTCAAGGCAATCGCGAAGTCCTACGCCGGCTTCTTCGGGAAGACGGCTCGCGCGGAGCTGCGCGCTGGGCTCGCCGGCCGTGAGGGGGCCTTCTCGGAAGCCTTCAGCAAGCACGCGAGCAGCGCCGCCGCCCCTGAATGGATGGAATACCCCGGCCGCGTCCACGCCGGCCTGAAGGCCCCCGCCAAGATCGCCGCGTACGAGTTCGCGATGGAAAAGCAGGCGCTCTACTACCTGAAGAAGGAGGGGCCGGATGCGCTCCTGAACCCCGTCCTTCAGGAGGAGATGAAGGCCCGTTCCTACGAGTACGCCCTGCGTGACATCTTCATGGGTGAAAACGCCGCTGTGCGATCTTTCCGGCGGGCCTTCGAGGATCGCCCCGGCCAGTCGTTGGCGATGAAGGCGACGAACACGACCGCCAACGTGCTCCTCCCGATCGTCAAAGTGCCGACGAATTACGCTCTGGAAGTGACCGACTATGCGGTCGGCCTGGTCAAGGCGGGAGCGAAGGTGCAGCGCGTCGTCCGCCGGGGTTTTGCCAAGCTCCCTGAGGGGACGGAGCGCACGCTCGCCAACGCCATCAAGGAGGGGCTGAAGCACGTCCCCGAGGGCCAAGCCGAGCTCATCATGCGACAGATCAAGAAAGGCTCCCTGGGAGCTGGCCTGATCGCCCTGGGAGCTACCGGCGCGGTCGAGGTGGGCGGCTACTACGTGCCCGGCGAGCACCGCCGCCATAGCGACCTTCACCCGGGAGAGATCCGCATCGGCGGCCACGGAACGGGCGTCACGATCCCGCACAACCTCCTGCACCATCCGGCCGTGGAGGCGATCCAGGTGGGCGGCACCGTTCATCGCGCTCGTTCCGTCGCCGAGGGGCTTGTGAACGCCGGCTGGGGCGTCGCCGAGCAGGTTCCGTTCCTGCCGTCGAACAGCATCCGAGACATCCGCGAGGACCCCTCCCGGATTCTCGGCAACATCGGACGCGGGATGACCATCCCACCAGACGCCCAACGGCTCGCCCGGGTGCTCGACCAGAAGCACGAGCAGAGCCCCGCTGCCATGACCGGGCAGCAGTTTGGTTTCGGCGGCCTTGAGATCGGGCCGCTCGGCATTCACGTCCCCGAGCTGGAGGCCAGGAAGCGCAAGGCTCGCGGGTCGTTCTGGGAGCAGCTCGTGGAGGAGGAAATGCTCGGCGTACCTGGGTTGCGAGACGACGTACGATGACCATCAAAAGGAGATCCCCCGTGACACCATCTACGCCACACCGCGACGTCGACCTGACCGGTGCGTTCCGGCTCGACCTTAAAACTATCGCTCTTGTGGTCGCCGTCGGAGCGAGCTGGTATTCTCAGGTCGGCCGCATCGATTCGATCAATCAGCGGATGGACTTGGAGGCAAAGGCCCGCACGGAGGTGCAGGCGGCCCAGCGCGATGCCGAGAAAGCCCGCGCAGATCTTGCCGCCCAACAGCAGAGCTCCCTCGCCGAAAGCCTGGCCAAGCTGGAGGCTCAACTCAAGGTTACGTCCATGGACGTTTCGGATCTACGAATCGCCAACGGAAAGAAAGGACTCTGAACATGCCTGAGACTGAGGGAAACCAGCAGAGATGTTGCATCCTAGGGGTTTGTTGCCCACCGGGCGGGCCTGCTCAGCGGGCCGCGTTGAAATCCTGGCTCCTCAGTAAGATCGCAGCCGGCGCGCAGGAAGCCGAAGACCAGACCCTCTCGGCCACCGTCGACGGCTGGCTCGACGAGCTGCCCTGGGGCGAGAAGGCGGAGTAGGAAAAAGCCCGGCGCGGAGGAGAGTCCAATTCCTCCGCGCCGGGCCGCCCCGGGCCACCCGATTCCAGCCGCTACCAGTCGAACCAGCCGCGACAGTCCGAGTTGCACGCCGATCGCCGGTTGCTGCAATAGGCGTTGTAGCCGCCGCTCTCAATCGTACAACTGGAGTACTCACACCAGCACTCGTTCACGCACTCTGAATAGGTGCTGATAGTACCCGAACAGATGAACGATCCGCTCGCTCTGACTGGACGCGTCACAATTGCGGGGATCATCAGGACCATGGTCGCGATCAACAAGGTGAGCCTCTTCATTTTCCGGGGACCTCCTTAGAGTCGGGTGCTGCCGGCCCCGATGCGCGCCGGAATTGGCGGCCCGGGGGAATGCTACTGGTGTCTGTCGTATCGCTTCTTACGTTCCGTCTGCTTCTCCGCCTGATCGCCCGCCATCCCCTCTCTCACCTTCGCCCGGTAGGACAGGCATGGCTCGAACGCGTAGGGCTGGCCCATGTAGGGCTTCCAGTTCACGTGCACCCCTTGCTCGTCAAAGCGGCCCGCGTCTTCCTCCCCCATCAGCCAGGCCGCCCACGCCGCGCGCAGGCCCGCCACGCTCATCTCCGGCCTCTTGGCGGCGAACTCTCTCTTCTCACGGTCGTACCACGTGGCGACGGTCCATCTCGCGAAGTGCCACCCGCCGGAGCCCCAGCAACCCTCCGCGAGCGGGCACCCGCAGTGCGAGATGTCCGACGGAGGGCCGAGGTCGGGGATGTTTCCGGCGCGCAGGCTCTTGAGCGCTTCCCGGAAGAGGGTTCCGATCGCGCTCATGCTGCGGCCCTCGCAAGCTCGAGCAACAGCTCCGCGAAGGGTCCGGGGGTGAGGGTGCGTGCGCGGTTCGACAGCCTGGAGGGTGCCACGAAGCCCTTTGCTATCGCCCGCCGCCGCTCCTCGGTGGAGTGGAACCCCAAGTCCATCTTCTCCGTCTGCGGAGCCGGCCCCCAGATCAGATCAAGTGGCTGCGGCCCGTAGTACAGGAGCCACGTGGGTTTTCGCACTCGGTGTCCATAGTGGCCCTGTTCGACGCAACAGCACCAGGCGCCGCAGAGCCCCTTAATCCATCCGCCGGCACGTGGCGGCTTGTGGAGCCGGAAGGCTCTCCAGGCATGCGACGACTCGGGATGTTCCAGCACACCGCCCCACCTCCGGATGGCCGCCAGGGCCGCCGCGAAGCATCCCCCGTCGTCGCCCCCCTTGTACCGCCCTGCCGCGCTCGGACCGCCGCTCCAGTACCTGCCCCACCGGGCGCACGGTGGGTGCGCGACCACGGGCCACGGGCCGGCGTAGAGGCGCGCGTCGCGGCTCTCCGGCCACAGATCGACGTCGTCGCGGCCAGCGTAAGGGCCGTCGGGCAGGACGTACAGCGCAGCCACTCTGCTCATCGCCTCGCCCTTTCCGCCGCGACTTCCTCGGCATCCCGGATCTCGAAGTAGAGCTGCGCGAACCGGGGGACCGGGTCCGGCTTCCCGTGCAGCCGCTTCCACGGCCGCCAAGGCTCCAGGTAGCGCGTCCCGCCGTTGGTGGCATCGTTCTGCGTGTGGCGGCCCGAGCACCACGGGTCGTTGAAGACTCCGCAACCGGCGGCGCGCACTCGGCTTTCTCGCCGCCAGCGGTCGCGGTCGGCCGGCCCGAGCAGATCCCGGTCATGGGCGAGGAGCTGGTCGCGGATGGCCTTCGCGATCTCGTCCGTCAGCGCGGGGTGGACCCCCGGCGGGGAGCCGTTCTGCTCGCGGTAGAACCCCTCCCGGCACAGGAGGTGATCGCGCCAGCACTCCTCGATCCGCCAGCGCAGCTCGGCCGTCCGGCTTCGCGTCGCCTCCCTGGCCGCCACGTCCGGAAGCTCGTCAGGCGCTGGAAACGGCAGGACCGCCGGGGGGGGTGAGGATGCTCTGGGAGTACGTGTCTTTCCTTTTTGTTCTACGTGCTCTCCTCCCCCTCCCAAAGACAAAGACTCCCCACCCCCTACCCCCTCCCCGGCACTGCCCGGCTGGGGTGCCTGCTGGTGGCCCGGCTGGTGGCTCCCGTTCTCGCTGGGAATAGCCGTGCTGGTGGCCCTGCTGGTGGGGTACGGCGTGAGCCTGGAGGCGAAGAGCATCTCCAAAGCGGCCCGGACGATCTCCGCCTGGCCCTGGCCGGAGCGCTCAGACTCAGAGGCGAGCCGGGCGAGTTGCGGTTCGGTAAAATCGAATGTTCGCTGCCTCATCGTTCCTCCAGTAGTGGTAGAGGGGCCGGAGGCTTTTCGATCGTTTTCGCGAGTGAAAGGATTTCGTCAAGGTGGGCGCGGGTCAGTCGGTACCACTCACCGTGAACCTGGAAAGCCTCGAATCGGTCGTGTAGAAAGCTCTCCGCCCACCGCATATCGGCGGTCCAAAGCTTGAACAGCAACGCGGCCCCTACGGCTCTCGAACGAACCTCGGGGTCGACGCTGAGGCCGAGCTTTGTCAGACCTCGCCTTGCCATGGCGTATACGTAGCCGGAGCGCGGGTTCTTGCTTCGCGGAGGATAGGCCCATGGCGCGTCCAGTTTGTCGAGCTTGTCCAGTACGCACTCGCAAACGAACTCTTCGACGCTAATCCCGGCCAGATTCGCGGCGTGTACCAGCCGCCACCACTCTCTCCGCGAGAACTGCATTCCTTTCCTGACGAAGTTCTTTGTAGTGGGCCGCTCGCACTCTGGGGGGTGGCTCACGCCGACGTCGGATTGCCAATCCTCTTCCAACCTCACCGCGCCGTCTCCCGCAGCACGGCGGCGTTTCGAGAGCCATCTCGCCTACACAGGTGGCAGATTACCGGCAAGGGGGACTGCCGGGGGCTGGGGGCCAGGGCGCCGCAGAAAACGCATGGGCGCTCGTCCCGTACCGGGGCGAGATCGATGGGGCTGTCCCAGCTCACCGGTCGACCCCTTCCACCTTGCCGTCGCGGTTGTGGAGTCGCTCGTGGCGGTCGGAGAGATGCTCAGCGCGGGAGGTAGGGTTGCCGTCAGCGGGCAGCCACTCCTTCATCTCCGCCGTCAAGGCTGCCGGACACCTGGGGTCGTGTTGTATTACGACGAGCCCCGAACCGCTGAGGCGCCCCCGGAACTCTCCGCATCCACACCGCTCCGCCGCCCAAAGCTCCGAGCAGAGACATCCGGCGGCTTCCGCCAGCTCGACGGCGTCGTGAAGATCGTAGGGCTCGAAGTCGCGAGGATCATCCTGTTCTTCGTCCATGGGAACAGACCTCCAACGGAAAACCGGCCCCTCCCCCTCGGAAGCGGCGAGCCGAACGAACTCCGCGAGCCGAGGGGGAGGAAGCCAGACCTTTTTCGTGTCGTCGCTGGGTGTTCGGCTCAGCGGGCTTCCGTGGTGCTGTTGGAACTCTACCTGATGATGCCTTCGATCGGCAAGGCGTGGAGGCGAAGAGTTTCGATCTGCGCCGCCATTTCGTCTTGCCTCTGGAGGAGGAGCTCGACCTTCGCCTCGGCGGCCTCGGCCCTCGTCTTCCAGCCGTTCGCCACTTCCATTAGCTCGATCATCTCCAGGCTCCAGCGCTCACTCACCGGACCGTCTCCCGGATGAACTTCTCCATTTCGCGCATGGCGGCCTCGCGGTCAGCGAGATCGACCACCACGCCGGACGGGAACCGGATCTCCCCGCTGACCTCCATCTTGCCGCCGTCGACGTCGGCGGGCTTGCCTTCGGCCGTGATCTCAGCCCCGGACCATCGCTCCAGATCGTCGAACGTCGGCTCCTGCGCCACCGCCTCCTCGCCGATCACCGCCTGCTTCTCGTCCACCCGGAGGTCGCGCACCTGGACAAGCTCGCCGGTGTCGTCCCGGCGCAGGTATGCGGCCTCCTTCGTGTAGAGCCAGGTGCAGGCAACGTCCTGATCCTCGATGCCGGTCTCGACGATCTCCCCCAGCCGCAGCGTCTCGGCGTGGGAGAGGTAGATGCCGGCCTTCTTCGCCTTGGCGGCTTCCTTCATGGTGCTTTCCCAGGCGGCGAACTCCTCCCGCTTGGTCTCCTCGTTCGTCACGCTGACGGCTAGTTGTTGCGCCCGCTCGGCCAGCTCATCCTCGCTGAGCTTGACCGGCAGGTTCCGCGTCTCGGTCGTTGTTCTCATCGGCTCTCCTCTCTGAATAGACTCGCACGTCTTGGAACTCTCGCCCGTCGGCCATTTTGCCAGCCGCCCGGATTTCGATTCCCGACACCCGGAACGCTTTGTCCATGTACGGGAGGCTGTCCGGCAGCAGCGACTCACGCACGACAGCAGCACCTTTTCGATAGGTCTCCTTGTAGACCTCGCGCACCGCTGCCATCACCGGTCCTCCGCCGGGATCTCCCGGGTGTCGCCCAGCTTGGCCCTCAGACGGCGGTAGAAGCGCAGGGCCTCGACGGCGAAGGGCTTGATCGCCGGCCAGTGCGAAGTTGGATCCAGGCTGGCGCCGACCACGGCCAGCCATCGCGGGTCGCGCAAAAACGGCAAGCTGTTGGCCAGGCTCCGCAGCTCCTCCACCCGCACGCTCGCCGGGCTCAGCGGGTGAAGGCCCCCGGACTGCCCCGGGGGCAGGACCGGGGGTTTCGGCGGAACCACCACGGGCGGGTCGACGGGGGGCGCAGCGGGCTCCAAGAGCTTGAACTCGATCGCCTTCTGGATCACCCACTGGGTAGCCCCGACGAGCAGCGAGAGGTCCAGCGCGTCTCGCTGGGGGGCCGGCGCGATCGTGATCCCCATCCGCGCAAAAACGAGCGGGAGGAGCGCCGGGGCCTGGCTGTTCAGGCCAGCGGCGTGAGCTCCTGCATTCTGCTCGGGCAGGTATTCGATCGCGTCGAAAATGTTGATGCCGCCGTACCGTTTTACCAGAGAGACCTCGCCGGGGTGAAACGTAGCGGTCTTTCGCACCCCGGGATGTCCTTGGGAAACGTCGAGGCAGGCCAGAGCGGCGAAGCCCTCGCCGAAAAGGGCTTCGCCGCCGGTCAACGCAAAGCCGGGCATCAGCCGCCCTCCTTCGGAGCTCCGATCCACTCGACCGCGTTTTCGCCCCAGCTGATCGTCCATCCCTCAGGCGCCCGGAGATCCTTCGCGTCGGGGGTGTTCATGCCGAGTAGCAGCTCCAGCTCCTCGCCGGGGTTGGGGTCGATCTCCGTGTCGCTGGTCGCCGTGAAGGGACCGGCACTGACGGTTGCGCCCTCACCGTTGAACGGGGCGGTTATCACCACGTCGAACTCTTCGGGGCACTTCCCCATGTGGATCGGCTGGGACACCTCGCGCCCCTCCTTCCCGGCGTCCTGCCCGATCCGCTTGTTCCCGTATCCCGAGAACGCGGCGGTGAGCTGGTCGTTCCGGCAGAGCAGCTCGAGAATCTCGCTCTCGCGAGGCAGGACGGCGTCGGCGTCGACTTTCGGCCGGCGGTGCGAGTTCTTGGTGCGCAGGTGGAACAGGCGGACGGCGGTACCCGGCTCGACCGGGCCGCGCTTGACGTGGGCGCGGATGATGAGGCCGGTCGCGCCGGCAGGCGGGACGAGGGCGACGGGGACGAGGTCGTTCTTGGTGAAGGTGTGCGATTCCATTGTGATCTCCTTCTCAGTGCACTTGGGGATCATCCCCGAGCGCTTGTTCGAACGTGGCACGGACGGCGACCACCAGCGGGGCCATGTCGTCCAGGTTGCCGGTCAGATCCAGCAACTGGAGGGCGTGAATCGCATTGGCAAGATCGGCCCGGCCGTCTCGCAGCGCAGCGGCGCGAGCAAGGGCGAGTTGCTCGTTCGGGTCGAAGGCAGCCATCCTTTCGTCGACCGCTTCTCGCGCAAGACGCGCGTCGCGATCGTTCTCCTCGGCGGCCTGTCGGCAGGCGTCGCAGATCCCGCCGCGCTGGTCCGCAGTCGACCCAGCGCTCGGGGCGCACAGCTTAGTCCCTGGCCGCCTCTCTGCGCCCCGATCCCACCGCGCCCGCCAGTCCCGTATGCGCCGCAGCAGCCGAAACAGCCAGGATGCCCGTCGGCGCGCAGCCCGGGCCGCTCGCTCCGCCTCCCTCTCCCGCAGCTCGCCCGCGATGCACACCAGCGAGCGCGGCCCGGTCAGATCGTGGCAGCCCTCCCAGCCCTTGCCCGGCACCGCCGGATCGTGTAGGAGGCCGCCGCGCGCAGGCGAGCCAATCACGCCCACTTCCCTCCGGGCTGATAGGGCGAATTGGGCGGGTAGATCCCGCGCAGCTTCCGGGCGTAGACGGAATCCTTCCCCGGCGACTTCATCCGGGCCTCTTTCTTGGCACGGTTTGCCGCGCGCAGCTTTTTCCTACGGCCGCTCATTCCCATGGCTCGTCCTCCCCAGGATTCCTCTCCACCTTCATGGCGGCGAGGCCGTCCAAGCTCTTCGTCAGATTATCGAGACCGGCCCTCAACTGCTCGGCCGGCAGCGTCACCGCGTTCTTCCACCCCATCCCGAACGCCTCCTGCACCACCGCCCGGCTCTCGGGCTTGCCGAGGAGGCCATGCCGCGACAGCACGCCCTTGATCTGCTCGATCAGCGGCGAGGTTTCCGAAGGCGGCGGGTTGGGGCCGTTGTAGAAGTGGTGCGCTCCTCCTTGATCGGTTGGGTCATCGCCCATCGCCCACGCCTGGAGCTTCTTTCCCAGGTCGATGTCGAGCGCCCGCCCTGGTGTCAGAAACCCGTCCTGGCGCAGCTCGATCGGGACCCGGTTGAACAGCTTCTCGCCCGGCAGCTCCGGCCGCAGGGTGGGAACGCCGTCCGCGCCGGCGGGGAGGATGAAGCGGATAGGCAACTCGGCGGTGACCTCCGCCCCGGCGATCGGCTGCCATCCCATCTCGACCATCTTCTCCTCCTCGCTCGCCCCCTTCTTGTTGATCTTCAGCTTCTCCTTGCCCTGGAAGCACCAGATGATATTCGCCGGGATCAGCCGGAACTCCAGGAGCGCCTTGTGCCGCTCGGCACTCGGCTTGATCCAGGCGGTGATCGCCATCTTGTTCCGGCGGTGGTAGTCGGCCCCCTTGCCGGCGAGTCGGTCGGTCTCCTCGTCGTGGTAGGCGAGGTAGGCCTCGTGCTCGAAGTGGCCGCCATCGATGATGATGTGCTTCGCGCCGTTCTTCACCGCGTAGCGCACCGCCTCCAGGTAGTCAGGCGTCCGGTGTGGCGGATCGAATGGGAGGTGCTCGAACGGGAACGTCATCGGCGGCTGCGGCTTCTGCCCCGGCTTCGGGGCGTACAACAGGCCGTTCGGTCCCTCCGTGTTCAGAAGCCACACCGGCCCGGGGTCGACCTGTGCCATCCCGTAGGCGAGAAGCTGCGCGGAAAGACTCTTCCCTGAGCCGGTCGGGCCGGCGATGCCCAGACGGAGCCAAACCCGGCGGCGGATGGCCGGCGCGTGCTCGAACTGGCGAACCATCAGGAAGGCTCCGGTTGGGCGAAGGTCGGCGGCCCCTCGCAGTTGTCGCCCATGGCGCGGATCGACTTCTCGGCGCGCCGCTTCTCGAGAATCGGTTGGAAGGCGGAGCCCTTTCCGCAGAACAGGCCGCCCGGCCCGAGCATGAGGAAGCTACAGCACGCCTCACCCTTGCCGAGCAGGCAAACGTCGTCCGGGTACTCCTCGGGCAGATTATCCACCTTCACAGCTCCACCCCAGCCTGCGCCAGGGCCGCGTCGAGGAGCGCGACCTCGCGCTCGTACCCCTCCCCCTCATCCATCAAACCGGTCCTGATCGCGAACCGGAGCGCCTCCCGCGCCTCCAAGCACGCCAGGGCCAGCGCGGGGGCGGCGTCGCGCAGCTTGAGACGCGTCCCGGCGAAGGGGTCGTTCCCCCACGCCCTCGCGAGCTTCTCGAGAGTCTTCCTATCCGGCATCGTCGGCTCCTTCCATTTGGTGTCGCAGTTCCCTCTCGACAGCCCAAGTCTCGACCTCGGCGACCACTGGCGACGGCCCGGGCCAGACGCCGCTCGCCATGCACTCCGCCCAGCCGGCCACGCCCCGCAACCATCGCCGCTCCCCCAGCTCGCGCATGCCGCGCCCGACCGGGATCGCGACCACGCTGTGCGGCGGGTACGGCTCGACCCGCAGGAACACGAACGTCGTGCGGCCGGCGAGCTCCGGATGGCAAGCCTCCAGCCCCCGAAGATAGCTCCCCGCCTGCATCGCTCCCGAGTCCTCCTCGGAGTTGAGCCCTCGTATAAACTTCGAGGCCGAGGCGTACCCCGAGGTCACCACCTTGAGGTCTGCCAGCAGCGCGGCCGGCGGCCAGTAGAGGTCGAAGCGAGCGCGGCAGCGGACGTGATGGATGTTCACCATCTCGTCCACCGTCGCGGCCTCTTCCTCCCAGAGGCACGTCAGCTCGCGACCGAACTCGGACCAGAGGACGGATACTGAAACGAAGCCGAACACCGCCTCGATCGCCCGGCAGATCTCCGGCTTCAGGATCTCACAGGCGGTCGCGGCCTCCTCGTACGCCTCCGCCAGGATCGGAACCTTCCCCTCCTCGTAGGCGCCATCCCGCAGCGCGCGGGCCGCATCCGTCCGGAAATCGCTGTACTTCGCCGGCAGCACCACCAGCCCCTCCTCGCCCCCGAGCAACAGGCAGTGCACCAGCGAGCCCAGGTCCATGCTCTTGCTCTGCTTCGCGACCACGGTGCCGGGCAGGCGCGGGTGCTCGGCGGCGGCGTGCAGCCAGTCGACGATTATGCCGGTGTGAGCGACAGACCGCCGGAGAGTTGGAACGTCGCCAAACCGATCCTGATGGTAGTCGTCCGCCGAGACGCCCTCCAGGAGGCAGGGCTCGCCGGGCCAGTTCATCGCGTTCCCTCATTGACGACGACGGGCTCGCCAAGTGCAAAGATGACCCATTCACCACCAGCAAGGTCGGCTGTGTAGACCTGGTGCGGCAGAAGAACCTTTGCGGGAACGTAGCCGGCGCTGGTCATTTTGCACAGGAGCACGAGGTCGCAGCCTTCCGGCAGCACTTCGGCGAGATCCAGGCACGGCCCGAACGAGGACTCCGTTGTCGGAACCATGAAGCGGCTCATCCGCGCTCCCTCTCCAGCACCGCGAGCGCCTCGCCCACGTGCCGGAATCCGAGTTTCCGCACCCGCGTCTCGACCTCGCGCGCCTGGGTGACGAGCTGGTCGACCACCTGATTCTGCCTCAGGCCGGTTCTCTGCGAGATCCGCCGGAGGTAGGCCATGCTCGCCGCCGACAGCCGGTAGCGGGCTTGCTGGCCTTCGCGCTTGGCTTCGGGCTTCGGCTCCGACGGCACCGTCACCAGTCGCCCTCCTCTACGTCCAGAAAATGGCTGTCCGGAAGGGCTGTCCACCACGCCCCGCAATGCTTGCACGTGAAAAACTCCCGGGCGTGCTCCGTGCCGTGCTGCCGGTCGTACACGAGCACGGGGTGATCCGCGCCTCGATCCTCTCTCTCGTCGGGCGCAATACCGTCCTCCAACCAATGGTGATACGGCTTGCACTGCTGGCACGGTTGCGGGCAAAGGTCGCTGCTCGCGACTGGCTCGCTCACCGCCGCACCTCATACCGACGCGCGGCGTCCGGCACCCCGAAGGCCAGCGGCTCGCTCCAGCCGATGGAACCGGTCGCTAGCCTTGCGTCGATCTGTCCTTCCAGGTTCAGCACCAGCTTGTGGGCGCGGTCGGCGGCTACGAGCTGGCCTACGCGCGCCAGCTCTCTAGTTCTGTATGCCTGCGCCGCCCATTCCTCATGCAGATCAATCAATCGCATTCGCATCCTCCTCGAAAAAAGGGAGCGGCCCCCGACCTCATCCGCTGCCGGACTTGGATCACCTCGCGGTGAGTTTCACCCGGTTCGCCGCTCTCAGAACAGACTAACAGATGACTCGCGGCGAGTCAACAAGATTTTGCGCTCGGAGTTTCCGAAGGTTCGCGGTAGCCTCGGCCGGCCCGAGCTTAGTCTTGCCGAAATATTCGCACTCCTCGTGACAGGAATCGCAGACCACCATGAGCCGGTGCGGCGCCTTGCCCTCCAGCGTCGGCCGCTCGTAGTCGCCGTGGTGGACCTGGACGCAATCCGGGGCGCCGCAGCCGTAGCAGATGCGGCCCTCGGCGTCGAGCTTGGCGTTGCGGATGCGCCTCCAGAGGTCGGAGGCTAGATAGAGCTCGTAGGTGTCGAAGCCGAGAGCCAGCAGCACGCGCCGCCGGGCGGCATAAGCTCGGAGAGCGGCGCGGCTGATGTTTCGGGGCTTCGACATGATCTAGCCGTGCCGGCCGGAGCGGGTCCAGTACGGACGATCGGCCGGGCCGTTACCAGAAGGAGGCGGAGACGTCGGGCCGTCCGCACCGACGCCCCTGGACTTGTCGAGAGCCGCGCGCCAGAGCCGATGCTGCTCGTCGATGGCTGCCGAGCTCGCTTCGCTGGCGCGCACGCCCGCCGCTGTCAGCCACGCATCGAAGAGCCCCTGCTCTTCGATGTCCAGTCCGTAGTGGTTTACGACGGCATCGTAGGGGGTCTCCCCCTGGAATCTCGGGACGCTCATTCAGCACCTCCGGCCGGCGGCGCCGAGGCCGCCATGGAGTCCCGGAGAGCCTGCATCAGCTCGGGATCCGCTTCGGGCCGCCCCCCGCCTTCGACATTCGGCGTGGCCGGGTTGGTGAACGCCATTCGCAGCGTCTCCTCGGCCGGCTTGGGCTGCGCCGCTTCAATGAGCCGGGCAAGAACAGTGATCGCCCTGCTCCGTTCGCTCGGCATACCCTCAACCAAGTCCAGGAGTAGGTTCTCGATATCGGCGAGATCCATTGCTTGTTCTCCTCACAGAACGCCCAGCGCGCAAAGGTACGCCTGGGGGTGTCTTCTACGTCTTCAGAACGGCAAGGAAGCGGCGCGCCAGATCTTCGGAGAAGCCACGATAGCCCCTCTCCAGGTCCGACACGTGGGTAACCGAGATCCCCAGCGCGCGGGCCATCTCGCCCATGGAGACTCGGGCCTGCTCGCGGGCGGTGCGCAGCGTCGGGCCGTCGACGACCGCTTCCGTCCCTTCGCCATGACACCGCTTGCATGGGATCGTTCGAATCGCGTCTTGCAGATCCATTCCGCAAGTCTAGCTGGATCAGCGGAAAAGAGGAAGCCTCCGGCCGGTCCTGCGCCGAAGGGGCTGGGCGGTCAGCGGGCGTAGTAGAAGCCGCGCCGGAGGTTCGCGAGGTAGGCAACCGCGATCCGCCAGCGGATGAGCATCGGAGTCGCCGTCCGGGCAGCGTAGACCGTGAAGCGCCCTTGTGTCCCTGTCGCGAGCATGGCCTCCTTGGCGACGTCGCGGGCGCTCACTTCGGGCCGCCCTTCTCGGCCGCCGCGTGCGCCGCGTCCACCGCAAGGTCGATCTTCATCCGACAGGCGCGCAGGGCGAGGATCTCGGCAGCGGTGACGTCGGGGGCGGAGTCGTCCACCCAGGCGGTGCAGCCATCGATATCCGCCGTGGTGATCCGCCAGGAACCGCGTCCGCCGGCCGGAGCTCCCCGAAGGAAGTCCACCTGGGAGACCACCTTCACGGTGATCGTGCTGATCGGCTTCGTGACGTGGCGCGGCTTGTGGGGCACCGGCGCGGCGTACAGGCTCGTGCCCAGCAGGAGGATGCCGAGGGCGAGGCCCAGGCGACGCAAACGGGCGATCGCACGCTCTCTCTCGGCCTTTCGAACGATCGCCGGTTGATAGAACCTAAGCCCCTCGGCCAATAGCTCGACCTCTTCCGCCAGCGCGGCGATTGTAGCGTCCTTCGGGGCGGCCCGCTCGATCTCCTCGGCACCCCGGAGTCCGTCCAGGATAATCCCGAAGGCGAGCGGCGCGAGCGGGAGATCCCGGTGCGGGCCGGTGTACAGAAGGCTCTCGGCGGCGTGGTGAAGACGAACGGCGGTGGCAGACGGCGTGTTCATTTCGGCTCTCCCTTGCCCCATCGGGCGTTCGCTGCGGTTCGTGCGGCTTCCTGGCGCTGCTCGGGCGTCAGGCGTTCGGCGCGGGCGTTCCCGCCCTTGCGCCGCCAGTGGCGCTTTGCGGCTTCCTGGTGCGCCTTGGCAACGGCCTCCTCGTCGTAGGCGTCGGTGCGGTGCTGGCCTACGCTGACGGCGAGCAGGGCCTCGCGAAGGGTCGCCGAGCGGGCGTAGTGCTTGTGTGCCAACCGGCCATGAATCGCTATGGTTTCCTCACTACATCCTGCCTCGCGCAGGCGCTCGACCTCCACGCTCGCCCGAGAGGACTTCTCCGCCTCGGCGGTCGCCATGTTCGACAGCATCGCGACAATCAGGGCCTCGCAGTCAGCGAAGCCCTGCGCGAGCAGCTCGTCCCGGTCGCTCACGGGCGGGCCTCGCGCAGGGCGACCACGCCCATCCCCGTGAGGCGGAAGAGATGCCGGCAGCCCGCGGCCACGCCGTTGATGAAGAGCGGGACCACACGCAACTCGGCGAGCCCCTCGGCGACCAGCGTCTCGTACTCGTTGAATCGGCTGCCGCTGTTCTCGTTGCCGGGGAGATCCGCGAGCGGCGCGAACACGTCGAACTTCAACGCGGCGAGATGGCCCATCAGGTGCGCGACCGCCGAGCCCCGCGCCATCGCCTGGAACCGCTCAACCGTCCGACGGTGCAGGGCCAGAAACTCCGGGAAATCGGACTCCGGGAACCCCGGCTTGCCCGCGAAGTTGAGATCCCAGAGTTTGAGCGCCTCGACAGCGACCGGGTCGAGGGTGAACAGAGTCGTGAGAAACCTGGGATCCGGGTCCGCAGCGGCCAGGATGATTCCCGCGTCGTACAGGTCGAGCACCTCAATCAGTCGGGTGCGAGGGCTGAGATTTGAGAGATCGATAAGCATGTCCGGTTCTCCACGTTTCTTCGAGCTTGAGCGCTCGCGGAGAGGGCGGAGGAATCGTCCTTCGCCCCTACCGTGAAGGCTCAGGCGGTTACCATCCCGCGCCGCCGACCTTCGGCCCGCAAGGCTTCCAAGTCGTGCATGTTGGAAAGCTTCCAGGCTTCAAGGGCGCGCTTGCGCAGCACGTAATCGTCCATGTCCACGATGATCTCGCCGCCGTCAGTGGTCGCGAGGACGTCCCAACCCTCGATCTCGACCGCCGGCTGCGGATGAGACATCGAGTCCAGAAGGGCTTCCTGCGCGAGGCGATACTCCCGGTCGGCAGCCTCGAGCCGATCCGCCACGTCCTCACCCCTACGGGCGGCGCAGAGCGTCTCGCTCAGTTCCAGTTCCGCCTTCGCCATTCTCGCCTGCGCTTCGCTGTAGTAGGTGTTCATGTTCGGCTCCTCGGGTTCGTCTCCGGGCTCAACCGCCCTTCGATGAACATATCCTAACTCTAGATCTGGCATCCGTCAAGAGGTAAGTCGAGGTCCGCCGAAAGTCACAGGCGCAACTAGGCGGAAGTCCTCCGGATGTAGCTCCGGATGGCGACGAGGAGCGAGTTCTTGGCGCGCCGGTGATCGGCGTACGCCTCCGTGCGCGAGAGGCACGCTGAGCACCCCGCGCAGTCGACGCGCCCAGGCATCCGCTCGCACGCGGAGCCCCGCAGCCTCCGCCACGTCGTCGTCGCCACCGACGCCTCCACCGCCTTCCGGCCGATGTCCTCCAGGGTGTTGCCGCGGCGGCTCATGTCGCATCTCGGTAGATGTCGCGAAGGGCGAACAGGCTGTCGTCCTCTTCCCCTTCGGCGTTGTCGAGCAACCAAAGGATGTCGCACACCTCGCACTCGCCTGGCGACGGCGTCGAGGGATAGCCATTCACGAGATCCACGTGGTTTCGCGCCTGCTTTAGTGCCTCGCGCACATCCTGGTACCGCATCGGATTTACCGTCATGAGTTCACCTCCTGCCGATGACAATACCACGGATTGGCTAGGTAGGCAGCGGCGGCAGGCTTCCGGGTGATCAGACTGACACGTTGGTATGTTCGGCTCCCAATTTGGATCGGCGCGAAGATCACGGCGTGGGGGTGCAGTAACAAACATGCAGTTGACTGCCATGTCCGGGATCGGCCACGATGGGGAGGTGACCTGCGACCATTGCAAGACCGCGATCGAGCGAGGCGAGCAGTACTCCATTACGGAGTTCGGGCGTACGCACGCCCACTGCCTCCGCCTAGTGGCGAACCCCAACCAGAACGTGCTCGGCCCGCTGATCCCAGCGCGGCGCGAGCTCCGCCTGGAGAGGAACGCTCTGGTCTACGTCCTGCAACGGCTCTGAGGTCGCAAACATCGTCCGCTGGAGACCTTGCCCGCCATGGCGCTCCAGGGACACCCAGAGCAAACCCGGGCTCCTCCAGTGAACGGGGGACGACAGGGCCAAAGGACGAGGCGAGCGAGATTCTGCGGGTCGCGAGGGCTGAAAGGTGGACAGCGACCCGCAGGGCAGGACCAGGACCACCGCGCTCCCTATCTCGACGGCTGCTGAGCCACCCATCGACGGGGCCGACAGATCTCTATGCGAATACGGGCAACAGGCGTGCACGCCGACCGGCTCCCTGACTCGTAGAGCAAACGGGCGAACGGAGAACGCAGGGACTCAGGCAGCCGTGGGGGTAGGGGGCTTCATGTCCGCCGCGAGAACGGCCCGGACACTACCCTCCTACCCAGCCCGTCTTGCTTGTGTCCCCAGTCCGCAGTCGAGCCGCCGACATCCGGAGGTGAGCCGCAATCCTCCCCGTCAGGGACCTCCCGGAACCGGGGTGGACCAGCCGAGAAGCTGAAGGCCCGATCTGCCCAGCAACCACCGCACAGCACAACCCCTCGATCGCGACCCCACCCCAACTGCGACAAAATGTCCCAGGTAGGGCCAGAGGTGTAACCCTCCGAGCAGGCATCCCCCGCTGGTCGGCTGTACAACCTACACGCCGAGGTGTCCACTTCGCAGGACGTAGAGGAGAACGGGTGTTATGTTAACCACCAAGGCCCTGTAAAAGGAACAACTTACAGGTGGTGCACCGGGTAGGGCTTGCACTGATGGGGTGGTACCGGGACCAGGCACCCCTCCCCCCACCCACCCTTTCGGCACCACCCCGCAGCGCGGTAGGGGGGGGGTATCCCGGAGGGCACCGGGCCCCCGCTGCCCGGATCTGGTTCCTCCAATATGTGAAGAGGGGTGGCGTTTCCTGAAGGGAGTGCTGAAGAACGCGGTGGGGTGGTAGGATGGTGGGCATGGCGATTTGCGAGATTTGCGGGGAGGAGGAACGGGTCAGCGCGTGGTCTACGGATTGCGGGTGTTCTCGCCTGACGCCCGCCGAGCAGGCCTTGCTCTCTGCCGCCCAGAGCGCGCTTGAAGCTCACTTCCGGCCGGGTATCTTCTGGGGGATTGCCAGGCCGTGCGCGCCGCCGGTCGCATCCCCCCGGGGGACGGTCGTCCTCTCGTACTACCAGCCTCCAGTCGACGATTCCGACGCGGTCTTCCTGCGGTCGCTGGGGATCGCGCCGTAATGTGGGTCCCGCTGGCCGCCGCCCACGCGGCATATCACTACGGCCGGCGCGAGGTGGTATCCTCAGCGGCAGACGATCGTCAACTCCGCCACCCGCAAGGAGACCGCCCCATGCTGACCCCTCACGAGACCGCCGTCGAGCACCTGAAGCTGCTGAACCGTTCGGACCACCCGGAGATCGAGGAGCTGCTGGCGGTCGTCCGCCAGCACCCGGTGGAAATCCAGCGCGCCTGCGAGGAGGCCATGAAGCGCGGGGAGGACGCGGCGATCCTGTACCCGATCCGGTCCATCGCTGATCGGCACGCGGTGGCGCTCCAGGAGCTGCTCGAAGCCCTGACGGCCACGATGCCGCACCGGGTGGACCTGATGCGCGCGGCCGAGCTGTCCCTGGCCGATCGTCAGGCCGGCGAGCAGTCGCCCTTCCTGCCGGGTACGGAAGACGATCTCCTCTGGCGCCAGCAGCACGGGCGCAGCCTCGACGATCTCCGCGCTTTCCCCACAGATGGCCCCGACCCCCTCCTTGGACGCGAGCATGGATTCGTTTCCGGCCGGGCGAGCGCGGCGACCAACCCCGCCTTCGGTGCGCTGCCGACCTCCGCGCCCTTCACCCAGAGCGGTCTCACCCCGAACCCGGAGAGCGGCCGGTCGGGGCTCGACACCAGCCAGGCCGCCGCGCCCTTCGTCGATCCCGGGACGCTCCCTCCTGGCGCCCCGTCCCTCGGGACCACGAACCCCTCCGAATGGGCGCGCGCTGACGACGAGGTGATCCGCTCGGAGCCCTTCGCGGTCAGCGATCCGGCTCGCCAGGCGTTCGCGCAGGGAGTGAAAGACGCTTGGGAAGCCGCATCGCCTGACGAGCTCGCGGCCCAGATCGAGGCCAACGATGCCGAGCGCGCCGTTCAGAACGCGAACATGGGCGGCCACCCCGCCGACGAGCCACTCGCCACCTCGAAGCTGTAAGCCGCACCTCTCCTCCCGCATCGCCCCGGGCCGTGCCCGGGGCTCTTTCTTACCCCTCGCGCATCATCGCCGCCAGTCGTCCGTAACGGGTATCGGCGAAGTTCCGGTTTCCGCCCGTCTGCCGTGCAGCTTTCGAGGCTCGGATGCCCTTCGCGGCGTCTTCGTAGCGGCCCTCCTTGACGGCGGCGAGCGTGTTCACGAAACCCATCAGCCCCGCGACGCCGAGGTTGTAAGCCATGTTCACGAGGACCCGCTGGCGGGCGTCGGAGAGCGTCCGCCACCAGGGGATGCGCGCGTCCAGCGCCTTCCCGATCTTCTCGATGTTCTCGGCGAGCATGAAGCGACTCGCCGCCTGGGAGATCCCGCCGCCGTTGCGGTGGTCGATGAGCTGGCCGACGCCGATAGTCCAGAACCCGAGCGAGTCTTGATAGCAGTACAGCACCTCCCCCTCGTCGCGCACCAGCTCCTCTTCGAGCTTCAGTAGGTCCATTTCGGCCTCCTTTGGTAGGTCGAAAAGCCCGATTCTACGCCTACTTGACGGGCAGAGTCGATTCTGGCAGGATGGCGGCATGAACATGAAGCGCGGAATGCCCGACGACATCGTACTGGACGGCCTGACCGAAGAGGAACTGGCGCGCATCCCCGTCTACCCTTTGGCGCGCCCCCTCCCCGACGCGGCCCGCGAGGGCGTCGGGCAGGTTCTCGGCGTCGACCCTGCCGTGCCTGGCTCTGAGCGCTCCCTAATCATCCTCAACGGCGACGACTATTCCGCTCTGGTCGACCAGATGCGCGCCGAAGGTGCCGCCGCCGAGCGCGCCCGCATCCGGCAGATGGCGCTCGACGAGGCGGCGCGCTTCGCCGTCGACGCCGGGGATCTCGACGAAGTTGCCGAGGGATACTACGCCCAGGCCCTCCGCGACTTCGCCGCGCTCCTGGAGAAGCCGTGAGCGATGCCGCTCAGGCGCTGCTTGCCGCCCTCACGACCGGCAAGGCGATCGAACTCCAGAAGGATCGGACCGTGGACTTAGGGGCGTACCAAAGCGATTTTCAAGCTGATTGGTGGCGCAGGATGGAGGCATTCGTGCGCCGTGATGAGCGCCGCTTTCTGGCGGAATCTCTCCTGGAGGAATCTTGAGCTTCAACAGCAACCTCGTCTTCTCCGAGGCCGGAGTCCGGAAGCGGATCGAGGCGCAGATCCGGCGGCTGAAGGTGCTTGAGCGGCGCGCGCGGCTTGCCAGTACGGGGACCTGGACGCGGACTCGGCCGGACGAGGCCCGATTGAACGGCATGCTCGCCGATTGCTACTCCCGGGCGATCGGGGCCATGCAGAACTTCATCGACACCAGATTGGGGGCTTAGCGATGTTCGAGTTTGCGATAATCGGAGCCGCGATCGGGGAATTTCAGATCGCGAACGCTCGGAGAGAGGCGGAGCTCGCTTCCGCCCGTGAACTTGCCGCCTGGGAGGCCGAGTGGCTGCCGAAGATGGACGACGCCGGCCGCGCTGAGTATCAGCGGAAGAAGGAGCGCGACGAGGACATCCGCCGGCAGGAACGTCAACACCGCGAGTTGGTCGACGCCGAGAACCGCAAGGCGCGCGCGATGGAGGAACTGGCCCGCCGTCGCGGCCCGTCGCTGGGAAGTCTCGCTGCCGGCTTCATCCTCGGCGAGATCGTCTCCAAGTAGGCCGCCTTGACGTCCGCGCCAATATGGCGCTACCCTCTTCTGCATGCCCTGGCATGTTGCCGCGAGCGGTGCGAAGGCGATCCTTCACTGGCAGCCGGACGACCCTGACGGGGAACCGGCCTGGTCGGGCTGGGTTGAGATTTTTCGCGGCGCGCCGTCCTGGGAGAGCAACCCGGAGCTGTTCCACGGCCTGAAGGCTCTCCAGAACGCCGAGATCCACCAGCCGTTCCTCTCGCCCTGGACCTGGGACCTCCCGGAGCTGTGGGAGGGCTACGCGAACATCGGCGACGGCCGGAAGTACCTTCTGCTCAAGGGCGGCCGTCTCGACTGGTCGCTCGTTCTCCGCTTCTCACCCCGCGCGCCGACGTTCGCCTACCGCGAGCTCGCCCGCGCGTTCAACGCCAAACCGATGGAACGGGCGCCCTCAGCGGCGCCGAAAGGAACTCGCCATGATGCCGGCCGGTCCAAACAACGTCCCCAAGCCCTTGTCCCTGTCGAAGGGTAGCGTTCCGAGTCCGCCCAAGAGCATGCCGGAGCCCGCCAAGGAAGGTTTCAACTCCCTGAAGATCGGGCGGTAAGGAGATCGCCATGGCCGCGAATCCAATGGCGAGCAGGAGCGCGGCCCTGGCTGGGGCCGCGCAGGCCCTCAACAAGCCGAAGCCTCCCGGCGGCCGCCAGGATCTCTCCGGCGCGAGCGGCGGCACGATACGGGGTGCTCACGGCGGCACTCAGCAGCTCGGGGAAGCCGCGAAGCGCCGCCTCGGCGGCCAGCAGGATCCGAACCAGTCGCCACCGATCGTTGCCCCGGGCGTTGGCGGCGGAATGAAGCCCGATGAGCAGAAGCCCGGGGGCGTCGGCTTCACAAAGCCGATGCAGCTCCCCGGGTTCATGTCGGCGCTTCCGAAACCGGATCCGGGGATGCAGATCTTCGGGGACGGCGCGAAGTTGCCTCCGGAGGTCGCGAACATGACGGGTGGTCCGGGCGGCCTGCCGCCTATGCCGCCCGAGGTTGCGCAGATGCTCAGCGAACGGATGGGAGCGGGAGAAATGATGGGCGGCGCCCCTGGCATGAGCGCGGGGGACACCACGGATATGCCGTTCGGTGGCCGCCTTGGCGGGAAGATGCCATACGGGCAGACGACCTCCACGGGTGGCGGCGTGCTTCCCGGCTTCCAGCCCACCCTCAACGGTCCGCCCATGCAGACCAAGCCCGCGTTCAACCCCAACGGCGGCATGCAGGCCGAAGGTCCCATGGGCGCCATGCCCGGCCCTCGCCCCAAGCCAGGAATGCCGACGAAGCCGTTGGAGACTGACCCGCCAGCTCCGGCCCCTGGTGGCGTCTGGGGCCAGATCGCCGGCGGTGGTGGTCTCCGGCCGCGAAACAATATGGCGTCCTACTGATGCCGCGCAAGGTCATCATGCCGGCCCACCTGGAGGCATTCCTCGTGGAACTGGAGAGCCAGAACCCGAAGGAGACCGACCGTCTCGCCGCCCTCGACGCGGCGGAGAAGGTCGCCGGCAGGCAGATCTCTCTCCGTGACGCCCAGAAGCGGTACCCCGATTTCAAGAGGCGCTACGCTCGCTGGGAGGAGCGCCTTCACCTCGCCATGCAGGACGCCCAGATCGGTAGGGTGATCGCCGGCAAGGCGTCGGCGACGCCGCTGATCGCCGCCCTCGCCATGGAGAAAGGCAACGAGCCCAACAGCTCCGGCGCCGGCGGCAACGGGCGCTCCGATGGCCGGCTCGGTCGACACCATGCAGGCCGCAAGGCGGATTTCAACCGGTGGTAAAGGAGAGAACATGTGCGTCGTTTCGATGATCGGCGACCACTATGGCGAGAAGTTCCGCAACCCGCAGCAATGGCCCGGACTTCAGCCCTACGTCCAGCCTTCCCCCATAGTGCTGCCTTCCCCGATCAGCCGCGAGGAATTCGAGAACCTCAAAAGGGAGGTTGAAGAGATGCGCGTGCTGCTTCGTCGAGCGAAGCTCTATGACCAGCAGAACGGAGAGCCGGACTGTGGAATCGAGGACAAGATGGCTCTCCTGCGGCGGGTGGCCAAGTTGGTAGGCGTCGATCTCGATGCCTCACTCGGACGCTGAGCCTTCGCGATGGACTTCTCCGACCTGCCGGGAAGTCCCGACGATTCCCGATACTCCAAGCGCATCAAGTCCGTCTCCTCCCTCCTGAAAGCCCGCGAGGGCCGGCTCGTCGAGGAGGGGATGCTCATGGACCGCTTTACGTCGGAAGACGATTTTTACTGGTTCCTCCTGCGGTTCACCAGCTTTTCAGATCCGAGCATCCGTACCCCCGGCACTGCGCAGAAAGGCTTCCGGATCACAGAGCGCGGCCATCCGCTGCGCGGGAAGCTCTGGATCGAGCACCCGTTCATGTTCTGGTACGCCCGCGAGCTCCAGCGCATCATCGCCGAGCCGCCGGACGGGCCGGTCTGGATCTGCATGCACCGGATCGCCTACAAGTCGACCCTGATGCAGCTCTTCATTCCGTGGCTGCACACCCGGAACGAACTGGAAACCTGCGCGCTCTGGACGCACTCCGTCGACAAGATCGGCAGCAACATGGGGCGCGTCGTTCTTGACCTCGCGCAGGGCAGCCTGCTCGTCACCCACTGGCCGCAGTTCGACATGCGCGAGGCGAAGAACCTCGGCTACATGCTCGACCGCCCGCCAGGCCCGCGAGACCAGAGCTTCTCCGTCTACTCGATCCTCGGCTCCATCGAGTCCATTCACCCGGGGTGGTTTTTCCTCGACGACGTCGTCACCCAGGCTCTGCGCGGCAACGTCGCCCAGATCCAGAAGGTATCCCAGCGCATCTCCGCCATCGCGGCGGCCATGCCCCCCGACGCGAAC
>Ga0207668_10000399_pt1 | contig 27441 bp, 23 predicted proteins | sample KBSS43metaG_FD_184323 | JGI IMG/M metagenome (GOLD analysis project Ga0207668, IMG submission 184323) | Switchgrass rhizosphere microbial communities from Kellogg Biological Station, Michigan, USA - KBS S4-3 metaG (SPAdes) (version 2) | ecosystem: Host-associated > Plants > Roots > Rhizosphere...
CCCCTGAGCCCACTGACCTGGGCGAAACCGGTGAGCCCGACCTGAACACGGTGGCGGTAGGCGTACCTGTCGAACTGCGTAGAGAACTGCTCGACGAAGTGCGGCCGTTCTGGTCTCGGCCCCACCAGAGTCATGTCGCCGCGAAGTATGTTCCACAGCTGAGGTAGTTCGTCGATCGAGGTGCAGCGAAGGAATCGTCCGACTGGACCGACCCGATTGTCGGTGGCCACACACCACTTCGTCTGTGCCTCAACTTCATTGGCCGGCCGCATCGACCGGAATTTCAACAGCTCGAATTGCTTGCCGTCGCGCCCCACTCTGACCTGCCGGAAGATGACGCCTGGTCCGCCCTCGATCCGCACTGCCAGCCCAGCCGCAATCAGCACGGGTAGCAAGATGGTCCCTGCCATCAGCACGACTACGATGTCGAACCCGCGCTTGATCAGCCGGGCGGGCGAGTGGAGATTGGGATTGCGGATTCGCATGATCGGAATGGAGCCGATGTGGTCGGCCAGCCCGGTCAGGGTGTGGAAGTGATGCATCCGCGGAACGACGAGTAATTCTGCGTGGCGACACGCATCGGTACGCACCGCACCGATCAACGCACGCTCCTCGAAGCATCCGTCGGCCACCAGCACGGTGTCCGCGTGAGTGCTCAATACCGCCATGTCCAGATCAGCGAGGCGACCAAGGCGGGGTAGGTAGCCCTCCGCTGGACAGTGCTCGCAGTCGTCGACGAAGCCAACCATTTTGAGTCCGTACTCTCGATGCTGGGCAAGAACTCTCGCCAACTCCAGAGCTACGGGTCCGCCCCCGATCATGACGGTGTGATGCCTGGAAATCCCGCAACTGCGTCCTACCGCAATGAGTCGCGTGGTGATGACGCGGCCAACAATGACCAGCATGGCGGCCTGGCAAGCCGTTTCGAGGAAGACCAATACCGCCGTCTTCTGGTGCGAATAGAGGATCACAGCTGAAACTGCCGCGACGGCAATCAGCAGCCGAGCAACGATCGCGGGCAACTCGTCCAAGACGCTGAGATGTAAGCGTGCGACGTGTCGGCCGCCTTCGGTGAGAAGAAGTGTTGCAAGGACGGCCATCGTCACGGACGCGTATGGCTGAGGCGGCCGCCATGCAAGGGGAGCGACCATCAGTGCGAAGTCGACGACTGGGACAACCATCCACCCTCGGATGCGGCCGAAGAACGGCAAGCGAATGCGCTCACGATCGGCGACGGCACCGAGGACACCACTATCGACTTTGGGAACCGGTGGCTGCGCGGCAGCATCGTTCGCTCGCAGCGGAGCAACATCGCGTCGGGGACTATCGAGGAACCGAACACTGTCTAGGACAGGACTCCCAACATCGGCATCGCGAGCTAGGGATTTGGAGGAACTAGCCGCCTTGGGCGACGCGACGACCTCGGTCACGACTGCGCACCCGATGCGCCACCGACGACATTTTCATGTCCGTCGTTCGGCAAATTACGCCACGACCGGTTTAACGAGACAACCTCGGCTGTACCCCACGTCAGACCGACGTTGCCCTCGCGCCTACGCCTAGGCTCCCCTACCCACATCACTGCCCCCTGCACCCGTTGGCGACGGACTTGCCCGTGAGGATGACTGTCACGACGCAGAAGCTCGCGATTGAGGCAACGACCCAACCACGGAGCAAATGCAGATCCCCCGTCGACCGATGACAGTATATTAACGCTGGCGAACCGATGTGCACAGCCGATTCAACGAGGTATCACAGAATTAACCAATGAACCTCGGGTACTCACATCAGCCGAATTCGGGCACCCTGAGCGAACCATACGAACTGGCAGCAGCAATATAAGTTGCGGTGGGAACAATTTGCGTTACGCAACTGTAATTCGAGTTACTCTTGATCAATTGAAGACATGTGACGGTCCTGGCGCTACCTACCGTCGATCGCTTCTTGGCAAATTCTCGTACCGCATGACTCGATCTTCCCCAAATTGAGGGTGCCCGGGGCTGGCGCCCTGGGCCCCGGGGGTGGGGCGGATGACAGGCGAACGCCATCGGTGTCCACGGACGGGCGCGCGTGGGTGCCGTTGATGAGGACAACCTGCAGCGACGGCTCCGCGGCGTCCTGGGTCGCGAAGTCCTGGCGGCCGCGCACAGAACGCTCACCCGGTAGCGGCCAGCGCCGTGATACGCGGATACTGAGCGCGATCCCCAGCTCGTCCGACGCCGTCCGTGCGGGCGTCACCGGACTCACGGGTGAAACGAGGAACTGCTCTGCGCGTCTTATTTGTTTGCACTGGAAACATCTGTCGGTCCCCAACGGCGGAGCGAATTGCCGCGGCATATGGTGCTCGGCTTCAGCTTCCGGACTTCCATGCATCCAGTGCCGGAACGCGCGCAATGGTCGCGCATCCAATTCAACGCGATGCGGCGCTCGTGCTTGAAAAGCTGGGTGGCGAAGTTTCGAACTTCGCCGCAAGACAGCTCAGCTCGACAATTGCATTAGACGCCGATCTCGTGCTCACCATGACGAGGGCACATCGCGACACAGTTCTGGAACTGGCCCCGCGCCAACTCAGCAGAACCTTCATGCTGACCGAAGCCGCCCGACTCGCCTCGGCCTACAACGCGCGAAGTGTCTCAGACCTTGCCGCGCTGCGCTCCAACGTCGCCGCGCACGAGGTGTCGGACATTCCCGACCCGATGGGTCAGAGTGCGGAGTTCTTCGCGATGGTCGGTGCCCAGATTGCCGACCTCCTGCCACCGATACTCGAGCTCTGTCGGCGCGCTTGATCCCGCTCGAACAGTCGAGGTGTCGGATTCGCGGGGCGTCGTTCGTCGAACGGGTAGAGAGTGGAGCACAGGGTTCCGCTCACTACCCGGAGGTGTCCCATGCACTACTTCGCCCTGCTGCTCACCGCTGAGGCCAATACTTCGCCCGACCCCGACACCCTGACCGCCGAAATGGCCGCCTATCAGGCGTTCCACACCAAGGCGGCCTCAGCGATCCGCGCCGGCGACGCACTGACCTCATCGGCCGCCGGCGTGCGAATCACGGGCGGGCCCGACGCGCCGACGATCACCGACGGGCCGTTCGCCGAGGTCGCCGAGGTCGCATGCGGCTACTACGTGTTCGAGGCCGACAACCTCGACGACGCACTGGAGCTCGCCCGCGGGATCCCCGCTGCCAAGCACGGCGCCGTCGAGGTCTGGCCGACGGTCATGTGGAACCAGCCGGAGCAGCCGCTGGATGGGGACAACTGGATCGCGCTGCTGCTCGAGCCTGCCGACAACGTCGTCACACCCGGGTCCCCGGAATGGGAAGTCGGCATCGCCGCGCACAACGAGTTCGGCGCGGCCGCAGGTGATCACATCAAGGGTGGTGCCGCGCTGCATCCACCGGCCACCGCGACGACGGTACGAGTGCGCGACGGACAGGCCACACTGACTGACGGGCCGTTCGTCGAAGGCGCCGAGGTCGCCAACGGCTTCTACCTGCTCAGTGCCGCGGATCAGGACGAGGCCGTCAAGATTGCGGCCATGATCCCCGCCTCGGCCGTGGAGGTGCGGCAACTGGCCGGCGTCTCCGGGCTGTAGCGCCTCGCGAATGACCCACCTGGACGGCGTCTTTCGACGCGAATGGGGTCCGGCTGTCGCGGCGCTCGCGCGTTGGTCCGGCGATCTCGACATCGCCGAGGACGCCGTCCAGGAGGCCTTCACCGAGGCGCTGCGGGTGTGGCCGCGCGACGGCGTGCCCGACCGCCCCGGCGCCTGGATCGTCACCGTCGCCCGCAACCGCGCGCTCGACCGGTTCCGCCGCGAATCCGCGCGGGCGGACAAGGAGTTCGCTTCGGTCACGGAACTCGACGGCGCCCGAATGGAAGGTAGGGACGTGCACCCCGTCCGCGACGACGAGCTGCGGATGATGTTCACCTGCGCACATCCGGCCCTCGACTCCGCATCGCGGTTGGCGTTGACGTTGCGGCTGATCTCCGGACTCACCGTGCCCGAGATCGCCCGCGCACTGTTGCAGTCCGACGCCGCGGTCGGGCAACGAATCACCCGGGCCAAGCACAAGATTCGCAGCGCCAACATCCCGCTTCGGGTGCCACCCGCCGACTTGCTGCCGGAGCGGACGCCGCACGTGCTTGGGTGCATCTACTCGGTGTTCACGGAGGGGTACTGGTCGACGGCGGGCCCGTCGGCGATCCGCGACGAACTGTGCGACGAGGGCGTCCGGTTGGCGGGCGAGCTCTGCGCGCTGATGCCGGACTCGCGCGACGCGCAGGCGTTGACGGCGTTGGTCCTACTGCACGACTCGCGCCGATCGACACGCGTGGACGCCGGCGGTGGGCTGGTGCCGCTCGACGAACAGGACCGCAGCCTCTGGGATCGGGGCCGGATCGCCCGTGGACTCGACCGGCTGCGCCAAGCCGAGGGCGCGACGGGGGGCTATCTGCCTCAGGCGGTGATCGCGGCGGCTCATGCCACCGCGTCGAGCTGGGCCGAAACCGACTGGACGCTGATTTGCCTGGCCTATGACCGGCTGCTCACAATCACCGGTTCGCCGGTGGCGCAGGCGAATCGGGCGCTGGCGATCGGCTTCCGCGATGGCTTCGAGGCAGGACTGTCCGCGCTCGACGAAATCGCCGACGATCCGCGGCTGGCGCGGTCGAGCGTCGTCCCGACGATTCGGGCCGACCTGCTGCGCAGAAGTGGGCGGCTGAGCGAGGCAGCACAGTGGTATCGAATATCTTTGGCACACAAAGGTTCCGCTCCCGCTCGCGAGTTCGTGCTCAGGCGCCTCGCCGAGTGCGAAGCGACCGCGCGGGGGTGACCTGGCTCAGGCCGCCTTCCGGCCAACGGTGGGCTTGGCGGTTTGGCGCGCAGGCGACGCCCCCCGTCGCCACCTCGCAAGGAATCGGGTGCGCGCGGTATCACGCCGGAAGCCATCGCACTGGTCCACCGCGCAGAGGCTGCAATCCGAACCGGGTCGGTGATGCTCGTGGGCGGCACGTTCGTGCCCACATGCGCAGGTATCGCTCATGAGTCCATGGTTACCCACCATGCTGAGGGTGAAGTGAAACCAGCCTTACACCTTCATGAGAGCAACAGGCTATTGCTTGGGGCCTCCGCCGAGTCTGCGATACCACTTGCGGAGGAGTCCGTCACCCCGGAAGCGATCGCACTCACCCTCTGGACACAGCGAGCAGTCAGTTCCGGCTCGGCGGTGGTCATGAGCCTCTCGCGCGTGGCCGCACGCACACACGTCGTCGTGCACGCCGACAAAGTACCACCAGGACGACGTTGGGCCGTAACCTCCGTCGCCGGTGAGTCAACTCGCGGCGCGACGGAGCAGCGCCGCGGGCGCGGTGATGGGGCTGAGCATGGCGCGTGTCATGCCGTAGCCCTGCCCCCTAGACTGTCGGCCGAGGAAGCACGCGAAGTAATTGGCCACGGCGTAGGACACGACGGTGGCGAGTGCGGCTCCGTTGAGTCCCCAGTGCGGTATCAGCGCGAAGATCAGCGCGATGTTGACGACCGCTCCGACGCCGTGGCGGAGCAGCGACGACCACAGATACCCCTCGGCGACGATCCACTTCGAGTACACCGCACCCATGAACACGAAGGGTGACGCCCAGATGTGGATCGCGAGCACGTCGAACACCGGTTGAAGGTCGTCGCCGACGAGCTTCCTAGCTGGACTGAAGCAGATGACGGTCACGACGATGGCGACGGCAAGACCGCATTGAAAGGCCCTGTCGTAAGCGGTCTGCAGCATCCGGCGGTAACCCGTGTCGGACCCGGTGTTTCGTGAATTCTCGAGGGCGGCAAGCAGTACCGGAAGCGTCGAGTTCATGATCACGATCGGGAGGATGTAGGCGAGCTCGCTGGCGCGGGCGGCGAGCGAGTAGACGCCGACGGCTGCCGACCCGAGCAGCGGTTGAATGATGACGATGTCGGCGCGGAGGTTGACCTGGTTGGCGATCCCCGACAGCGCCAGCGGACTGGACTGGCGCAGCATGGACTGAACCTCGCCAGGTGCCGGGCGGCGTAGCACCGGTACCTGAGGATCGCGCCGAAACCGGATCAGGATCCACGTGCTGGTCAGCGCGGCCTCGGCGACGTAGATGCCGATGAACAGCCACAGATTCGGGAGCACGAACATGCTGACGACGCGCACACCCAGCGCGAGCGCGACGCAGGCGATGCGGACCGTCGCGACGCGACCGCTGCGCATGTGCGCCATGTACCAGAGTTCGGGAGCGTCAAGTGCCCGGAAGAACAACGAAGTCAGCGCCACCAGCGTCGCCACGGTGGTCAGTGTGTCGCGGCTGGTGAAGCTAACCGCGCCGAGCAGGACGTACGCACCGACACAGAACATTTCGCGGATGAGCAGGATCGCAGCGACCGACCTGTTGGTCCGCAGGTCCTCGGCGACGATGTACTTGATTCCCAGGGCACTGAGCCCGGCGGTCGTGACCGATAGCCCCACCGTGCACAAGGCGATGGCATACGAGTAGACGCCGTACTCGTCGAGTGGCAGCACCCAGGCGAGCACGATCGCAAAGGCGGATCCGCTGGCGGTGTTGGCGATCTGTTGCAGCGCGTTCCAGATCGAGTTCTGCCGAACACTCTTGCGGCCGTGCACATCTGGTGGCGGTAGCACGACGCGATTTCGGACACTTGCCCGGTGGGTCATGTACCTGCGAGAGTGTCGATCGTACGTTCCCACATGAGCTCGACCTGGTCGGTGAGTTCAGGGAGCCGGTCCTTCTGTCGCATGATCCCCGCCGCGTCGCCGAGCACCCTGGTGAGCGCCTCGTCGGGGTCCAACTCGGGAGTGACCAACCAATCCGCCACCCCAAAGTCATCGAGAAGTTCACGATACTTATGGGACCACCCGAGCGCCATCGTCGGAACGCACTGGGACAGAGCGCCGACGACGGCGTGAAAGCGACTGGCCACCGCCACCGAGGCCTGCCCGAGCGCGGCCTTCAGCACTCGCGGGTCACGATCGGTGAACAGTGGTGCATCGATGCGGTCGGCGAGTTCCGCTGCGACGCTGCGGTCATTGACCTCGTGGACGACGACTACGGACGCCAGTCCGTGGGCCTTCGCCGATTCGCTGAATCCCGCCAGCAGGTCCAAGTAGCGCTGACGTTCCAGGCCGCCGTGGGTGAAGAGTTTGGTGTTGGGCACTAGCGCCAGGAACGGCCGGTCCGAGACGGGCCCGATGGTCGGCACCTTCACGGCGATGGTGAAGTCCGGGCTGCGCAGGGTGGTGGTACCGACCGCCAGCTGCCGGACGTAGTCCTCGCTGACGCGGTCGCGGACGTACACCAGGTTCGCTTGCTCCAACACTTCGCGTGACCACCGCCGCGTCGTGGCGTTCTCGAAGGGGCCGAACGCTTGGGGCAGCATCACTTTCGGGATACCGCGTCGCGCCCAGCCGCGTCCGACCAACGCTTCACGTCGCGGCAACGAGTGGTCGAACTGGTCGGTGTAGTGGAAGCCGGAGGCGTCGACCACACCGCCGATCTCGCGGTCGGCGGTGAGCCCGTACGCCGTCCGCACGATTGCGGGCGCCGCGTTGCCCACCAGCGAGCTCAGGCGTGGGAGCGTTGGGTAGTACAGCGTCTGCCGCAACCCGAGCCTTGATCGCACGGCGTAGTCGGTGATGGGCGGCGGAGTCGCAAGCTCGAACCGATCTGCGAGCCGCTCGCACACCGCCTGAAGCATCAGGTGGGCACCCTTGTTTTGCGTGTTCGTCCCTCGGATGTCGACGATCACAGCGTTCGATACCTCCGAATCTCGCCAACCGGCCGCTTCGCGGAGAACGGCACCAACGCTTCGGGATCGGCGTACCCGTACGCAATCAACATCACCACGCGTTCGTAGTTGGCCATGCCCAGTAGCCGGCGCATGTCCGCCTCCCGATCAGGCAGGTCCGGCCAGTTGATGCAACAGCTGTTCACGCCCTGCGACTCGAGTGCGTAGACGAGGCCCATCGCGGCCAGGCAGCCGTCCACGTAGATCAGGTGCCGGTCGCGCCGGTCGAAGAATGCGGCCAGGTTCCCGATGATGACGATGAGGCCGGGGAGTTGATGTTCGTAACCGTCGGTGCCCATCGGGATCGCTGCGACCTTCGCCGTGCTGACGGGGTCGTCGAAGATCTCGAATCGGTACGGCTGCCGGTTACATGCGGTGGGCGATTCGGCCGCGACCTCGACGGCGCGGTCGACGAGATCGCGGGCCACCGGTTCTGGCGTGAACCAGCGCACCGACCGGCGTCCCGTCGCGAGGTCGTGGAGGTCATCGATCTTCACGGTGGGCGACAACGGAGCTGCAAGGTGGGGTCCGCTCGCCGGCGACCCCGGGTCAAGCGCCGCAATCGACTCGCCGAAGACCTTGCGCGACTGGACGATCGCGGGGTGCGTAGCGGATGTCGTCGCCTGGAAGTACGACGACAACACGGAGTACATCCAATTGAACTCGGGGTGCGCAGGCGCGAGCACGCCGGAGTTCACTCCGCCGTAGAACGCGTCGACGGTCTCCCCGATGTAGTCGACGGCGAACTGACTCCGCGTCGGCCGCATCGTGAGGCCCTTCTCGAGTCGGTGCACGTTGCGACGCAACAGGTATGAGTCGGTGCCCGACGCCACGGAGCGTTGGTAGGCGCGAATACCCCTGCGCACGTACCGACGTTCCCGACCTAGCGCCGTACTTGTCAGCGCGTAGAACCGGCGACGCATGACCCTGCGTCCCCTGGCGACGAGGTCACCGAAGTCTCGAATGCTTGGTGCATCGCCGTCAGGCGAGCCGAGATGGAACGTCTTCATCGTGGGCACCCATCGAGTCGCGGCGTACACGAGCCGGCGACTGTGCAGACCCTCGAAGATGACCGGCACGCTACCCGGATGTCCGGGCGCCGCGGTTGGGTCGATGATACCCAGGACGACAGCTCGCTGCCGGGTGATGAATTCATGAGCTCGGTTCCTCCGTAATGGGTTCAGGTCAGCGGATACTGGCGGGCCCACGCGACGATCTGCTGACCGCCTTGACTGACGTCGCCGCCAAAGTTGTCGAGTTGGATGCAGAGGTGCATCGGACGCGGTGGCGGGAAGGTGGCGGGGTCCGTCGACGTCCACCAGGGTTGGCCGTCGAGGTAGGCGACGATTCGCTCTGGCGTCCACTCCACCGCCCAGCTATGCCACGCTGTCGCGTCGGTCTGCACCTCCGCGTGCTCCCACTTGTTGTCGGGCCCGTAGTGCAGGTTGTACTCGACGGATTGCCTTGCCGGATCCCAGATTTCCATGAAGTCGACCTCGCCCCCCATCGGCCAGTCCTCGGCGTCGGGCCACAGCAACGCCACGGAGTGGTACCCCCGCGCGCCGGGCGGCGATTGCATGCATACCTCCCACCGGCCGTACGTTTGCCCCGGATTCCATGCCATGCCACCGGAATTCCCCATCGGATCACCGGTGAGCACGAGAAAGCCGTCGGCGACAGACACGGCGCTCGGGGTACGAATTCCGTTGCCGACGTGGCCCGGACCGTCGTACAGCTTCCACCCAGGAAGTGCCGGGTCGTCGAATTCGTCGGAGCGGTTCGGCTCGCCCCATCCTTGTTGGGCCGCTGCGGTGTTGGGACAGACGTCACCGTCGGCCGCCGCGGTTGGCGCCGTCACGGTCGCCAGGGCCAGCACCGTAGCGGTAATGATCGTCCGCCCCCATGGCATCGATGTGCGCTTGAACATGGCTAGACCCAGTACCTGATCCAGTCGACGGCCATCGTCGCCGGGAATCGCGTGTCCGCTGCGACCGGGCCCGGCCAGTCGCCGCCCACCGCGACGTTGAGCACCACGTACATCGGCTCGTCGAACACCCAGTCCGCCCCAGTGGGCGTCGAAGTTCGGCTGTAGCTTCCGACGACGTCGCCATCCAAGCCAATCTTGATCGTCCCTGGCGCGCGCAGTATTTGGTAGACGTGGTAGTCGTGCGCCAGGTTCATGCCTGCGTCACCGTCGGCCGATTGCTTCCATGCCTCCGCGGGATTCTTCACGGTGGGGCCGTGAATGGCGTTGTGATAGCTGGTCCCGGAATTCACCAATTCCATGACGTCGAGCTCACCGCTCTGAGGCCAACCGGCACTCCACACGTTGGTGCCGAGCAGCCAGAACGCGGGGTGGATACCCTGTCCCTCCGGCATGCGGATCCTGGCCTCGAGCAGACCGAACCCGATCTCGACGCGCTTGCGGGAGACGAGCCGAGCCGACGTGAACCCGTTGCCGCTGCGGCGAGCCTCGATGATCAGGCCTCCCGAACCGTCCAGCCGCGCGTTGGCGGTCGAGTCGGTATAGGTCTGCTGTTCGTCGTTGCCCCAGCCGCCTGCCCCCGTGTCGTAGTCCCAGTACCGGTCATCGGGCGCCGACCACGCGGGCCCGTCGAATTCGTCCGCGCCCGCCAACGTCATTCCCGCCGAGGTGAGTTCGGAATCAGCTGCGGGACGCAAGGCCTGTCCCTGGGTGGCGGCGAATGCAATGACGCAGGCGAGCACCACCAGCACCGCCAATGCGGGGAACAGACTCCACCACAGGCGATTGTCCCAGCGCGTCGGCGACGTCAAGACTGGAGGAACCACTTCGCGATGTCCTCTGGTTGCACGCATGACGGGTCGAGATGTCCCCCACTGCATGGCACCACGGAGATGTCGGCCACCGACGCGAATCGATCACGAAACGCGTCCGCGTTCTGGGCAGTTTGCACCAAGGTGTCGCCGTCGCTTGCATAGAACCTCATTCGCTTTCCCGCCAACAGGTCCGGCGGGAGCGCGATCGGATTCGACTGTTCCATCGTGCCTTCCGGATACGCTGCGGCGATGGCCTGCCGGTACTGCTCGGGTGCAGACGAGAGGTCCAACGCGGGGCTGATCGCCACCAGCCCGCGCAGGGCGGGGTCCGTCGACTCGGCGAGCAGGTTCACCGCCGCGACGGCACCCATGGACTCCGCGAGGAGATACACCGAGCCCGTCCGGTATTGGTCGCGGGCGACCCGGGCCAGTTCCGCATAGTCGCGCTGCGACTTCGGGTTCCCGAATGAGTTGCCGCCCGCATTGCTCGCGACGACGGCGTACCCGGCGTTGACGAGCAGGTCCGTCAGCGGCTTGTGTTGTTCGTCGAGGAGCACCATCTCGTTGGAGTCGAGTCCGTGGAAGTAGACGACGAGGGCCCGCGGCGCCTCCCCTCGCTTGGCCACGCCCAACGTGCCCTGCCCGTCGACGTAGACGCGCGTGTAGTCGTACTCAGTCACCTCGGTCTTCGAACAACCCACCAGCGTTCCGGCGGCCAACGTCGCCGCCATCAATGTCGCAAGCAGGCGAAGAATCAAATGCTTGACCACTGAAGTACTTCCCGGTACGCGTCGGCGAACTTCGCCGCCCTTACCTGTGCGGTGTATTCGTTCTGTACCTGCGCACGCGCCGCAGCGACCATGCGTTGGCGCAGCTCGTCGTCGCTTAACAACTCCTCGATCGCGCGTGCCGCCGCGACCGGATCCGCAGGCGCGACCAACATGCCGGTGACTCGGTCGCAGATGAAGTCGAGCGGTCCGCCGGAGGCACTCACCACCACCGGTACCCCGCAGGCCTGAGCCTCCAGAATGATCAATCCGAACGGTTCTTCCACGGACGGGCAGGCCAGCACGTCCACGGAGCGCAACACCGCTGCGACGTCCTCAACCGGTGGCAGTACCCGAAATGCGCCGGGTAGCAGGAGTTCCGCCAGTTGCTGCAGCTCGTCGAGATAGCTGCCGTCGTCCTTGCTCGGCGCGCCGACGAGCGCGAGGTGGGCATCCACACCGCGATGCCGCAACTCGACCACGGCGTGCACCAGCGTGTGCAGGCCCTTCTCCGGGTCGATCCGGCCGATCGCGGCCACCAGCACGCCGTCCGGGTTCGAAGCCAATTGGCTCCGCCAGAAGGTCTCAGGGTCACCGGTACTGAAGCGATCGATGTCGATGCCCTGAGAGATCACCTCTGATCTGCCCCGGGCCCATCGCGGAAGTTGGTTGCGGACCGCGTTGCTCGTCGCCACTGCCTTCGAGGACAGCGCGACCGCCACTCCGAGCAGCGTTCGGCCGATGCCGGGAGCGACGATGTCGTGTAGCTCCACCACGGCGCGTCGGCGGAGCAATCGGCCTGCGAGCGCACAGTCGATGTGCGTGATGATGCTGTTGGAGTGGATCAGGTCGGCGTCGACACGTCGGGCTGCCATCATGATGCGCATCAGCGCGACGATCGTGAGGAACGGTAGCCTGACGAGATCGGCCATCGAGTTGAGCCTGGACCCATTGCTCGTCCGCACCCCACCGCGTTCTGGCAGGTCGATCGGAACGAACTCCAGACCAATGCCCCGCCACCGCTTTTCGAGTTGACCGCCGGGTCGCGCGGCCAACACCACGGTTATTCCGCGTTCGGCGAGCGCCGGAGCGAGGTTGAATAGACTGTGCTCGGTACCCATGACGTCGCGCGAGTGCGACACCGCCATCACCCGCACCATGACGTGACCGCCTGACCGGAGACGTGGCCGCTCCCGGCACCCGCCAGGGTCGAAAGGGCTTGGCGCACGGCGTCCGCGGGAAGCACGTTGTCGTGGAACGAAGCGGACACGACGGTGGTGCGCGAGGTCTCCGACACCAGGAACGTCAGTCCGCAGGGCCCGTCTGGCTCGACACCTCCCGCGTAGATCGCGGGCCGGCCCGCCAGAAACGGCAGTGCATCGATCTGGGGCGGCCGGCCCATGGCGCTGAACGTAACCCTCACCGGCGCAGCCGGATCCACGAACCAGGGCTCGACGCGACCGGATCGGATCGAGCGCGTCGCCATCGCCTGCGTCGCCAGTGGGCGGCCGGAGGCCACTGTCCTGTTCAATGTGCTCGTGACGTCGCCAGGTCCGTAGCGGTGGTCGATGCTCAACGGCACCCCCGCGACGAAGTTGCCGTCGAGCAGGGGGTTGGGCAGGTACCTGCGCAGGTCCATCACCACGGAGATATCCGGAGCGACGCGGACTCCAGAGGCACTGAGGGCTCCGAGCAGGCGGCTGATCACGACACCGAGCCAGGACGAGTTCGGATGCTCCCGCCGTGCCTCATCGATGAGCTCGGCCCTGTCCTCGGCAGGGATCACGGCGGCGAGCGTGCGGCGTGCCGGCATCCACGCGACCGCGTCCCCTGGCGGTGCGTCACTGCGGATCGGCTTGTCGGACATGGCTTCCCGGACCAGGCCAGGGTGGCGTCCGAACGTCCGCAGGATCGCGGAGCCCAGCGGGAACCGGTGGCTGGGGCCGAGCTGCCAGGGATACGGTTCACCGGTGATGGCGGTGTGCAGCACCGCCGCGAAGACCTCGTTGAACGTGCGGCCATCGCCGATGGCGTGCGACATCCGCAATCCGAGGTAGTCGTCGAACCGGATCAGCGCCAGCGGCTGACGCAAGGACGGATCGCCGTTGATGCGGTCCAGCGTCGCCCCCATCGAGGTGACGTCCACGTGACCGCCGTCGACCACGGTGCCCTCCGGCGCGGTCGCCCCCGTGGGAATCGTCCAATGCCGCCGGTTCTCATCCCATCCCCAGGCCAGGCGACAGGCCGGGAACCGCTCGGTGAGCATCACCACCGCACGCTCCAGCGCCGCTAGCGACGGCATCTCGAACGGCCCACACACCGCCGCGACTCGCGCGTCCCGCCATGGCCGATCGCGCCAGTGCACCCTTCGGGTGGCCGGTTTGTCAGGCATCAGCTGTTTCAATCGCGCGTGGGGGCTGAAACTCGTGGCGCGCCCGCTTCGCCCGCCAGTAGCCCAGCAAGTACACGGTCGAGATCGCGAGCCCGGCCAGATTCTCCGAGGGGCTCGTCGCGATCATCCGTTGCGCACGTTCCTTGAGCATGCCGAAGACGGAGTCCCACTTCCCGACGATCGGCGATTCGGGTGACTCATAGAGCCACTCGAGGTAGGCAGCGCTCTGTCCGTAGCGATGCCACTGGCTCGCCAGATCCCGAAACGAGCTCCGCGGCTCCCATTCCATGAGCTCGCGCGGATCGACGGCCAATTCGCCAAGCGAACTTTCCTGGATCCTCCAACAGATGTCGGCATCGGCGCCGCTGCGCATCGCCCGGAAGCCGCCGACATCGCGGAACGCCGCAGAGTTGATACCCAGGTTCGCCGTCGGAAAGTAGTCGAGTCTGCCGCGGACGCCGATGTAGCTGTCGAGGCTAAATGGCTGCTGGCCGGCGGCGACCTTCGCCGCCACGGTCGGCCCCGTCCTGGTCCGAGTGCCCGTGCAGGACATGGCGACACCTTGCCGCGCATGCATTCGCCGGTGACTGTCCATCAGGCCGGGAAGCGGCCTACAGCGCCCATCGACGAACAGGAGGATGTCAGCCGACGAAGTCCTCGCCGCGATCTCACGCGCGTGGTAGGGGCCCGCGCTCGACTTCGTCGTGTGCACCTGAGCCCCGAGTTCCCTTGCCGTCCGGGCGGTGTCGTCCGTCGAGGCGTCGTCGACCACTGTCACGACGTCGACCCCACTGCACTGCGCGATCAACGGGGACACGCAAAGGTGCAGCTGGTCCGCCATGTTGCGGATGGGGATGATCACTTCGATCGACTTGTCAGACATCTACCCTCTTCTGTCCGCGTTACCGACGTTCGACGTCGTGCTGGAAGATCGTCACGCCTTGGTCGTCGTAGACCTGCACCCAACGCGGATCCTCGTGTATGCGCTTCTTGAGGTTCGGCAGCGCGTCGAGCGGAAGGATGCCGAAGTACCACGCGTAGAGCCGCATCTGTTCGGTGAAGACGAGATACGTCGACGCGTCGTAGCGACTTCCGATCGTCTCGATGAACTTCTGGTAGTCGCGGTCGCTGTCGAAGTGTGATCCCACCAGGTTGGCCGCGAATATCATCGGATCGTCGAAATGGTCGTTGAAGCGGGCGTATTCGACGTATCGCCAGGTACTTCGTTGGGGCCACACGGGGGCTGCCACCGTCAGGTAGGCCGGGAAGTCGGCTTGTGCAAGCACCGTCTGCGACGCCGAAACTTGTTCGCGGGGCATGATGTTCGCAAACCAACCGCCAAAGTACCCCTGCGCCGAGAATACCGTCGCTACCGACAGCAACGCCGTGGCGACGCCGAACTTCAGTCGGCTGGACTGCAGCATCCCGGCAACGACGGGCGCCAGCACGATCGAGCACCCGAGCAACGAATAGAGGAACACCCGGAAGATTGCCTCGCCGCCGTAGCTTTGACCGCCGAGGATCAGCATCGGGCTCAGCGCCAGTACGGCGAGGCCGAAGAACGGTTGGCGTCGTCGCCACCTCACGAGGAGTACCAGCGCCGTCGCCGCCCACACCGAACCGGAAAGGATGCGGACCGCGAAGCTGGTGGTGCGCTGACCGATGCTTCCCACGGTGGGAACGTTGGACTTCGCGTTGTCGATGATGTTTCCGGAGAACAGCGTGTACTGGTCGACCTGGTCGTAGTTGTAGAGCAGGAACCCGATCGCGATGGGGGCGAGGATGGGCACGATCCACCACGGCTTCATCCGCTTGCTGACGACGAGCAGTCCGATTGCAAGCAGCAGCCAGAAGGGCGTCAGCTGGTGGCTGATGGTCGCGGCGCTGAAGATCACCACGATGAGCACCACCCCCGTTGGCCGGGTGCGTGAAAGGCCAATCAGAATGACCAGTCCGGCGGTCAGCACCATCGCGAAGGCCTGCGGCGAAAAATAGTCCTGAGCAACCCAATTCAGCGTGGCCGCCATGAACGCGGCGGTCAGCGCCGGCAGCTTGTCAAGGTCCCACACGCGCGCGGCGACGTAGACCAGGCTGACGAACAACAGGTGGAACAGTGGGGTGAATCCGTGCGCGAGGGTGACGGGCGCGACCCCGGTGAGATCGGAGAACCAGGCCGTGAGTCCGAACACACCGGGCCAGCCGTGGTAGACGTCGACGCCGCGCGCCAGTGCGTGCTCGTGCTGGATGTAGTCGACGACGCCCAGGTGCTTGTACGTCCACGAGTACATCGGGCTGTCGGTGGCGACGACGGCGGGCAGGCGTTGCACGACGATCATCAGCGCCGTCGCGACCACCCCGGCCCTGAAGTCTGCGCGGCGCACACACACGCCGAATGCCACCGCGGTGATCACCATCGAGCAGGCGAACAAAGGAGATGCCGTGGCCAGCAGGCCGTACTCGCTGATGCCTGCGGTGCGCAGCGTCGTCACGCCGTACGCGAACGCGACCGTGGCGACGAGCATCAGCGCCCATGGCAGCGTGACGCGCGGACGGGTGCCGACGGGACCGGTGTGGGGCGGCGTCGAAGCCTGCTCCGGAGCGGTGTTCAGTGCGGTCAAAATGCCAGATCCCTTGGCGCGGCGAGGCGGTGGCGGCGGATCAGCCCACCGACGAGCGTCACGGAGGCCATTGCCAGCAGGATCGGCAACGGCGCGTAGACGCCGAACAGAAGCAGTCCCGAGACGACGAGGATGCTCACTGCGATCCCGACGACGGGCACCAACGCACACAACACGTCACTGGAGAGATCACTGAACCAGGTCAGGATCAGGCTCCCCGGGCCGATCAGGACGAAGGCGCCGATGAGGACGACGAGCACCGCGCCTGGCAGCACGGGGATGGCACCAAGCAGACCCGCCGCTGCACCACTGATCGCGAGCAGGGCGAGTCGGCTCGCAACGGCTTCGCCCCAAAGGTGCTCGACAATCATGCGGTGGCGGCTCACGTGACACCCCTCATGCCGCGGCCGCCGTCAGAGGCGACGCCTTGCGACCGTCCATCCGCGACCGGAGCAGGGCTCGAGGACCAGCGAGCACACCGCGACGTTCCAGCTTGGTGAGCCCATCCAGCTCGATCGGGCTGGCGCCGGGATCCTCGACGACGGTGATGCGCCGTAGGTGGGCGACACCGGCGGCGCCGCGCGTCGCCACCATGTACAGCGTTCGAGGGTGCAGCATCAGTTTGGTGATCCACGCACCCAACCCAAGGCCGTAGTTGTAGATCTGTATCTCCAACTCCTCCATGGTCTTTCGGTGCCGATGCCAGATCAGCGCGCCCGGCTCGTAGACGAGTGCGCGGCCGGCGAGTAGCACTCGGACGAACATGTCGATGTCCTCGCCACCACCGGTGGGCGACCCGACGCCCATTCCCTCGTCGAATCCACCGAGCTTGCGTACGGCAGAGCGCCGAAAGGCGATGTTGGCGCCGGTACCGAACCTCGCGACACGCAAGGGGAACAGCGGATCGTCGGCGGGCGGACGGGCCATGTCGTAGACGGCGGGCCGACACTGCGACGCCCACCCGACCCGCCGATCGAAGTACGACTGCGCCGCCGTGAGCACTTCGGCGGTCGGCACCATGCCGGTGACGCACACGACGTCGGCAGCCCTGGAGAATCCGCGCGCGAGATTCTTCAACCAGCGCCTGTCGACGAGCACGTCATCGTCGGTGAACGCGATGAATTCGTGTCGGGCGCTTTCGATTCCGACGTTGCGAGCGACGGCCAGTCCGCGGCGCGACGCGGACACCATCCGGACGCCCCGACTCGCGAACTCTGCTACCACCGGGGGTGTCAGCCCGCTGGCTGGAGCGTTGTCGACGACGACGATCTCGAACGACGGATAGTCCAGGTCGACGAGGCTACCCAGGGTGTCGCGGAGCTGGTCCGGTCGGTCCTTGGTGCACAGGATCACCGAGAACGGCGGCTCGGGAACCGGGAGTTCGCCTTCGACGCACGGCAACTCGGCCACCTTCGACATCAGCTGTTCGCCGTCGACGAGTCCGGCCTCGACGGACACCTCGACGAAACCTCTTGGGGTGTCCGCGGTCCAGACCAAGAACCGGGCGGTGGCGAACGGCTCGCCCTGGATCAGCCGCAACGGCCCAGGTGTGATTTCCCGATCGTCGACCTGCCCGATCCACACGGCACCGCTCCACCAGTCCCCTTCGTCGGCAAAGGCGGTGATCGGTTCGACCGTCGCAGCTTGCTCAGTGGGCATCGACTCGTCCTTTCGTCGTCGACCGCGTCATCACGAAATGCACTCCTGCTCCGGCACTGAGCAACGTCTGGGCGACCAAGATGGCCGACGCACCTCCGAAGGCTCCGTGCGCTTGCGTGAGCCACGGCAGTGTCGACAACAGAGTCACCGTGGCGCACGCATTCAGCACGAGCAGCGCGCGCATGGTTCGGCGGGACCGCTGCAACGCGGCCCACACCATGTAGAACGTTCGCACCACGGATGCGAGGCACAACGTCGCGATGACGGACCCCGCATGCATCTGCCCGTACTCGGGGTTCAGCATGCGCAGCACGGTGGGAGCGAGTGCGACGAGGCCCACCGCTCCGACGACCGCGAGGACGAATGCCTTGACGAGGATCGACCGGGCCATCGGTTCCGCGGTCTCGGGGGCGTTGGAGGCGTGCACCACGAGTGACACCGCGAGCGCAGTACCGATGAAGTCGAGCGTCTGCACGATCGACAGCGACAGTGCGAACAGCGCGCCCTCACGGGGCCCGCCGAATGCGGTGACCAGGAACGGAGTGATGGCGAGCATGCCCAGACTGAGCGCTACCGCGGCGAACGTCCGCACCACGAATCTGTCGAACTCGCGCGTCGACTCGTCGGCCGACAGCGTTGCGGCGTCGGGCATTCCGTCGGAGCCCCCGACGATGCGGCCGATGACGGGACGCAGCGTCAGCAGGACCAAGGCCGACGCAAGCACGAACGCCAGCTCGACGGAGTGCCAGACGAATGACATGGCGAAGGCCACCAGCAGGGCGATTCGGAGCACGCCGATCACGCTGTTGACCGCCAGCATCCAGCGCGCGCGGCCGATCGCGACGATCGTATTCGTCTGAAGCGTGAAGCCCGCGACGATGACGGTGCCTGCCGCCACCAGAACGACCACCACGACAGATGCGCGGACCTCGTCGATCAGCGTGACCGTCGCGAGGCCACCGACGATTCCGGACAGGGCCGACGCGACGAGATAGATCCGCTGGCCGCGTCGGTAGACCGCCGCGCGGGCCCGGCCCACCGCGGGTAGTAGCGCGGTGTACGCATCGCCAATCCCTGCGGCGAGCACCAGCGATGGCGCCGTGATGGCGGCCAGGACTGCCGTCATGACGCCGAGCCGCTCCGGCGGAACCATCCGCGCGGCGACCGCCCAGAAGACCATGCCAAACAAGGCGCTGACGACATACGACGACGCGAGGGACGCCGCGTCACGGTACAACCGCGACGCGCCGAATCGCGGTGCGTCGTCAACCACGGCGGGTGTTCGCGGCGTCGTCATGGCTACCTTCACGCGGCGCCTTCCGTCACGTTCTGCGGTGCGGCAAGGGGGATTTGGCTGACCGGCCGAGCACTTCGGGAACCATCCATCTCAGGCGTGGCGCGCGACCACCACGACCGGGCCATGGCGACGCCGTAACCGACCGCCGCGCACGCCAGTCCAAGGAACATGACCAACCCCTGAAGCAGTGCAGCGCGGCGCAATGCGACCAGCCGACGCGTGCCCGCGATCGCCGTCCGACGCACGTAGTCGCGTTCCGTCCCGATGACATCGGCTGAGTCGAAGTTATTGCTCATCAGGGCTTTCCCAGCGCCCTCGGTATAGCAGCGCTCGGCGAAGAAGCGCAGTGTCGACCGCGATTCGGGAACCTCGTGGTCGATCACGGCCGACGGCACGTACATCCAGCGGCCGCCGCTGACCCGCGACATCCGGATGCATAGGTCGGTGTCTTCTGGTTGCGACGCTTGTCCGCGCTTGCCGAAGTCGGTCCGGAACCCACCGATCGTCTGAAAGGCGTCGGTACGCACGGCCATGTTGCCCGACCACACGTTGCGCACCTCGCTGGTCACGGTCGGCATGCCTTCGTAGGCACCGCCGACGGCCCATGCGAACTCCGCAGGGAACCAGGCCGGCTTGCCAAGCACCCATGAGTCTCGGTACCGCCCGCCGGTCCCGACCACGCCCGAGTCCGAGAACGGTCGCGTCAGCTCGTAAAGCCATGCCGGTTCGGCGATCTCGTCATCGTCGAGGAAGGCGGTGAGCGGCGTGGTGACCAGCTCGGCGGCCCGGTTCCGCGTGGCCGACGCACCACGGGCGCCGTCATTGAGCGCCACTGTCACCCAATCGAACTCGCCGGCGAGTCGGGCCGCGAGCTCCCGATTGTTGTCGACGCCGACGACGACCTGACGCGGTGCGAGCTTCTGGTGCCGCAGCGACTCCAGTGCCGCACTGATACTGGGCCAGCGGTCCTCGGTGTAGCAGGCCATCACGACGGAGACCTCGGGCGTATCCATGTCCACTCGCTCAGGCATGGGCGCGTCTCCGGCCCAGGCCCCTGACGGTCCAGCCGGCGCTCGCCCAGTACGAGAGGTCCAGCACGTTGCGTGCGTCGAGCAGGCGTGGAGCGCGGACCTTGGCGCGAAGCGCGACGGGATCGAGCTGGCGGTACGCGTCCCACTCGGTCGCGAGCACGATCAAATCGGCCTTCTCGCAAGCTTCGTCGGCCGAGTCACAGTAGGTGAGCGTGGGGAAGCGCTGCCGCGCATTCGCGACGGCCTTCGGGTCGTGTACGCGGACCGACGAGCCCTTGAGGTGCATCGCGGCGGCGACGTTCAAGGCCGGGGAGTCACGAACGTCGTCGCTGTTCGGCTTGAACGCGGCGCCGAGTACGGCGATGTTCGTGCTCAGGAAGTCACCGCCGAGCATCTGGGCGGCCACCGACACCACTTTGTCGCGTCGGCGCATGTTGATCTTGTCGATCTCGCGCAGGAAGCTCAGCGCATCCGAGGCGCCGAGTTCGCCCGCGCGCGCACCGAAGGCGCGGATGTCCTTCGGCAGACAACCGCCGCCGAAGCCCAGGCCGGCGTTGAGGAACCGGCGCCCGATCCGTTCGTCGTAGCCAAGGGCCCTGCTGAGCGTGACGACGTCGGCATTGACCACTTCGCAGACCTCAGCCATCGCGTTGATGAACGAGATCTTGGTGGCGAGAAAGGAATTCGCAGCAACCTTCACCATCTCCGCGGTGGCGAGGTCAGTGGTGATGTAGGGAGTTCCTGCCTCGATGATGCTGGCGTAGACCTCCATCAATGCCTTCTCGGCATGCTCGGACGTCACCCCGAACACCAACCGGTCCGGCTTGAGGGTGTCGGCAACGGCCATGCCCTCTCGGAGGAACTCCGGATTCCAGCCGACCTCGAGGTGATGGGTCGTGTGGTCTCCGACCCGGCCCGCCAGGCGTTCTGCAGTCCCCACCGGCACGGTCGACTTCCCGACGATCAACCCGTCTTGGTCGGCGAGCTCGGCAACGGTTCGAAAGGCGGCGTCGACGAACCTCAGGTCGGCGGCGTCGGACCCGGGTTGTTGTGGGGTACCCACGCAGACGAAGTGGACGGCCGCCCCGCGCACGGCTGCACCGGCGTCGGAGGTGAAGGTCAGTCGGCCCGACTCGAGCGCACGGCCCAGCACTTCCTCGAACTCGGGCTCGAAGAACGGTGACCTTCCGCTCGACAGAGCCTCGATCTTCGCGGCATCGGTGTCGTACCCGACTACCTCGTGCCCGAGTTCCGCCATGCACGCGGCATGAACGGCGCCGAGGTAGCCCGTGCCCATGACGCTCATCTTCATCGGAGTTCTCCCGGTATCCGCTAGGCCGACTTCGAGATTCGTGGGGCGCTCACCGGGAGTCGGCCTTCGTTCTTGAACCAGTGACGGTCACGTAGCACCCGTTTTTCGTAGCGGGCCCTGCTGAACTCGCGGCGGATGGTGCGCAGCACCCGCATTCCGTCGCGGAACGCGTTGAGGTTGCTCACCCCGTGGATGCGGCTCTTCTCGAAGCTCGAGACCTCCGAGATCTTCAGCCCGTGAGCCGCGACGCGCACGTTGATCAACGTCTCGATCTCGAAACCGTCCCCCCACTGAGGATCGGCGGTGTCCGTGTCGGGCAGCTTCATCACCTCGAGGCAGTGACGCCAGAAGGCGTTGTAGCCGTAGCAGAGGTCCGTGTATCTCGTGGCGAACAGGATGTTCACCAGACCGTTGAGGCCCTTGTTGCCGAACCGCCTGAGCGTGGTGATGTCAGAGCTGCCGCCACCTTGGATGAAACGAGACCCTTTGGCGAAGTCGGCGCCCGCCACCAACGCACCTACGTAGCTTGGGATTTCGGCGGGGTCGGTGCTGCCGTCAGCGTCGAGCATCACGATGATGTCGCCCGACGCCGCCTCGAACCCGCATGCCAGCGCGTTTCCCTTGCCCTTGCGAGTCTGATTGATGTGGATGCCGTTCGGCCACAACTGGCGGGCGACCTCGGCGGTGCCATCGACGGAGTTGCCGTCGATGAAGACCACCTCGTCCACGTCGGCTGGCATGCGTGCCGCCACGTGCGGCAGGTTGCGCGCCTCGTTGAGCGCAGGCACGACCACGGTGACCTTGGGCCGCTTGGTGGTGTGCGGCAACCCATCCCAGATGCTTGTCAAGTTAGCCACGCCTGGCCCTCTTCTAATGTAGTGCGACAAACGGGAATGGAACAATGGTTGCGACGATTTCGTACCGATCTCACGCGCTGGCGAGCAATACAAAACTCACTACATTGAGAGCGTCGACCCCACGGCCCCCCTGCCGTCTGCGATCACGCCAAGGCTGACATACGCCTGAATGCCTTGCAACTGCAGGCGAGGCCATTGTGATCCGCAATACATCGGTCCAAACCGGTTGAGAAGCGCAGCTAAATTGCGGCGTATGAATGGCAGGTAAAACACGTGTTACGGGGCCCAACGCGGAGCAACTAGAGTGCCCTTCGGCCACCACTGCGGACCCCTGCGCCCGTGGTGTGTCCTCGATAACCCCAGTTAAACGCTTTGCTGAACTCGACACAGCGCCCATTTGGCGACGTCAGCCATCCGTCCGCTGCGCGCGAATGACGGTAGCCGCCTTGGCCCATTTGAGTCGCGCATGATGGCGCATCGAATTCGGACAATTGGTTGTTTATTCCATTTCTCGCGGTAATGGCGATGGACGCTCGGCGTTGCACGAAAGGCATTCGAAATGACCCACTGAATGCGCCGCTGAAATGTCGATTCGCTTGATCCATTACCAGAAGGCGCGATCGTGTGCGTATTCGATTTGCGTGTCAGCATTTCGGGCGCTCAGTTCGACGGCCAAATGGCAACCACATCGAGCCGGACGCCAACAGAATACGAATGATCGCGATGGCGCCGTCAACCAGACGTTCGGGACGAAGTCGCGGTGGCGCACCGCTCCGGGCAAGCCAGCGACGCTCACCGATGACGTAGGCAAGCAAGCTCTTTCGCGGCGACCCGCGTCGTTGACGAACCGTCGACTGACGAACTTGGCTGGACAAGGGCGCGCCGTTTCCAGAACGCCGAATGAAACTCGTTGACCATTCAAGGAAGTAACCTGCGTTCCTCGAATCGGACGTTCGTGTGAGTGGGTCTCGGCGCGACGGACTTCCACGATCCCGCGCTACATCGGCCGCCAGGACAGGAGCTGTTCCGGGGTGTCGTGTTTGTTCCGAAAGCAATCAATGCCCTCGATGTTCTAGCCGGTCAACGGCCAACTCGCAGGCCACCCCATTCCACGTGGCGCTGCGGCCCCATTGCCGACCCACCAGTCGAGCCGGGGTTTATCCGGCACGATGGTGCCAAAATGGTACCGCCGCGCCAATTGGGCAACCTCGGTCGTCATGGCCATCCCGGGTGCGCGCCGAATCGGCCCGAGGTGTGAACTACACACTCGTACATACCGTTCGGCCGCTTGACCTAGCCGCCCGGCAGCCGCACCGACGCGATCAGCGCACGTCCACTCGTATCATGCTGTGCCCGTGCATGATTCACTGCTTGCTCGCCGAGCAGGGCTCCGCGGCCAATGCCCGCTGTCGCTCGACGTCCGACACGCAGTCCAGGCAGCCGATCCGAACGCCAGGTACAAAGTAGGAAAGAGCCGATAGAGGGGGAACCACTGAGCACTGTGCGCAGAGTTGTCAGCATCATTGCTGGCCTGTCCCTGCTCGTGCTCGCCGGCGGCGCGCTCGCCGCGCGATATGCACCACTGCCCGGCCACCTCTCGATTTACGCGATCATCGCGTCGCCGTTCCTGATGTTGGCCGCGCCGGTGGCCCTCGTCGTGCTCGGGTGGGGCCGGCACTGGGTGGCGTCGGCACTGGCGGGCATCCTGACCGTCGCGCTGGTCGTTGTCCAGCTGCCGGCGTACTTCAGCGAAACCCCCAGGCCCGGATCGCTGCCGGTTCGGGTGATGACCATCAACATGCTCTTCGGCCAAGCCGACCCGCGGTCCGTCGCGGACCTTGCCAAGGATCAGGCGGACATCCTGCTCGTGCAGGAATTGACCCCAGAGGCCGTCCGAGGCTTGTCGACGGCAGGACTCGACGGGGATTTCCCGAATCGTGCCCTCGATGCACGTCCGCAGGCCGCGGGGGTTGGGGTGTACAGCCGATACCCGATCACCGACTCCACCCGCGTCGGTGGATTCCAGCTGGCGTTGGTCAGTGCCCGAGTGCAAGTCGAGGGCGTGGCGAGGGAGGTCACGGTGGCGTCGATCCACTTCGCCGCTCCATGGCCGCAACCCATCGACGGCTGGCACCGTGACTTCGCCGCCTTTCCGCGCACGCTGGCCGACTTGGCCGCGCAGTCGGGCGACGGTTCCGCGCTCATCGGCGGCGACTTCAACGCCACGGTCGACATGCGGCCATTCCGCGAACTACTGACGGGCGGTTACCGCGACGCCTCCGAACAAGCCGGAGCGGGAAGGCAATTCACTTACCCCAGCAACAATCGACGGATTCCCCCGTTCATGGGCATCGATCACATACTGACCAGGAACGCCACGGCGGCATCGACGTCGACCGTCGACATCCCCGACTCGGATCACCGCGCAGTGTTGGCAACGGTCATGGTGCCGCGTGGCTGAACGGGCTAGTTGACCGGCACGTCCAAGATCGGACGCGGGTCGCTCGCACCCGGCCCGTCGAAGTGCCACCACTCGCCTGAATAGACCGTCAGCCCACCGGCTTTCATCGCATCGCGGAGCCGGGCCCGGTTGGCCTGCTGTTCCGCGGACACGCCGTCGGTGGCGTACGCGTGGCTGCGCGGAGTGAAGTCGTCGAAGTCGGTACCCATGTCGATGCGCCAGCCGTAGTGCCCGTCGGCCAAGGTGACGTCGACCGATCGACCGGATTCGTGGCTGCGCGCGAACTCGCTTGGCCGGGCCACCCAGTTCGGGTTGGGCACGACCTCGAACATCCGCACCTGCACGTCGTGCGGTCGATAGCAGTCCCAGAAAACCAACCGAGCGCCACTGCGCCGCAGCACGTCCGCGGCGGTCTCGAGCCCGTCAGCCAACGACTCGTGCACCAGGCAACGTGCGTCGGCGGGGTACAGCGGGACGCCGACGAAGTTGTTGGCTCCCGCGTACCGCAGGTCGATGATCGCGTCGGGTACGACGCTGCGCACGTCCACCAGTCCCGCGGCCTGAGCTTGCGGCGAGACCGGAGGCACGTCGGCGGCCGCCGTCGAAGGTGTCATCAGCAGCATGATCGCAGCGACCCCCACCGCGAGTGCGCGCAAACTGCAACGCAACACCGGCGTGTTGCCCGCAGACACGCGCGCTCGCGGAGGAACGGGACTACGCCTCGGTGACGTTGCGCGTGATCGCCGGGTCGACGGGGATGCCGGGGCCGGTGGTCGTCGAGACGACGATCTTCTTCAGGTAGCGGCCCTTCGAGGACGCCGGCTTGGCCCGCAGGATCTCGTCGAGCGCGGCACCGTAGTTCTCGGCCAGCGCGGTCTCGTCGAACGACGCCTTGCCGATCACGAAGTGCAGGTTGGCCTGCTTGTCGACGCGGAAGTTGATCTTGCCGCCCTTGATGTCGGACACGGCCTTCGCAACGTCGGGCGTCACGGTGCCGGTCTTCGGGTTCGGCATCAGGCCACGCGGCCCGAGCACACGCGCGATGCGGCCGACCTTGGCCATCTGGTCCGGCGTCGCGATCGCGGCGTCGAAGTCCAGGAACCCGCCCTGGATCTTCTCGATCAGGTCGTCGCTACCCACCTCGTCCGCACCGGCGGCCAGGGCCGCCTCGGCCTTCTCGCCGACCGCGAACACCACGACGCGGGCAGTCTTGCCGGTCCCGTGCGGCAGGTTGACGGTGCCGCGCACCATCTGGTCTGCCTTGCGAGGGTCGACGCCCACGCGGATGGCGACCTCGACGGTGGCGTCCTGCTTCTTGCTGGACGTCTCCTTGGCCAGCCGAACGGCTTCCAGCGGGGAGTAGAGGTTGTCGCGGTCCACCTTCTCGGCGGCTTCGCGGTATGCCTTGCTGTTCTTGCTCATTGGATTCCAATCGTGTTGTTGGCAGTGGTCAGTCAGGCCGAAGCGGGCCCTTCCACGCTTACTGGGTACTGCTACTTGACGGTGATGCCCATCGACCGGGCGGTCCCGGCGATGATCTTGGCAGCGGCCTCGACGTCGTTGGCGTTGAGATCTTCCTTCTTGGTCTCGGCGATCTCGCGCACCTGATCCCAGGTCACCGTGGCGACCTTGGTCTTGTGGGGCTCACCGGAGCCCTTCTGTACGCCGGCAGCCTTGAGCAACAGCTTGGCGGCGGGCGGCGTCTTCAGCGCGAACGTGAAGCTGCGATCCTCGTAGACGGTGATCTCCACGGGGATGACGTTGCCGCGCTGGCTCTCCGTCGCCTGGTTGTAGGCGTTGCAGAACTCCATGATGTTGACGCCGTGCTGACCAAGCGCGGGGCCGACCGGCGGGGCCGGATTGGCCTTGCCAGCTTCGATCTGCAGCTTGATCTGCCCGGTGACCTTCTTCTTCGGGGCCATGGGTGTGGTGTTTCCTTTCTTGGCGGGCGGGTTTGCCCGGCTAGATCTTGGTGACCTGACCGAAGGTCAGTTCGACGGGTGTCTCGCGACCGAAGATGGACACCAGCACCTTGAGCTTCTGCTGTTCAGCGTTGACCTCGCTGATCGACGCGGGCAGCGTCGCGAACGGGCCGTCCATGACGGTGACCGACTCGCCAACCTCGAAGTCGACGAGAATCTCCGGACGTTCCAGCGTCGCCTCGGACGACGACGCCGCACCGGCGGCGGCCGTCGACTTGGCGGGCTTCTTGGCCGCGGCAGGCGGCAGCAGGAACTTCACGACGTCGTTCAACGTGAGCGGCGACGGGCGCGAGGTGGCGCCGACGAAGCCGGTGACGCCGGGGGTGTTGCGCACAGCGCCCCACGACTCGTCGTTGAGCTCCATGCGCACCAGGATGTAGCCCGGCAGCACCTTGCGGTTGACCTGCTTGCGCTGGCCGTTCTTGATCTCGGTGACCTCT
>Ga0207668_10000406_pt1 | contig 27101 bp, 16 predicted proteins | sample KBSS43metaG_FD_184323 | JGI IMG/M metagenome (GOLD analysis project Ga0207668, IMG submission 184323) | Switchgrass rhizosphere microbial communities from Kellogg Biological Station, Michigan, USA - KBS S4-3 metaG (SPAdes) (version 2) | ecosystem: Host-associated > Plants > Roots > Rhizosphere...
ACGCTTAATAATCCAGAAGCCGCGCTGTGGATGGCCTCAAATGCAGGACTCTTAAATTTACTTTTTGCAGTCATGGCAAATCTCCACCAGTTCTTTACTCTTAATCAGTGCCGTGATCTTTTCATCGCTAAGAGCAACATAGTGCTTTGCTAACTCGCGAAATCCGGCCAGCTCGCGATTATCAATATTTGCTGGCATAAAGGAACGTGTAAAACCAGTGCTCCCCACCTTTCGCCAGGATAATGGCGCGATCGCGATTCTGGTTCAGGCGCTTCTTGTAAACACCACCACCAGGATCGTCAGCCTTCCCCTGCACTACTGCCTCTATAGTCCGACATAACTCACTATCTTTAATGGCGTGAGATTTCGCTGCCTTGCTGAACCATTTAGTTTTGAGGCCCTCCCGGCGCAATAACTGCCAGATGCGCCGGTAACCAAAGCGGCGGCTTCCCGCTTCTGGTCTGTCGTCAGAACTTTCGGCCTAGGACCACCTGAAGCGCCTCCTTATCCAGCATGGCTTCGGCGACCAGCTTCTTAAGGCGGGCATTCTCCTCTTCAGGTGACTTAAGCCGCTTTACTTCGGGGATTTCCATGCCGCCGAACTTCTTGCGCCAGGTATAAGAAGGTAGCCTCTGACATAGCATGCTTGCGGAAGGGTTCCCGGGCCAAAACCCCGGCTTCGCGGAGAATACTGATGATCTGTTCGTCGGAAAAACGCGTCCTCATGAGGATGTCCTCATGTGACTGATGAAGACATTACTAACATCGCTGTGTATTAATCAACGGGGAGCAGGTCAGTGAGTACCGGATCATTACCCAGGATAAACCGGTATCCACTTTTGACCAGGCCGTGAATGCACTGATGGAATGTGGTGATGTATACACCACAGCGCCTTCAAAAAAGGATTACTTCTGCGTGCTCTGTCAGCATGAATATTATGGTTTTCGATGCTGTCCAGCCTGCAAGCAGCATATCTACAGCACGGAAGTGAAAGATATTGATACGCTAACTGTGCCGGTGACATTTGCGAAATAAGACAGGCTATTCCGGGATAAATGTACCTCTGAGGCACCTCAGAGATAATGGCAAGGAAGGCGCAACGATGGACAAGAGACGTCTCTGTTTTACACCCGAACTGATAAAGCTGTTCAGGAACAAATGTGCCAATATCTGCTCAGTCCAAGACAACGTGCCCATTGTTCGCTATGAGCAGTGAGTTCATTTATTCATGTGTGCAGAATGCCAAGTTTAGGTCTGCGCAAAAATCAACATCAGATTTTTTTGATATACTACTGATAGCATTAATGCCCTAGCCAGTTGCTTTCGTAATTTTTTCGGAAGTTTGTCACAGTTCACCAGACCATTTCAGCCCGCTCTTAAGAAGTGATCGGCTCATAGTTTTCAGACCCCTTCCTTCCTGCAATCGTGGAGGTGATGATCTTCGTAATTTTGGAGTCAGCCAAAAAACCTTCGCTGAACTGTACTCTGTTTTCGCGAATAAATCCTTTCAAGGCATTGTAGGTTCGCAGACGATACACACCGAGTTCAGGCAGTGAGGCTTTTAAGTTGAAATGGTTTTTTTTGATAATGTTTTCCACTTCGCTGAATATTTTGGGGGCAGTTTGCTCGTTGTTGATTGGCTGTGCCTCAATAAACGATGCCGGAATACGATTTGCTTCCTCTTTGAGCAGACGGTCAATTATCTCGTTGGTCACTCTGGTTCTGTCGCCGAGGACAAAGAAGAGATCCCACGCAAAGCGTTCCAATTGGCGAAAGTTTCCTGGCCAAGGGGCGCACAATATTTTCTCTATAACTCTCTCTTCATAAACAGTAAAAAGCTGCGACAGCACCTGTATCGATTTTCCATCGCTGGCAGAAACGGGTTGGTTAAAGGATTTCCATCGGAAGAGCGTGAGGATGAGTGTTAACAACGCGTGTGCATGGTCCTCAGCAAACAGTTCGTTGAGTGATTTGAATTTCACCACGTCGCGGATACGGTGAAACAGATCGCGGCGTAACCGGCCTTCGACCAGCAGGCGCGAAACTGGCTCATTGACGGCGAGTACCACTTTGACATCGTATTTTCTCTTCGCTGCATCCTCTCCCACTTTACTTATCCAGACGTCATTGCTGATGGCAGAGAGTAAATCCAGTAGCTGTGTTTGTGAGGCCAGACTTGCGCTTTGCAGTTCATCGAGGAAGAGCACACCGTTGTCTGCTTCTTCAAAAAAACCCTTTTTGTTGGTTGCGCCGGTAAATGCCCCCTTAGTCGAACCCCGCATACGTGTTTCCAGCAATGTTTCACTGACGGCGGCAAGGTTGATTTCAACCAGCGGTTTACCCATTTTCGTTGCCAGATGTTTAGCCGCTTCACTTTTCCCTGTGCCGGTATCCCCCTCGATAAGCAAAGGGCCATGCTTGATGTGAATGCCCGTGTTCTCCTCCAACCGTAGCTGCGAATTTCTGGCAAAGAGCGACGCCAGTACTGTGTTGAAAATTGAACCACCTCCGCCGGTTTTATTTCCATATTTTGCCAGCGCGATGGAGGTATTTCCTGCACTGAGCAATGCCGAAAGGGAGCTGATAAATTCGTGACGATCATCTTCCTGATGTAGCACTGAGCTTGATGGCGAGCTATCTGGCAACAAAAAAACGGTTTTGCGCGTCACGATAGTTCGCGCCTGGCTGACAAAGAGTCGGTCATTAACTTGGTCGTAGGGATCTGTTATCGCTAAGTCGGAGAAGAGATTATGTTCATTTTGCAAAACAGCCCCTGGTCCTTTATCTGCAATGTCTTCGACCCACAGCATGAAGACTGAGTACTTTTTTTCCAGTGCTTTGATATTTTCATGCTCCACGAGCGATGCCAGCGCCTGCTTCCATTCGCTCATAACGGCCTGCGAAATCATGTCAGTAATATTCGGGGTAAACGATACTGTTTGTTGGCGGGAGCCCCCCTGGCTGACTTGATGCCAATAAGGAGTCAAATCGGCAGGGCATTTTTCTTCGCTAAAATTGAGAACTCGGATACTCATGATTTCGATTTCATCATCAAGTGAAACATTAAAGGATGATTCCATCACTTAATGATGAAGTCAATGTAAAGCATTATAAACATAGTTAACTGATAATTAAGGATTAATTTTTATATAAATAAGTTGGCACGCAATTCGCTATAGCTATATCACTACACACAACAAAAGAGATAGAACGATGAATATCCAAATTGCGAGTCCGGACCATATCAGTAAACTGTTAGCCTTTATTGCCGTAAAAGCCAAAGGGACACGCTTTGAAATCCCAGCCAGCTTATTGCACAACGTTGAGAGCGAACTGCGTGATTTCTGCAAAGCGCGCCGTATTACGGTTCAGTTTAAAGAGGCGTCCACCGAGCGTGTCATTGTCTTTTGTGCTGCAGGGGCGGCAACCGGCACGGTGGTGGGGGCGATGTGTGGTGGCGTGCTCGGTGCGTTGACCGGTACGCTGCTCGGTAGTGCAGTAGGGGCAGCCTTAGCGCAGATAAGTATTACCGTCTATCAGGTAGAGGGCAGCGATAATCTTGTTCTAACTTTAGCCTAACTTTTTATAGTGAGCGCAGGAGCTACGGCATGCCGTAGCTCCTGCCCAAAAGGAAAAATAATGAGCAAAACTCTTTCACTCGTTGATGTTTTACAACGCACGTTAGCGCAGGATAAAACCGATACTCAGCCGCTGTTGGGCTATCTGGGTACCACAGAAAAAGAGCTCGACTTGCAGATGCTACGTAGCAGTACCCGTGCCGATGCGCAGAAAATTTCCCATTACCTGCGCAAAATGGGCAGTAATGATATTGCCAGCCTGTTTCGCAGTGGCGAGGGTGTGAAATATGAAGAAATCGTCTGTGACGTTGGCGAGAAGCTTAAGGTTAAAGGAGTCGGCAAAGATCAGCCAGTAGAGATCAACGAAGAGTTCATCATTCAACATCTCTTTTCCGATGCGCTGAAAAAAATGAGTGATGAGGAACGCAGCGCACTGATGCGTTCGATGAACCTTTCCGAGAAAGATCAGGGGGCGATTCTGGCGGGCACACTCATGGCCTCACAGGTGATGCTGAATCAGTTTGGCGGCTTTGCTGTGTATCGGATGTCCGTCATTCTGGCCAACATGCTGGCCCGTTCTCTATTGGGCAATGGCCTCAATTTCGCGGCAAATGCGGCACTGGTGCGCGGCGTGGGGGCATTCCTGGGTCCAATCGGTTGGATTGTTTCCGGTGCATGGCTGGCGGTAGAAATTGCAGGTCCGGCGTTTCGTAAGACGGTTCCAGCAATCGTGCACATCGCGATGCTGCGTCAGAATGTATTGAAACGCCTGACCATCAGCGTGGTAGGTGATGGCTCAGTCGGCAAAGATGCGCTCTTTAAAAGCGTATTCGGTGTCGATACCGGCAATATCAATCCCATTGCGGGCTCAACATCCGATACCAAGGTGTATGACCTTGGGCACACCGGCACCATTAAACTGATTAACTTTCCTGGATTTCACGACGTTCGTTCCGATGTCAATGACCTGGTGAATGACAATATCAAACACACAGACCTGTTCCTGCTGGTGGTCGACGTCAATCGTGGTGTGTCGGGTCATGACGTGGATACTCTGGAGAAATTAAAAGCGGAGGGCAAACCCGTATTGGTCTGTCTTAACAAGATAGATATGCTGCGCCCGAATGATAAAGAAAAGATGGTTCAGGTCGCCAAAACTCGCTTACAGAACCCATACGTGATTGAAACGGCGTTTGATCCGGATCCTCGCTTGTCGCAGGATGGTCCGATTGGCGCACAGGTCACGTTTGACTGGGTAGTGGAGCAGTTAGAGGTGATGGGTAAAGAGACCGCGCACCTGAAAGCCGAGCAGAAATAACGTCGATAAAATTAAACCAGGGGTGAACTCTGGTTTAATTTTCTTCGCTTAAGAGAAGCGAATCAGTGCACTTGCTGTATCGTAACGATGGCAGGCATGTAAGCAGGAGAAGTCAGGGTAAGGTATTTATCATGGGCTAACCACCATTGCCTAATGTAATGGAGTGACTAATTTTTTGAAATGAGTGGAATTTAAAATCTGTATTGACGATGTGAAGGAAATTGGTTAATAACGTTATTTTGCTGTCGTAATTATTTTACTTTTTCTTCAACGATAAGATTCAAGTACAGTAATACTGCATATGCCCGCAAGGGAAACTATACGCCTGAGCGAACCGGCGAAGATAAAAATCTAACGAGATTTAAAAATGAATACCTCTGAGGACTTCAACCTGCTTTATGCCGACGTAGGACGTAACATTGAGCAAACATTAACTGATATTGCAGGACTTCACGTCGAGAACGAAGATGCTAAAAAGCAGCTTAATGCGATGACGGCGCAACTGCAGATTCTGCAGAATACTTTCAACCAGAAGTTATCCTATCTGCAGGAACATGCCGAGTGGGACAAATTTACGCTCGCGTTTTTTGGCGAAACCAACGCGGGCAAAAGTACTATTATCGAATCTTTGCGGATAGTGTTTGATGAAACCTCCCGCCGACAATTGCTGCAAAATAATCAAAACGATCTACAAAAAGCCGAGCAAGAACTGCGCGAGCATTTGACGCAATTACGCGATGATTTAGGGCGGATTTACAGCGATGTTGTCGATAAAATTAGTGCCATCAGTTTTTCCGCCATCCGCTTGCAGCAAATCATTACCAATGAAAGTGCCTTACGATTAAAAATGGAAGAAGAGGCGAATAAAGCACATCAGTTGCTGGAACAAAATGAAAGCCAGTCGCGTCTACAAATTTTGCAACAGCGAACCAATACTAAGTCGCACATCACCCTGCTTGTCACTGGCGTTGTGGGGGTGATAGTTGGTGCTGGAGCAGTTGTGCTAATTAATCTCCTGACGGGGCAATAGGGATGAGTGATGCACTTTATCTTGCAGAGAAAAACCCTCAACGGCTGGCTGATGCCTGCCTCAGCGAACGTAAATCGGCGCTCAACATTCAGAAATTACTGGATCAAAGTTTGTCGTGTCTTATCGAGTCAGTTATCCGGACGGAAAAGTTAAAAAATACGGCAAAGCGCGTCGATGGCTTAATTATTGGTACTGGCGAGTCAGATTTTACCAAAGGAAATACCCATTACACGTTACATATCGACGATAAAGACTTTCAACTGATTGACGTACCGGGGATTGAAGGTAATGAGACCCGCTACGTTCATCTTGTGAAAGAAGCCATTGCGCAAGCACATATGGTGGTTTACGTCAACGGGACCTACAAGAAACCCGAAACTGCGACCGCAGAGAAAATTAAGTCATATCTGGAATATGGCACGCAGGTTTATCCGCTGGTCAACGTTCGTGGTTTTTCCGAAGCCTATGAGTTCGAAGAGGATCGTCTGGAGCTCGCTCAGCAGGGCTGTGCTGGCGACGCACTACGCCAGACCGTTGAAGCTCTGGCTCCGATCTTAGGGGCGGAAGTGCTGCAGAATGGCCATTGTGTTCAGGGGTTGCTGGCATTTTCGGCGCTCGCGTATGACGACAGTACGCAAAGTACGAGCATTCACCCTTCCCGGCATCATAACCTGGTAGTATCCCAACAGGAGTTTCTGGACGTGTTCCCTAGCCGTCAGGAAATGCGGACATTTAGCCAGATTGACGCGGTTGCACAGACCATCAGAAATAAAGTTGCTACCTTCCGTGAAGATATTGTCGAAAGCAATAAAGGCAAAGTCCGTGAAACGTTAGGGCAATATTTACAGGTGCTGGAAGAGCAGTTAACCAGCCATCGACGCTTTCTGAAAAAGACGGAGCCGGAGTTTGAAAAATGTCGGGTTGCATTCAGGAATGCAATTGCGGAGTTTGAACGCCGTATTGTGAATAACCGCCGCAACCGCTGGAATACCTTTTTTAACGAGCTGGCGGATGCCAGTGACGCTATTGTCGAAGACGATTTCGGCGATAGCGACGCGATATCTCAACGGATTCAGCGCGAGTTTAAAAAGCGACGCGTCAGCGTTGAGGAAGAAATGCTGAAGGATACGGAACAAGCCGTGGAGGTACTACAGCAACAGATGCTTCAGGCGGTGGAGCGCCTGCTGAAAGATATCAAGCATGTGGAATTTCAACAACGCGTTAGTTTTGAGCGTAGCGGCGGCATCGATTTTGGTAGTGATATGGTACTGGGCTACGACCTTGGTTTGGGCGATTTTGGCTCCATGGCTTTCAAAATTGGCAACTATGCGATGACAGGTGGCACTATCGGCAGCGCATTCCCGGTGATTGGAACAGCGATTGGTGCCATCGCTGGGGCGCTGGTGGGCGTGGTCATGACGGTGGTCGGCTTTTTTACCAGCAAATCGTTAAAAATTCGCAAAGCACAGGGAAAAGTGCGTGACAAGCTGGAGGGTGCAAGGGAGAAAGCCCTGGACGGCGTGCCCGCAGAGGCCCGCAAACTGGTTGCAGCCATAGATAAAGAACTCCAAAGCGGCCTGTTGAAAAAAGTAAATGATATGCAGAGTGCCTTGCAGCAGCCAATTACAATTTTTGAAACGCAAATTACCCGAATCACACGATTAAAAAATCAACTTGAGACGATGCCTTATGGAACAATTCAAACAGTTCAGTATAGAGAAGCAGGCAGCCATTGATTCGCTATTACAATTGCGCAGCATGTTAGAGACGCTGGGTGAAATGGAGATAGACATTGGTGATGACCTACAAAAAATAGCTTCCGCTATTACCGCCGTTGAATCTGATGTACTGCGCATTGCGTTACTTGGCGCGTTTTCCGATGGAAAGACCAGTGTTATCGCCGCCTGGCTGGGAAAGGTCATGGAAGATATGAATATCTCCATGGATGAGTCCTCCGATCGGTTGAGTATTTACAAACCGGAGGGCTTGCCAGGCCAATGTGAAATTGTCGATACGCCGGGGCTGTTTGGTGATAAGGAGCGCGAGATCGACGGTCAACAGGTGATGTATGAAGACCTGACCAAACGCTATATTTCTGAAGCGCATGTGATTTTTTACGTGGTTGATGCCACCAATCCTCTCAAAGAGAGCCACAGCGGCATCGTAAAATGGGTTTTGCGCGACCTGGATAAGCTGTCTTCAACCATCTTTGTGATTAATAAAATGGATGAAGTAGCTAACCTAACGAACCAAGTATTGTTTGACGAGCAGGCGGTCATAAAAAAAGAGAATTTGAAAGGCAAACTGCAGCGTGCCGCTAATCTCAACGCGGCGGAATGCGAACGGTTGAAGATCGTATGTATTGCCTCAAATCCCAACGGCCGCGGTCTGCCATTCTGGTTCGGCAAACCTGAACATTACGAAAGCCGCTCGCGCATTAACGATCTTAAAAACACCGCTGCCGAGATTCTGAAAGCCAATGTACCTGAAGTACTTTTGGCGAAAACCGGCATGGACGTGGTTAAGGATATTGTTACTAAGCGCGTTACTCAGGCGAGCTTACAGCTCAACGAACTAAATACCTTTGTTGAGAAAAATGAAGAGGATACGCGTCGCTTTCGTAACGATATATCGCAGAGTCGTACAGAGGTTAAAAGGCTGGCTGGTGAACTATTTGAAGAGCTGAACCTGATGGAAAAACAGCTGATGAGCCAGCTGCGTCCGCTCAGCCTGGAAGATATCCGTCCGTTTATAGACGATGAGCTGGGATATACGCAAGAGGGGGTTGGCTTTAAACTTCACCTGCGTATTAAGCTGTCTGTCGATCGTTTTTTCGATCAGTCGACAGCGGTCACACAGCGCTTATCTGATGACATCACTCGTCAGTTAAACTCCAGTGAAAGCTTTTTAAGCGGCCTGAGCGAAGGAGCTTTTCGCTCCCTTGGCGGGGCCTTTAAGGGAGTGTCGAAAATTAGCCCGGCGACGCTGAAAACGACTATTTTTGCTGCACGCGATACGATTGGCAAACTGACGGGGTATGTCTATAAATTTAAACCCTGGCAGGCCACCAAACTGGCCGGAGGCATTGCCAAAGGGGCAGGCCCAGCGGGCGCAGCGTTTACGATTGGCTCCGATCTATGGGATGCCTATAAAGCACATGAGCGGGAGCGGGAACTGGAAGAAGTGAAAGCCTCGCTGACGAAAATCATTAAAGAGCCGTTTAAAGATATCTATGACGTGCTGATCTCAGATGAAAAAATGTTCGCCTTTTTTGCGCCGCAGATTCAAAACATGGAACTGGTCATCACTGAAATGATGGGGAAAAGCCACGCTATTCGTGAGAGCCAGCAAAAACTGACCCTTATCCACTCACAACTTGCACATTTAACATTGCCCGCGCCGGTAGCCCCATCAGTCTGATTTGAATGCCGCTCTACCTCTTCAGAAATCGGTGGCGGTAGAGCGGTAAAATATTGGCTCTTTAAGAGATACTTCTTTCAGTCTAAAACTGGCGATTAACGAGCTATTAGAAAGGTATGCAAAAGCAAGCTGTAGATAATAAATTTAACCAAGGAAACAGGTATGGCATCCGCCTTAGGTTGGCTTGATCACGATGCAGACGCACAGGCCAAAACGTTTGATCTTCTTGCTCGCTTTCAGCAAAAAGAGAGCCGAGATGAGTTGGGCATCGGCACTATCAGAGACAGTTTTGCTGAACAACTATTTCCTGGCACCAGCACCATTCAGACACGTTTACGCTATATGCTTTTTGTTCCGTGGATGTATCAACGCCTCGAAAATAAACGCATACCCGCCGCAAACTTTGGTACCCAAGCCGATCGTGACGAACGAGCCTTAATTATCCCCCTCTCCCAGCTCGAAGAAGATTCGGCCGGTACATTTGGTAAAAACTCACGCGAAAAGCTTAAACGTCTGCCCAGTTCCGTTTACTGGTCCGGGCTACGTCGCTGGGGTATTCGCGAGATCCTATGGTCGCAGGAAGAATATCATCGGCGTGTTGATGAACTTTATCGCTCGCGCACGGAATTCAATGAGCAGCAATATAAAGAAAAAAATTGTGGTGATATGGGCTACGCCAGCTTGTTCAAACCAGCCCAGAGCTGGCACTCCAGCCTGCCTGCACCACCGCCCAACTTTCCTGATGAGGTAACGTTTGCACTAACACGTCAGGAAGCCAGCTTTCTTCGCGACCGTATTCAATTGTCATGCAAAGGCAGCCTGTTGGCCTGGCTGACGCTGCATAGCGAACCGGCAGACGTGAGTTCACCATGGGAACACCCGGATTATGCGAGATTCCCAGATGAACTCAAGGAACTGCTAGCCCACGCGCGGCTTTTTTCTTATACAATGCATGGAGCAGCCCTGCTTTATAACTATTTGCTCGCCAAAGAACGTTCAGATAACGACCTTCTGTCTCAACACAATGACAACTTCGTCGACTGGTTTACTTCACTCCCATGCAAGGAAATTAGTACCTGGTCACTTGGTCGCATGTGGGAACTCACTGCCAAACCGGGCTATAGCATTAGCCTGAAATCCCGCCGCTTTGTGGAACAGTGGATTGCTCTTATCCGACAGTCCCCTGCAACATTACTTACCAGTAGAGAAGCATGTGCTCTAATCCGTGCCCGCGAAATGACCCTCAAAGGCCCACGTTCGCGCTTCAAAAACAGACGCGCTCTGGAGCAATGGAGTGGCTATGCCGGAACTCTGCGGCTGGTTTACCGCTGGCATAACGTCCAAATAGTACTTAAGGATCTGGCGCACGGCCTCAGGAGAGAAGAATGCTAAACCCCAACAATCGCAGCTTATATACTTCGGCACTGACTTCTCCGCCCGGTATGGTGTTTGACGAAGCCATCGCTACCAGCTTCTCCCTCGACCCGGCTTTTTTACTGCAAGCACCAGTCTATTTGGGTTTCACGGCAACTGACAGCGATCGCGCTCAGGATCCGCTATCCATTTTTGAAGCCATTCGTCGTTATTCCGAACGTATAACAGTTTACGTTCAAAAAGGCCGCATTCAAGTTCCTGCAAAGCTCAAACCTAACCCCTTGTTCGGTTTGCTTGAAGATATGATTGTTGAATCAAAAGCCAAAGGTCGCGGGGTCTTTCATCCCAAAATCTGGGCGATTCGTTTTATTAATTCTGAAACGGACGAAGTAATGTATCGGTTGGTAGTACTGAGCCGAAATTTAACTACCGATTCGTCCTGGGATCTCTCCTTGCAGCTGGACGGCTACCTCGTAAAACGTAAGCAAAGTGCCAATAAAGCGCTGGTGCATTTATTCTCCGTGCTGCCCAAACGGGCGACGGGAAAAATGGCGAAACATCGCCGGGCGCAAGCACAACGCTTTGCAAATGAACTGCTGTACGTTGAGTGGGAATGTCCCTGTGGCTTTGATGAGGTCGTGTTTTTCCTGCCCGGCGAAGGTTACGACTGGCATCCACCCGAAGCGGATCGCGCGGTGGTTATCTCACCGTTTTGCACCGACGAGGCATTGCAACACATCGTGAAGTATTGCCAGCAAGCCGATGCGCTAATTTCGCGCCCAGACACTCTTCTTGCCTTAAGTGAAGATACTCGTAACCTTTTCACGCGTCAGCTTCACCTTGACGATGCCGCCGAAGAGCAGGCATCCGACGAGAGCACCCTTGATGAAATTATTGCCTCCGGCCTGCATGCTAAAGCGTATCTGTTTGAAAAGGGCAGAGATAGCGAGCTAGTATTGGGCTCAGCAAACGCTACCAGTGCCGCGCTATTGGGAAAAACGAACTGCGAAATTTTAGTCGCGCTCAAGGGTAAGAAAAAGCGCACGGGTACCATTAATGATCTTCTGAGCAGTGGTGGGATGGAAAGCTATCTGCAAGATTTTGACCCTGCCCAGCCGTTTGAGCCAGATGCCCTGCGTGTAGAAGCCGAATGCCACCTTGAAAAGACTCGGGCGTTGCTCGCTGATACCGCATTGACTCTTCATTGTCATCCTGGTGAAAACGACCAGAGCTGGTCCTTGTGGCTTGTCGGTGAAATTCCTGAGCTACCGGGTATTGTTAAGGCTACTGCATGGCCCGTGACGGTATCCGATGGGTTTGGCTGCAACCTGCTGGCCCCAGCAGATGGGAATAAAAGATCACTCGGTGAGTTTTCAGTCCAGGCCATTAGCAGGCTGACAGCGTTTTCGCTTAAAACATCGCATCCGGATGTATCTGTCAGATTCGTCCTCAATCTGCCGATTGACGCTTTGCCACCTGATCGCCACGCAATGATTTTACAAAGCAGCATGCAGAAACAGGATTTTCTACGTTATCTATCGATGTTGATAGGCGAGACGGGGCAGCAGGCCTTCTTTGACGAAAACGCCTTTGGTAATGGCAATTTCTTTACAGGGTTTGCCAATGGGGAAGATTTTGCTGTTCTGGAAGAGCTAACACGTATCTATAGCCGTGAGCCCAAACGTTTAAACGATATCTCCGCGCTGATAAGCAATATGCGCAAAGGGCAAAGCGATGTGATTCCGCAAGATTTTCTTGCCCTATGGGCCGTATTTGAATCAGCGATGGGAGGACGAAATGACCGATAAGCCCCCCTGTATTATCGCCCCACTAACGGGATTGAAAGATTTTCAGCAACGCACTGTGAATTATGTTTTTCAGAAATTTTACGGTGATAAGCAAAATCGCTTTTTGGTAGCTGATGAAGTGGGTCTGGGAAAAACGATGGTTGCTCGGGGCATCATCGCCAAAGCCATTGAACATTTGCAGGATAAAGTCGACCGTATCGACATTATTTATATCTGTTCAAATGCGGCCATCGCAGCGCAGAATATCAAGCGCCTGAATGTCAGCAATGAAACGCAGTTTTCGCACTCAACGCGACTGACATTCCTGCCAAAACAGGTACGGTCTCTGCGCAAAAACAGAATTAATTTTATCAGCCTGACGCCGAACACCGCCCTCGATCACACACGCAGTCGTGGAGGTCATAAAGAAGAGCGCGCGATCCTGTATCGCATTTTGTACGATTTGCCGCTGGCTAAAGGCGAGCGTCGTGAACGTTTACGCATGGGTCTGCTTAACCTGCTCCAGGCAACAGCAAGCCGACCTGGCTGGTGTTCCGCAGTTAACCAGCTTTCTGTCGCCGACATTGACAGGGAACTGGCAAAAGATTTTCGTCGCAAGGTGTTAGACGATGCCGAACTGTATGACCTACTCAAGGAGGGGTGCGAATATTTCGCCGATGACGATAACGAGACGCATTATTCTGAATTGCGCTACACACTGATCGGCAAACTCAGAAGCAAACTGGCTTCAGTGTGCTTATCTGCGTTGGCACCCGATCTAGTTATCCTTGATGAGTTTCAGCGGTTTAAAGCCCTACTCGATGGTGATGATGAAGCCGCACTGCTGGCAAAAGCACTCTTTGAACAGCCGAACGTACGTGTGCTCTTACTCTCGGCGACCCCGTATAAAATGTTTACCCTCGATCAGGAAAGCGAAGAGGATAACCATTACGCCGACTTTATCCGTACATTGCAGTTTTTGTATAACGATGACAGTCAAATCAAAGATATTCAGCAGCACTTACTCGATCACCGTACCGCGTTGCACGCATCGGAAAACGCAGCGGAGACCAAAAATGCACTGGAGCACGCTTTATTACAGGTTATGTGCCGTACCGAACGGGTAACGATGACACAAAAGCTAGATGCGATGACGAAGGAAGTCTTGCAACCAGCAATCATTACGCCCACAGATCTTTATCACGCAGTTGCCGTTGATGGCGTAGCCATGGAAGTGCAAGCGCGCGATGTCCTCGAATACTGGAAATCGATGCCTTATCTTTTCAATTTCCTAAAACATTACGAATTACGTACCCTTATAGATAGGGCACTGAAATCTCCTTCAGATACGTTGCGTAAACTCGTTAAATCAGCAAAACCTCACCTGCTGACGAAGGCAAGGCTGGAACGCTACCAGCCGTTAGATGCGGCAAATCCACGAATGCGGATGCTGTTTGAGGATACGTTGGATAAAGGTATGTGGCAGCTTTTGTGGATGCCACCTTCACTACCTTACACGACACCAAATGGGGTATATGCCAACAAAGACAGTCTGACCAAAACGCTGGTCTTTTCCGCTTGGAGCGCAGTACCTAATGCGATTGCAACTGTCTGCTCTTATGAAGCTGAACGACGAATGGTTGGTGCTGCTCCCCAGATTCTGCACAGCCAGTTCAAGAAAAAAGTAAAATCGCTGCTCAATTTTGCAAAATCATCGAAAGATGGCCGCCTCACCGGAATGCCCGTTATCGCCTGGATGCTACCTTCACCGACACTTGCCCGTCATATCGATCCGCTTGAAATTGCCATCCAAAACCCCGGCGAGCCGCTGAGTGTAAAGGCCTTGAGAGCGATTTCAACTGCGAAATGTGAAGCGCTGCTTGAGACCCTGCCCAATGGCGGGCCGGGGTCTCGTGCGGACGAACGCTGGTACTGGGCAGCCCCGGCGTTACTGGATGCCCGTACCGAAACGCCAGACTGGTGGCTGGGCGAACATGACTGGTACACAGGGCCATCCCAAAATGAACCTGCCGAAAACTTCCGGGAACATATCGACCAGTTTGCCGAGGTGGCACAGGGTAAATTATCCCTCGGCCCACGTCCTGACGATCTGGCAGAGGTTCTCTGTGACTTCGCGCTTGCCAGCCCCGGTACATGTGCCCTCCGAGCGCTCAGCCGTATCGACACAGGCCTGACAACCGATTCGGTTGAGATATTGTCCGCAGCAGCGCAGATCGCCTCTGGATTTCGTTCGCTCTACAACCAGGCAGAGAGTATTTCACTACTACGTGGCACTGGGGATGATACTTACTGGCGGCTGACGCTGCGTTATGGCATCGATGGCAACATTCAGGCCATGCTGGATGAGTATGTTCATACGCTGCTGGAGTCGATGGGGTTGCAGCATGAATCCGCCGAAGAGCAACTGGCGGCTATTGCATCCCGTATTCAGGCTGTGGTTTCACTGCGAACCACGCAATTGAACGTTGATGAGCTCAAGACGAAAGGCGGTAATTATACTTGGAGCGATTTGTACACGCGGTGCCGCTTTGCCTTACGCTACGGCCAACTGCGGGACGAAACGGATCAGGCCGTCGCACATGCAGAGTCGGTAAAAGATGCGTTTAACTCCCCCTTTCACCCCTTTGTATTGGCTTCCACTTCAATCGGGCAAGAGGGACTCGATTTTCACACCTGGTGCCACGCGGTGATGCACTGGAATCTTCCGTCAAACCCAGTCGATATGGAGCAGCGTGAAGGACGAGTACATCGTTATAAGGGTCATGCGGTAAGGAAGAATATTGCCGAACATTATGGTTTGAGTGCACTTCATTCGCTGGCAGAAAGTGCAGATCCATGGACACAGCTCTTCGCACTTGCGGCAAGTCAGCGCAAAGCGGGACTGTCGGATTTGATTCCCTACTGGATTTTTGAAGAGGGAACCTCTCGCGTCGAACGCCGGGTTCCCATACTGCCGTACAGTAAAGAAAGTGTTAAGTTTAAAAGGCTTAAACGAGAACTTGCGCTCTACCGTATTGTCTTTGGCCAGCCGCGCCAGGAAGATTTGCTGTTCGGCCTGAAACACAGTGGCGATGGTTCTTTAACGGATTTAGCACAGTGGCTCATTTCTCTTGAACCACCAAAGGTGTGATCCACTGAAGGTATCCGCCTCCTTTTTGTAGCCATCAGGTTAGTTGGCCGGAGAGTTACCAATAAGACTATCCCTTTATGATAGGATGTAACCTAATAAAACTAACCAAGCTAACTAACAGAATTTTATCATTAGAATTAGTAAGTTAAGGAATATGTATGCCAACTTTGGATTTTAAAGGTAAGCAGTTTGTTTATTCACATCACCTAAGCGTGCCGTTTCGCGAGTTAAAAGTAGAAGCCGATAAATCTTTACCACTAAATGGCAGCGCGCCCTCACTTGATGACAACCTGATCATCCACGGTGATAATATGGAAGCCCTTAAAGCTTTGCTGCCAACCCATGCAGGTAAGGTGGACTGTATCTTTATCGATCCGCCTTACAACACGGGTAATGAAGGCTGGTGCTATAACGACAATGTGCGCTCACCGCTCATGCAAGAGTGGCTTAAAAAATCAGCAAATCCTGTTGATAAAGAGGACCTAGAACGTCATGACAAGTGGTTATGCATGATGTGGCCTAGGTTGACTCTTTTGAAAGAGTTGTTGGCTGATGAAGGCAGTATTTGGATGACTCTGGATGATAATGAGATCCACAGAGCCCGCTTGCTTTTTGATGAGATATTTGGTGAAGACAACTTCGTTGCTTGTTGTGCTTGGGAAAAAACCTATACACCTAAAAGTAATGGTAGGGTTATCAGTACAGATCATGATTATGTTTTAGTTTATTCAAAAACATCACAGTTTGTCGATTATGGTTGGAATTATCTTGCTAAAAATGAAGAGCAGATCGGTCGCTATAAGAATCCAGATAACGACCCTAATGGACCTTGGAGAACATATCCGTTGGATGTGCGTACGGAAGATAGCGAACGTCGAGAAAAGTATCGCTATGAAGTTACATTACCATCAGGGAGAGTAGTTAAACCAGCTAAAGGTAGGCATTGGGCTCTACCTGAACATGAATTTATACGGCAAAGGGAAGCTGGCGAAATTTATTTCGGTAAAAAAGGTGATGCAATGCCAACTAAGAAGGCTCATTACGACCCAAATGAAGATAAGGGAGTAATAGCTCGTAGCTGGTGGACATATAAAGATGTGAAAGGTAATCAAGACGCGAAGAAAACTTTGCTCGATATATTTGGTGATGTAGAAACAGATTTTCTTACACCAAAGCCATATCAGCTAATTCAGAGGGTATTGGAAATAGCAACTGATAAAGATTCTGTAATTTTAGATTCTTTTGCGGGGTCAGGGACTACAGCTCATGCAGTCCTAGAGATGAATAAAAGTGATGGCGGAAATCGCAAGTTTATTCTAATCGAGTGTGAGGATTACTGTGATCGCACCACAGCGGCTCGTGTTCGCGGCGTCATAAAGGGTTATCCTTTTAAAGGTAAGCAAAAACAAGAACTACTTACTGAAAAAATTACTTGGTCAATGTTTGAGAAAAAACATACTGAGTTACTTGAAAAAATTGCTAAAGTTGAAGCAAAACATAACAAAGAATTCGATAAGATAAAAAAAGATCTGAAAGATGGAGTTCTAACTGTTACCGGCGAGCGAAAAATTGATGAATTTTCCCCGGGCATTGGTGGAAGCTTTACCTATTGTACCTTGGGCGAGCCCATTCAAATCGAAACTCTATTGACTGGCGAAAAAATGCCATCATTTGACGCATTGGCACGTTATGTATTTTATACCGCCACAGGACAATCCTTAGAAACTGTTGCGAAGGCCTCTGCTGATGGTTTTATCGGTGAAACAGATCTCTTCCGTATTCACTTATTCTACCGTCCTGAAAGTGAGTGGCTGCGCTCTAATGAAGCTGCACTTAACGCTGACAAGGTAGAAACAATTACGAAAAACAATACAACGAAAAAGCGCACTATTGTTTTTGCTGTCGCTAAATTTATGAGCCAAAAAGACTTAACTGAAAAACGCATCGAGTTTTGTCAGTTACCATACGCTATCCATCGCATTATGGGGGCGTAAAATGGAGTTAAAAGACTATCAAAATGGTGTGCTGGATAAGCTTGACTACTACCTGAAAACGCTGGCAGAAAGTAAAGAGGAAGCGGAAGATTTTGTTGCCTTTCAAAAAATGAAGGGTAAAGACGCACGCATAAACGACTACGCCAAAGACGCCTGGGAACAGCTGGTACAGGAACGCCGAATTGATTTGCTTAAAGACAAAAGTGGTCATTTTGTGCCTGCGCCATATGTATCAAGGTTCGATGGTTTAGAACTGCCTATCCCTAATGTGTGCCTTAAAGTACCGACTGGCGGTGGTAAAACTTTATTGGGTGTGGCGGCGATTGAACGACTGCAAACTGACTTATTTACACAACAAACGGGCATGGTTCTTTGGGTGGTGCCATCGGACGCCATTTATAAGCAAACATGGAAGCAATTAGCCAATCGTGAGCATCCGTATCGGCAAATGCTAGAACGTGCTTCTGGTGGACGAGTCAAAATGCTCGAAAAGAACGATGTATTTACAAAGCGAGACATTCGCGAAAATCTTTGTGTCATGCTGTTAATGCTGCAATCCAGTGCACGCCAATCCAAAGAAGCACTACGTATGTTTCGTGATAGCGGTCGATTCGCCACCTTCTTCCCTATTGAGGATGATACGATTGCAAATGAAGCACTGCTGACTCAAATTCGCAATTTAGACTGTAACGACCTCTCTGATTATGGTTGGCAGGAAGGCATCGCGCCAGGCTCTGTATCAGTGAAACAGAGTTTGGGCAATGTATTACGGTTAGTACGTCCAGTTATTATCGTTGACGAAGGTCATAAGGCATACAGCGACACGGCTAGAGATACACTTTGTGGCTTCAACCCCAAGTTTATTCTTGAACTATCTGCCACCCCTAACGCAAACGGCAAACACCATTCGAATGTGTTGGTCAACGTATCGGGACAAGCGCTAAAAGATGAGCAAATGATTAAGTTGCCAATCAACTTAATTAACGAAGATAAAAGTGAGTGGAAGCACACTTTGTCGCTCGCGCATTCTAAGCTGAGTGAACTTGATCGCGATGCTCAGCAGTTTCAGAACGAAACAGGTCGTTATATTCGCCCTATCATGCTGATCCGTGTAGAGCGCACAGGTAAAGATCAGCGTGAATCGGCTTTTGTACATGCTGAAGATGCGCGTGAGTATTTGATGGATAAGTTGGGCGTAAATGAAAATGAAATCCGCCTGAAAACGTCGGACAAGGACGAATTGAGTGATGATGATTTGCTCAGTGACATGTGCCCAGTGAAGTACATCATTACCAAAGATGCTTTGCGTGAAGGTTGGGATTGCCCATTTGCTTATGTGTTGACGGTATTATCTAAGATGACGGCAAGAACTGCGATTACCCAAATGATTGGTCGGGTATTGCGTCAGCCACATGCACGCTTAACACAAAAAGCAAGCTTAGATGAATGCTATGTCTTCACCTTTGATCAGGATGTGATGGATGCCGTTGCCGGTGTCAAGCAAGGCTTAGAAGAAGAAGGTATGGGGGATGTGGCAAATCAGGTCAAAGCCTCTGAAGCTAACCAACCTGCCACAGTTGTAACCAAAGAAAAGTTATTTCTTAGAGAGCGTTTTCGCTCTTTACCTAAAGTATTTTTGCCAAGAGTTTTGCATCGAGATAACCGTTGTGAGAACGGCTATCGATTATTCGATTACGAGCGAGACGTTTTAGGTGACATAGATTGGGAGTCTTTGTTATACCGGAATGCAGATAATTTTCAGTTAGTTAATGACAAGTTACAACGTACCATTGCTCGTATCGACTACAAAATGTCAAAAGATAACCAAGGTGAATTGGATTTAGCTGACCCAGTACAAGAAAATATAGAGTTTGATGCCAGTGTGGGATTGGATATTTCCTATATGGTTCGCCAGCTTACTGATGTTATCCCCAACCCTTGGCAAGCAATGCGGGTGTTAACGCACACTTTAGACATATTGCGTGATAATGGTGCCAGTGAAGAGTCGTTGTTCACCAATCGCCTTGAACTGCTCAAGGAAATGAAGCGTGATATTAAACAACAGGTTGTTCAATTGTCGGAACTAATCTTCAGGACCAAGTTGGACAAGGGAGATATTTCTCTTCGATTACTCGTATCAGACAATGACAAACTGAATTGGGAACTGGCGCAAACGTTAGAAGTAAATGTCACTGAGCATGAGCAAGTGCTTCGTCGCAAAGACGGCTCCGAACTAGAGAGAAGCTTGTTTGAAAAAGTGTACCAAAATGGACTTAACAGCCTAGAGCGAGAAACTGCCTGGTATTTAGATAAACAAGAATCTGTGTATTGGTGGCATCGTATCGCGGTAAATCAACGTGAATATAGTCTTCAGGGCTGGCAGAAGCAGAAAGTTTATCCTGACTTATTGGTGTGTGTCGAAGAACCTAGTTCGGGCAGTTACCGTTTCTCAGTATTGGAGACCAAGGGCGAACATTTGAAAGGGAATGATGACACTGAATACAAACGTCGTTTGTTTGAACTGTTGACCGAACACGTTAAAACGGCGGTGGATGCGGGAGAACTCACTCTGGAAGCGGCATCTGGTGGTATGTCATTCCGAATGCTAATGGAAAACAGTTGGTCGCAGGAAATCGTGCCTGAATTGAACTAATGAGCAATCTAGTTGGGGTTGTACTGCCTTCAACTCTCACGCTCCTCTTTCAAGAGGAGCGAAGCTCAGTAAGCGTCCAGCCAGAACCGTCTCCATTAACTGCTCTCTAATCTGTAATGTAGATATCATTCTAATTCACAGACGGATACCAGTAGGTCTCAGGCTAAATGCCCCGATACCGGGGCTCAGAAGGGGGCAGATTAAAGCTATTGGCGGCCAATAGCTGAACGAGCTTCTTCCATAAAGTTGATCCTGCAGGCTGGCATGCCGAATTTCTTGTATTTATAACGAAAATAAGCAGACATACGGTCTTCATGTGTGGACATGATTATTTGACGATCCGCGAATTCAGTGCGCAGTAATTCGATAAATCCTGCCACGTTGATTTCGTCCAGTGTTTGGACAGGATCGTCAACGAGTAGCAGAGAATTTTTAGCATACCGCTTGTTCAGTGCCAACGTAAATGAAAGCACTAGTGCTGAAAGCTGGCCTGAACTCATGGAAAAGACCGCATCATATCCATGACCAGGCGTTTCATTGAAAGAAATAGTATTACCATCATTTTCGATGAAGATGCCCAGCCCCTGCTGATAACTTTGCATCAGGCGACCAGAATAAATATGAAAGAGGATCTCAATTTCTTTGACGATGGATTCCAGATACACTCTTTTCTCATCTTCATAGATCCTTTTGAGTTTGCGCAGATGCTCCCTGACCCTGCACGCCTTTTTCATCTGCAGGTCCGCTTTGTTGTACGCCTTCTCGCATTCCGCAACATAGTCAGATGATGCAACAGCATGCTGTTGTCCCAAATAGGCTTTCTTTAATTCAATCTGCCGGATGGTAACTTGTTCAACCGCCAGCGGATCGTTATTAAAGATTTCACGATAGATCATATCAAAATCGTCATGGATGCAGCTGTCATCAACGGGTCTACAACTTTCACGAACCCGGCGATCCAGTTCGTCAAGAGTCTGGGGCTTTACGGGATCGAAATTTTCTGACAGGAGATCCTGAAAAACGACACCGGCCGTCTGCAGATGTTGCTTATAATGTTCAATCCACTGTCTCTGCTCAACTGACAGGTGTGTCATGAGTCGCTTACTTTCGATACTTTCATCCGTTTGCTGCAGGTAGTGCTGTATTGCACGTTCAACGGGCTCTTGAACATTTTGTCTGAAACTGGCTAATGCCAGTGATAAATTGTTGTCTTGTTGTAATGATAACGTCTCAAGTAAATCACCTTGTTTATCAATTGATTCGAAAAGTGCCTCTGTGGTTGCCCAGTGATGACCACATGTCGGGCAAATTGTTGTTGGCTCACACTGTGTCTGATGTTCCCTGAACGCACTCACCAGTTGCTCACGTGTATGCATCAGTGCTGCGTGGCAGGTGTGAACTTTGTCGGTGGTAGTAAGTTGCTGTTTAAGCTCGGCGACCTGTTGCTGAAATTGCTCCATTGAGAGATTCTCAGGGAGAATCGGAACCAACGGGAAAGGGATTGCCAGACGATCCTCACTGACTGCCTTAATGATATCCCGGAAAGCATCACTTAACGCCATCGCAGCATCAAAACAAGCAACCTCTGATATACCTCTCTCCCTGTATTCCAGAGGCCGGGCAAACATCAGGAACCGGTGTAGCAGCTCCTTCTGGGGAAGAAGCCTTTTCAGCAGTTCATTGTTGTACAGGGCATTCTGGTAATGTGCGAAATTGCCTCTAAAACGTTCAATGTGGAACAGCTCACCGTCTTCGGAGAGCCACTGCTGAAACTGCCTTACATCAAACTCAGGCACATCACGATCCCAAGGCTGATCTGTTATCGCTATCAATCTTTCATACGCGACAGGAATGCCTGCCGGGAGGATTTGCAGCTTTGCTGTTTCCCATTTTTCCTTATGCTGCCGCAGTTCGGCTTCTTTCTGAGCATTGCACAGCTTTCCTATTTTGGTTAATGCCAGGACGATGTTATTCATTTTGTCCTGGATGTCACCAATGTCGAACAGGTGTGCGATCTGACTCTGCCGATCCTTTTCCTTTTGTTTTAACAAGCGGGTGTTTTCTTCCTGCTCAACATAGTGAAACAGTTCAAAATCGCGCAGATACTGCTCGCCTAGCAAATCTGAAAGATAGAATTCTTCCTGCTCAATGGCTTCGCCTCGTTCTGCCTTGAAGTCGGTTAGTTCAAAAAGTGGAAGCTTTAAATCAGTGATGCCCCTATGTCTATCCAGCTCAGATTTACTGGCTGCCCTTTCAAGAATGCGACTTTGCCCATCCAACACGATTTCTGCACGGACTGAAAGCCAGTCATCTTCCCCTGTCTGATTGAATAACCATGGACAACCCGATTTTAGGCTACGTCGATCTACCGTTAGCGCTTCCAGCTCAATATAGCGCCGGATTTTTCCCGTCAGCAGGAGTTCCATGGCATCAAAAAAAGAGGATTTACCAAACCCGTTAGGGCCATCCAGCACGATGAGGTGATCGCTATCAAGTGATAACTCGAGCATTTCAAATACTTTAAAATTACGTACTTCCAGACGCTTAACGATCAGTTTCATAGCCTGCCTCAGTTAATTTTTCATCAATGAAGGTCAGAAGCTCTTCAGGCAGTACATCGGGTGATGTAATCTGTTCAGTCAGCGAGTTAACAGCCAATTCTGTTGCAACCAGTTCTCCAGGATTATCCGTACGTTGGATTTTTCCCTGAATATTTCGCTGTAGGTTATCTAAATCGGTATTACCTGCACTGTGTAATGCGATAAAGGGAAGCTTTATTGCAAGCCGGTACAACAGGCTTTGCCAGCCTCCCGCAAGGTAGTGTGATTTATACTGGATAAAAGTAAGCGGAGCCGTGATGGTCTGTCGGAAAACTGTCTCAAAACCCTGAGTGACAATTTGCTGTTGCAGACCGTCGAGTTCTTCATTGGTATAAGGCAGCACATGTTTTTTGAAGAAGTAACTGTCTTCTTCAGCATGATGAACTTCTTTACTGGAGAACGCACTGGCACTATCAGTCCTCCATACAATCAGTAAGTTAATATTTTTCTCAAGTGCAGGATCGGCAGTCGCACTTTTACATTCATTCAGCCATCCCGCCTGGCGGTCAGGAGTAATTAATGGTTCGTCATGGATTATCAGCCAGTAATTTGTTTTTCCCGGCGAGCTATATTTATACAACTCTAGGTCAGTGACGGGATAACGTGTCATACCTTCTGACGCGAACAATTTCTCAAGCAGCTTATGCATCTTTCAGACTCGCGGGTACATTGTTTAAAGAGACCATTCCTACCTTCATAAAATTCCCGATACGTTTGTCCCTCAGCGACTCTTGTTCAGAGTCATCGACGCCTTCAGTGGAATCAATGCCGGTTTTGACATTCATGATGGATGGCCTGTCTATAGCGCTGGTAATGAGTGCACCGCATTCAAAGAGACATTCCACATCTTCACTGATTGCCTGGCGCATGATGTCGTGACAGATAGTCTCCTGATGTTGAGCAGCTTGATGAATTCCTGTCGGATAGTAGAACCGTCCCTGATCGAGCCAAGAAAACGGGATACCTGACCCTTCATGACGTGTGGCAGAGACCAGCTTCCAAAAAATTGTAAACATCCCCAGCCGCATTGAATCACGATCGAAGGACTGTTCCTTGAATTCACTGAGCGTGGTAAAGCGGCCTGTTTTATGTGGCATTGTAGCGCGCAGAAAGGTTTTCATTCCTTTTACGTCCAGTGATGCGATAGCGGCAAGATAGTCATCTAACTTATGACAGGAAGCTGGGGAAAAGTCTTCATGCTGATCGCAGAACTCATGGAAGTATGTGCCAATATCAATCTGAAGGCGGCTCAGGAAAAATGCCTCGTTGTTCAATAACCCATGTTCCAGTTTTTCGATTACAGTGTATAACTCGGAAAAATCAATAAATTCTCCTGCTGCAATCTCCTTCTGATGACGCTCAGACTCATGTATCTGGCTGTGAACCATAATGACTTTTGCATTCACAATGGCTTCAAGCATGTTCTGGATATGGGCGATAAGAAACTGTGTGAATTGATACCGCTCTGGAAACCGGGCAAGAAGGGTATCTATCTGCCTTTGAATAAAACTGTCCACCCCTTTGAGAGGGCAAAAGGATTGGCTGTTAATTCCCTTATCATCAGGCTCAATGGGGTAGGTATAAAATTTTACCGGTTCGTAATCAGCCTCAAAAGTTTTCGGAATATCCGTCACCGCGCGCGCTACGTGAAAATAAGCTTGCGCAGTGCCCCGTTTCAGAGCACTGCTCTGTTGCGCTGAGATTCCCTTCTGATAGGCCGAAAAACGCGTTTCCTTGTAGGCTTTAACTTGATGCATCGACAAGCACTGCTGGTCACGAAAAATCGCGAAATCATCCTGACTTTCCAACTGTAGCTTCAGTACACGGTGGTCATCATAATTTGTATTCATCAATTTGAGGCAATGGTACAGCGCCAGTTTGCCCTGATAAACAAATCCGCTCCACGTAGAAATGGCCGTGTGTGGAGGATCCTGAGGAGCTGCAGTCATTAAAGCCCTTATTATCTTAAATGCGTGTTGCCGTGAAATTCTCCCCAGGAGAGATGTTCATTTCCCTGGCTGATTTTAATTATATAAATTTACGTAAGATAAAATACTATCGGGTGTTCGATTTAACGTTGATCTGCTTCCAAGATTTAAGTTTTAATGAGTTTTGATCTTCAGATAAATGAACCTCTGACGCTGAGATTGCCACAGAGCGGCGGGATTAACCAAAGGCTTATGAGGAGGAATGACATAACATACCTTTTGGTTGCAATAAAAGTATCTGACATACTCGATTGCTTTATGGCAGCATCAGGGCCCAGACATTTTTTTGGCATCTTTCATGAAGGGAGTTCCTGAATAAATTCAAGAAAACTATTTTTCCAGTGAGGCTAAGTACGAACTGTTCTGCGAAACGGACCGTCGCGCGATAGAATGACCAGAGTAATGAAAGCTGGTTTAAGCACTTGCACCGTTATCCATAAAACTCATGAGGGCCTTTACATCTTGAGCATCGTTAAACAACGAGATTTCACAGCCCAATCAGGGCTCGCAAGCAGGAAGCAGGCGCCCCTAACAACCTGCTCAATTATAATAATTTTAACCGGCCGTTAGTTTTTCAAAATCAAACGGACTAACCCCTTTCACTCGATTTGCATCCAGAAAATCAGCCCACCACTGCAGCATTAGCCTGCGCTCATCCAGATGCTCCGCCTTATGAATGTAAGACGCACGCACAGAGTTACGTTCCTGATGGCTCATCTGTCGTTCTACTGCATCCTTAGACCACATCCCTGACTCGATTAAAGAACTACATGCCATTGTTCTAAAACCGTGACCACAGACTTCAACTTTCGTGTCATAGCCCATCACCCGGAGTGCATTATTAACCGTGTTTTCACTCATCGGTTTACGTGGGTCATGATCGCCAACGAAAATTAGATCGCGATTACCATTTAGCAGTTTTATTTTCTCAAGGGCTACAAGCGCCTGTCGAGATAAGGGTACCAGGTGCGGCGTTCGCATTTTTGACCCACGGTGAGAGTGCTTAACGCCTTCCAATGGTTCGCGGTCTGCCGGTATCGTCCACATTGCTGTCTCAAAGTCGATCTCTGACCAGCGGGCGAAACGTAGTTCACTTGAACGGATAAAAACCAGCAACGTCATTTCTATAGCTAAACGAGTGAGCGGTCTGCCGGTGTAGGTGTCGATACGGTGAAGTAGTTCAGGGGTACGGCTAAGTTCTAAGGCGGGACGATGTTGTCGTTTTGCTGTAGCGACGGCACCAGCCATTTCCTGCGCAGGGTTGTAGTCGGTCAAACCGCTTTGTACGGCATAGCGCATGATTGCTGTTGTGCGCTGTTGTAGACGCGAAGCTACCTCAAGACGTCCAGACTTCTCTACGGCTTTTATGGGTGCCAGTAAATCTCGAGTTTTAAGTTCGGTGATATTGTATTTACCGATGGCCGGGAAAAGAAAGTCTTCCAGGGTTTTCAAAACACGATTGCTGTGATCTTTTGACCACTTCTTATTAGTTGCATGCCATTCCCTAGCAACCACTTCGAAGGCGAAGACTTCTTTCGCCAACTCTTCTTTTACTGCACGTTTTTGTTCGCGGGGGTCAATGCCTGCGGCAACCAGTTTTCTGGCAGCTTCTCGTTTATGTCTGGCATCAGCCAGAGATGTCTCTGGATATACGCCAAAGGCCATAAGGTGTTGCTTGCCGCCAAAGCGAAAGCGGAAACGCCAGTATTTGGAGCCGTTAGGGTGTATCAGCAAAAACATGCCGTCGCCATCGACGAGCGAGTATTCCTTTGCCTCAGGTTTTGCCGAACGCACCTTGGTATCAGTCAGGGCCATGATGGTATTCCTTCCATATGCTGCCGTGAGTATATAAGCATTATCGAACCAGCATATATACTCGGTTCTATACTCACAAGCATGTTAATGTGAGGTAACTCAGATTGACGTCGGTTGACTGAAAAGCGGGACAAAGCCTTGAGGGTACTGGATTTTAGGCATACAAAAAGACCTCAGTTGAGGTCTATTTACATACTAATGGTGCCGAAGGCCGGAATCGAACCGGCACGCCTCGCGGCGGTTGATTTTGAATCAACTGCGTCTACCGATTTCGCCACTTCGGCACTGAAGGGTATGCGGAAAACGTTGAGGATTATACCGTTACCCCCTGTTTCCGCAACCCTTATCGGCAGGCGAAGGTGCAACTGCTGAAAAAACCGTCTTTTGGGTTC
>Ga0207668_10000408_pt1 | contig 27061 bp, 26 predicted proteins | sample KBSS43metaG_FD_184323 | JGI IMG/M metagenome (GOLD analysis project Ga0207668, IMG submission 184323) | Switchgrass rhizosphere microbial communities from Kellogg Biological Station, Michigan, USA - KBS S4-3 metaG (SPAdes) (version 2) | ecosystem: Host-associated > Plants > Roots > Rhizosphere...
GCCTTCTTCGCCGAGGTGATCCCGGCGGCGGCGAGCGCCGAGGAGGCGGCGGTCGCCCGGCAGGGCATCGCCGGCCTGATGTGGGGCAAGCAGTTCTACCACTTCGACGTGAAGCAGTGGCTGGTCGGCGATCCCGGGTCGACGCCGCCGCCACCGGGCCGCCGCTACGGGCGCAACAACGCCTGGTGGCACATGAACAGCTTCGACGTCATCTCCATGCCGGACCCCTGGGAATACCCCTGGTACGCGGCGTGGGACCTGGCGTTCCACTGTGTCTCGATCGCCCGGGTCGATCCGGGCTTCGCCAAGTCCCAGCTGCTGTTGCTGCTGCGCGAGTGGTACATGCACCCGAACGGGCAGATCCCCGCGTACGAGTGGGCGTTCGGCGACGTGAACCCGCCGGTGCACGCCTGGGCCGCGCTGCAGGTCTTCGAGATCGACGGCGGCCGCGACCACGACTTCCTGGCCCGGGTGATGCACAAGCTGATGCTCAACTTCACCTGGTGGGTCAACCGCAAGGACATCGGCGGCAACAACGTCTTCGAGGGCGGCTTCCTCGGCCTGGACAATGTCGGCCCGTTCGACCGGTCCGCGGCGCTGCCGGTGGCCGGCGTGCTGGAGCAGTCCGACGGCACCGGCTGGATGGCGATGTACGCGCTGAACATGCTGGACATGGCGATCCGGCTGGCGCTGCACGACCGCAGCTACGAGGACATGGCGACGAAGTTCTTCGAGCACTTCGCGTACATCGCCGAGGCCGCCTACCGGCAGGGGCTGTGGGACGACGAGGACTGCTTCTTCTACGACCAGCTACGCCTGCCGGACGGGCACAAGCTGCCGCTGAAGGTGCGCTCGATCGTCGGCCTGCTGCCGCTCGCGGCGACCACCCGGCTCACCGCCGCCACGCTCAGCCGGCTGCCCGAGCTCAACGCCCGGCTGCGCTGGCTGCGCAGCGCGCAGGGTGAGGTGGCCGACGTGATCAGCGCCCGCCGGCTGTCGGCCGAGGGCCGCCAGCACCGGCTCCTCGCCATGGTGGGTCAGGACCAGCTGCTACGCATTCTGGCGCGCCTGCTCGACCCCGAGGAGTTCCTTTCCCCGTACGGGATAAGGACGCTCAGCCGCGCCCACCTGGAGAAACCGTTCACCGTGTCGCTCGGCGGCTCGGATTTCACCGTGGGCTACGAGCCGGCCGAGAGCACCAGCGGCCTGTTCGGCGGCAACTCCAACTGGCGCGGCCCGGTCTGGATGCCGGTCAACTACCTGCTGGTGGAGGCGCTGCGCGAGTACGCGACGTTCTTCGGCGACGACCTGATGGTGGAGTACCCGACCGGCGCCCAGCGGAAGGTGCCGCTCGCCGACGTCGCCGACGACGTGGCCCGGCGGCTGATCTCGCTGTTCCTGCCGGACGCGCGGGGCCGGCGCCCGATCTACGGCGCGAACGAGATCCTGCAGACCCACCCGGACTGGAAGGATCTGATCGCCTTCCCGGAGTACTTCCACGGTGACAACGGGGCCGGCCTCGGCGCCTGGCACCAGACCGGCTGGACCGCGCTGGTCGTCGACCTGATCCTGACCCTGCGCCGGGCTTGACGGGTCAGGCGAGGGCGCAGCGGTGGTGGGCCGGCGCGTCGTCCGGGCAGAGCGGGCAGGTGCGGGTCACGCCGTGCCGCCCGCAGTACTCGTTGGTCTTCTTGAAGCTCAGCAGGCCCGCCAGGAACCCGGCCAGGAACGCTGCCACGACGGCGATACCGAGAATCATCGGACTCTCCCTCCGCGCTTTACCTCCACACGCCGCGGCCGCGCCCGCGGTTCATAGGATCGGTAGCCATGCGTGACCTGCGGGAGCTTTTCGCCTCGGTCCCGGTGGCCCGCCTCGCCACGGTTGACCCGTCCGGCGCGCCGCACCTGGTCCCGATCGTCTTCGCGCTCACCGGCGACGTCATCCACTCGGCGGTGGACGCCAAGCCGAAGCGCACCCGGCACCTGCGCCGGCTGGCCAACATCGCCGCGAACCCGCGGGTGACAGTGCTCGCCGACCACTACGAGGACGACTGGTCCCGGCTGTGGTGGGTACGGGCCGACGGGGTGGCCCGCGTCCTGGCCGACTCCCCGGCGGGGTCGGCCGCCCTGGCCGCCCGCTACCCGCAGTACCGGGCGTCCCCGCCCGCGGGCCCGTTCCTGGAGATCACCGTCGACCGCTGGTCGGCGTGGGCACCCTAGACTCACCGTCTCCTACCGCTCAGTCGCCGGTGAGGTCGCGGCGGACGGCCCAGACCGCGACGGCGAGCGCGCCCGCGGTCCACCACCCGAACACCACCAACTGCTGGACGTCGCCGGTGGCGGCCCGCAGGAAGCTGGAGAACGGCAGCGAGCCCTCCAGCCGCCAGATCATTCCCTCGACGAAGAGCAGCCAGCCGACGCAGCCGCCGACCAACCAGACCGGCTTGCGGACCACGGTCGTGGCGGCGACGCCGAAGACGGCGATCAGCGGTACGACGGACAGGGTCGCCGCGTACTGCCCGCCCTCGTTGAGGGAGAACAGGTTGAGCCCGCTGGCCGCCGCCAGCGGGGTGGCGATCAGCACGGCCGCCAGGCACTGTGCGGCCAGGGCCCGCAGCCGGTGCGGCTGGCCCAGGTAGAGCAGCACGGTGGTGTGGTGCTGGTAGTGCTGACCGGTCAGGACCACGGCGACCCCGAACGCGCCCAGGCCGGCGAACAGCGACCAGAACTCCGCGTCGAACCAGCTGAAGAGAAAGCCGAGCGCCAAGGCGCCGACCATCGACACCCAGCTGGAGCGGACGGTCAGCGCGCGGTACAGCTCACTGCGCAGCACGGCGATCATCGGCCGCTCGCCAGGCTCAGGAAGACCTCTTCGAGGTTGGGCGTCTCGGCGACCAGCTCGTAGATCGGCACCCGGACATGCAGGGCGATGTCGCCGGCGTCCTCGGCGGTCAACCCGGCGACATAGAGCACCTCGCCGTCCGCGCTGACCTGCGCGCCGGCCTGCTGGTACGCCTGCCAGAGCTGGTGCGGGTCGCGGCCGCGCACCCGCAGCCGCGACTGGTCGCCGCCGGCCAGCTCGGCGAGCGGCGCGGCGAGCCGGACCCGGCCCTGCGCGATGATCACCACGTCGTCGACCAGTTGCTCCAGCTCGGCGAGCAGGTGACTGGAGACCAGCACGGTGCCGCCGGACCGGGCGTGGCCGCGCAGCAGCTCGCGCAGCCAGGCCATGCCGGACGGGTCGAGGCCGTTGCCCGGCTCGTCGAGCACCAGCACGGGCGGGTCGCCGAGCAGCGCCGTCGCCACCGCGAGGCGCTGCCGCATGCCCAGCGAATAGTCCGCGGTCCGTTTGCCGTCGACACCGGCCAGCCCCACGTACTCGAGGAGCTCGTCGGCGCGTCGCCGGTGCACGCCGGCCAGCAGCGCCTGGGTGATCAGATGCGCGCGGCCGCTCTGGCCGGGGTGGGTGAGACCCTGTTCCAGCACCGCACCGACCTGGCGCTGGGGCCGGTCGAGGTCGCGGTAGCGCCGGCCGTTGATCAGCGCCTGGCCGGACGTCGCCCGGCTGAGGCCGAGCAGGATCCGCATCGTGGTGGTCTTGCCCGAGCCGTTCAGGCCGAGAAAGCCGGTGACCCGGCCGGGCACCGCGGTAAAGGTGACGTCCTCGACCGCGTGCACCCGGCCGTACCTCTTCGTGAGTTCTCTGGTTTCGATCATTGCGGGGCATTATGGCGGTACGGAGCTCGCTTTTGAGTACGGCAGCTCAGTCGCTCGGCGGCCGGCGGCAGCAGGATCGTTGGCGTGACATATCCGTGCCCGTACTGCCATCAGCCCGCCTCGCCGGAGACGGGCTGCCCGTCCTGCGGGCGCGCGCCCGACCCCGACGCCATCGAGGTGATGCGGGCGGACGCCGAGATCGCCGAGCTCAACGCGCGGCTCGGGACCGCCCGGCAGGCGGTGCGCGAGATCGAGGGCCTGGTCGGCCAGGCATGGCAGCGCCGGCATGCGGCGGCTGCCCGGGTGCACGCCGCGGTGCTCGCGAGCCGGCCGGTCGCGGCCCCGGCCCGGGCCAAGGAGGCGTCCACCCGGCTGATGCAGAACACCCTGTTCCTGCTCGGCGGCCTGCTCCTCGCGATCGCCGCGATCGTCTTCACCGCTGTGGCCTGGGCCCAGTTCGGGGTCGGCGGGCGGGCCACGCTGCTCGCCCTGTTCACCGGCGCGCTGCTGGCCGTGCCCCCGCTGGTGCTGCGCCGCGGGCTCACCGCGACCGCGGAGACCTTCGCGGCGGTGGGCCTGCTGCTCGTGCTGCTCGACGGGTACGCGGCGTGGTACGTCAACCTGTTCGGCGTCGCCGACGGCTCGGCCTGGGGGTATGCCGGCGCCGTCTGCGCGGTCACCGGCGCGATCGCCGCCGGATACGAACACCTCACCGGCCTGACCGGCCCCCGCTACGCGGCGCTGCTCGTGTGCCAGCCGGTGCTGCCGCTGCTGGTCGCGGCGGCCGGCCCGGACCGGGCCGGCTGGGCACTGACCTTCGCCGCGGTGGCCGCGCTCGACCTGGTCGTGCTGCGCCTGACCCGGTCCGGCCTGGCGCTCGCGGCCGGCGTCTGCGGCGGTGCCTCGGCCCTCGTGGTGCTCGGCGTCTCGGGCGAGGCGGTAAGCCGCACGCTGGACACCGCGTTGCCGTGCTTCGGGGCCGCCTTCGGTGCGGCGGTGCCGTCGCTCGGCTGGCCGCTGCCGGCGGCGGTCGTGCTGCTCGCCGCCGCCGTGACCGGCGTCGTGCCGGCGGCCTGGCGGCGCGACGCCGCGCTCGGCGGTGCGGCCCTGCTGGCCCTCGTGCTGCCGGCCGGACTGCACCTGGTGTGGTGGACCGCCCCGATCCTTGACCTGCTGGTGGTCGGGGCGGTGCTGGTGGCGGCCCGCCGCCCGGCCGGGGCGGTGCTGGCCGCGCTGCTCGGGCTGCACGCGGTGGCCGTCGCCTTCGGGCGGCCCGAGGTGGCGGCGGGGGTGTTCGGGGCGGTGGCGGCCCTTGGCTTCGCCGCCGCGGCCGGGCCCCGGGTCGCCGAGATCCGGGCCGCCGGCCTGGTGACCGGGCTGCTCGCGCTGCCGGCGGCGGCCTGGACGACGGCCGCGGCGTTCGGCGCCACCGGGACGGTGCAGGCGCGGATCGTGCTCGCGGTGAGTCTCGCTCTGGCCGGCGCCGGGTTCGTGCTCGGCCGCCTCGCCCCCACCGACCCCAGCGCGCCGCCGGCCGGATCCTCGCCGGCCGCGCCCGCCGGCCCCACCGCGCCGCCGGCCGGATCCTCGCCGGCCGCGGTCCTGGCCGGTTCGGCGCTGCTTGCGGCTCTGGCCGCGGTCGTGCCGCTGCCGCTCTGGGCACTGCTCGCCGGCGACTCGCCCGCGATCTACGCCGCGCTCGGCCTGCTCGGCGTGGCGGTGGCCGGCGGATCGCTGCGGCTCTGGCAGGCGTTCGCCGCGCTGCCCCTCGCCGCCGCGCTGCTGGCCGCCACGGCCGGCGGACTGGCCCGGATCCTGCTCCTCGAGCCGTATGCCCAGGCGGCCCTGATCTGGGCCGGCCCGCCCGGCCCGGTGCCGCACGTGCCGGTGGCCGACGCCGTGGCGGCCGGCCTCCTGGTGATCGCCGCGGCCTGGCACGACCGCCGCCTCGCCGTCCCGGTCGCCGCCGTGGCCGCCCCGCTGGCCCTGGCTGCCGCCGGCCTGGCGTGGCCGGCGGTGCCCGCCACCGAACTGCTGCTCGGCCTTGCCCTGCTCCTGGCCGCCGCGCTGCGCCCGGCATCGATCGCGCCCGCCGCGCCCGCCGCGTCCGCGCCCGCCGCGTCCGCGCCCGCCGCGCTGCGCCCGGCATCGGTCGCGCTGCCGGTCGTCGGTGGCCTGCTCGCGCTGCCCGGCCTCGGGTGGCTGCTGGCCACCCGCGCCTCGACGGCGGCCGGGCTCGGTGCGGTCCTGATCGTCGCCGCGGTGGCCGGCGCGGCGGGCCGGACGGTGCCGGCGCGGGTGGCCGGCTGGGTCGGTGCCGTCGCGGCGGCGGCCGGCCTCGCGCTGACCGCCGACGTGGGTCCTCGCTGGGTCGCCTTCCCGGTGCTCGCGGTGGCCGCGGCGGCGGCCGCGCTGGCCTGGGTGGTGTTGCCCGGCCGGCCCGCCGAGGCGCGGGCAACGGAGGCGGCCGGGCACGCCGCGGCGGTGCTCGCACTGCTGCTCACCACCGGCTCGGCCGGTCGCGCGGCGGTGGTCTGCGCCCTCTGGGGGCTGGTCGCCGGGATGCGGGCGCTGCGGCCGGCGGGCCGGTCCGGCTACCTGGTCGCGGCCGCCGCCGGTCAGCTCGCGGCCTGGTTCCTGGTGCTGGCCCGGGCCGAGGTCACGCTCGTCGAGGCGTACACGATCCCGGCGGCCGCCGTCGCCCTGCTGGCCGGCCTGCTCGCCCGCCGGCGCCGGGCCGGGCTGTCGAGCTGGGCCGCCTACGGCCCGGCGCTGGCCGCCGCGATGCTGCCGAGCCTGGCCTCGATCCTCGCCGACGGGTCGGAGGGGCAATACCTGCGCCGGTTGCTGCTCGGGTCGGCCGCCCTCGCGGTGGTGGCGGCCGGGGCGGTGGCCCGGCTGCGGGCGCCGGTGCTGCTCGGCGGCGGCGTCCTGACGCTGGTCGCCCTGCACGAGCTGGCTCAGGTCTGGGACCTGATCCCGCGGTGGATCCCCCTGGCCGCCGGCGGCCTGCTGCTCGTGCTGCTGGCCACCACCCTGGAACGCCGCCGCCGCGACCTGGACCGGTTCCGCGCCGCTCTGCACCGGATGAGCTGACCATGAGTTGACTCTAGGATTCTAGAAACCTAGAGTTCTAGACATGGCTCCTTCCCCGGCGAACGAGGAGCGGAAGCAGTTCAACGTGCTGCTGCCCGCGTCGCTGATTCGCGAGATCAAGTTGGCATCCATCGACCGCGGCATGTCTCTCTCCGCGCTCGTCGAGGAGGCCATGCAGAGCTACCTGAGAAAGGACCGGTCATGATTCGCCTCGCCCCCGTCTACTTCACCAGCGACCTGACCCGCACCGGCGACTTCCTTGCCGCGCTGGGCTTCGGTGTCGAGGCTGAGCATCGCAAGGGCGGCTGGGCCGAGCTGGCCGCACCGTCGGCGTTGCTGTGCCTGCACGCGGCGCCCGGGGCAAATGGCATGGGTGGCGGCCAGACGGCACTGTCCTTCGAAAGTGACGAAGACCCCGACGTGGTCGCCGAGCGGCTGGCCGCCGCAGGCTTTCCCGACGCCATCCTGTTGGACGAAAACTTCGGCAAGATCCTGCGGGTCACCGGCCCCGACGAGACCCCCATCCAGATCAACTTCTCGGATCGATCCCTGTACGCGGGGTGAGGCGCGGCCGAGCCCAGGCGATGAACCGCTCGAAGGCCCCGGTGAGCGGCGCGGGCCCGCGGTCGAGAGCGAAGTCCTCCAGGTAGGACCACATCAGGATGGCCAGCCGGGTGCCGCCGCCGGTGTCCGCGTTGCAGGCGGGCGCTCGGCGGATCGTGCGCGTGCGCGGCCCGGCGCAGGGCCACGGCAGCCCGCACATACAGCGGGCGCGACGGAACAACCTCCATGTTCGCTTCCGATGCATGGAAGGAGGCTAGGACCGCCCTGACCGAAAGCGATTACCGTCGGTAAGGCACTGTGCCTATGCGACTCCGATCCGTGCAACCAGCTCCTGGAGGCGCTGCCCGCCCGCGCCCGCCGCAGCATCGCTCCGACCGTGTCGCGGACGACCGGCGACAGGCGGATGCGCTGTGGTGCGACCCGTTCCGCGTGGATGAACTGGGCTAGCGCCTCGGCCGGACATCCCGGCGTGCGAGGTGCGGCTGGAGCTGGTCGGCGGTGTCCGCCGCCAATCGCCGGCCGACGTCGCGGCTCTCTGGCGGGAGCATGTGCAGGCGGGTGAACTCGGCGAGGCCGAACCACGCCGGCTCACCCAACTCGGCCGCGGCGAGATCGTCCGTTCGGCTGCTGACAGCGACAGATCGAGAAATCCGAGATATTTCAGGACGAAGGCGGTGTGATACGCCGTAAGGGTCAACAGCCGCAGCACCTCGGTACGGTCCCCGGATGGTCGGTCGTGAGATGCCGTGCCCAGATCGCGCAACAGTGGCGCGATCATCGGGGCGTGTGCCGCAGAGCACAGCCACTTTCGTCTAGGAACGTAGTGGATCGCCGCGGATAGCGTTCCCGCATCGGATCTTCGAGACGGGAGAGCATCATGATCGTGGTTACCGGAGCGACCGGCAATGTTGGACGGCCGCTGGTGGAGGCGCTGGTCAAAGCGGGAAAGGAGGTGACCGCGGTGTCCCGGGGCGACGGCCCGCAGGGGGTGCGGCACGCCCGCGCCGACCTGGCCGAGCCGGCGAGCCTACGGCCCGTGCTGGCCGGGGCGGAGGCGCTGTTCCTGCTCGTCTCCGGCGCGGGCGCGCACCTCGACCCGCGGGCCATCGTCGAGGCGGCGCGGGCCGGCGGCGTACGGCGGATTGTGCTGTTGTCGTCGCAGGCCGCCATGACCCGGCCGGGGTCGGTCTCGCATGCGCCGCTGCGGGCGATCGAGGAGGTCGTCGAGCAGTCCGGGCTGGACTGGACACTTCTACGGCCCAGCGGGTTCGCCAGCAATGCGTTCGCCTGGGTGCCGTCGGTGCGGGCCGAGCGTACGGTGGCCGCGCCGTTCGGTTCGGTGCGGTTGCCGATCGTCGACCCGCTGGACATCGCCGAGGTGGCCGCCGCGGTGCTGACCGGCGACGGGCACGCCGGCCGGGCGTACGAGATCACCGGACCGGAGGCGACCACCCCGCGGCAGCGTGCGCAGGCGATCGGCGACGCCCTCGGCGAGCCGGTGCGGTTTGTCGAGCAGACCCCGGCGGAGGCCCGGGCGCAGATGCTGCAGTTCATGCCCGAACCGGTGGTCGACGGCACGCTCGCGATCATCGGCGAGCCCACCGAGGCCGAGCAGCGGGTGAGCCCGGACGTGGAACGGCTGCTCGGGCGCAAGGCGTATACCTTTGCCGAATGGGTGCAGCGCAACGTGACCGCCTTCCGATAACCGACGACGGAACCCCGGTGTGTGCCGTCGGCCCGGCCGTCGACCTGGTCTTCAGCCGGTGGACCACGCCGATCCTGCTGGCGCTGCGGCAGGGCGGCCGGCTGCGGTATGTCGAGTTGCAGCGGCGGATCGCCAACATCACTGCCAAGGTGCTCACCGAGCGCCTCCGGCAGATGGAGCGGGACGGCCTGGTCCGCCGCCACTACTACGCCGAGGTGCCGCCGCGCGCCGAGTACGAGATCACCGAACTCGGCGACAGCCTCGGGCCGGTCTTCGCCGCCCTGGCCACCTGGTCGGCGGAGCACCTGCCCGAGGTGGAGCGGGCGCGCGGCGAGTTTGACGAGGTCAGCGCAGCTCGAAGGAGGTGAGCCCCTCGGCCGGCTCGTCGTGCACGGCCACCATGGTGACCAGCGCCCGCGACGGGCCCCGGCGCGACCAGTTGACCATGCGGTCGACGCGGACCGGCTCGCCCTCGAAGACGGCCTCGACGCGACCGTCCGGCAGGTTGCGCACCCACCCGGCGACGCCCTGGTCGACCGCGAGCCGGCGGCAGGCGTCGCGGTAGAAGACGCCCTGCACCGTGCCCGACACGAGCACCCGCTTTCGCACCACGGTGGCACTCTACGACGGCGGTGCGAATCCGGCTGGCCACCCGCGGTAGTCGATCAGGACCAGGCCCTCGTCGCGGACGATCTCGCGGGCCGCCGGGGAGGTGAGAAATTCGAGGTCGGTACGGCGTACGAGCCACCCGGGGTCGATCGCCCGCGCCTCGTCGTCGCCGAGGCCCGGATGCACCGCCCACTCGCTCAACCCGACCGGCACCGTGCGCAGCAGGGCGGCGTACCGGTCCTGTTTGTCCGTCAGGTCGAGGCGGAAACTGTCGAGGAACGGGTGGTCGACGGCGGGGCGGCCGGCCCGGCGGGCCTTGCGCCGGCCGTTCTCCAGCCAGACGCGCACGGCCAGCCCGTACTCGGTGGCCAGCGCGACCGTCAGGTCGAAGATGTCGTCGCGGCCGCCGTCGGCCAGGCAGTGCCAGTCCAGATGGGTCGGTGCCAGGCCGGCGTCGAGGACCGCCCGGATCTGCGCGCGGAACTCGAGCTCCACCTCCTCGATGCGGGCGCGCGCCAGCAGATCGGGGATCCGGCCGGACGGTACCAGGGCGCCGTCCTCGCCGAGCAGCGACGGGACCCGCTCCCGGCTGGTCAGCGGCCCCCACCGGTAGTGCTCGGTCTCGCAGACCAGCGTGAGGTGGATGCCGAACGGCAGGTGCGGGCGTTCGCGCAGCAGGCGCAGGGCGTGCAACGCCCACGGGCACGGCACCATGAGGCTGCACGACGTCGCGATGCCCTCCTCCATCGACCGGAGAACCGCGACGTTGACCGCGTGATACATCCCGAGGTCGTCGGCGTTGACGATCAGCACCCGGGCATCGCAGGGATGGCCCAGCAACTCGCTGGCGAGCAGCACGCGACGTCCTTCCGGCGGCCGGTGCGGCGCGGAAAGGGGCTTTCCGCGCCGCGCCGTTGCTACTTGACCGATTCGGCCAGGTTCTTGCCGCTGGCCGCGTCGAACACCTGCATCTTGGCGGTGTCGTACCAGAGCCGGGTCGTCTGCCCACGCCGGACCTCGGACACGGCGTCCAGCCGCGCGGTCACCGGGACGCCCTCGCTGTGCAGGTCGTTGCCGGTGTCCTTGGCCAGGTCGTCGAGGTCGCGGGAGTGTGCCACCTCGCCCTTCACGGTGAAGTACGCGTAGATGTCCGACCCCATCGCCTCCACGATGTCGATCGCGGCGTCGAAGGTGGCCCCGGGCTTGTCGCCGACGATCGCGGCGTCCTCGAAATGCTCCGGGCGGATGCCGAGGATGACATCCCGGTCGGCGGCCGCGCCGTCCAGCGCCTGCCGCAGCTGGTCCGGCAACCGGGCCTCGCCGAGCGCGGTCACCACCGTACCGCCGCCCTTGAGCTGTCCGGGCAGGAAGTTCATCGACGGGCTGCCGATGAAGCCGGCCACGAACAGGTTGGTCGGGTGCGCGTACAGGTGGGCCGGCGTGCCGACCTGCTGGATGACGCCGCCGCGCATGACCACCACGCGGTCGCCGAGGGTCATCGCCTCGGTCTGGTCGTGCGTCACGTAGATCGTCGTGGTGGCCAGCGTCTTCTGGATGCGTGAGATCTGCGTACGCATCTGGACCCGCAGCTTCGCGTCCAGGTTGGACAGCGGCTCGTCCATGAGGAAGGCCTTCGGCTGCCGTACGATGGCCCGGCCCATCGCCACCCGTTGGCGCTGCCCGCCGGACAGGTTGGCGGGCTTGCGGTCGAGGTGTTCGGTCAGCTCCAGCATCCGGGCCGCCTCCTCGACCTTCGACCGGATCGTGGGCTTGTCCACGCCGGCGAGCCGCAGCGGGAAGCCCATGTTGTCGCGGACCGACATGTGCGGATACAGCGCGTACGACTGGAACACCATCGCGATGTCCCGGTCCTTGGGCGCCTTGTCGTTCACCACCTGGCCGTCGATGACCAGCTTGCCGGCGGTGATGTCCTCCAGCCCGGCCACCATGTTCAGCGTGGTCGACTTGCCGCACCCGGACGGGCCGACCAGGATGATGAACTCGCCGTCCGCGATCTCGAGGTTGAAGTCGTCGACGGCCAGCGCGCCGTCGGGGTAGCGCTTGACGATGTGCTCCAGGACTATCTCGGCCACGTCAGCTCCTCGGGGTGTCGTGTCTGTGTAGATCGGGTCAGCCCTTTACGGCGCCCGAGGTGAGCCCGGCGACGATGCGCCGCTGGAAGACGAGCACGAAGATCACGATGGGGATGGTGATGACCACGGCGGCCGCCGCGATCGGTCCGGTCGGCTTCTCAAACGTGGTCGCGCCGGTGAAGTAGCTCATCGCGGCCGGCACGGTGCGCGCCGCCGACGTCGAGGTGAGCGAGAGGGCGAACAGGAAGTCGTTCCAGCAGGCGATGAAGACCAGGATGGCCGTGGTGAACACGCCCGGCATCGCCAGCGGCGTGATGACCTGCCGGAACGCCTGGTACGGCGTGGCACCGTCCATCTTCGCCGCCTTCTCCAGATCCCACGGGATCTCCCGGAAGAACGCCGACAGCGTGTAGATCGCCAACGGCAGCCCGAAGGTGATGTACGGAATGATCAGGCCGGGCCAGGTGTCGAACAGCCCCAACGCGGTTTCGATCTTGAACAGCGGCGTGACCAGCGCGATCTGCGGGAACATGGAGATCAACAGCGCCAGCGCGACGATCGCCTTCTTGCCCGGGAATTCGAGCCGGGCGATCGCGTACGCCGCCATCGTGCCCAACACGATGGCCACCAGCGTGGCGATGAGGCAGATGCCGATCGAGTTGATCAGCGCCCGGATGAAGTCCTCGTTGTTGAAGATCGCCTTGTAGCTGTCGCCGCTCGGCGACGTGGGGACGTAATTGCCGTCGTTGAGCGTCGCGTCGTCCTTCAGCGACAGTGAGACCAGCCAGAATACCGGGATGAACGCGTACAGCAGGACGACGATGTTGATGCCCCACCACACCAGCTTGCGGCTCGTGGTCTCCGGTTGCATGACTACCGCCTCCCCCCAGCGTCGGATCCGGGCGCGGCCGCCCCGAAGAGCTTGATGAACAGGAACGCGATGATGCCGGTGGTGATGAAGATCAGCACCGACATGGTCGATCCGATGCCGAGGTTCAGCCCCCGGATCAGGTTGCTGTAGGTGACCATGGACACCGAACTCGTCTGGTTCGAGCCGCTGGTCAGAATGAAGATGTTGTCGAAGATCCGGAACGCGTCCAGCGTGCGGAACAGCAGCGCCACCAGGATGGCCGGCTTGATCAGCGGCACGGTGACCATCCAGAACCGTTTCCAGGCGCTCGCGCCGTCCATCGAGGCGGCCTTGAGCAGGTCCTCCGGCACCAGGGCCAGGCCGGCCATCAACAGCAGGGCCATGAACGGCACCGTCTTCCAGACCTCGGCCAGGATGATGATCCAGATCGACGGCCAGAAGCTGGTGAGCGGCGCGTTGTCACCGGCGAGCCAGCCCAGTTCCTGGGTCCAGGCGAACCGCCAGGAGAAGGCCGCGACGACAGTCACGATCGCGTAGGGGACCAGTGCCGAGGTGCGCACCAGCCCGCGGCTCACGATCGTGCGGTGCATGACGATCGCCAGGGCCATGCCGAGGGCCAGTTCGAGGGCGGCGCTGATCACCGTGATGAAGAGCGTGACGCCGAACGAGGTCCACCAGATCGGGCTGGACAGCACGGTGACGTAGTTGTCGAACCAGATGAACTCGTTCGCGGCCGGCCGACGCAGGTCCGCCTTGTTCAGCGACAGCCAGATCGCGTACAGGATCGGATAGGCGGTCACCGCGAGCATCAGCACCACGGCCGGCGCGACGAGCATCCAACCCAGCTTGCGTTCTGCCTTCTTGGCATCGGTGTGTCGCTGCAGGGCGATCTGGGTGGTGCCGTCGTCCATGCGATCCTCGGCCGCCGACGCGGCCGAGGGAGTTGGTGTTGTGGTCACGGCAGGATCCCCTTGCCCTCGATCGCGTCCTGGATCGACTTGCGTAGCTTGTCCGCCGACTGCTGCGGGTTGATGTCCGCGGGCGGCGACAGCGTGGTCGACACGATGGTCGAGATGTTCTGGTAGACCGGAGACACCGGGCGCGGCACGGCGTTCTTCAGTTCCTCCAGCATCACGTCCTTCATCGGGTACGCCTTGATGAACTCCGGGTTGTCGAACACTGTGGCCAGGGCCGGCACGTCGCCACCGTCCAGGGCGGCGCTGAGCGCGTTCTTCTCGTTGCGCAGGCACATCCCGGCCTCGAAGGCCTCCGCCGGGTGCTTGCTGTAGGTGCTGATCGCGTAGTTCATCCCGCCGAGCGTCACCCGCGGAGTGCCGCCGTTCACCGACGGATAAGGGGCGAAACCCAGGTCCTGTACGAGGTCAGGGTTGGCCTCCCGCATGGCGCTGAGCACGTACGGCCAGTTGAGCGAGAACGCCGACCGGCCGGCCTGCAGGTCCGCGAAGACCTCGGGCTCCTGGGCGTTGGAGAGCGACGCGCTGGTCACCCCGGAGGCGGCGAGCTTCTGCAGCTCGGTGAGGGCCTGCACGGTCTTGTCGTCGATCGTGGGTGCCGAACTGTCCTCGTTGACCAGCGTCCCGCCGTACGCGGTGATCAGGTTGTTGACGTTGACCACGTACCCCTCGTACTGGGCCGCGGTGAGGCCGATCTCGAACGGTTTGCCCTGCGTCTTGAGCTGCTGGGCCATCGAGATCATCTCGTCGAAGGTCTTCGGCGGGTTGGGCACCAGCGACTTGCGATACCACATCAGCTGGACGTTGGTCGTCCGCGGGATGCCGTAAAGCTTGTCCTTCCAGGTGGCTGTGTCGATCGGCGGCTGCAGGGTGTCCTTGGTGGCCTGCGTCTTCTGGTCTCCGGTCAGTTCCCGGATCCAGCCCGCCTCGGCGAACTCGGCGGTCCAGGTCACGTCCATGCCGAGCAGGTCCATGCCGTCGTCGTGCGCGGCCAGCCGGCGGACGAACTGGTCACGCTGGCCGTCGGCGTCGCTCGGCAGCAGGTTTCCGACAATCGTGTAGCGTCCGGCCGCCTGCTGATTGCAGTCGGCGAGGATCTTGTCGAAGCCGGTCCCACTGGCCCCGCCGTAAAGATTCACCACGATGCCGCCGGGTCCGCCGGAACATGCGGCCAGCGGGGTGAGCAGCGCCAATGCGCCGATCACCGAGAACCACCGCGGCGGCCGCCTCGTCCGTCGTTTGATCATTGCGATCCTCCGTCCGGGTCAAGCGCTCACGCTTATGGCGTAGATCACACCTGATCCCTGACATTGCCAGACTTCCGAGGGATCCGCGAGTCGTGGCCGCGGCCTTCTGGCGGCGTTCGACATTCGCCGTCTGCGGGGCTGGTGTGCGGTGGCCGGCATGCGCCGGAGATGCCGAGTGGATTCGGCTAAATCGGATTGCCCCGACGAATCGGCCAACCTGTCGCCATGCATTTGTATTCGTCGATAAATGGACTTCGAGTGGCCGCCATTCGACGGCGAGGTCTTAGGCCGATGCCCCACCTCGCGCGGCGGCCGGGTGTGGTTGCCTGGGTGCCGGCCGGGTGGTGGCCCGCCTCATGTGGCGGCTGGTGGTGGTTGCCTGGCGTGGCGGCCCGGGTGGTGGTCGTTTCGGCTGGCTGGTGGTGGTTTCGCCTGGCGGCCCGGGTGGTGGTCGTTTCGGCTGACGGCCGGGTGGTGGTCGTTTCGCCTGGCGGCCGGGTGGTGGTCGTTTCGGCTGGCGGCCCGGGGTCAGCGGCCGGCGACGATGGCCTCGGCCAGGCGGCGCAGCTCGGCGGGGTCGGGGCGGAAGCCGGCCGCGACGTCCGGGTGCAGGCCGTCCCGCGTCCGCTCCAGGAGCATTTGGGACACCCGGTCCACGCTCTCGCCGCCGTAGGCGTGGCGGACCTTGTCCGCGGCCGCCTGCAGGGCCGACGTCAGCTGTTCTTCGAGGGGTCCGCGCAGTTTCCGCTCAACCGGGTGGAGACTGTTCGGGTCGAGAGTGACCTGCGGCTCGGCCATGGCGGTCCTTTCGGGGCGATGCGTGCGACGCGGATACCCATCCGCGTCGCCTCGCCAAACGCACCAGGCCATCGCCGTTGCCCAGGAATTGCGGTCGGCTCAATCCATCCGAACAAACCGGACTTTTCTCTGCCCCGCCGCTGTTGCGTTCCGCCGTGTCGCGGATCCGTTATCCACGTCCGCGCTTCACCTCGAAGAACGTCTGGGCACGCATGAGCGGGACGACGGCATCCCAGATCGTCAGCGCCTCCCCCCGGTCCGGGGCCGAGCCGATGATCGGCCCGTGCAGGCCCCGGGCAGCGCCCTCCACATGCAGCACCGGCGAGCCGATGCCCGGCCCGGCCAGAGCCAGCGCGGTCTCGTGCGACTCGCGAACCGCCTCGTCCCAGCGCCCGTCGTCGAGCACCGCCTTGGGGTCCGCGACCCCGGCGGCCTCGGCGGCCTGCACCACGATGTCGTCGGTCAACGCCGTCCCGGCGTCGTGCGTGCGAGTGCCCAACTCGGTGTAGAACGCGCCGATCGTGTCTTCCCGCTGATCGGCCCGCAGCGCCTCGACCAGCCGCAGTGCCCTGCTCGACGCGGCGATCATCGGCCGATACTGCTCAGGCGTGTTGTCGCCGTTGAGGATGCTGAGACTGAACGCCCGCCAGCGCACGGTCACGTCGCGCTCCGCCGCCACGGAGAGCAACCACCGTGACGTACGCCAAGTGAACGGGCAGGCGGGATCGAAGAAGTAAGTAGCCTCCATATCGCCAATCCTAGATCTGTCAACGACGAGCAAGCCGCCAGTCACATCTCGGCCCGCCCGCTCATGCCGGCGATACCACCCCCGTTTCGTACGCCACGATCACCAACTGTGCCCGGTCTCGCGCGTCGCACTTGGTGAGCAGCCGGCCGACGTGCGTCTTCACGGTGGCCAGGCTCAGGTGCAGCCGCGCGGCGATCTCGGCGTTGGACAGCCCACCCGCGACCAGCGTGAGAATCTCGCGCTCCCGCCCGGTGACCCCCGTCAATTGGCGGGGGAGCGGGGCCGCCCGGTCCGGCCGCCGGGCGAACTCCGCGATCAGGCGCCGGGTGACGGTCGGGGCGAGCATCGCCTCCCCGGCGGCGACCAGCCGGATGCCGGCGAGCAGATCCGGCGGCAGCGTGTCCTTGAGCAGGAAACCGCTGGCCCCCGCACGCAACGCTCCGTACACATACTCGTCGAGATCGAACGTCGTCAGCATCAGCACGCGGGCCCTGTTCGCCCGGTCCGCACAGATCCGCCGGGTCGCCTCGATCCCGTCCAGATCGGGCATGCGCACATCCATCAGCACCACGTCGGGCCGGTGCCGCGCGGTGAGCTCCACCGCCTCGGCCCCGGTGCCGGCCTCGGCGACCACGGTGCAGTCCGGCGTGAGGTCGATGAGCACCCGGAAGCTGGCGCGGAGCAGCGCCTGGTCGTCGGCGATCAACACCCGGATCACGACGCCACCCGCCACGACGGTCGGCGGCTCACGACGGGACACCTCGGGGCAGCCGCACGCTCACCCGGAACCCGCCCTCGGGCTGCGGACCGGCCGCGAATGAGCCGCCGTGCAGCCCGGCCCGCTCCCGCATGCCGATCAGACCGTGCCCGGGCCGAACCGCCTCGGCCGGGCGCCGGCCGTCGTCGACCACCTCGATCGACACGGCATCCGGATCGACCGTGACACTCGCCCGGCACTGCGCCGGGGCGGCGTGCTTCACCACGTTTGTCAGGGCCTCCTGCACGATGCGATAGACCGAGCGGACGACCGGGTCGGACAGGACGGACCCGTCGAAGACATCCGGCGGCACGTCGAGACGAACCTGAACGCCGCCGGCCGAGGCCCGCTCGGCGAGGGCCAGCAGATCGTCCGGCCCCGGCGGCGGATCCGGCTCCTCGTCACGCAGCATCCCCAGCAGCCGGCGCGTCTCCAACAGGGCGTCCCGGCTGGTCGCCTCGATGACCCGCAGCGCGTCCAGGGCCTCCTGCGGCCGCTCGGCGGCGACATGTACGGCCACCGACGCCTTGACCGCGATCAGGCTCATTGTGTGACCCACGACGTCGTGCAGGTCGCGGGCCACCCGCAGGCGCTCCTCGGTGGCCGCCTCCCGTACCAGCTGTGCGTGGAACCGTGCGGCGGACGCCCGCCGCTGGCGCAGCATCAAGCCGATCACCCAGGCCGGACCGACCATGACGGCGGCGTAGCCGATCGCGCCCGCCCGGTCCCACAACCCGTCGGCGACAACGGCCAGCACCGCCGCCATGCCGACAAAACAACCGGTGGCCATCGCCGTCGAGCGGCGCTCGGGGGCGAGCAGACCGACCGCGTAGAGCGCGACCGTGATCGCCAGGGCCGGCCCGGCGGCCGCATAGTCGGGGATGACCGCGGTCAGCAGGGCGGCCGCGGAGGCCGCCGTGACCGCGGCCGCGACGCCGATCGGCCACCGGTGGCGGCCGACGAGCGGCATGCCGATGAGGGCGCCGGTCACGACCGAGAGCCAGACCGGCTCGTGCGGGCCGCGGCCCTGCGGTACCTCGCTCGCGGCGTAGACGCACACCGATGCAGTGATCAGAGCTGCCAGCGAGTCGAGCACGAGCAGATCGACCGGGCGCAGCTGGTGTGTCATCAGACGGCGGAGTGAGCTCACCCGACCGACCGTAGTGCCGTCGCGGTCGCCCCGCGTCGGCCCCTGGTACGTCATCCCCGAGGATGAGGCGGCGCCTCCAGGAGCATGCCAGGGATCGATGTGCCACGGCCCCGGCCCCGGCACCGTTCTCGGCATGACAGATTCGATTGTGGAACTGCGGGATCTCCGCGCCGTCCACGGCGCCGAGCCACGGCAGGTGACCGCCCTCGCCGGGGTGAGCGCGTCCTTCCGGCGCGCGACGTTCACCGCCGTGATGGGTCCGTCCGGCTCCGGCAAGTCGACGTTGCTGCACTGCGCGGCCGGACTCGACCGTCCCGCCGCCGGCCAGGTCATCATCGACGGCACGGATCTGGGCGGTCTCGACGAGGAAGCCCGCACCCGGCTGCGGCGCGACCGGGTCGGCTTCGTGTTCCAGGCATACAACCTGGTGTCGTCCTTGACCGCGGCGCAAAATGTCGGGCTGCCGCTGAGGCTGGCCGGGCGCCGCCCCGATCCGGCGGCCGTGGCCGGCGCGCTGGACGCGGTCGGTCTCGCCGGCCGAGCCGGGCACCGCCCGAGCGAGCTGTCCGGCGGCGAGCAGCAACGCGTCGCCGTCGCGCGGGCGCTGCTGAGCCGGCCGGCGGTCGTGTTCGCCGACGAGCCGACCGGTGCGCTGGACACTGCTGCCTCCCGGCAGGTGCTCGATTTGCTGCGTGCGCTGGTCGACCAGCACGAGCGCACGGTCGTGCTGGTGACGCACGATCCGGTGGCCGCCGCCCACGCCGACCGGGTGCTGATCCTCAACGACGGCCGGATCGTCGACGATCTGGCCGGGACCACCGCGGAGCGGATCGCGGCCCGGACCGCGCTGGCGGAGGAGCGATGCTGACCGTTCGCCGATTGCTGGGCGCCTTCGTGGCGGTGGCCCTGGGTGTGACCGTGGTGGCGTGCAGCAGTCTCCTGCTGGCCGCCGGTCGCCCCGCCGTGCCCGACCGGTTGGCCCGGGCGGCGGTCGTGGTGCAGAGCCCCACGGCCCGCGTCCTGGCGGACCCGTTTCCACCCACCGTGCCGTGGTCGACGACCGCCAGCCAGGATCTCGCCGCGCGGCTCGACGCGTTGCCCGGCGTCGCGGCGGCGGTCGCCGACCGTATGTTCTACGCCCAGCCGGCGGGCGACGACCGCATCACCGAGGGGCACGGCTGGTCCAGCGCGGGGATGAGCCGGGCTCGGCTGGTCACGGGCCGGCCGCCGCAGGGTCCCGGCGAGGTCGTCCTCGACCGCCCGCCCGGCCCGGTCACGTTGCTCACCGCCGGCGGCCCGGCGTCGTACACGGTCACCGGCACGATCGACCGTCCCGAGCTCTACCTGGCCGATCCGGTGGCCACGAGGCTGGCGCCGGGCGTGCACGCGATCGGCCTGCTTCTCGAACCCGGTGCCGATCCGGAACGGGTGGCCGACGCGGCTCGTACCGTGGTCGGGCCGGGCGGCCAGGTGCACACCGGCGATGCCCGGGCCGCGCTGGAGCCCCGGGCCGACGCGCGGACCCGGTGGATCGGGATGCAGATCCTGACCGGCACCGCGGTGCTGGCCGCCTTCGCCACGGTGTTCGTGGTGGCCGCGACGTTCGCGCTGGTGGTCGCGCAGCGGCGGCGTGAGCTGGCGTTGCTGCGCACGGTCGGCGCCCAGCCCCGGCAGGTCAGCCGCATGGTGCGGCGGGAGGCGTTGATCGTCGGAGTGGCCGGGTCGCTGGTCGGCACCGCCCTGGGAACCGGGCTCGCGCCGCTGCTCGGCGGAGTGCTCGTGAGCTCCGGGATGGAGCCGGCGTCCTACGCCGTCCGGTTCACCGCCTGGCCGATCGTGGCGGCGTTGCTGCTCGGCCCCGTCGTGGCCGTGCTCGGCGTGAGCGTGTCGGCATGGCGGGCCGCCCGGGTGCCCCCGCAGGAGGCGTTGCGCGACGCCGCGGTCGAACAGCGGCCGATGGGCCGGCCGCGGTGGATCGCCGGGGGCCTGCTCGTTGCGACCGGCGTGCTCGGCGCCGTGGGCGTCGCCATCGCCGACGACGCCCAGCAGGGCGGCAACCTCACCCTGCTCAGCGCGATGGCCCTGGTGGCCGGGGCAGCGGTGCTGGCGCCCGCGGTGGTGCCCGCCGTGGCGCGGTTGCTCACCTGGCCGGCGGCCCGGCTGCCCGGCGCGACGGCTGTGCTGGTGCGGCAGGGCATGCGCACAGCACCCCGCCGTACGGCCGCCACCGCGGCCCCGGTCCTGCTCACAGTGGCGTTCGCCGTGCTCGTGTCGGGCCTGGTGCAGACCACCACCGAGGCGGACGCGGCCGGCAGCGGCGCCGCCGTCCAGGCCGACCGGGTGGTGGCGCCCGACGGCACCCCTGGCCTCACCGACGCGGCAGTGTCCGCGGTGTCCGGAGTTGCCGTCCTGCCCACCACGGTCTTCGCCGGTGATCGGCCGCTGATCGCACTCGGCGTCGACCCGGAGCCGTGGGTCGCGGCGCAGCGGCGGCTGCGGGTGCGGTCCGGCTCAGTGCCGTCGCTGCGCGGCCCCGGCACGGTGGCCATCACCGAGTCCTACGCCGCCGCGGTCCGGGCGGCCGCCCCACCGGCCGCGGCGTCCGGCAGTTCAGGCTCGGGGTCCAGTTCGCCGGCTCCCGAAACGCTGGAGCTGACCTTCGCCGACGGCAGCCGGTCGACGCTGCGGGTGGTTGCCGTGATAGCGGACGGTGTGGTTGCGGCCGACCTCCTGCTGTCGCGGGACACCGTCCGGCGGCACGATCCGTCGGCGCTCACCTCGGCGGTGTATGTGGATGGCCCGGTCACCGTCCCCGCGGGAACGGGCGCGCGGGTGCTGAGCGTGCGGGCCTACGCGGCCGAAGCGGATGCGGCGGAAGACCGGCTCATCTGGCTCTTTACCCTGCTCCTGATCGGGGTGTCGGCCGGTTATGGCGCGATCGCGGTCGCGACCACCCTGCTGATGGCCGCCACCAGCCGCGGCCCGGACCTGCGGGTGCTGCACCGGACGGGAGCGACCATCGGCCGCGTCCGGCGGGCACTGGCGGCCGAGGCCGCGGTGGTCGTGGCGATCGGCGCCCTGCTCGGCGGCGCGGCGGCGACCGTGGCGCTGCTCGGCGTCCGCGCCGGGCTGAGTGAACAGGCCGGCACATCAGTGCCGCTCGTGGTGCCGTGGCCGGTCGTCGGCGCCGTGGTCGGCCTCTGCTTGCTGCTGGCGGTCGGCGCTGCGCTCCTGCCGACGTTCACCGCCCGGCAGCGCATCCGACCCTCGTAGCCGACGCCCCACGGCGCCAGGCCACGACGCCAGGTCACGACGCCAGGCCACGAGGCCGAGGAGTGCGTCCCGGGTGTTCGCCGAAGTGCGGCCCCGGGACGCGGCCGCGCGTTCGCAGGCGGCGCGGCTCCGGATGCGCCGCCGAGCGTTCGCGGGAAGCAGGACCGGGACCTGGTGTGGCCTCTGCCTCGGTGACTTCAGATCGTGCGGTCGCGCTGGTCCTGGCCGAGTTGGCCGTATGGGTAGTCGGTCGGGTGAGGGTCGCTGGCGGCGTTGAGCGTGGCGGTCTCGTCCGCGGTCAGGTGCAGGCCGGCGGCGCCCAGGTTGGACTCCAACTGGTCGACGGTGCGCGCGCCGAGGATCGTCGAGGTCACCCCGGGCCGGTCGGTCACCCAGGCGAGCGCTACTTGGGCCATGGAGACGCCGCGTTCGTCGGCGATCCGCTGCACCGCGTCGATCACATCCCACGTGCGGGCCGTGCCCCGGCGGTCCCACGCCTCCATGCCGCGCCCCGGGTCCTCGCCGAGCCGCGTCGATCCGGTCGGCCGCTGGTCGCGGCGATACTTCCCGGTCAGCCACCCGCCGCCGAGCGGGCTCCACGGAAGCAGGCCCAGCCCGGCGTCGAGCGCGGCCGGCACGATCTCGTACTCGGTCTCGCGGACCAGCAGGCTGTACTGCGGCTGAAGGCTGACCGGGCCGGCCAGCCCCAGCGAACGGGCCAGCAGCACGGCCTTGGTGAGCTGCCAACCGGTGAAGTTGGAAAAGCCGTAGTAGCGGATCTTGCCGGCTCGGACGAACCCGTCCAGGGTGCGCAGTGTCTCCTCGAGCGGGGTCAACGGGTCCCACGAGTGCGCCTGATAGAGGTCGATCGCCTCGACGCCGAGCCGGGTCAGTGAGGCGTCCAGCGCGCGGGTCAGATGGCGGGCGGACAGCCCTGCCCCGTTGCGGTCGGCGACCATCGGGAAGCGGCCCTTGGTGGCGAGCACGATCGGCTCGGTGAGCTCGGCGGGCCGGGCGGCGATCCAGCGTCCGATGATCCGCTCCGACTCCCCGGCCGAGTAGACGTCGGCAGTATCCACCAACGTGCCGCCGGCCTCGGCGAAAAGATCCAGCTGCGCGTGCGCGACCTTCTCGTCGGACTCGGTGCCGAAGGTCATCGTGCCGAGGCAGAGCGCCGAGACGACGCATCCGCTGTTGCCGAGCGTGCGATAGTCCATGTCCTCACCTTTGCCCTAGAGAAGTTCGGCGTCGTGCACCAGCAGGGCGACCTGAACGCGGTTGTTCAATCCCAGTTTGGCCAGCAGCCGGGACACGTGGCCCTTCACCGTCGGTATCCCCATACCCAGCTCACCGCCGATCTCCGCATTGGACCAGCCGTGGCCGAGACCGACCGCCACCTCGCGTTCCCGGTCGGTCAATGCCTTCAGCTGTGCCTTGGCCTGGGAGCGGCGCGACCCGGCCGCCGGGTCGGCGACGTAGTCGATGAGCCCGCGAACCACCGACGGCGACAGCATGCCCGCGCCGTCCGCCACCATCCGGACCGCGGCAATGATGTCCTTTGGCGGAGTGTCCTTGAGCAGGAAGCCGCTCGCCCCGCCGCGCAGCGCCTCGAGCACATACTCGTCGATGTTGAACGTGGTCAGGACGATGATCTGCGGCGGATTGGGCGCGCTCCGGATGCGCTGCGTGGCGGTCAGGCCGTCGACCCGAGGCATCCGGATGTCCATCAGGATGACGTCGGGCCAATGCGCGGCGGCCATCGTGACCGCCTCGGCCCCGTCCGCCGCCTCGGCGACCACCTCGAACTCCGGCGAACCGCCGAACAGCAGCCGCAGCCCGGTGCGCACCATGGCGTCGTCGTCCACGATCGCGATCCGGATCGGCCGTTGCCGTGCCGGGCCTCCCGCGGTGAGGTCGTCCCGGTCGGCGCCGCCCGAGGTCACCCCGTCGACGGCGTTGACCGGGCCGGCGGTCACGTCTTCCATGGCAACCACGCCTCTAGGCGGAACCGGTCCTGCTCGGCGCCATACTCCACCCGCCCGCCGGCCAGGGCCACCCGCTCGCCGATGCCCACCAACCCCGTCCCGGCGCCCGGCAGCCTTTCCGTTCCGGCGTTTCCGGCGTCGCCAGTCGGCGTGCCGTGCAGTGGGTTGATCACCAGGATCCGTAGGTCGCGGCCCGCGGTACCGTCGAGCACTATCTCCACCGAGGCGCCCGGCGCGTGCTTGTGGGCATTGGTCAGAGCCTCCTGCACCAGACGGTAGGCCGTGCGGCCGAGCACCGGCGACGGCCCCGCGGCGGGCTCGACCTCGGCCAGCCGGGAGGTGTAGTCGATCGACATGCCGGACGTACGCGCGCTGTCGAGCAGGTCCGGCAGGTCGGCCAGGCCTGGCTGGGGCGGCTCCGGCGGGCCGGTCGGGCCCTGCCGGAGCACACCGACGACCGTGCGCAACTCCTGCAGCGCGAGGTGGGCGCTGGACCGGATCGCGGCGGCGGCCACGGCGATCTCCTCGGGCCGTGCGTCGGTGCGCACCTCGAGGGCCCCGGCGTGCAGGCTGACCATCGACATCCGGTGGGCGAGCACGTCGTGCATCTCCCGCGCGATGCGGGCCCGTTCGGTGAGGCGGGCCTGCTCGACCCGTAACTGCTGCTCGGCGATGAGCCGGTCGGCCCGGTCATGCAGCGAACGAGCGAGACGACGGTAGGCCCGGAGGAACTGCCCCCAGCCGATCGCCGCGAGGCCGGTCAGCACGCGCATGGCGACATCGATCCAGAGCGGATAGGGCGGATCGTCCTGGAGCAGGAAGTAGACGACGCCGGTGCCGACGTGGACTATCCCCAGCAGCATCAGCGTCAGCCCGGCGCGGCGGCGGATCGCGACCGTGAACAGCGCGACCAGGATGGGGCCGGTCGCCATCACGGACAGCGCACCGAACGGCAACAAGGTCAGCGCCACCCTGAGCGGCCGGCGCCGACGCGCGACCAGCGCGCCGGCGCAGAGCCCGCCGATCGCCACGTCGACCGGCCAGGGGATCGCGGCACCGGACGCGGTCGCATCGCCGAGGCGCACCATCACCGCGCCGTAGAGGAGCGCCGACGCGACCGCGACAGTGTCGGCCACCCGGTCCCGGGCAGCCGCTCCCTGGTGGCCGGAGGGCCCGGGCACCAGAAGGGAGAACGGCAGCGATGGCATGAGCGCAGCCTACGAGGCTGGGCGCCGACTGAGGACATACCAAAGTATTGGCAGTGACCCGACCGTCGGCCGCTGCGCGCCCGCCCGGCCGGCCACCATCCTTGCCGCCATGAACCTGCTTCCGGCAATCCTCCACATCGTCCTGGCAAGCTGCTGGGGTGTCCTGGCCGGGTGGTGGACACCGCGCGGGCCGTTGACGATCACTCAGGCACTGTGCTCGGTGGCGATCAGCGCGGCGATCGGCCTGGCCGCCGGCCGACTCGCCCGTTCCCGATGGGTGTTGCTGGCCGTCCCGCTCGCCTTCATGACCGCACTGGAGCTGGCCCGGGCCGGTGTGCCGGGCCCGTCCGCCGAGGCGCCGCACGCGAGCCTGTTCGGCGCGATCGCGCTACTGGCCGGGCGGGGCGTGCAGGCGGTGCTGACCCTGCTTCCGATGGTGCTCGGCGAGGCTTACGGGCGCGGCGTCGCCGGGCGTCTCAAACGGATCCTTGTCGCAGTGCCGACCGCCGGGCTGCTGTTGCTCACCGTCCTGGCAGCGGTGCCGGCCCGCACCGCGCCGATCAAGGGCGGCGTCGCGGATCTGGTCACGGTCGGCGGGCTGGGCGTGATGATCCGCGGCGCCCGCGACGAGCTACCGGTGTTGCTGTATGTGCCGGCCGCGCCGGGCGGCTCGGAGCTGGGCGCGGTCCGTGCGCATCTGGGCGCGCTGGAGCAGCGTTTCGTCATGGCGACGCTGGACCGACGCGGCGGCGGGTCCTCCTATCCGGCACTCGACCCGGCGTCGCGGGTGACCCTCGACCGCATGGTGGCGGATGTCGTGACGGTCACCGACTATCTGCGGCGGCGCTTCCATCAGGACCGCATCTACCTGCTCGGCAGCTCGGGCGGATCGATCATCTCGGTGCTGGCCGTGGTGCTTCACCCGGAGAAATACCGCGCCTATGTCGGCACCGGCCAGGCGGTCGACCTGCCGGCCAGTGATCGGATCCTCTACGCCGACATCCTGGCCTGGGCACACTCCACCGGCCGGCCCGACCTGGTCCGGCGGCTCGAGAAACAGGGCCCACCGCCCTATCCGGACGTCTGGGGATACGAGCCGCTCATGCTGTTCGAAAACCAGGCGTACGCGCAGCGCGATCCCACCTTTGTGATCGGTGTCCGGGAGTACACGCTGTTGCAGAAGGTGCACACGCTGAACGCGATCCTGGACACCTGGGACGTGCTGTACCCGCGGATGCAGGATGTCGACCTCCGCCGCGACGCGCCCGATCTCCCCATCCCTGCGTACTTCGTGCAGGGCGGCAACGAGATGCGCGGACTCAGCGCGTTGTTCGAGCCGTGGTATCAGCAGCTGAGAGCGCCGCGCAAACAACTCTTCGTGGTCGCCGGCGCGGGACACCGCGTGATCTATGAGGAGCCCGGCCGATTCGTGGAGGTGATGGACCGTGTTCTGGCCGGCTGATGTCGAGGGCAGCGCCTCCCGGCCCGGTACGGGCCGGTGGCCCAAGCGGAGGCTCTCGATCCCCTTGAACCACCGGCAATACTCTTCGCTACCCGTTCATGGCCGGGCTAACCACGTCGGACAACAACGGTGGGAGGAGATCGGCCAGCACGGCCACGCCGTCGCGACTGAGCACCGACTCCGGGTGGAACTGCACACCGGCGAAGCCGGCTCCGCGCAGGGCATGCACCGCCGAGTCGGCCGGATCGCGGGCCACCGTGACCGTTCCGTGCGGCGAGGCGAACGAGTCGGCCTCGGCGACGGCGGCGAAGCTGGAGTAGAAGCCGACCCGCCGGCGCACGCCGAAGAGATCGATGTCGCGGGCGAGACCCTGGTAGGGCGAGTCCCGCCGGTGCAGCCGCAGCCCGAGCAGCACCGCCAGGATCTCGTGGCCCAGACACACCCCGAGCATCGGCTTGCCCACCGCGAGCAGCGTGCCGACCAAGGTTCGCATCGCGGCCATCTTCGGGTCGCTCAGGTCGTCGGGGTCGCCCGGGCCGGGGCCCACCACGACCAGGTCGGCCACCGGCAGCGGGGCGTGCCACGGCACCACGGTCACGGCCAGGCCCAGGGCCTTGAGCTGGTGGGCCAGCATCGCGGTAAAGGTGTCCTCGCCGTCGACGATCACCGCGGTCCGGCCGGCGAGTTCGGGCACGGTGAGCGCGCCCGGTGCCCGCGAGTCGAGCCAGAAGCGGGCCAGTCCGTCGTTGCGGGCGGCGAGCAGCGCCTCCACCTCGGCGGAGACATCTTCCGCGGGCGCGGCTG